>VFSW01014329.1_pt1 | contig 10964 bp, 7 predicted proteins | sample 5358111 | NCBI WGS metagenome assembly VFSW01 (sample SAMN11554181, study PRJNA540505) | mine drainage metagenome | isolation source: sediment from site ElyBrook_90M | place: USA: Ely Copper Mine, Vershire, VT | collected 2017
ATAGACTTTCCGCGAGCGTCGCTCCCTGGTTTTCTCCGCTCTCTCCGCGGCTTTTCTTCACGCTCTTTGCGGTTCAAGGCTTCTGATCTCCAAACTCCAAAGCACGCCACGACCGGCGCATCGGGCTGGTACTATCCCCGCAGCCGTATCTGGCATCTAGAATGTTCTGAGCGGCTGGTTCCGCTGGCGTAGGTCTCGCTAGACTAAGTTTGAGGACGCAACCTTCCATGAGTGATTCGCCCGTACGTTATGCCCCCGGCTGGCCCGGAATTCCACCGCGCTGGACCTCCAGCGCCAAGAGCGGGGTCGGCACCGCGCTCAACAACCACAGCAAAGTCTGGTTCCCCCTGAGTCACGGCATTCTTAACGAGGTTTATTTTCCCCGAGTCGATCAGGCTTGCACTCGCGACCTGGGATTCATCGTGACCAGCGGCCGTGATTTCTTCTCCGAGGAGAAACGCAACTGCAATTTCGACAACCGTCCGCTGGAGCCGGGCGTTCCAGCCTTCGAACTCACCAACACCTGCCGCAGCGGCCGCTACCGCATTCATAAAGACGTTTTCACCGACCCTTACCGCAACGTCGTTCTACAGAAGGTTCGCTTCGATCCTCTCCAGGGTCCGCTCTCCGACTACCGCCTCTATGCCTTGCTCTCGCCCCACCTGGCCAATGCCGGGTACGGCAACACCGGCTGGATGGGCGACTACAAAGGCGTGCCCATGTTGTTCGCCGAACATGCCGGAACCAGTTTGTGCATGGCCTGCTCCGCCCCGTGGAAAAACACTTCGGTGGGATTCGTGGGCGTCTCCGACGGCTGGCAGGATCTCTCGCAGCATTTCCAGATGGAGTGGGCCTACACGCGCGCCGAGAACGGCAACATTGCCTTAACCGGCGAGATTGACCTGGCCGCCTGCAACGGCGAGTTCATGCTTGCGCTCGGCTTCGGATCGATTTGGACCGAGGCCGGACAGCACGCCCGTTCCAGTCTGTTCGACGACTACGCCGACCTGCGCAGCCACTACTTCTCGCAATGGAGCACCTGGCAGAAAACGCTGTTGCCGTTGGATAGTCCCTGCCGCCAGCACGATCTCTATCGAGCCTCCACCGCCGTATTGCGGACCCACGAGTCCAAGGATTTCCTGGGCGGCATCATCGCCAGCCTTTCCATCCCCTGGGGCTTTGACAAGGGCGACGAGGATCTGGGCGGATATCACCTGGTCTGGCCCCGCGATCTGGTCGAAACCGCCGGGGCTCTACTCGCCGCCGGCGCCGTGACCGACGCCGTGCGCGTGCTGCGCTATCTCGAAGCCACCCAGGAAGCCGCCGGCAACTGGGCTCAGAACCTTTGGCTCGACGGCCGCTCCTATTGGGGCGGCATTCAGATGGACGAGACCGCCTTCCCCATCCTCCTGCTCGATCTGCTGCGCCGCGAAGCGCCCGACGCCATCGGCAAGCTCGACCGCTGGTGGCCCCTGGTGCGCAACGCCGCGAGTTTCATTCTGCGCAACGGCCCGGTCACCCAACAAGACCGCTGGGAAGAAGACGCCGGCTACTCACCCTTCACTCTCGCCGCCGAAATATCCGCGCTCCTTGCCGCCGCCGACATCGCCGACCTCATCGGACACTCCGATCAAGCCGAGACCATGCGCGACACCGCCGACAGTTGGAACGACAACATCGAGCGCTGGGTTTACGCCACCGGCGGCGATCTCGCCCAGCAACTCGGCGTTTCAGGCTACTACGTGCGCATCGCGCCTCCGGACACCGATAGCGCCGGCGCGGCCTCGCCCACCCAGGGCTTCGTTCCCATCAAGAATCGTCCGCCGGGGCAGGACCGGGACGTGGCCTATCACATCGTGAGTCCGGACGCGCTGGCCCTGGTCCGTTTCGGCTTGCGCGCGCCCGACGATCCTCGCATCGTCAATACCCTGCGCGCCATCGACGCCCTGCTCGCCGTGGAACTGCCCCAGGGTCCCTGCTGGTATCGCTACAACGGCGACGGTTATGGCGAACACAAAGACGGCTCCGCCTTCGATGGCAGCGGCATTGGCCGTCCCTGGCCGCTGCTGGCGGGTGAGCGCGGCCACTATGCCCTCGCCGCCGGCCACGCCGACGAGGCCGAAACCATGCTCACCGTCATCGAAAATTCCACCGCCGAACAAAGCCGCATGCTCCCCGAGCAAGTCTGGGATGCGGCCGACCTGCCCGCCTTGGAGCTTTTCCGCGGACGCCCTTCCGGCTCCGCCTGTCCCCTGGTCTGGGCCCACTCCGAATACATCAAGCTCCGCCGCTCCCTGCGCGATGGCAAGATATTCGATCAGCCTCCGCAGACGGTAAAACGCTATCTAGTCGATAAGCATGTGCGCCAGATCTTCGGCTGGAGGTTTAACAACAAGACCCGCTCCATCCCCCGCGGCAAAACTCTGCGCATCGCGCTGCTCACTCCCGGCCGCGTGCGCTGGAGCGTCGACAATTGGAAAACCTCGCACGACGCCGACGCCCGCGACACCGGCCTCGGCATCTACGTCCTCCACCTCCCCACCGCTTCCCTGCCCGCCGGAGGCAAGGCCGTGTTCACCTTCTACTGGCCCAACGAAAATCACTGGGAAGGCACCAACTACTCCGTCGCAGTAGAGAATGAGTGACGGGGCACGGCTCGAACGATTCCTTCGAACGCATTCCTTCTTCGAGAGCATCCGTCAAGGCGCGTCGGGTGAGCGTATCCGGGAAGGGCACGATTTCTCGCGCCGCAAATCCTGCCTACGCGGACCGCCTCAGCCGCGGACCGGCTCAACTCCCGGCGACATTAACCGTGCCGCCACTGCCAGCGTTAGTCCCAAGGGCAACAGCGGACTGGTGTAGAGGGGAACTTCCCAGAAGCGACGCAACGTCTCCAAGGGAATCCAAATTGCGGCCAGAAGCAGGCCGCAACTAGCCGCCCACGGCCAACCCAGCAGCAACCAGGCCGCCGCGCCCAGCAGGCGGGCCAGCTTCGTCGCCGGAGCCGAGACCAAGAGCAGGGCCAGAAACCCCGGCAACATCAGCAGTTGCGCATGCGGCGCGAGGGTCGGAATTACCAACACGTTCGCACTCAATGCCAAGCTCGTAGCCAAAAAGAATCGGGGCGACCCCGCGGGTTGCGATCCCTGCCGCCAGCAAATCAGCAAGGTTCCCACCAGCAACGCCGCCGAGGCTGTTGCGCCCGCGCCGCCGGCAAGCCAGACATCAAGCAGGGAGTGCCCGTAAGTATAGTGCCGGTAGGCGCGGACCACGCGCAGGAAGCTGGGAATCCATCCCGGCACCAGCCACTCGCTGAAAAGTCCGAGCGATAACATCGTGCCCAGAAAACTCCAGGCCAGAGCCCGACGCCTGCGCCAGTCGGCTAGCGTCCACAGCAGAAACCACGCGATCAGTCCGACGGTGAACTGCGGTTTGAAAGTCGATGCAGCCAGGAAAATGCCAGCCAGAACAAGTTGGTTCTTGAACACCAGAAAGACAGTGACCGCGATCAGTCCCGCGGCCACCAGACTCAGATTCTGGAGCTTGAACGCCTGCAGGGCTGGAAAGCTGCCGAACACGAAAAGACCGACCACAATCCAATGCGGCGGCGGAATCCGCCAACCGGACACCCGCACCCATAGGACCAGGCTCAACCCCGTGAACAGGGCCGATACAATCGGAAATATTTTCTCCGACACTGCGAACGCCGCGTAGACCGTGGGCCACAGCAGCAGCGCGGCATATGGCGGGTAAGCAAAGCCGCCCGCCACTCCGGATGGGTCATCCGCCGAAAGAGGAACCGGGGCGCCATATATTGCCATCTGAATTTCGTGCGCTACATCCGGCGAGTACGGATTGCGCCCGTGCAGAAACAACTCGTGCGCTCCCCACCAGGGCGCATACAGGTCAGAGAAGCCGGGGGGCTGGTTCGCGCTCCAGATTTCGGCGACGTAATATCCCATGCTTCCGGCCGAGACCAGGCCGAGCAGGAGCCACGCTACCGGCTTCGCCATGAGCCCGGAGCTCTTCATTCCAATTTCATCTCGAATCTCATCCCCAATCTCAGCCCGAATTCATCCCTCGGCTGCGAGCCAAACCTCCTCATCGCGCAGGTTCAGTTCGGGCGACCTGCCGGGGAAACGCGCGGTCCGTAATCGCGATGGCCAGGCCCGCGACCAATATTCCCGCAATAATATCGACTACGTAATGCCATTCCAGCAAAACCACCGCTGCCATCAGAATGCAATCGTAGACCGCGAGCGCAATCACCATCCTCCGCCACCGCCGCAGAAACCAGATCACCACCAGCGGCTGCGCGACGTGCATGCACGGCAGGCCAATAAAATAGTCGGTGGAAATTCGCGCCAGCGGCTCATGCCGCCACCGCGCCAGCGCGTGCGCAATCAGCGTCTTCTGAATCTGGTAAGCCTGCAGCCCCGCCGGGAAGCGCGAGAAGTGGTTGGAGCAAAGATAGTAAGGCCCTTGCGATGGCCACAGATAAAATAGCGCCAGGGCGAGATAGTAAGAGATCAGGATCGTGCCCACAAATTGCAGTGCGCGCGATTTCCCGTCGCACAAGGCCAGCAGGATCATGGCCGCGCCAATCTGCGGAAACATTCCGAAGTAAACGAACTCCAGGGCGCGAAAAAAGTACAGCGGGAAAGCTCCCACGGCCCAGTGCGCCAGGCCCGAGACCGAGTGCCCCAGCAGCAGAACACGATCCATGGCGGCGAACGCCGGATCATAAGCGAAGTTGTACCGTACCGAAACGATGGCGCTGATGTAGGCAAGATCCATGAGAAAACGGAAGAACTGATAGGCTGCCGGCGCCAGGATGGCGGTCGTGGCGCTGCGCGCTCCGCCAGGTCGCATGCGCTCGCGCAACTCTAACAGCGCAATCGTATCGACACTCAGGATCAACGCCTTCGCGCCGCCGGCGGTCCAGGCCAGAACGCCGCAATAAACCAGCAAGGCTAAGATGAGAACAGGTTTATTTCGATAACGCGTCAGGAACGGATGCCAAAGTTCTCGCCGCGGCAGCCCGATCCCCGCCAGAACCACCGCCAGGAAAACAGACTGCGCCGCCAGCACCAGCCAGTACGCGATTCCCAGCGTGATCCAATCGAACTTAATCGGGAGTTGCTGGCTGCGCAGCACCGGAACCAAACCCACCAAGAGCAGGAAGCCGATCCAGTAATGCCAGTTTCTCGACTGCAGCGCTCTGCGAATTTGATTGTCCACGGGGAAGGTCTTGCAGTCTAAACAATCCGCCCGTGTCGGACAACCGCGAGGCCGGGATAGCGTGGAGCGCATCGGCGGCGTGCTCGCCGCCGCCATCTGTAAAACCACGATCGAGATGAGCTGTCAGGGGCGCAGGACTGGGGACACACCTTCCCTGCGTGGACCCTCCTGTTCTCCGCGGCTCGTGCCCTTGTCCTTTCGAAGCAACACAACCGCCAGCATGGGCAAAAAAAACAGGATCACGGCCCAGCGCCCCCCTTCCGGGAAGCTGTGGGGAATGTGATACCAGCGCCAGATCCCCGCTCCCCAGCTGAAAAAGACGGTCCAGACAATTTCGCGCCGGGATTTCGGAATCAGCCAAAGGATGAAGCTGTCGAAGAACCAGCGCTGAGGCATGAGCGCCGAGAAAAACAAGAGCAGCGCGTCGCGATCCCGGTAGCGCCGCAACGCCAGCAAAAGCAGCGGGCCGGGAAGAACCAGCAACGGAATAAAGTGCTGGTAGTTGTGTTCCTGCCCTAGCCAGAGCAAAGGCCACTCCGGTCTCACAGCCAGGCTCAAAAGGAACACGGCGACGCACGCTACAGCGCCGCGGCGGCTGAAGCGCGTTAGAAAAACGGGCAATCCAACCTGCGGCTTCGCCATGGTCACCGGCAAAAGAAAAGGAAAAAACGCGCTGGCACCGATGATCGGCGACCACTGCACGGTCAGAATCCCGGCCCAATACGGGTAAGCCAGAAAAATCAGCAGCCCGGTATAGCTGCGGCGCGTGAGACCAAAGGCCAGCAGTCCAGAGCTGATTCCCCAGAAAACTCCAGCAGCGAGTTCCGGCGGCAGTCGCAGGAAGGGAAACGCGAACAGCGCCGCAGTCAGCGGATATTGTTCCAGCGGCGTATCGTATGGAGCCTGCTGGGCCAGCAGTCGCTGCGCCAGATGCAGCGCCCAGCGGAAATCGGCGGCGTCCTGATGAAAATGTTTCATCAGGAACCAGCAGAGCGCGCCTGTAGCTACCCCGATTGCGGCCGAGACTGCGATGCGCCATCGCATGGGTTGGTTCGAGCCCACCAGTTGTAACATGAAGCCGAATTTACCGTAGCTCCCGGTGGCGAACCGCTCTAGCGTTGGGATCCAGTGTTTCTTTTCGCCGGGCTGCTTAGGCCTTTGGGTATATAACCTGAGTGTATGAGACCCCCCTCGCCAACCTCGTACGTCGCGCGTTGAAAGTGGAATACGGTATCTTGCAGAGGCGCTTCTTCGCTGCTTTCGCCCTGGCCCTGCTGGCCTCGACGAGCACGTGGTTTTACGCCAACCGCATCCTGAGGGCGCAGCAGATTGCCGACGCTGCGGTCCACAACCGCCCGCGCGGCAACTTGTCCGATCTCTATCCTCGCTGGCTGGGAGCGCGCGAGTTGCTCAAGCATCGGCGCAATCCCTACAGCGCCGAAGTCACCCGCGAGATCCAGCAGGGTTACTACGGCCGCCCTCTCGATCCCGCGCGGGCCGCCGATCCCCACTCTGACGAACCAAAGGACCAGCAAGCCTTCGCCTATCCCGCCTACGTCGTATTTCTGCTGGCGCCCACCCTGGACCTTTCCTTCGAAACCGTGCAGCCAGCTTTCCGCTGGCTGCTGATCGCCCTGGCGGTGATCACGGTTTTACTCTGGCTGCGAGTTCTGCAATGGAAGCCGTCGCGCGGAAGCGCCCTGACTCTCGCCGTGCTGGCGGTTGGATGGCTGCCCATGGTGCAGGGCATCAAACTGCAACAACTCAGCCTGCTGGTGGCAGGATTGCTCGCGGCCTGCGCCGCCTGCCTGAGTGCCGGCTGGCTGTTTCCCGCCGGAGGCCTGCTGGCGCTGGCCACCATCAAACCGCAACTGGCCTGGCCGCTCGTACTCTGGCTGCTGGTGTGGGCCGGGTATGACTGGCGCACGCGCCGCCGCTTCCTGTTTGGCTTCGCCCTGGTCATGCTGTTGCTGCTGGGCGGAGCGGAACTGCTTTTGCCGGGATGGCTCTGGATGTTTCTGAACGCGATCCGGCAATATCACCAGTACACCCAGAATCAGTCGGTGGTGGTCTGGTTGGTTGGCGGAGTGGCCGGGCACATCGCCGAAGTCGCGAGCGTGCTGGTCTGCGGCCTCTGCCTTGCGCGGATGCGAACGGAACCTGCCACGAGCGCGGCCTTCGGTCGATCCCTGGCCCTGGTGCTCGCCCTCAGCGCGCTCATTGTTCCCATGTTCGCGCCCGATAACCAGGTATTGCTGCTGCCCGCAGTCCTGGCTTTGCTGCAAAACCAGACGTCGGGCGCTCCCATTCTTCCCGCCGTTCGACTGGCTCGCAGGGTCGGCGCATTCTTTCTGGTATGGCCCTGGATCGCCACCCTGGGGCTGTGCGCCGTTTATCTCTGGCTCGCCCCGGACCTGAGGCAGAAAATCTACCTGCTTCCCTTCTACTCGAACTTCATGCTGCCCGTATTCGTGTTCGGCCTGGCTGTGCTCGAGGGGCTCCTGAACTCCGGGGGCAACTTGCGGGAGCACGCGGCGGCAGAGTAGTCTGTTGAAGCAAGGCGGGCCGCGGCGGGCTGCGGCGGTTCAGCGCGGGCGATGATTCGCCCACCCTTTCGCAAAACGCGGCGAGAGGATGAGGCACCCTCCGGCGCTGTGAGCTTTTACCTTCCATGACCCTGAACAGCATCAGTCATCACGGCTCCGGCTCCGGAGTTTTTCCCGCGCTCGTTTTCGTGCAGGGCAGTGAGCAGAAGAATATCGTCCTGAACCGCATTCCGTTCAATGTAGGACGGAAAGTGGACAAGGATCTGGTCATCGCCGATCCCCGTGTCTCCCGCGACCATGCCCAGATCATGCAGGAGGGCCAGGATTTCTTCCTGGTCGACCTGGGCAGCAAGCACGGCACCTTCGTCAACGGCGAGCGCATCCAGCGGCAGAAGCTGGAACGCGGCGACCGGCTCGAATTCGGCGCTCGCGATTCCGCTTACATACTGTTCAATCCCGCCCACGCCACTTCCAATACGGCGCGCGAATTCCTCAGCCAGATCTCGGGCATTCAGATCAAGCCCGAAGCCACCGATCTGGAGAAGCTGAAGCTCTTCCTTGAAGCCGCCCGAAAACTCAATACTGCGGGCGTCCTGGACGAGATTCTCATAACCATGCTCGATGTTACGCTGCAATTGACGCGGGCCGAACGCGGTTACGTTTTTCTCAAGGACGAGGAAGGCAAGCTGCGGCTGGCCGCGGGGCGCAATTCGAAAAAAGAGCCGCTGCTCGACGACAAGACGATTTCGCATTCGATTCTCGACGAGTCCATGCGTTCGAACTCAGAATTTCTATTGACCGATACCAGCCAGTCGCTCGACCTCGCGGGACGGCAGAGCATCGTGGCTTACGATCTGCGCACCGTGGTCTGCATTCCGCTGCGCAAAATGCAGGTGCAGGCCACGCGCGACGCGCAAAGCCCGGCGCCGGCGGCGAACTCCGCGGAAGCCATGGGCGTCTTGTACGTCGATTCGCGATTCGCCTCGCGTGATATTGGCGGCGTGGGCCAGGACATTCTGCATGTGATCGCGACCGAAGCGGCGTCGCTCATCGAGAACGCCCGCCTGGTGCAGGCCGAAGAAGAATCGCGGCGCTACCAGCAGGAGTTGAGCATCGCCGCCAGCATTCAGCAGCGCCTGATGCAGGTGAAGATTCCCGAAGTGCCCTTTGCGCGGCTGCGCGGCAAGAACCTGTCTTGCAAAGAAATTGGCGGCGACTTTTTCGACGCGGTGAATACGAAAGAAGGCCTGGCCGTGGTGCTGGCCGACGTCAGCGGCAAGGGAGTCTCGGCCGCGCTGCTGGCTTCCACCTTGCAGGGCATGATCTATTCGCACTTGAGCGCGGGGGCGCCGCTGCTGGAAGTAGTGTGTGCGGTGAACCGCTTCTTCACCGAAAAGCTGGTTGGCGAAAAATATGCGACCGTGTTGCTGGTCCGGCTGCGCCGCGACGGCGAGTTGGAGTATGTGAATTGCGGCCACGTGCCTCCCCTGCTGATCTGCGCCGGCGAGGTGATGCGGCCGCCGCATGGCAATGTGCCGGTGGGACTTTTGGCCGACGCAACTTTCGAAAGCGCCAGTTGCCAGATGAAATCCGGCGACCGCTTCATCCTGGTCACCGACGGCGTCACCGAGGCGGAGAATGCCATGGGAGATTTCTTCGAAGACTCCCGCCTCGAACTGGCGGCGGCAAAGTCGCCAACCCTGGAAGGAATATTTTCCGCCGTATCGGAGTTCTGCGCGGGCAATCCTCTCAGCGACGATTGCACAGTGGTGGAACTTTGCTACAACAGCGTGGAAGCGGCCGAGGCCTGAGAAGCTCGCTCGAGGAAATGCCCGCTGCGCGGGTTAGCGGACCCGTGGCGGGGCTCTGAACCTTGGGCGCGACCTGGAACCGGCAGGTTTTTTGGGGGCGCCAGGCGGCAAGATGAATCGATTTAACTGTCGCCTCTAAGTCACTGATTATAAGCGTGTTACGTCGCACGTTATCCACAGGATTCGTCTCCTGTAACCCCTTCACCCGCTAGCGCTTGCGCAGAATTGCCCCGGATGAGGTGCATCTGGCTAAGGTGCGTGCCTCCGCATTTCGGTGAGAAATCGGCAAATCGGGACCGTGAATGGCCTCCCATCCCGGTGAAGTGTGTACGCGAACCGGGCAGTCCGACGCCCTTCACTCCCACGCCCTGGAACTCGGTAGTCGGTCAGCTTACGGCTGCCGTGCGCTTTCAAAACAGACTCAAGCTGGCCCACGCCGATGGGACTCTGGTATCTCGGAGGAAAGAGGTTTCGGTTGCTGAGTCGAAGGATCGGCTCTCCAACCCGGCGAGGTCCTGGGCAAAATTAATGCCTTCCGCGTGCTCGGCTGGGGCAAAACGGTAGTAATCTCTTTTTTCGGCGGGGTATGCAACAAATTACGACTCTTGGCTATATTGCAGGGTATGATTAGCCAGTCGAGTGGGCAGAGAGTTGGGAAGTGCTTGAACCCATGGGCCATAGCCGAGTGCGGGGCTGGTGGGCGGCAGGTTTAATCGAGTGTCCCAGTTTGGTCCCAGCTTGTGCAAGACATTCCACTCGATCTCGAACAAATCAAAACTTGAGGAGCGTTTATGAACTTCGTAGGCAAGCTATGGAGGGATGAAAGCGGGCAGGACATCGCGGAGTATGCGGTGATGCTGGCGGTGATCCTTGTCATCGTCGTGGGCACGGTGCGGTTGATCGGGTCCAATGCCAACAACGTGTTTTCCAATGTCGCCAGTTCGATCCAGTAGCGCAGGCCGGGGGGCGGTCAAGCCAGTCGGGCGCGGGCCAGCGGTGCGCATGTGCGCGCGGGACGCAGGTGGTTGGCACCGACCGGCAGGCGGGATGAGTTTTATCTTCTGTAGAACGAGCGGTCCGAGGACGGGCCAGTTCTAGTCCGTCCGTTCCGAGGACGCGCAGCCAGGGACGCGGAAGCAAGGGAGTGCAATGAACCGCACACGTTTATTGATGATCGGAGTTTTGGCGTTGGCGCTTGGCTTTTTTGCCAGCGTCATGGTCTACCGGAACCTGGAGGCCAAGAATGGCGGGAACAACGACCCCGGAGTGGAAGTGATTGTGGCCGCGGACGATCTGCAGGTCGGGGCGCGAGTGGAAGAGCGCGACATCCGGGGGGTGCGGACCCGCACGTGGACGCACGCCCCGC
>VFSW01014330.1_pt1 | contig 10963 bp, 13 predicted proteins | sample 5358111 | NCBI WGS metagenome assembly VFSW01 (sample SAMN11554181, study PRJNA540505) | mine drainage metagenome | isolation source: sediment from site ElyBrook_90M | place: USA: Ely Copper Mine, Vershire, VT | collected 2017
CCCTGTCGGACATCATTCATTTTAAATTCGATCACACCAAATTCGGCGCAGTTTGCATCCAGCGTTTCCACCTGTATGCGCGAGACAGGATCGGAGATACCCGCCTCACGGTTGGTGGTCGGCACGTTGTGATCGGGCACTGCCAGCATAGAAGCTGTGCGCCAAGGGCGACGGTTCGCCAGCCTCAGCCCCTCAAAGGCTTGCGGGCTGGTCACTTCATGAACCAGTTGACGGTCGATATAGATCAACGCGGTACCGTCCGCATCCTGCCGCACCAGATGGGAATTCCAGAGTTTGTCATAAAGCGTTTGTGCACTCATTGTGTTAGCCTATCCTATCCCCTGCTATAAGAGCGTTCAATTATGACACAGCCGTCATAATTTAGCAGCCTATGAACCAGCATCCACACTCACCCAGGACAAAAACTTCATACCGGCTTCAAGACTGCCAGTATCGTAACGCTTCCCAATGGAAACTATCCCCGCAAAAAACTATTCATCATGGATGATGACTATTTTAAATTTTCCGGATGATGCACAATACGAGAAGTTTTGTATTGCCCGTGGTTTACTGCCGGCGCAATCCGATTACCGCCTGATGACAAACTTGAACCGCCATGCCGCTTTGGGGAAATTACTGTTGACCGGTACGGATATCCGCAAAATTTTAAAAAACCTGTTTGGTCGTGCTAAACTTTGGAACACTCCAGGAGATACACTTGAAGCCACTCATGCCAGACAGGCCAGTTTTCCAAATCAGACGTTCCACCTTGAACACTTCCCTGAACTGTTGTGTTGTTAATCGCCAAAAGCATGAGTAACATAGATCCCCTCACCGGCTTTCTGGATCGATTTGGCGGCTTGCATGCCGCCGAGCGTTTCACCGCAAGTGCTGCAAGCCATGCCGAACCGTTGGCCATCCTCTGGCTAAATCTTGATCGGTTCAAGAAAATAAACGAATCATTTGGTCATCCCGGCGGCGACGAGGTGATCCAGAATTTGGCCGTGCGCTTCCGTGCCCGTGTCAGCGGGCGGGCAGAAATCGCGCGTATGGGCGGGGATGAGTTTGTCTTCCTGCTCCCCCGATGCGATCGCACTGCCGCTGAAAGTTTTGCCCGCGAGATGGCCAGCACGGTCGAAGAATTAATTCCACTCGGCAATCTGATCCTTTGCCCCACCGCGAGCATAGGCATCGCCATTCTTGAACCCGAAGAAAATTCGCTATCCTTGCTGGAACGTGCGGATCGAGCCATGCACACAGCCAAGACCCAGGGCGGCAACAGCATCGTTTGCTCGGGCGACGAAGCAATTCACGGACGCATGGGGATTACGCTCGCACGCGAAGAACTTTCCATCGAAAGCACGCTGCATCACGCGCTTGGGACAGGCGGTTTATCACTGCATTACCAACCCATCATACTTGCAAATGGTACAGTCGATGCTGTCGAGGCATTGATGCGCTGCTCGGTGAATGGAGAGCACCTGTCACCCGGAAAGTTCATACCCGTTGCAGAAAAAACAGGCCTCGTGATCCGGCTTGGCGAATGGAGTTTATTGCAGGGCGCACTGCAGGCACGCGAACTTCAGAATGCAGGTTATCAAACCAAGGTGGCCATCAATGTCTCGCGCGCCCAATTGATCTCCGCAAAATTTACCCATGCGCTGCACGCCGCGCTGATCTGCTCAAACGTCAAACCTGAACTGGTGGAGCTGGAACTGACAGAATCGCTGTTCATGGACGTTGCAGATACGGTTCAGAAAAATCTGAAAAATGCGCTGACGACCGGTGTGAGCCTGTCCATCGACGATTTTGGCACCGGTTATTCCTGTCTTGCAAATCTGAAGGATATTCCGGCCCAAAAGCTCAAACTGGATCGCGCATTTATCACCGTTCTTCCCGAAAATCGCCGCGCGCTGGCTGTCGTCAAAGCCATGACTCAACTGGCTCATGAACTGGGCATGACGGTCGTGGCCGAAGGATGCGAAAGACAGGAAGAAATCGACGCTTTGCTTGATGCTGGGGTGGATGCCATCCAGGGATTTTTCTACGCCCGGCCCATGCCCGAAGAAGTACTGATCAAGTGGCTTAAAACAAGGGAAAACAAATGACTGAAGAGCAACAGACAGAGAGCACGCCGCTCCTAGGCAAGTTGATTGAACGATCCATACTCGATGTATGCATCCCGCCTTGCCCCGTGATACTCGATCGCTTCATGACCGAGGCACGCAAGGAGGAACCTGACTTCAATCTGATGGCAAGCATCATCAGTACCGATGTGGGGGTCTCCGCAGGTTTGATCAAAACCGCCAATTCTGCTTTCTTCGGCATACGTCAGCATGTGCGTTCGGTAAACGAGGCGCTTGCGATACTCGGCATGCAGACAGCAAGCCGCGCCGTGGCGGGCATCTTGCTGCGCAAAACCTTTCCGAACGTGCCGAATCTGGAGCGTTTCTGGGACACCTCGGCGCGCATCGCACACATCTCAGGCTGGCTCGCGCTACAGCTGCGACTCACCGGCCTGCACGCCGAAGACACCTATACTTTCGGCCTGTTCCGTGACTGCGGCATCCCGGTGCTGCTCGGTCGCTTTCCGGAGTATGAAAAAATACAGCAATCAGCCAGCAGCGAAGCTGTACTCAACTTCACCGAGATAGAAAATGCTGCGTTGCCAACGAATCATGCGATGGTGGGCTGCATACTGGCGCAAAACTGGTGGCTGCCGGATGAAATCAGTCTTGCCATCCGCAACCACCACAACCTTGCAGCACTGCAATCAGCCAAACTTCCCTTGTTAAGCCGCAGGCTGATCGCGACATCCCAGCTTGCAGAGCACATCGTAAGCCAGCAAATAAATCTCAGCCTGACTCAGGAATGGCCAAAACTGGGCGCTGCCTGCCTGAACATCCTTGGGCTGGAAGAAGCACAGCTCGAACCATTGTGCATCGAGGCTGCCTCCGTTCCGACATTTCAGTAACGCTTTTACTTCACCACAGTATCTATGGTGATGTTGAGCCCCTTGGTGCCAGGCTTGACGATGCCGGCCGTGCCCTCGATGTCCCCTGTCTGGGCCATGGGTGTACCGGATTTCGAGATGCGCGCGAGCACAACCACCTTGTCGAAACCGGACAGCTTCATCTGAGGCTGCATGGCCATGCTGTCATCCAGCGTAAAGTCCATCGGCAAATCCTTGACCTGTTTGCGTATCACGGCCAGCGGCATCTTGGGGCCTTCTGCGGCACGTGCCAGAATGAACACAACATCGTCCGGTGACGCACGGCTTGCCATTGCAGCGCTTAACGACACGCGTCCTGCAATCGCCAGTGCCTGATCAGCCTTGGCCTTTTGCGGCGCTGCGGGCAGCTTGGCCAGTTTTTCACGGCCACCCGGCTGCTTGGACAGGAACTCACGCGCCTGAACAATGCCGTCCTGTATCATCTGAAGCTGCGGAAAATCGGGCGGCAAAAGGGTCACCAGCTTTTGCCAGTGCGTGATGGCGGCGACATAATCACCGCGCTCCATATCCGCTGACCCGGCAAGCGCCAGTGCCGTGGTATTTTCCGGATCAAGTTGCAACGCCTTGTCTAAAAATTTCGTTGGTTCGCCAAGCAGGGACTGATTGTTGTTCATCGCCGATGCATCGGCATAATTCGTCCAGGCTTGCGATTCATTCGGCACCAGCTTGACCAGTTCCTTGTAGGCGCGCACTGCATCTGCAAAGCGCTGCAACTCGCTGTAGGAGCGCGCCAGCATCAGCCATCCGTTGGGATTATTGGGGTTTTTTGCCAGCTTCGCTTCCAGCTCCTGCAATGCGGCTTCCGATTTCAACACACCAAAACCTTCAGCCGACTCTGCTTGTTGTTGCGGAGGCAGCATCGCGCTGACATTGCCGATCTTAAGATAGAGCAGCACACTGCAAAGCGGGATCAGCACGACGAGAACAACGGCCAGTATGCGGGCCGGATTGCGGGCAGCAATTGTTGGCTTCTCAGTGCTTTTTACCTCATCCAGCAAGCGTACCTGCAATTCACGGCGACCCTGCTCGAAAGATTCCTGAGTCAACAGACTGTTGTTCAAATCCGCTTCCAGTTCGCTTGCCTGATCGCGCAATATTTCAAGGTTGGCCGCATCGCGCAACACGTCGTTGTTTGCAGCCGATTTGCGCCACAGCGGCCATACCAAAAACGACAGTGCCAGCACCAGCAGTGCGGCACAGAGTATCCAGAATAAAGTCATGCTTGGGTGTCTTTCGAAGAAGGTTCATTCAACAGCTGGGCTGCGCGTTGTTCATCCTGTGCGGTTAACGTCGCCTCAACAACTTTGCCGCGGCGTTTTTTCAACTGGTAGATCAGCAACGCACCCCCGAACAACAGCAACACAAAGGGCGCGCCCCACAGCGGCGCAGTTTCGTTGTCCACCGGCGGATCATACAAAACGGATTTGCCAAAACGCTCAACCAGCATATCGAGAATTTGCTGGTCAGTCGCTCCCGCCTTCATCTTCTCGCGCATGATATTACGCACATCCTGCGACCATTCGGAATGCGAAGTCGAAACAGGTTCGCTCTGACAGACCAGACAGCGCACCTTTTCGGCCAGATGGATCATGCGCGCTTCCAGCACGGGATCATCCGCGATGTCTTTTGCCACCGCAGCGTAGGTTAAGCTCGGCAAGAGGCATAACAGCGCAATCAAAAAATATCTCATTTGGACTGTAACTCCGAAATCAGCGGCATCAGCGTATCGCGCAAATTCTGTGCAGTGACAGGACCGATCAGTTTGAATTTGATGACGCCGGTTTTGTCGATCACATAGGTTTCAGGAACGCCATACACCCCGTAATCGAAACCCACTTTACCGTCCGCATCCGAGATCACCAGATTGTACGGATCACCCGCTTTCTTAAGCGTGTCGATGCCATCATCCCGTTTGTCCTTGTAATCCACCCCGACGATAGGCAACACTTTTTCGGTGGCGAACTGCATCAATATCGGATGTTCGTCCTTGCATGCTTCGCACCAGGATGCCCACACGTTCAGCAGCCAGACACGGCCCAGCATCTCCTTGGGCGAAAACTGTTTTCCCGGCTCCTGCAAGGTGGGCAGCGAAAAAGCAGGCGCCGGTTTGCCTATCAAGGGCGACGGTACTTCACGCGTGTCACGCCCCAGACCCTTGTAGAGAAAAACCGACAGGATCAGAAAGAGTACCAGAGGTATTATGAAACGCATCATGATGCCTGCCCTTGAAGATTGCTGACCACAGATTCGCTAGTCGCGCGAGTCGTTGCCTTCTGATGTATGCGATAACGGCGATCCGACAACGCCAGCACACCGCCCAATGCCATCAGCAGACATCCTGCCCATATCCAGTCGACAAACGGCTTGATGTAGATGCGCACAGCCCATGCACCATCCGATTCAGGAATAGGTTCACCCAGGGAAACATAAAGATCGCGGAACAAGCCGGGCTGTATCGAAGCCTCGGTCATCGGCATACCCGAGACATTGTATACACGCTTTTCGGGATGCAGATCAGCCACTAATTGCCCGTCGCGGCGAACTGTGACATTTCCCTGGCCCGCAACATAATTAGGTCCTGGAACCTGAGTCACGCCGTTGAAGCGGAATTCATAGCCGCCCGCAACAATCGTGTCGCCGACATTCATGCGCACATCGCGCTCGGTTTCATAGCCCTTCACCATCGTCACGCCGATGATGAATACCGCAACACCCAGATGCGCCAGCTGCATGCCGTAGTAGCTCAGGCTCTGTTTACGCACCCGCAGCAGAAATCCCCCATCACCGGAGAGTCTCTGCTTAAGACTGATGATGAGCGATGCGATAATCCAGAAGGACATCAGCAGGCCCAGCACGATCATCGGCGACCATTTATTCGATTCCAGCGAGAGAAATTTTCCCATCAAGAGTGGCAAAATCAGAGCCAACACCAGTGCGCTGGCAAATCCCCACTTCACACGACTCGCCAGATCGGGAACCGTCATTTTCTTCCAGCGTGCCAATGGCCCCAGGCCCATCATGAACACCATGGGCACCATCAAGGGTACGAACACCGCCTGAAAATAGGGTGCGCCGACCGACAGCTTGCCATAGCCCAATGCATCCATGAACAAGGGATACAAGGTGCCGATGAACACCGAGGCTGAGGCGACTGCCAGCAGCACGTTGTTGGAGAGCAAGAGCGACTCACGCGACAGCATGTCGAACTTGCCACCCAGACCCACTTTCGGTGCGCGCCAGGCAAACAGCAGCAGCGATGCACCGATCACCACCACTAGGAAACCCAGAATAAAAATGCCGCGCTTGGGGTCTGATGCGAACGAATGCACCGATGTCAGCACGCCGGAACGCACAAGGAAAGTACCAAGCAAACTGAGTGAGAATGCGCCGATTGCAAGCAACACGGTCCAGCTCTTAAATGCGCCGCGCTTTTCTGTCACGGCCAGCGAATGAATCAACGCGGTGCCCAGCAACCAGGGCATGAACGAAGCATTCTCGACCGGATCCCAGAACCACCATCCTCCCCAGCCCAGCTCATAATAGGCCCAGCCGCTGCCCAGCGCGATACCGACGGTCATAAATGCCCAGGCAGCCGTCGTCCACGGACGCGACCAGCGCGCCCAGGTTGCATCCAGCTTGCCGCCCAGCAACGCGGAGATGGCAAAGGCATAGGCCACGGAAAAGCCGACGTAACCCATGTACAACATCGGCGGATGTATCACGAGCCCCGGATCCTGCAACAACGGATTCAGATCCGCACCATCGGCAGCTGCCGGCAACAGACGCGTAAACGGGTTGGAGGTGAGCAGCATGAACAGCAGAAAGCCTGCCTCAATCAGCCCCATCACACCCAGCACGCGCGCGACCATTTCTTCCGGCAGATGACGGCTGAAGGTTGCAACTAAAGCCGCCCATACCGACAGCAGCAAAGCCCACAGCAGCAGCGAACCTTCATGTCCGCCCCAGATCGCCGCAAAGCGATATTGCCCCGGCAACTGCGAATTGGAATGTTGCGCAACATACAGCACGGAAAAATCGTTGGCTAAAAACGCATGAGCAAGCACTGCAAACGCAAGACCGACAAACACAAACTGTCCGTAAGCCAGCGGGCGGGCTACCCCCATCAGTACGCGGTTGTTGCGCGCAGCGCCCAGGATGGACAGCACACCCAGACTCAATGCTATAAAGAGTGCAAGGATTAAGGAAAAATGACCTAGCTCTGGAATCATGTCAGTACTCTCGTAATTATTGAACAGCTTGAACTTTGGCTTTTTTCAGCGCGTCGGCAGCTTCGGGCGGCATGTAATTTTCATCATGCTTGGCCAGCACTTCGGACGCATGCATCAGGCCGTCGGCTTCCATCTTGCCCTGGGCGACCACGCCTTTGCCTTCCTTGAACAGGTCGGGCAGGATACCTCTGTACACCACCGGCAGACTCTTCTTCAGGTCGGTGATCACGAAGTGCACCGTCAGGCCATCCCCTTCGCGCTTCAAGCTTCCCGCTTCAACCAGACCGCCTATGCGAAAGCTCCGATCCTGCGGCACTTCCTTGTTGTAGACCTGGGTCGGGGTGAAATACAAGCTGACGTTATCTTTCAGCCCGTTGAGCACCAGGCCCACCGCGAGTCCCACTGCGGCCAGCGCAACAACGATATATACCAATCTTTTCTGACGCGGCTTCATTCGTTCTCCTCTGCTTCCTGCATCAGGCGCACCTGCTGCAGGGTAATTTTTCTCTTGTGTATCACCATCGCAATTTCAATTACAAATACCAACAGTGCAACCGCATAGGAACCCAGCCACACGTAGGTCAGCGGGTTTGCCCTCATCCAGATGTCCAGGCTCACGATTTCACCTCGATCAGCTCAGCAATCCATTTGGTATGGCGCTCACGCTCCAGAATAATGCTGCGCACGCGCATCAACACAACCGTGATTGCGTACAGCCAGCAGGCAGCCAGCATGGTGAACATCGCCTGCTGCATGGTGATCTGCATCGAGGTGCCGGAAAATTTGATGGTCGATCCCTGATGCAACGTGTTCCACCACTTCACCGAAAAGTAGATGATGGGTACGTTGACCGAACCCACAATCGCAAGCAATGCCGCCGCACGGTCGGCACGACGCGGATCGTCTATCGACGCATGCAGCGAAATAAAGCCAAGATAAAGAAACAACAGGATCAGTTCCGAGGTCAACCGCGCATCCCATACCCACCACGCACCCCACATGGGCTTGCCCCACAACGCACCGGTCCAGAGCGCAATAAATGCGAACAAGGCGCCGGTCGGCGCGACCGCACTGGCCATCATCGAAGACAATCGGGTATTAAACACCAGTCCAAGCGCAGCGTAGCCTGCCATGACCAGATATAGAAACATCGAGAGTATCGATGAGGGCACATGGATATAGATGATGCGGTAAAACTCACCCTGTGTCGCGTCGCTAGGCGCGACGACAAAGCCCAGATACATACCCACCGCAAACAGCACAGCGGACGATACGGCAAACCAAGGAATCAGTTTGCCCGCCAGCGGATAAAAAACAGTCGGTGCTGAATATTTAAACCAGTTTATTGCCATATAAAATCTCGTATTACTCCATCGAAATTCGTAAAGCCTGCGCCGTAACCCACGGGGTAAACGCAAAAGCCAACACCAACAATGCACCCAGCAAAGACAGATGCGCAGAAATGCTCAATCCGCTTGTCACAGCCCCCACCGCACCCGTGCCAAAGATCAGCACGGGAATACACAGTGGCAACACCAGCAAAGACAACAGCACCCCGCCACCGCGCAAGCCCAATGTCAATGCCGCACCAATCGCACCTATCATGCTCAGGATAGGCGTACCTAACAAAAGACTCAACATCAGCACACCGACTGCCTGCAGCGACATGTCAAATTGCACACCAAGCACCGGGGTGATCAACACCAGCGGCAAGCCGGACACCATCCAGTGCGAGGCCATTTTACCCAGCACCAAAACCGACAGCGGCTGCGGCGCCAGCAGCATCTGTTCTAGCGTACCATCCAAATAGTCCGCCGAGAACAACCTGCCCAACGACAACATTGATGCGAGTAAGGCTGCTACCCATAACACGCCGGGCGCCATCTTGCGCAACATATCCATCTCGGGTCCCACACCCAACGGAAACAGGCTCACCACCATCACGAAAAAAATCAGCGTGGTCAGCACATCCGCTCGGCGTCGCATCGCCAGCACAAGATCGCGGCGCACCACCAGCATCAATAACAATAATATCTTTTTCATGACAGCGACAGGCTGCGCACTTCCGCAACATTCAAAGGCTGGTGCGTGGTAAAAATCACCATACCCTGTTTTGCCAGATGTTCTGCCAGCAACGCCTCAATCAGCGCCACAGCGTTGACATCCAATGCCGTCAAAGGTTCATCGAGTATCCAGAGACGAGCATCGCTCACCAATAGACGCGCCAAAGCTACACGACGACGCTGCCCCTGGGAGAGCACCTTGGTCGGCAGGCGCTCCCTCCCCTTCAGCCCCATGCGCCGTAAGGCGGCAATCGCACCCGACTCACTCAGTTTCATGCCCGACAACCCTGCCGAAATGTGCAAATTTTCCAGTGCGCTCAACTCATCCTTGATCGCATTCAGATGACCCAGATAAAGCACCCTGGAAAAATAGTCTTCACCCAGATCGCTCACCTCGCTGCCTTCCCAGGCAATTTTTCCTTCATCAGGCTGGATGAAACCGCACAGGGTGCGCAACAAGCTGGTCTTGCCGCTGCCATTCTCGCCCTGAACTTGCATGATCTGTCCGGGATAGAGCGCAAAGCCCAACCCCGAGAAAAGACGATGATCACCGCGACTACAAGCTAAATTGCTGACTTCCAGCATGAAGGCAAACCTGAAATAACAATCTTGGAATTATATACGATTGCTGCGCATCATTGCTTTATAATCGCCGCCGACCAATCTAAAAGGATCGTACATGGGATTTCTGGCCAACAAACGCATTCTGATTACCGGCATGATCAGCAATCGTTCAATCGCTTACGGTGTCGCACAGGCTATGCACCGCGAAGGCGCCGAGCTTGCCTTTACCTATCAAGGCGAACGCGTGCGCGACCGCGTTATGGATCTGGCACAACACTTCGACAGCAAACTGGTATTTCAATGCGATGTCGCTTCTGACGACGACATCAACCAGTTGTTTGTTGATCTGAAATCGCATTGGGATGGCTTTGACGGCTTTGTGCATGCGATCGCTTACGCTCCGCGCGAAGCGCTGGATGGCGAGTTTCTGGACGGCTTCAGCCGAGAGGCATTTCGCATCGCGCACGACATCAGCGCCTACAGTTTTCCGGCCATGGCAAAAGCCGCATTGCCGATGATGGAGGGGCGCCGTGCGGCTCTGTTGACTTTAAGCTATCTGGGCGCGGTACGCACTATGCCCCACTACAATGTGATGGGGTTGGCCAAAGCCAGCCTGGAAGCTGCCGTGCGATATCTTGCGATGCAACTTGGCGCCCGCGGCATCCGCGCGAACGCCATCTCGGCAGGCCCCATTCGGACATTGGCTGCTGCCGGCATCGCTGATTTCAACAAACTGTTGGGCTATAACGAAAAGCACTCTCCACTTAAACGCAACGTCACATCCGAAGAGGTTGGCAACGTCGCTGCCTTTTTGTGCAGCGATCTTGCCAGTGGCATCACCGGAGAAATCACTTATGTAGACGGCGGCTTTAACACGACCTCTCTAGGCTCAACTGAAGCCTAAATCCATTAACAAGCTGATGATACAAATACGGGAAACCTGCCATCAAGCGAGAGACACCTTAGATGCAGCAGCAAACCCATACGTTGCGATACATTCACTAGTCGTCATCAAAGTCTTTGAATTGCTCTATCATCCAAAAAATTGGTAACGTAGAATTTAGGAGACCTGAGTAGAAAAAGATAATTGCACT
>VFSW01014331.1_pt1 | contig 10963 bp, 13 predicted proteins | sample 5358111 | NCBI WGS metagenome assembly VFSW01 (sample SAMN11554181, study PRJNA540505) | mine drainage metagenome | isolation source: sediment from site ElyBrook_90M | place: USA: Ely Copper Mine, Vershire, VT | collected 2017
CGTTATACTCTTAGCTTTCGCTTACGTAATCAATGTGAGTCGGCTGGACGCTTACGAAGATAACTCCCGGCCGCCCATTAGTTTTCAGGCGTAGCTGTTGCAATCTTCTATAGTTTGCGGATAATGCAACTGTTGTTTGCATGAGGATATGGAGAAAAGCATGATTGCCGAAACGATAGACCACACTACGCTGACAAAACTGGCCGAAGCAGGCGTCGTGCGCACTGCGCACGTCGTTGGACAGGAAGGCGGTTGGGGGGTTCTGGTGAAATACGGCATGACGGAGCGTGCCCTGACGGCACAGCGCAGCCGCAAGGTGCGAATTTTTCGCAAGCTTGAAACATTGGTTGAGTACCTGAAAGGCGTTGGCATTCCGCGCTTTGACGTTGATGCAGTGAACTACGATTCCGGTGGCAATGCCGCGCAAAAGCGCCCGGATCGCGCTGCTGCGATGAAGGACGCGCACGAAGCCGCCGCTTATACGAAATGGCTGAAAGCCGAGATACAGGAAGCGATTGATGATCGCAGTCCGACGATTCCTCATGACGAAGCCATGCGTCAAATCCGTGCGGCAATAAAGTCTGCGTAAGTGAAAAGCGTTCATGCCATTCACTGGAAAAAGCTGGTAATCAACGACCTGATAAAAATCGGTCAGCATATTGCAAAAGATAGTCCAGCGAACGCGGAAAAGATGATAGATATCATCGAAGGTAAAGTGATACCGCTCGCAACGAATCCGCGAATTGGGCGCGTCGGTCGCAAGCGCGGTACTCACGAACTGGTTGTACATGAAAGCTACCTGGTGATTTATCGTGTAGTCGAGATGAGCGTCGAAATCTTGAGAGTGAAGCATACGGCACAGCAGTGGCCGCCTACCAAGTCATAATTCACTTGCCTCAGCCATGCATGTTGACCGAAGCAGCGCATTCTATCTGCTAGAATGTGCGTCATCTGACAGAGGCAGGATTGAAAAATGAGCGAAGAAAATTACCAACCTGAAACGCTGGCGGTGCGCGCAGGCACGGTGAGGAGCCAGTTCGGCGAACACTCCGAGGCGCTATTTTTAACGTCGAGTTTTGTGTTCGATAGCGCGGAACAGGCAGCCAGACGCTTCATCGGCGAGGAGTCGGGCAACATCTATTCGCGTTTCACCAATCCCACGGTCACGATGTTCGAGGAGCGCCTTGCCGCGTTGGAAGGCGCGGAGCAATGCGTTGCCACCGCGTCCGGCATGTCGGCGATCCTGGCTTGCGTGATGGGTGTGCTGAAAGCCGGCGATCACATCGTCGCATCGGTCAGCCTGTTCGGCTCGACCGTGAATCTATTCAACAACGTGATCAAGAAGTTCGGCGTCGAGACTACCTATGTTTCCGCAACCATTGTTGCCGAGTGGCAGGCAGCGGTGCGTCCCAATACCAAGCTGTTTTTTCTGGAAACGCCTTCCAATCCGCTCACCGAGATTTCCGATATTTCCGCAATTGCAACTATTGCAAAATCCTGCGGCGCGCTGCTGGCGGTGGACAACTGCTTCTGCACGCCAATTTTACAAAAGCCGCTGGAGATGGGTGCGGACATCGTGATTCACTCGGCGACAAAATACATCGACGGCCAGGGCCGCGTGCTGGGGGGGGCGGTGCTGGGCAGCCGCAAAAACATGGAAGGGGTGTATGGATTTTTGCGCACCACGGGTCCTACCATGAGCGCATTCAACGCGTGGATATTTCTGAAGGGTCTTGAGACGTTGAAGTTGCGCATGGATGCGCACAGCGCCAATTCGCTTCAACTTGCGAGATGGCTTGAAGCGCAGCCCAACGTTGCGCGTGTTTTCTATCCCGGACTGCCATCGCATCCGCAACATGCATTGGCGATGCGCCAGCAAAAAAGCGGCGGCGGTATCGTGTCGTTCGAGGTAAAGGGCGGTAAGGAAGCGGCATGGCGTTTGATCGATGCCACAAAGATGCTGTCGATTACGGCGAACCTGGGCGATACGCGCACCACCATCTGTCATTCCGCCAGCACCACGCATGCGCGCATCAGCCCTGAGGCGCGCGCGGCGGCAGGCATCACCGATGGACTGATACGCATCGCAGTGGGACTTGAGGCGGTCATCGATATACAGAACGATCTGCGCTGTTTGGATCACTGATGGATATATTGGCCGCACAACTGGGGGGATTGCTCAAGTCGCACGGACTGATGCTGAGCACTGCCGAGTCCTGCACGGGCGGCGGAGTGGCGCAGGCTGTAACCTCCGTGGCGGGCAGTTCCGCATGGTTTGAACGCGGCTTCGTGACTTACTCCAATCTCTCCAAACAACAGATGCTGGGCGTTGCTGAGGCGACGATCATGCAATATGGCGCAGTATCCGAAGCTACGGTGCGCGAGATGGTGTCGGGTGCGTTGGCCCATAGCGCCGCACAAGTTGCGCTGGCGGTCAGCGGCATCGCGGGGCCTGACGGTGGCACGCCTGACAAGCCGGTGGGTACGGTCTGGTTTGCGTGGGGATTGAAGAATTCAGCCATACTCGCGCAGTGTCATCAGTTTCCCGGCAACCGCGCCGAAGTTCGCGTGCATGCGGTGCATACTGCCCTGCAGGGCGTGATCGACTTGCTGAATCAGCGTAGCGAAACTGTTTAAAACAAATAAAAGAACGATCGTTCTGTTCAAATGCGAATCGTTGTGCCATAATCCGCGCACTATTTTTGAAGGGGAAGCAAATGGATGAAAATAAAAACAAGGCACTTGCTGCGGCATTGAGCCAGATCGAAAAACAATTCGGCAAGGGCTCCATCATGCGCCTCGGTGAAAACGAGGTGGCGCAGGACATACAGGTGGTGTCCACAGGTTCGCTGGGGCTGGACATCGCGCTGGGCGTGGGCGGCTTGCCGCGCGGTCGTGTGATTGAAATCTACGGTCCTGAATCTTCCGGCAAGACCACGCTGGCCTTGCAGGTCATCGCCGAAATGCAGAAGCTGGGCGGCACGGCAGCTTTCATCGATGCGGAACATGCGCTTGATCCGCAATATGCGCAGAAATTGGGCGTAAAGGTTGAAGACCTGTTGATCTCGCAGCCGGACAACGGCGAACAGGCGCTTGAGATCACCGACATGCTGGTGCGCTCGGCATCGGTGGATGTGGTGGTGATCGACTCGGTCGCGGCATTGACGCCGAAGGCGGAAATCGAAGGCGAAATGGGCGATGCGCAAATGGGTCTGCATGCGCGCCTGATGTCCCAGGCTTTGCGCAAGCTCACAGCCAATATCAAGCGTTCCAACACGCTGGTGATTTTCATCAACCAGCTACGCATGAAAATAGGCGTGATGTTCGGCAATCCGGAAACCACCACCGGCGGCAACGCGCTCAAGTTTTACGCCTCGATTCGCCTGGATATCCGCCGCATCGGCGCGATCAAGAAGGGCGACGAAGTGATCGGCAACGAGACGCGCGTCAAGGTAGTCAAGAACAAGGTGGCGCCTCCGTTTAGGGAAGCGCTGTTTGATATTCTGTATGGCGAAGGCATTTCGCGCGAAGGTGAGATCATCGATCTGGGTGTGTTGCACAAACTGTTGGAAAAATCCGGTTCATGGTACAGCTACAACGGCGAAAAAATCGGTCAGGGCAAAGACAATGTGCGCGAATATCTGCGTGCCCGTCCCGAGGTTGCGCGTGAAATCGAAAACAAGGTGCGAGCCGCCGTTGGCGTGGCGCTCATCGATGTCGCTGAAAAACCCAACGGCAAGGCTGCTGCGAAGACAGCCGAATAACACTGTTGGCCGGGCACCAGAATGAGGAAGCGGCCTGAGCCCAGTCTGCGCACGCGAGCCTTGCAGTATCTGGCCCGCCGCGAATACAGCAGAGCCGAACTGGCAGCCAAGCTGCGCCCGTATGCCGAGGTTGAAGATGAATTCGAGCAGCTGCAGCCGGTTGATATTGACGCGCTGCTCGATGATCTGACAACGAGTGGCTGGTTGTCAGATGAGCGCGCTGTAACGCAGTTGTTGCACGCCAGGCGTCCACGCTTCGGCACGCAGCGCATTGCGCACGAGCTGCACCAGAAGGGCATCAGCGAAGAGCTTATCGAAAAAGCTTTGCCTGCATTGAAAGAAACCGAGCTTGAAACAGCGCGCAGCGTGTGGCAAAGAAAGTATGGTGCGCTGCCGACTGACGCAAAAGAAAAGGCGCGTCAGATGCGCTTCTTGCAGTCCAGAGGTTTTTCCATGGATGTGATTTTCAAGGTGCTGCGAACTTCCGCTGTTGATGACTAAGGATGTCTAAGCTTGGGGTTGGATTCCAAAGTCATGGATCAACTCATGGGAGTGAAGCTCGTTGCCCACTGCATCTCAAGCGTTTCCCGTGCTTCTTCAAGATTCTCAATGGTGAGCCCGATAGATGCCAGTTCGTCGGGTGAGATTTCTAAAGAGGAAGTTCTGCGGATTGCACCTTCGCCCGTGATCGACTCGATGATCCTCACAAGGGTGAGCGGGACGTTTTCTGTTCCGGGGCTGTGATGGCCTTCGATCACGCTGACGACTTCCTCGGGCAGATTCCATATGCGGGCCAGCATGCCGCCGATTTCGGCATGGGTGATGCCGAATTCCGACATCTCGATATCGATGGTGGACTCATCCGGATGCGATTCGACATAACTGATGAAGGCATCGAACTTTGCGGGTTCGAGGTGAGCCAGGACGAGATAACCCAGGTCGTGCAGCAGCCCGGAGAGGAACAGCATGTGCTCGACAGGCCTCATTTTAATGGGAAGCATGGATGAAAGGGTGCGCATGCCGGTCGCTATTGAGAAGCTGTGCAACCACAGATCGCTCATGGTGAAAATAATGCTCTCGCGAATTTTGATTGGCTCCATCAGGGCGATGGCTGTCGCAACCGATTTGACGATCGACAAGCCAAGCACCATTGCCGCATCGTTCACCGTACAGATTTTTCTGCCCATGACAAAAACGGGAGAATTGGCCATGCCGATCAATCTGGCCGAGATGAACGGGTCGGATTTGATCAGATCGAGGAGTTTTCTTTCGCCTTCTTCAGTATCCAGCTGCAGCGAAATAAGCTGTCTGGCGACGCCGGAAATGGTGGGAAGGGCATCCGTCTTTTTGATCTTCTCGCGCAAGTCTTCCATAGCTTTTCCCGAGTTAAACTGTTGTGAACTATACACTTGCCAACAGGCGCGATCAAAGTTTTTCTTGGGTTGCCGATTCTGTGAAAAAAATCGTGGCTGACTACGATTATCGTAGCAAGCTTCATTTTGTAAGAGAAATCCTCACTGCGGCTGAATTTTCTGACGGTGAAATCAGCATCCCCCTATAGCGCTCCCATTTATTTTTTGCGCATAATGACAACACGCTTTACCGCTTGTGCCGTGATTCGGCAAGCTCTGGCCATTTTAATGACGGGAGAGATCGTGAAAATTGCGCAAAGAATTTCGCACGCCGTTTGCCATCGGCCTTTCCGCTGGGCGCATGAACTGTACTAAACGTATTGTCATGACGCTGGTTGCTGTGCTCGGCATGACGGTACCTGCCTGGGCTGATCAAAGTGAAGCGCACGATGCCAAAGATGGCAGAGGTGTCTGGCATGGTGAAATCGGGCATTTTGACAGGGATGATCTTCAGTTGTGGCGCGGCGGCAGATGGTTGCGTGACAGGCATGAGGGCCGATTGGGCTGGTGGTGGGTTGTCGCCGACGTATGGTATTTTTATCCCAAGCCTGTTTACCCCTACCCTGATCCCTATATTCCGCCTACGGTAGTCGTGCATACAATGCCGCCGTCATCTGCCAGGTTCTGGTACTACTGTGAATTCAGTAAAGAGTATTACCCTTATGTTGCAATTTGCCCGGAGAAGTGGAAGGTTGTGCCTGCAGTGCCGGTTCAATAGGAGGTCGTTATGCGAAAATTTCTTTATGTCATGACAGTTGCGTTGGCCGGATGTGCGTCGGCGCCCATCGGCCCCAGAGTTGCCGTGATGCCGGCGCCCGGAAAACCCTATGAAGTGTTTGTCGCCGAAGATCAGATGTGTCGCTATTATGCGTCGCAATCAATAGGCGCAACACCCAATGACCGTGCGGCACAAAGCTTCGTTGGCTCGGCAGTGGTAGGGACGGCGATTGGTGCTGCTGCGGGCGCCATGAGCGGCGGACATGAAGGCGGCGGGGCCGCTGCAGGGCTGGTTGTCGGCAGCATGGCGGGCGCGAATCAAAGCTCCTACGCCGTGCAGGATGCCCAGCAGCGCTATGACATGACCTATCAGCAGTGCATGTATGCCAAGGGGAATCAGGTTGCCGGTTTTACGGTGCAAGCGGTACCACCTCAGCCGCCCCAGGGTGTATCACCATACCCGCCGCCACGTTGAAAGATTCAAAGGGGGACTCCATGAATGATGTGAAGCAACAGGGTATTTTAAAAAGCATTTATGCCAGACGTTCTGTGCGCGCTTATGCGCCGACACCGATCGATGGCGAGATACTGCCAACCTTGCTTGACGCAGCCGTCCATGCACCAACCGCCATGCACGAAGAACCCTGGGCGTTTGTGATCGTGCAGGACACTCAGCTATTGCAGCGCCTGTCGGATATTGCCAAGCCTGTTTTCATCGAAGAGGTACGCCGCCGGGGAACCCATGGAAACATCCGCTCATTAGAACACTTTGCGCATCCCGATTTCAATATCTTTCATGGCGCAGGAACCCTCATCATCATATGCGCCAGGCAGCAAGGTTCATTCGTCGCTGCCGACTGCTGGCTGGCGGCGGAAAACCTCATGCTGGCGGCCGATGCCATCGGGCTTGGCAGTTGCGTCATCGGCTCGGCTGTCGCTGCACTGAATGCGCATAAAACTGAGATTGGCATGCCTGATGAATATTCTGCAATCGCGCCCATTGTCGTGGGCGTGCCCAGCGGTGAAACGCGGCCAACCTCCAGAAACAAGCCTGTCATTCTGTCATGGAAAAAATAGCTGAATTTTCAAGCGCAGTCGTTTGACGTGAAACTTGCGCAGCGTTTACTTCCTCTTCCAGAGGGATAACCTGCGACTTGGCTGCTTGCGGGCTTAGTCGGTTGGCTAGTTGTGTCATTAGAAAATTGAGGTGAGGGAGAGCTTGCGAGGGTGCTCGGGCATGGCACGCTTTAAGATTGGGGGTGAAGTACTTGCCATATCCGTGAGATTCACAGCGTCATCAGGAGAAGGAAAGTTGCTAAAGGAGACCATCTTGGATATCGGCGCAATAGAACATGCCTACAGGCGATATGCCAGGATTTACGACATTGTCTTCGGCGGAGTTTTTCAACCCGGTCGCAAGGCGATCGTCGAGCGCATGCGCTGCAGGCCGGGAGAACGGGTGCTGGAAGTGGGGGTGGGCACGGGGCTGTCTTTTCCACTTTATCCAAAAGATATTCTGGTTACCGGAATCGACATTTCACGCGATATGCTGGCAGTAGCACAGGCCAGAAAAACGCGTGACCGGTTGAACAACATCGTTCAGCTGTCGGTCATGGATGCTGAAAACATGGCGTTTCGTGACAGCAGCTTCGATAAAGTGGTCGCCATGTATGTCGCTTCTGTCGTGCCCAACCCGGTGCGGCTGGTCGATGAAATGCGCAGGGTTTGCAAGCCTGATGGCAGATTGGTTTTTGTGAATCATTTTCATAGTCAAAACCCAATGCTTGGCGCTCTGGAGAGCTTGATTGCCCCCTGGTCCAGTCAGCTTGGTTTTCGTCCTGATTTCTCGCTGGACAGATTCATGAACAAAAGCAGGTTGATGACAACGGATATTCGCCCGGTGAATGTTTTTAATTTCTGTACGATGCTGGAGGCTGTCAACAACAAGCAGTTAGCCGTGATGGAACCTCTGGTCATGGCAGTGACGAGCCAGCAGGCAGACTTTGCAAAGTGATGGCAAGAGGAGAAAAGGTATGAGACAAGAACCTTCTGGCAAGGCGATGGATGGTGTGATCAATAACCTGGCATTGGAAAGTAAGCCGTATCGTTCCATAGTGCTTGCAACGGAAGAAATGCTGTTGTCGAAAATGCTGCGTGCCATTGGCGACCCGCCCGTGCAGATTACGTTGTGGAACGGGTGTGAAGTTAACCGCTATGGCGGCAGTGCGGTGGCGCGCGTTTATATCCGCGATCGTGGTGCGCTATTCAAATTGCTCGCCGATCCGGAGCTTTATTTTGGCGAGTTGTATTCGGCACAGCGCATAGAAGTACAGGGAAACCTGCTTGAATTTCTCGATGCGGTTTATCGGGTCTGGCCGCTCGCGGGCGAGAAAAAGTTCGGCAATAAACTGCTGGCTCCGTTGAAACCTGCAAGGACCAACACCCTTGATGGCGCCAAATTCAATATCCATCATCATTACGATATCGGCAATGACTTCTACAAGCTTTGGCTTGATGAACGCATGGTGTACACCTGCGCATATTTTAAAAATCAGGATGCCAGTCTCGAAGAGGCGCAACTTGCCAAGCTGGATCACGTTTGCCGAAAACTGTGCTTGAAGCCGGGCGAGACCGTGCTTGAAGCAGGTTGTGGCTGGGGCGCTTTGGCACTGCATATGGCAAGGCATTACGGCGTGACCGTGAAAGCGTACAACATCTCGAAGGAACAGATTGCTTTTGCCAGGCTACGCGCCTGCGCTGAAGGACTGGACGGGCAGGTAGAGTATGTCGAGGATGATTACCGCAATGCGGCAGGGGAGTTTGATGCCTTCGTCTCCGTTGGCATGCTCGAACATGTGGGAACGGATCACTATCATGAACTGGGAAAGATGATAAACCGCAACCTCAAGCCGAACGGTCGCGGGCTGATACACACGATAGGACTGAATTTTGCAAGGCCCATGGACGCGTGGACCGCGCGCCATATTTTTCCGGGAGCCTGCCCGCCCAGTCTTGCGCAAATGATGCAGATCTTTGAGCCTTCGGATTTCTCGGTTCTGGATGTGGAGAACTTGCGCCTGCACTATGCCAGGACGCTGGAACACTGGCTGTTGAGGTTTGAAGATAAGGCTGATCTGGTGGAACAGATGTTCGATCAGGAGTTTGTGCGCGCATGGCGTTTATATCTTGCCGGATCTTATACGGCCTTCAAGACGGGGGGTATGCAGCTGTTTCAGGTGACCTTCGCACGTGCAGCTTACCATCAGCCATGGACCAGGCAATATCTTTATGAACCCTGGGATGTGTCAAATGGACAGCTGTGACGTACTGATATCAGGCGGTGGTCCCTCAGGCTCAAGCTGTGCATGGCAGTTGCGCCGGCATGGTCTGGATGTGGTGGTGATGGACAAGGCGAGCTTCCCGCGAGATAAGGTCTGTGCAGGCTGGATCACGCCGGCGGTACTGGATTCCCTTAAACTCGATATGAACGATTATGCCAGGCAGCATGTGCTGCAGCCGATCACGGCTTTTCGTACAGGTCTGATCAACGGTGCAAGCATCGAGACCCAATATCAGACTGCCGTCAGTTATGGCATACGCCGTTTTGAACTGGACAACTATTTGCTCAAGCGTTCCGGCGCGCGTCTGAAGCTGGGGCAGCCGCTGAAATCTTTGCGCAGGGATGGCGGAAAATGGATCGTCAATGACGCTATTTCGGCGCCACTGGTGATCGGTGCAGGCGGGCATTTCTGCCCGGTGGCGCGTTTCATGGGTGCGCAACTCGGGGCTGACGAACATGCCATTGCGGCCAAAGAGATAGAGTTTGAGATGAGCCCTGAGCAAAGCGATACCTGCAAGGTAAGCGGCGACACACCCGAACTGTATTTTTGCCGCGATCTCAAGGGCTATGGCTGGTGCTTCAGGAAAGGACGTTATCTCAATATCGGTCTGGGTCGCGAGGGAAATCATCGTCTCTCGGAACATCTCGATCATTTTTGTGAATTCTTAAAGCAGCTTGGCAGAGTACCGCAGCACATCCCGGACAAATTTCATGGGCATGCCTATCTGCTTTATGGACATACGGTGCGCAAACAAGTCGATGATGGCATGCTGCTCATCGGTGATGCGGCGGGACTGGCCTGCCCGGAAAGCGGCGAAGGTATACGGCCTGCGGTTGAGTCTGCGCTCATGGCGGCTTCCACAATACTGGCGGCCGACAAAGACTACAGAAAAGAAAATCTGCTGCCCTACACGATGCGTTTGGCTACGCGCTTTGGGTCTGCAAAACCTGCCGTGATCAGGCCGGAATTTTTACGTCATTCCCTGGGCGAAGTCATGCTCGGCAACAAATGGTTTACCCGCCATGTCGTGCTGGATCGCTGGTTTCTTCGCACTCATCAGGCGGCGATGCAGGCAGTTGATTTGTAAAACCGAACGAAAAAAATGGCCTGCGAGGGGGAATCGCAGGCCTAAGGGGGTGTTTATGAATCAGGATTTAATTATATTCTAATATTTAACTTTGTCAAATTGTATTTGCGATTTGAAAACGGGGATGTGGCTAGCAAAGCGTGCCCGATGGTATGATGCGCGCCTTGTTCGGCGTGTCGCCGCCAGAAGTCACGATAGATGGATGCAAAAATGAAAAGCAGTGAAATCCGCCAGAAATTCTTAGATTATTTTGCCTCAAAGGGCCATACGGTTGTCGCTTCCAGTTCACTGGTGCCGAATGAAGACCCGACGCTGCTGTTCACCAATGCGGGGATGAACCAGTTCAAGGATGTATTCTTGGGCTTCGACAAGCGCCCCTATACGCGTGCCGTTTCAAGTCAGAAATGTGTGCGGGCGGGAGGCAAGCACAACGATCTTGAAAATGTCGGCTACACCGCGCGTCATCATACCTTCTTCGAGATGCTGGGCAATTTCAGCTTCGGTGATTATTTCAAACGCGATGCGATCGCCTACGCGTGGGAGCTGCTGACAGAAGTATTCAAGTTGCCCAAAGACAGACTCTACGTCACCGTGTATGCCGAGGATGATGAGGCTTATGACATCTGGACAAAAGAGATGGGG
>VFSW01014332.1_pt1 | contig 10963 bp, 11 predicted proteins | sample 5358111 | NCBI WGS metagenome assembly VFSW01 (sample SAMN11554181, study PRJNA540505) | mine drainage metagenome | isolation source: sediment from site ElyBrook_90M | place: USA: Ely Copper Mine, Vershire, VT | collected 2017
ACACGCCGCAAGCAGCGAAGGACGAATTCTGCACCCAGCCCGAACGCTTGTCAACAATCCGCCGACAAAAATTGATCACAACACGACTTTGACCCATGGGTGGGCGGTGAGCTCGCGATAGAGCGCGTCGAGTTGCGCGCGGCTGACGGCACGGATCGTGGCTGTGCAACTGATGTAGTTGCCGCCGCTGGAAGCGCGCATCTCGATCGATGCCGGATCGAAGTCGGGCGCGTGGCGCAACACGACGGCGACGATGGCGCTCGCGAAACCCTCGACGCTGCGCCCCATGATCTTGATCGGGAACGCACAAGGGTACTTGATGGGGCTTTCCGGTTCGTCGGCAACCCCGTGCGTGCGATCACGCATCTCCACGATCCAGATGTTGCTTCTCGGCGGCGGCTGCGGACGCCTGCTTTGCGCGCTGATATGCGGCATGGAGCGCCGCCCCGACCGGCCCCGGTCGACCGGCACCGACGGCGCGACCATCGAGCGTCGTTACTGCGAGCACTTCCTTGGTCGCGGAACTCAGAAGGATTTCGTCCGCGCAACGGAGCTCCCATTCGGCGACGGGACGACGCTCGACCGCGACGCCACCAGCCCCGGCGAGGCTGCCAATCAGGTCCATCCGGACTCCCTCGAGCTTCAGATTGTCGCGCGGCGGCGCGCACAACCGCCCCGCGCGGACCACCCAGACGTTTGACGCGGATGCCTCGGTCACCCAGCCTTCGCGGACGAGAATGGCTTCGTGCGCCCCGGCGTCGACCGAAGCCTGCCGCGCCAGTACATTGCCCAGCAGCGAAATACTCTTGATGTGCGCGCGCAGCCACCGTTGATCTGGAAGCGTGATGGCAGCCGCGCCGCTGCTGCGCAAGGCGTCCGAAACATGCGGAAAAGGGAAGCTGTATGCAAACACCGTGGGCCGGGTACCCGACGGAAAGGCGTGGTCGCGTGAGGCGACGCCGCGCGTCACCTGGATGTAGATGCATTGATCGGCCGGCGCGTTGCGATCGACGAGTTCGCGCACCAGGTTCGCCCAGGCGGCGACGTCCATGGGATCGTCAATCGACACTTCGGCCAGACTGCGACGCAACCTGGCGAGATGCTCCTCCAGCCGGAAGGGCCGACCACCATAAGCCGGCACGACTTCATACACACCGTCGCCGAAGATGAAGCCCCGATCGAGCGCGGGAACACGCGCCTCGTCCAGCGGCAGAAATTCCCCATTGAGATAGCAGGTTGACATTGGAGCGATGGAAGGATTGAAGGCGCCCGGCCGGTCTGCAGGGCGATCGTGGTCGATTGCACAAGCCTATCGGGCTTGCACAGCCGCCGCAACACCCAGGGATCCGGAACCATCCGCGATCATGCCGCGGTGTCGGTCCGCGTGTGCCCCCGGAGCGCCAGCCCGACCACGGCCGGCGCGACCGATTTGACGCACAATGGCGAGGGTCGTCGTACTGCCTCGCGCAGTGTCCTGTCCCAGAGTTCGAGCCCTCTTTTGACTCTCAAACACGTATTCTCGCCACCGGACAACGTTCGGCTGGCCAATCTTTGCGGACCGCTGGATGAAAACCTCCGGCAGATCGAAATCGCCTTCGACATCGTGATCACGCACCGGGCGCACGCATTCAGCGTGGCGGGCGCCCGTGCGCGTTCGGCGCTGGATCTGCTCAGCGCGCTCTGGGCGCGCGCCCACACGTCTTTGAGCCTGGATGACATTCAACTCGAACTCACGCAAGCCTCGCACGGACAAGAGCCATGCCTGCAACCTGCCACTGACGAACCCGTCCTGCACACACGACGCGTCGGACTGCATGGACGCACCACGCATCAGGTCGAGTACATCCGGAACGTTCTCAGCCACGACCTGACGTTGGGCCTTGGCCCGGCCGGCACGGGTAAAACCTTTCTGGCGGTCGCCTGCGCGGTGGACGCGCTCGAGCGCGGCAGCGTCGAACGCCTGGTGTTGACCCGTCCGGCGGTCGAAGCGGGGGAGCGGCTGGGATTCCTGCCCGGCGATCTCGCCCAGAAAATCGATCCCTATCTGCGTCCGCTGTACGACGCCCTGTATGACTTGCTCGGCTTCGAGAGCACGCAGCGTCTGTTCGAGCGTGGAACCATCGAGATCGCGCCCCTGGCGTTCATGCGGGGGCGAACCCTGAACAACGCCTTCATCATTCTTGACGAGGCGCAGAACACCACTCCGGAGCAGATGAAAATGTTTCTGACCCGCATCGGCTTCGGTTCGCGAGCGGTAATGACGGGCGATCTCAGCCAGGTTGACCTGCCGCGCGGCGCGCAAAGCGGCCTGACCCAGGCCGAGCACATTCTGCGCGGCGTGCGTGGTGTCGCGGTGACGCGATTCACCACCGTGGACGTGGTGCGCCACCCGCTCGTGGCACGCATTGTCGAAGCTTACGAACGCGCCGAAGCCTCGCCCGGTCCCGACGTCAGCGGCCGCACGCCCAAACCAGTGCGTCGTCGCGCCACCGTGACGGAGAAGGGAGCATGAACAGGGTGCGCCGCCGTTCCGAATCGACGCGACGGGTGACACTGCAACTCTCGGTCCAATTCGTCAGTCGCGCGCATCGCGCGGAGCTTCCCCGCCACCGGCTGCTGCGGTGGGTACGCGCCGCGCTTCGATGCGGGCCATTCGACGCGCAACTGGCGGCGCTCGACGCGACGCCGGCAACGCCAGCGCAAATCACGCTTCGCGTCGTCGGCGTCGACGAAGGTCGCACCCTCAATCATGCGTACAGAGGCCTGGACAAGGCGACCAATGTGCTGACCTTCGACTACCAACCATGGCCACCTGCCGCGGATATCGTTCTTTGCGACGACGTCATCGCGGGCGAGGCTGGGGAACAAGGCAAAAGCCTGCAGGCCCACTACGCGCACATGGTGGTTCACGGCATGCTGCATGCGCTGGGCTGGGATCACGTCGATGACGCCGATGCGACCGCGATGGAACAAGCTGAGCGGGATGTGCTCGCGACCCTCGGCTTTGGCGACCCGTATGCAACGCGTTGACGCTGCGCGCGCCGGCGCGGAGGCTGTGGCGTCGCTGGCATTGGGCTTGGCATTCGCGCAGACTTTTGGCCGCCCGAACGTGGGACCGATTGGAATCGTGATCCTGGCTCTGTTCGCTGCACTGCTCTGGCGCGGCGCGGCGCCCACCCCGGCTGCGCGCGCCAGACGTGGTGCGGGTCTGGGACTGGCCTTTGGCGTCGGCTGGTTCACCGGTGGGCTCTGGTGGCTCTACATCAGCATGGCGGTCTACGGCGGACTTGCGCCGGCGCTGGCGGGCGGCGCCGTGCTGCTGTTCTCGGTCTACCTCGGGATCTACGCCGCCGCCGCATGCGCGCTGGCCACAGCAATGGCACCCGCGGCGTCACGGCAGGCGTGGCCGACGCGACGCGCCTTGGGCGCAGCGCTGGCGCTGGCGGCAAGCTGGACCCTGGGAGAGTGGCTGCGCGGCACGATGTTCACGGGTTTTCCCTGGCTGGCTTTTGGCTACGCCGAGGTCGGAACACCACTGGCGGGCTTCGCAGCGATACTCGGCGTCTACGGGGTTGGCTTCGCGGCCGCGCTCACGTCCGGACTGCTCGCGAGCCTCACACGCGCAAACACCCGCGGCGCGACTGTCGCCGTGGTAACGGTCGTGGCGCTGGCTGCGACCGGAACCCTGCTTCAGCGTCAGCACTGGACCCATCCCGAGGGAACCGCGCTGCGTGTGGCGCTGCTGCAGGGCGACGTTGCACAGGGAGAGAAATTCCGCCCGGAAAAGCTGGCCCCGACGCTGGCGCTATACGACGCGTGGATGACCCGGCTGCACGCCGACCTCATCGTGACCCCGGAAACGGCGGTGCCGGTTCTGCCGCGTGACCTGCCGAAGGGGTACCTGAACCAACTTCAGGCGGCGGTGCGTGGCAACGGCGCACGGCTGCTGCTGGGTATTCCACTGACCCGTGGAGACGACCAGTTCACCAACAGTGTGCTGGGACTGGGTGGCACGACGCGTTATCGCTACGACAAGGCGCACCTGGTGCCGTTCGGCGAATTCATTCCCGAGGGCTTCCACTGGTTTGTGCGTTTGATGAAGATCCCGCTCGGCGACTTCGCGCGCGGTACGTTTGACCAGGCGTCCTTTGATGTGCACGGAACGCGCGTTGCGCCGACCATTTGCTACGAAGACTTGTTTGGCGCCCAGCTGGCGCAGCGATTTCGCCACGCGCGGTCCGCACCCAACATGATCGCCAACCTCACCAACCTGGGCTGGTTCGGCAACACCATTGTGCTGGGTCAGCACCTGGAAATCGCCCGCATGCGCTCACTGGAGTTCCAACTACCGAGTATTCGCTCAACCAACACCGGCGCCACCGCCGTCATCGGCCCCGACGGTCGGGTCCAGGGTCGGCTGCCGCCCTACACGGTCGCCGTGCTCACGGCCATGGTCCAGGGATATGCCGGCGTCACGCCGTATGCGTGGCTGGCATCGCGCTTCGGCCACGCCCCCGTGGTGTTACTTTGCCTGTTCGTGCTTCTGGGCGCGTATGGGTTGACGCGCCGCGCGGGAACCTAAAATTCACGGTTGAACCGCGCGCCAGGCGCGCTGCAAGAAGCCATCATGCTGACATTCCAACAGATCATTCTCAAACTGCAATCGTATTGGGCCGAACAGGGTTGCGCGCTTTTGCAGCCCTACGATATGGAGGTCGGCGCCGGAACAAGCCACACCGCGACCTTCCTGCGCTCCATCGGCCCCGAGCCCTGGAACGCCGCGTACGTGCAGCCAAGCCGGCGACCCAAGGACGGACGCTACGGTGACAATCCCAACCGCCTGCAGCATTACTATCAGTTCCAGGTCGTGCTCAAGCCTGCGCCCGCGGACATCCTTGATCTCTACCTCGGTAGTCTGCGCGCCCTGGGTTTCGATCTCAGCACGAATGACATCCGCTTCGTCGAGGATGATTGGGAAAACCCGACGCTGGGCGCGTGGGGCCTGGGCTGGGAGGTTTGGCTCAACGGCATGGAAGTCACGCAATTCACGTATTTCCAGCAGGTCGGCGGCCTCGACTGCAAACCGATCACCGGCGAGATCACCTACGGACTCGAGCGTCTCGCGATGTACCTGCAAGGGGTGCAAAGTGTGTATGACCTGGCGTGGACAGAAACGACCGTGGCCGGCGAGACCCGCATCCTGCGTTATGGAGACGTGTTTCACCAGAACGAGGTTGAACAGAGCAGCTACAACTTCGAACACAGCGACGTGGCTTTCCTGCAGCTCGCCTTCGGCGCGCATGAGGCGCAGGCGCGGCATCTGATGACACAGCAGCTGGCCCTGCCCGCGTATGAGCAGGTGCTCAAGTGCGCGCATACGTTCAATCTTCTCGACGCCCGCGGGGCCATTTCGGTCACTGAGCGTGCAGCCTATATCGGTCGTATCCGCAACCTCGCGCGCGGTGTGGCGCAGGAATATCTGGACAGTCGGGCCCGCCTGGGGTTTCCGCTCGCGCCGCGTCAGTGGGCCGAGGACACGAAAGCTGTCCTGGCGCAGAAAAAGGCGGCCTGACCCATGCATGCACAAAATCTCCTTGTTGAACTCTTCGTGGAAGAGCTCCCCCCCAAAGCGCTCGCCACACTTGGAGCAGCGTTTGCGCGAGCGCTCAGCGACGGTTTGCACGCGCAAGGACTCCTCGCTGACGACGCACAGTCGACGTCGTTCGCCAGTCCGCGCCGCCTGGCAGCCCATGTGACGGCGGTGCGCACGCGCGCACCCGACCGCGACGTCGCGCAAAAGCTCATGCCGGTGTCGGTCGGGTTTGATGCGGATGGAAAACCCACGACCGCATTGCTGAAAAAGCTCGGTGTGCTCGGCCTCGACGCCGGAGCTGCCGGGCAGCTTCGGACAGAGGGCGAGGGGAAGACTGCGGCATTGTTCGTCGATACCGTGGTGGCAGGGGTAACACTGACCGATGGGCTGCAGAGGGCGCTTGCAGATGCGCTGGCGAAGCTGCCGATCCCCCGGATGATGACTTACCAGCTCGCGGACGGGTGGAGCACGGTCAGATTCGTCCGACCGGCGCACGGGTTGGTCGCGCTGCATGGAGCGGACGTGGTGCCGGTCCACATTCTCGGCCTCGAGGCTGGGCGGGAGACCCACGGCCACCGCTTCGAAGCCGCGCGCGACCCCGTGGTGCTGCGTGATGCCGACGCCTATGCGGAACAGCTCGCGCGCGAGGGGGCTGTGATTGCCAGCTTCGACGCGCGCCGCGCTGCGATCGAACGTCAGTTGCATGAAGCCGCCACGCGCGCCGGCGATGGACTGCGCCCCATCGATGATCCCGCGCTGCTCGATGAGGTCACCGCGCTGGTCGAACGTCCGAATGTGCTGCTATGCCGATTCGATTCGGAATTCCTGGCGGTTCCGCAGGAATGTCTGATTCTGACGATGAAGGCGAATCAGAAGTATTTCCCGCTGCTCGACGCCTGCGGGCGACTCAGTAACAGCTTTCTCGTGGTCAGCAACATCTCGCCTGCGGACCCACGCGCAGTGATCGAGGGCAACGAACGCGTGGTGCGGCCTCGCCTGGCGGATGCGCGTTTTTTCTTCGATCAGGATCGGCGGCAGCGCCTGGATACGCGCGTGCAGGCGCTGGACAACGTTGTCTATCACGCCAAGCTCGGGTCACAAGCCGCCCGTATGCAGCGCGTGCGGGCGATCGCCGTCGCCATTGCTGACGGCGTCGACCGTGCTCTGACGCCTTCGGTGGAACAGGCCGCGACCCTGGCCAAGGCCGACCTCCTGACCGACATGGTCGGTGAATTCCCTGAACTGCAGGGAACCATGGGACGCTACTACGCGCTGCACGACGGCGCCGAGCCCCGTGTCGCCCAGGCCATCGAGGAGCACTACCGCCCGCGCTTCGCCGGCGACGCGCTGGCGGCGGATGAAGTCGGTCTTTGCGTCGCGCTTGCCGACAAGCTTGAGACGCTCACGGGGCTATGGGGTATTGGCGAGCGCCCCAGCGGTGACAAGGATCCATTCGGGCTGCGCCGTCACGCGCTGGGCGTCGTGCGCATGCTGATGGAGCGCGAGACCCTTGGCACGCGTTGGCCTCTGGCGCGCTTGCTGGCGGTCGCGGCGCTGTCGTTTCAAGACGTTCCATCGTTCACCGATCCCCAGCATGCGCTCCAGGATTTCATGTTCGACCGTCTGTCCAATTTGCTGCGTGACCAAGGCTATGCTGCTCGCGAAGTCGAAGCCGTCCTGTCGCTGCGCCCGCAGACGCTCGCGGACATCACGCATCGCCTCGACGCGGTGCGCACGTTCTCCGCACTGCCGGAGGCGAACGCGCTGGCCGCCGCGAACAAGCGCGTCGGCAACATCCTGCGCAAATCGGACGCGGTGGCGGGGACGACGCTGCGAGAGGAACTGCTGTGCGAGCCGGCGGAAGCCGTGTTGATGGAAACCCTGAAAGACATTGCCCCCCGCGCACAAGCCGCGTATCGCAACGGCGATTACACGATCGCCCTGAAAACAGTGGCAGCGTTACGTTCTCCGGTGGACGCCTTTTTCGACGCTGTGATGGTCAATGCCGACGACCCCGCGCTGCGCGCGAACCGCTTGGCGCTGCTGACCGAATTGCATGCGGCGATGAACCAGGTTGCGGATCTGGCCTGCCTGGCGGCATGACGTGGAACGCGCACCCATGAAACTGCTCGTTCTCGACCGCGATGGCGTCATCAACGAAGATCGCGACGACTACATCAAGGCGCCCGAAGAATGGGTTCCCATTGCTGGCAGCATCGAAGCCATCTCGCGCCTGTATCGGGAAGGTTGGCGCATCGTCATCGCAACCAATCAGTCCGGTCTTGGACGGGGGCTGTTCGACATGACGACGCTGAATGCCATCAACATGAAAATGCAAAAGGCCATCGCGGCCGCGGGTGGGCGTGTCGACGCGGTCTTCTTCTGCCCGCACGCGCCGGAAGACGTTTGCAGTTGCCGCAAACCGCGCTCGGGTCTGTTTCAGGATATTGCAACGCGTTATGGGCTCGACAATCTGCGCGTCGTTCCCACCGTGGGTGACAGCCTGCGCGACCTGCAGGCGGCGGCAGCACTGGGCTGCGCCCTGCACCTGGTGCGCACCGGCAAAGGCGAGCGCACCCTGGACTCTGAAACCCTTCCCGAGGGCACACAGGTGCACGCCGACCTTGCCGGCTTTGCCGACTGGCTGCTGCGGCAGAGCTCACGACACACTGCGGCATGAGAAACACGACCACAGGAACAGGCCCCTGGCTGTGGCTGCGATCGACGGCTTACATGGCGTGGCTGGTCGTCACTGTCATCCCCTATGCGCTGGCAGTCATGCTGGTTTCGCCATTCGTGCGTGGCAAGGCTCTGTACGCCTTTTGCCTCGGCTGGGTGCGCATGGCGCTGTGGGGGGCGCGGGTGATCTGCGGCATACGCTGGAACATCCACGGCATGGAAAATCTTCCGGATACCCCGGTTGTGCTGTTGCCGAAACACCAGTCGGCGTGGGAAACCTTGGCCCTGCCGGTGCTGATGCCTCGGGCGCTGAGCTTCGTTTTCAAGCGCGAGCTTTTGTACGTGCCGTTTTTCGGCTGGGCGCTCGGACGACTCGACATGGTGCACATCGACCGCAGCCGCGGGGCAGAGGCGTTTTCGCGCGTCGACCGCCAGGGCCGACGCTTGCTGGCGGATGGCTACTGGATCATCATGTTTCCCGAGGGCACGCGCACGGCGCGCGGCACCGTCGGAAGATACAAACCGGGCGGTGCCCTCCTGGCACTGGCGACGGGAACGCCGGTGGTGCCGATCGCCGTCACGTCCGGTCGATGCTGGCCGCGGCAGTCTTTCATCAAACGCCCGGGAACCGTCGAGATTTCGATCGGCGCCCCGATTGCGCCAGACGGCCTGAGCGCAACGGAGCTGACCGCGCGGGCTCAAACCTGGATCGAGACGGAAATGCGGCGGCTCGACCCCGAGGCTTATCCGGACCAGCAATGAGCATCGTCGCCGCACCGTCCCAACGCGCGCTGTTCGGCGATGATGACAGCGCACCGTCCGCGGTCGCGCCAGGCCTGCGGCGATTTGACGACGGTCGGCATGGGTTTGATTACCGACTGGTACGTGCCAGCCGCCGCTCGATCGGTATTCGCGTCGGCGATGATGGCGTTGCCGTGCGCGCGCCGCGCTGGGTCACACTGCAGCAGATTCAAGCGGTACTCGCGGAAAAGGCGGACTGGATCACCCGCCAGGTCAACGAACGCGCGCGACGCCAGCGCCATCTCGCCGCCGCGCGGATCGCGTGGCGCGATGGCGGCGAACTCCCTTACCTCGGGAGCCGGCTCACCCTGCGCCTGGACGCCGGGATCAAAACCGTGCAGCGGCGCGATTCGGCCCTGCTGCTGCCCCTGCCCGCCGGCTGCGAAGCAGAGCGGATACGCGATCGTGCGCAGGCGTGGATGCAGCGCGAAGCGCGCGCACTGTTCGAGGCGCGCTGTGCGCACTTTGCGCATCTGCTGGGGGTACGGGTGCGCGCGGTACGCCTGAGCTCTGCAGCCACGCGCTGGGGCAGCGCGACGGTGTGCGGCACCATCCGCCTGCATTGGCGCCTGCTCCACTTTTCATCTGCGGTGATCGATTACGTCGTCGCGCACGAGGTCGCGCACCTGCGCGAAATGAATCATGGTCCCGATTTCTGGCATACCGTGGGCGAACTGTTTCCGCAGTGGCGCGAGGCGCGGTCCGAACTACGCCGCAGCATTCTTCCCCCCTGGTGACACGATTGTGTGCACCAGCCCCCAGCACGACACCGAAACAAGGACGACACCATGCGAATCCTCCACACCATGCTGCGCGTAGGAGACTTGCCCCGTTCCATCGACTTCTATACCCGTGTTCTCGGGATGACGTTGCTGCGAACCACCGACCGCCCCGAGCAAAAATACTCCCTCGCATTCCTCGGTTACGCAGCCAACCCGGCGCAGGCGGAAATCGAACTCACGTACAACCATGGGGTCACCCACTACGAGCTCGGCACCGCCTTCGGCCACATTGCGCTGGGCGTGACCGATGTGGCGGCCACGTGTGAGCGCATCCGCGCCGCCGGTGGGCGTATCACACGCGAGGCGGGCCCGGTCGCGGGTGGCCACACCATCATCGCCTTTGTGGAAGATCCGGACGGCTACAAGATCGAATTGATCCAGCACGGTACGCTGGACTGACGCCATGCCATCTGCTGCTGTGACGCTGCACGGAGCGCTTGTTCCACGCCATCCGCGCGCCTTCGCGCCGCTGGCCGGGGTGCGTGTGCTGAGCCTGGCGCTCAACCTTCCGGGTCCGGCTGCGCTGGCGCGCCTGCGCGCCCTGGGTGCCCGCGTGCACAAGATCGAGCCCCCCGGTGGTGATCCGATGCGCAGCATGTCGGCGGCGCTGTACCGCGCCATGCATCGCGGCATTCCGGTCGAGACGCTCGACCTGAAGACGCCTGACGGCCAGCAGCGCATGCGCTCGGCACTCGACGCCAGCGATGTACTGCTGACCGCGTTCCGCCCCGGTGCTCTGAAACGACTCGGGCTCGACCATGACGCGCTGGCGCGCGCGTGGCCGCAGCTGTCCGTGGTCTCGGTGGTGGGTGCGCGCGGCCGCGCCTCCGCGCATGCCGGGCATGACCTCACCTACCAGGCGACAGCGGGGCTGCTCGATCGTGCCGCGTTGCCCCAAACCCTGGTCGCGGACATGGTGGGCGCGTTGCTGGTCGTGGAGGCGACGCTGGCCGCGCTGATGCATGCCCGCGCCAGCGGCAAGGGCATAGCCTTGCACGTCGCGCTCGCCGACGCCGCCGCGTTCGCGGCGGCGCCGCGCCGGGGCGGGTTGGCGGCGGCCGGCGGCCGGCTCGGGGGCGCCCGGCCCGATTATGGGGTGTTCCGCTGC
>VFSW01014333.1_pt1 | contig 10963 bp, 9 predicted proteins | sample 5358111 | NCBI WGS metagenome assembly VFSW01 (sample SAMN11554181, study PRJNA540505) | mine drainage metagenome | isolation source: sediment from site ElyBrook_90M | place: USA: Ely Copper Mine, Vershire, VT | collected 2017
AAATGTACGGTGATAATCATTGGGATTCTTCCCATCTCGCCAGCCGTCGAAAGCGTCATCTATCACCACCATGCCCCGGCGATCGCCGGCAGCCCGGACGGCCGGGGCGGGCGGGTTGTGGGCGCAGCGGATGGCATTGAAACCGCTGGCCTTGTGCAGTTCGACTTTGCGCTCCTCCGCCCGGTCATAAGAAGCGGCTCCCAGCACGCCATCATCGTGATGCACACAGCCACCCTTCAGTTTTAAAGGTTTCCCATTCAATACAAAGCCATTTTCAGCATCGACGTGCAGGCTGCGGATGCCCAACCAGGTTGTCTGGTTGTCCAGGGTCTCTCCGCCAGCAGCCACTTCGGTTTCCAGGCGGTACAGCGCCGGCGAATCCGGCGACCACAGGCGCGGCGCCATCACGGGCACGTCCTGGGCAAATTCGTGGCGGCGCCCGCCTTTAATGGCTGCAATGTCGTCCGCCGAACCGGCCAACGACCCATCCGGAGCGAAAAGGCGCGAGCGCAAGGTTACCTCGTGGGCTTCCCCGGCCTCATTCTCGATCCGCGTCGCCACGTGGACGGTAGCTTCTGCCGCGCTGACCATGGGGGTGGTGACATACACCCCCCAATGCGCCACGTGCACCGGCTCATAGATCAGCAGCCGCACGTGACGATAAATACCCGATCCGGAATACCAGCGGCTGTTCACCTGGCCGGCGTTGTCCACCATTACCCGCAGAAGGTTCTGCTTGCCATATTTCAGATAAGGCGTCAGGTCGTAAACAAAACTGGTATAGCCATAAGGATGCAGTCCAATGAAATGCTCGTCCAGCCAGACGTGGGAATTCATGTAAACCCCTTCGAATTCCACCAATATTTTCTTGCCGCGCCACGCCTCAGGCACGTCCAGGGGCTTGTGGTACCAGCCGCGCCCCATCGGGAAAAAGCCTCCGGCTACCCCGCTGGGATTGGAGGAATTTCGGTCCATCTCGATGCTCCAATCGTGGGGCAGGTCGAGTACACGCCAGGTAGAGTCGTCTGTTTTCCTGCCATGTCGATCGAGCGGGTCGCCAAAGTAAAATCGCCAGGCCTGGTCAAGGGATATTTTTTTCATTTTTTATTCCTTTTTGTCCGTTGGACTGAAAAATGCAGGTTACTTATACTACTAATTTTGTTGTGAAGTGCTGTAGATAAAATTGTACTATAAGACCAGCCCGTTTTAGGTCCTACCGGCCGGGTATTGGCGCGTTTCCCAGGCCGGCGGATTTTGATATAAGCGCCCTGCGTTACCTTCAATGGAATAATGCACGAAGAATGCCAGAAAGAAGTTCACATAATGATATAATCCCGCAAATGAACAACCCTCCCCCGCCCCCCGATCCGCGTCGATTAGTGGTTGTAAAAGCCCTTTATTTCCTGTATTTTGCCGCCGTTGGCGGTTTTTTCTACTATCTTTTCATCTACTATAACCAGATCGGGCTGACCAGCACGCAAATCGGCATTCTCAGCTCGCTCGGCCCGCTGGTTGGCATCCTGGCCGGCCCGCTGTGGGGATGGGTGAGCGACCGCCTGTCCATCACGCGGCCGCTGTTCATTTTTGCCACCGCAGCCGGGATGGCCTTTATATATATTTTGAGCACTACGGTGCAGTTTGGCTGGATCATGGTTCTGACCATTCTGGGGTCTTTTTTCACCACGCCATTAATGACCCTGCTCGACAGCACGACTCTGCTTCTGCTTGGCGAACGCCGGGATCTGTACGGGCAGCAGCGCCTGTGGGGCTCGGCTGGTTATATTCTTACCTCGTACTTCTTTGGGCAATTCTTGCAGGTGTATGGCATGCACTGGATTTTCCCGGGTTACATTGCTATTATGGGCCTCTACCTGCTGGTCTCTTTCGGCCTGCCAATGCGCCGGCTAAAAGTGGCGGCCGCATCCAGCGCAATCGATAAAGGCATCTTCCAATTGCTCAAGCAGCGCACCTGGACCCTGTTTTCAATCAGTATGATTGTGATGGCGGTCGCCATGAACTCCATCATCGTCTTCCTGGCGGTTTACATGGTGCGGTTAGGCAGTTCGCCTGGCCTGGTAGGCACGGTGGGTGCGCTGGGCGCCCTGGTTGAAATCCCATTCATGTATGCCGGGTCCTGGTTAATCCGGCGTTTTGGCAGCCGCACCATTTTATTATTGGGCTACGCCGGTTATTTCTTGCGCCTGGTGGTGTATGCCATTATGCGCGTACCCGACTGGGCGCTTTTCGGTTCAGCTACCAATGGGATCAGTTACAGCTTTATGCAGACAGCCAGTGTGGCCTTCGTGGATGAAATTACCCCGGCTCAATTGAAAGGGACTTCGATGGGCCTGTACAATGCCACCTTTAGCCTGGGCGGTATGATCAATGGCGTCCTAAATGGCGCCCTGCTGGATTCTATCGGCGGAGGGATGTACACCGTCAACGCCGGGCTGCTGTTAGTCGCCATGCTGCTGCTGTTATTTACCGGCTCAAAGGCCGGGCTGCCTGGAGCTGGCCGTATCGAAAAAACGGCCGCCGCCGGATAACACCATTCAACTAGGTGGGCTATGCAAGAAAATCGTCCTCTAACCATTGAAAATCGCTGGGATGTTTTATATCGTGACTATCCCGAGGTCTACGATGAATTCGGGCGCGTCCCCAAAACGCCCTCGCCTTTTGCAGTAATCGACCGGCTTTTCCATCTAAAAGGGAAAACCATCCTGGATGTCGGCTCGGGTACGGGACTGTCGAGTTTCGAAATGGCCCGCCGCGCGGCCTGGGTTACCGGCGTCGAGCCGGAGGAGAATATGCGTAAAATCGCCGTAGAGAATGCAGCCGGGCAGAAAATCGAAAACGTCAATTTTCTTCCAGGCCGGGCAGAAGCTCTTCCTGTGAAAGATCACTCCGTGGATATGGTCACAGCCGTCACCCTTGCCAGCCTGTACACCCAGGAAAATATCACAGACTTCGCTTGCGAAGCCTTGCGCGTGGTCAAACCGGGTGGGACGGTCTTGGCGCTGGACATCGCCCCGCGTTGGTACGGCGGCGATCTCGCCCCGGTTATTCTGGGAAAATCCAGGCTATTAGAAGATGAAAGGATGCGCGATATTTTCCTGAATAAATTGGACTTTCGTTATAAAGATTTCTATAATTTACAGGATTACGGCTCGGTCGATAAAATCGTAGCTACCTACGGCTTTATTTTCGGCCAGGCCGCTATTGATTACCTGCACTCCCATCAGAAAACCTCTATCAAATGGAAGTGGCGCATTCATTACAAACAGGGTTGAGGTCTATGCCAGCTTATCAATGGGACGCACAGGATTACGAAAAGAACTCCGCCCAGCAAAGACTGTGGGCGCAGGAACTTATCCGCAAGCTCGAGCTGCGCGGCAACGAAGCCGTTTTGGATGTCGGCTGCGGGGACGGCAAGGTTAGCGCAGAAATCGCCGCCGGTGTGCCGGCGGGCGACGTGGTTGGGATCCACTTACCCGGCGAAATGATCGCGTTAGCGCAGGCACGCTTTCCGGCTGCCAACTATCCTAACCTGCATTTCCAACAAGAGGATGCCAGTCGCCTGCCTTTCGCCGGCGAATTTGACGTGGTATTTTCCAATGCTACCCTGCACTGGCTGGTCGACCATCGGCCCGTTTTGCAGGGCATTGCCAAAAGCCTGAAACCGGGCTGGAAGATCCTGCTGCAAATGTGCGGGAAGGGCAACGCGGCCGGCATCGTGGCTGCCATCCAGGAACTTGTCCGCCAACCGGATTGGTCGTCCTACTTCACCGGCTTTGATTTTCCCTACGGGTTTTATGCGCCGGACGAATACCAGGGCTGGCTGCTGGCTACCGGCCTGCAGCCCACCCGCCTGGAATTGATTCCCAAGGATATGCTCCACCCTGGCAGAGCCGGGTTAGCCGGCTGGCTGCGCACCACCTGGCTGCCATATACCCAGCGCCTGCCGGAAGAAAAACGCGCCGGCTTCCTGGATGCGCTGGTCGACTCCTACACCGCCGTGCACCCCGCCGACGACCTGAATAACGTGCACGTCAGCATGGTGCGGCTGGAGGTCGAGGCAGTGAAAGGATAAGCACTTTTTTATATTCAAAAACCTGCGGTTTTTGAATATAAAAAAGTGAAGTAGCTTTTCACCCGATCTTGACACAGCGCATAGATAGCGACCCGCCCCACACTTTTTCGTTGAAGAAACTGACCGGCTCGTCTTGTTCCTGCAACGCCAGAACGTACAGCAAAGGCAGGTAGTGCTCGGCCGAATTGACCGCCAGGGCTGCCACCTGACCGTGCTTCTCGTAATGGATGATCGAAGCATGGTCGCCATCCAGGATCCACTGCTTGACCCTGGCGTCGTAATCCACCGCCCAATCGAAGGCGGCGTCTTCAAAAACCATCACGCGCAGGTTGTGCACGATGTTGCCGCTGCCCACGATCAGCACACCTTCCCGGCGCAGTTGGCTTAGCTCTTTGCCCAACTGATAATTAAAAGCCGCATCGCGTGAGCGGTCGATACTGAGCTGCACCACCGGGACATCCGCCTGCGGGTACATCCGGCACAGAACGGACCAGGTGCCGTGGTCCAAACCCCACGACTGGTCGGCTTTGACCTGGGTCGATTTAACCAGGCTGCTCAGGCGCTGCGCCAGTTCCGGCGACCCTGGGGCAGGGTATTCCATTTCGAACAGGCGGCGCGGAAAACCGCCAAAATCGTGGATCGTGCGCGGTTTGGGCATGGCGGTCACTGCACTGCCCATACTTTCCCAGTGAGCTGACACACATAAGATCGCCTTGGGCCTCGGTAGGGATTTGGCCGCCGCCTCCCAACCCCGGCTGAATTCGTTATCTTCGATAGCGTTCATCGGGCTACCGTGCCCGATGAACAACACCGGCATACGCGTTGTTTCCATATAATTCCTCCTGAACCAATAATCCGGCTAAACAACCATAAAATCATACCATATTCTTGCTTTTTCCCGTTTCATAATCGCCTGCGTTCTTTGGGAGTTGCCGTGGTGACCTCCCGGATTTGGTGGTGTGAGCGGGCGTATCAACCACCAAATCCCTGAGAACTATCGCCTGCGCGGTCGGACGTAGGGGAGGGTCTTGAAAAATTATCACGTCGAACCATTACGGCTCAGACCCTCCCAGGTTGGATGCGCGGCGTAACCGGGGAGGGTCTTGGTTTCGATTGATAGACGTAATCGACGGCACAGACCCTCCCCTACGTTCGCCCAGTATTTACCTGCGCTCATCTGTGGTTAAAATTCCTCTCACACGGTATAATTTGGTTGTTCAGATCATCCTCTACAGGGAATAAATAAGGAGAAATCAGTATGATCGACCTCAAAAAATACGAAGTATGGTTTGTTACCGGCAGCCAGTCGATGTATGGCGAAGAAACGCTCAGGCAGGTCGCCGAACATTCCAAACAAATGGCCCAGGGACTGGGGCTATCGTCTTTCATCCCGGTCAAAGTGGTTTATAGACCCGTCCTGACCTCCCCGGATGGCATCTACAACCTGTGCCTGGAAGCCAACGCCTCACCCGACTGTGTGGGGTTGATCACCTGGATGCACACCTTTTCACCGGCCAAGATGTGGATTGCCGGGCTGGGCAACCTGAATAAACCCTTCATGCACCTGCACACCCAGTTTAACCGCGACATCCCCTGGGCCAGCATCGACATGGATTTCATGAACCTCAACCAATCCGCTCACGGCGACCGGGAATTCGGCTTTATTGGCAGCCGTATGCGCCTCAACCGCAAAGTGGTAGTGGGCTACTGGCAGGATGACGACGTACAATCCGAAATCGGCGTATGGGTGCGGGCAGCCTGCGCCTGGCGCGACGCCCAGGGCGCTAAGGTCGCCCGGTTCGGCGACAACATGCGCGAGGTGGCAGTCACCGAAGGCGATAAGGTCGAGGCGCAGATCCGCCTGGGTTATTCGGTCAACGGTTATGCGCTGGGCGACCTGGTTCAGTACGTGCAGGATACCAGCGATGCGGCTATCGATAAACTGGTAACCGAATACGAAGATACCTACGTGGTCGCTCAAGAGCTGCAGCGCGGCGGGAGCCAGCGCCCGGCCCTGCGTGAAGCGGCGCGCATCGAACTGGGCATGCGCGGCTTCCTCGAAAACGGCGGCTTCAAAGCCTTCACCACCGACTTCGAAAACCTGTACGGCCTGTCTCAACTGCCCGGCCTGGCAGTCCAGCGCCTGATGGCGGATGGTTACGGGTTCGGCGCCGAAGGCGACTGGAAAACCGCTGCCCTGGTGCGCGCCATGAAGGTCATGGGCGCCGGCTTACCGGGTGGGACCTCTTTCATGGAAGACTATACCTACCACCTCAATAAAGAGGGCATGAAAGTGCTCGGGGCGCACATGCTGGAAGTGTGTTCATCCCTCGCCGATGGCAAACCTGCCCTCGAAATTCACCCGCTTTCAATCGGCGGAAAAGCCGACCCGGCCCGCCTGGTCTTCACCGCCCGCAGCGGCCCGGCAGTCAACGCCACCGTGATCGATATGGGCAACCGCTTCCGCATGGTGGTCAACGAAGTCGACGTAGTCCCCCCCGATGCACCCATGCCCAAGCTTCCTGTAGCACGCGCCATGTGGGTGCCGCGCCCCGACCTGAAAACGGCCGCAGCGGCCTGGATTTACGCCGGCGGCGCCCACCACGCCGGTTACAGCCAGCCTGTTACCGCCGACCACCTGGACGATTTTGCTTCCATGGCCAACATGGAATTTTTGCTGATCGACAAAAATACCCGCCTGGACGAATTCCGCAAAGAGATCAGGTGGAACGAGGTGTATTACCTGCTGGCAAAAAGTTTGTAAAGGGGAGGGTTCATGAATAAAGCGGACCTGCTATCAGCGATGCGAGCCGGGCATGCCCGGCTCGATGAACTATTTGCTGCCCTCGGCGACGAACAGATGCTGGTTGCGCGCCTGCACGGCGGCTGGTCCGGCAAAGATCTGCTGGCGCACCTTGGCTTCTGGGAGCAAAGGATGGCCGAGTATTGCCAGATGCTGCGCAGCGGGGAAACTCCCAAGGAAACCGTCGGCGAGTATGACGTAGACGGCATCAACGCGGCCGCCTTCAATGAGCATCAGAACCAGGACCTGGACGAGGTGCGCCGCTTCGAGCGCCAGTCGTTCCAACTGCTGCTCGACCAGGCCGAAAAAACGCCCGAAGAAGACCTGTTCGACCCACAACGTTTTGCCTGGTTGAAGGGCGCCACGTTAGCCGCCTGGATCGAGGGCAATTCCTACGGTCACTACAAAGAACACCAATCCGACCTGGCCATTTTTGAAGAGATATAAACAAACGATATTCAACGCACCCAAAAGGGTGCGTTGAATATCGTTTGTTTATATCTCTTCTCTTCGGTGCGATATGAGTTTTTCGCATAAACTATTGATGGCGGTTGGGCGCGGGCTGACAGGCATGATTTGCCGAATCGACGACGGGCAGCTCCGGCGCGTGCCGATGACCGGCCCGTTGATTATCGTCACCAACCACGTCAATATCCTGGAAATTCCCATCATCTATACCCGCCTGCAGCCGCGCCGACTGCACGGCCTGGTGCTCGCCACGCGCTGGGAGAACCCGCTCCTGCGCTGGATTTTCGCCGTGACCGAGACCATCCCCCTGGCGCGCGGCGAGCCAAACCCGCAGGCTTTCCGGCGGGCGCTCGACTACCTGAAGGCCGGCAGCATTGTGATCATCTCGCCCGAAGGCACGCGCAGCGGGCACGGGCGCCTGCAGGAGGCCCACCCAGGGGCGGTCCTGCTGGCGCAGCGCAGCCAGGCGCCCCTTCTCCCGATCGTTTATTACGGGTCAGAAGACTATAAAAAGAACCTGGCCCGGCTGAAGCGCTCCGATTTCCACCTGGCGGTTGGGCAGCCGTTCCACCTCGAAATCCATGGCCACCCGCTCGACCGCCAGGTGCGCCAACACATGACCGACGAGGTCATGTACCAGCTGGCGGCCCTCCTGCCCCCCGCTTACCGCGGCCGCTACTCCAACCTGTCCAAAGCCACCCAGGATTACATCACCTTCCTTTAGGAAGGGTCCAATTTTGTAGATGTAAAAAGCTACGCTTTTTACATCTACAAAATTGGTTTCGTCCCTTCTATCTTAGCCAGTAGAACAGGCCGCGCAGCAGGATGGCGTAGACACGGTAAGGCTTGGGCCCGACCGTGGCTTCGCCGTTGATGAATACGGTCGGTGTGCCAAAGAACTTGGTCTTGGCCATCTCCTCCATTTGCTGTTTGGCCAACGTTTCGGTAGCCGGGGCAGCCACGCACATGTTGAGCCTGGCCATATCGAAACCCAGGCCGGTCAACGTCGTCTGCATCCAGGCCGTGTCGTCCAGGTTGGCCTTATCCGTCGCAAAGAACGTGTCGTTCATCTTCCAGTATTTAGCCTGGTCCTGCTGGTAAGCGCACAGGCTCAGGCGGGTCATATAATCCGTGGGCTCCTTCACCGGGTAATTCTGGAAGGTAAAGCTCACCTGGTATTTCTCCACCAACTTACGCACCAACGGATAGGTCTCCCGCGAATAATCGCAGTGATAGCAGCCGATAAAGACAATTTTGTCCGGCGCAGCCGGGTTCAATACCGGGAACCCGCTCAAGTCCACACCCTTCAACGTTAAATCTGCCTGAGTGGGCGGGTTGACTTTGCAGGTCTGCACCAATCCGGACACCTGGTTGCTGGCTCCCTTGGGATCGAAAACGCAAAAGCCGGTCTGGTTCAGGCCGTTGCAGCTTCCCGTAGTATAGAAAAGATACACACTGTGCAACGACCAGATACTGCTTGCCATCAACAGCACAAAGAAAACCCACGAGAGCGGCTCGAAAAACCTGTTCAACAGGCGCGCCCCACCTTCGGAACGCACGATGACAAAGCCCAGGATTTTGGCTTTCATCTTCTCGTCGAAGCCGGTATTGCACGGGCGCAAGGTGACCCTGCGCAGCACACAATCGAGCGATTCTTTAGCCAACTGCCGGTTAGAGGCGCTGAAAATACCCAAAATACCCAGGACGACGAAAGAGACGATGCAAAACATTACTTTACAGCACCTTTCCGATTTTCTTCAGACTGCTGGTAAACAAGGCCGCTTCTTCCATAGTGTTGTAAAAATACAGCGAAGCCCGCACCGAGCCTTTGATTTGATGAGCGTTGAACCACGAGTGTACGCAGTGCTGCCCCGACCGTACCATGATCGCCGCCATCTGGTCCAGCATCAGGGCAATCCGGTGTGAGTCGACTCCTTCAATCGTAAACGCCACCACTCCACCCCGCAGCCGGGGATCCGCCGGACCAAGCAGTTTCAGCCGGGGGAAATCCTTGATCTCAGCTGTGATCGCCTCGTTGAGCAGCAGTTCCTGCTTTTCGATGGCGTCGAAACCGATGTCCATCAAATATTTTGCCGCCGCCCCCATCCCCATAATCCCGGCGTAATCCTGCAGGCCGGCTTCGAACTTCTCCGGCGGAGGCAGGAACTCGCACGTTTCGTAGGTAGAGGAGGCCACTGTATCACCGCCGACCAGGAAGGGTTCCATCTTCTCCAATAACTGGTATTTGCCATACAGCACGCCCATTCCAGAAGGGCCCAGCATCTTGTGCCCCGAGAAAGCCACGAAGTCCACGTCCAGCGCCTTCACGTTGGCCTTATGATGCGGGGCGGACTGGGCGGCATCCAGCAGCACCAGCGACCCGTTCTGGTGCGCTTTCTTGACCACCTCCGCCACCGGGATCGTCACCCCGTCCAGGTTAGAACTCCATCCAAACGATACCAGCTTGACTTTTTTATCCAGGAGCTTCTCGAACGCCGCCAGGTCGAAAGTGTTGTCCGGGCGCGAAGGCACGATCTTCAGCACGATGCCATTCCTCTTAGCCATGATTTGCCAGGGGATCAGGTTGGAGTTATGCTCCTTATCGGAAATCAACACCACGTCGTCTTTGTGCAGGCCAATGCAATTGGCCACCAGGTTGATCCCCTCGGTGGTGTTGCGCGTGAAAACCACCTCTTCTTTTTTAGCTGCGTTAAGGAATTTGGCCACGATCCCGCGCGCCTGGTCGCACTCGCGCGTCACTTCGGCGGCCAACTGGTGCATACTGCGCCCGCTGCACGCCGAAGACTTTAAATAATACTGGTTAATCGCTTCCAGGACCTGTTTGGGGCGTAAAGTCTGGCAAGCGTTGTCTAAATAGGTAATCTTCTTGCGACCCGCGCCCTCTTGAAGCATAGGAAAATCCTGGCGAATTTTTTTTATGTCCATATCTACTTTTCCAAATGGGGAGAAAAAACTGGGTTAATGTCAGGCCAATTATAACTTCAATATCCCTATTTCTGGATGGGACGGACAGGCATGTCAGGTCAAACGATCCGAACTCTAACCTTCTTTTAATTCCCTGCTTCGCCGAACACATCCTAAGCCCTCTTTGATTGTCATTGCGATATAATCACCTCGAGCAAAAAATCCCCACTTCATTGAGGTTACTATGGACAAGCTACGCGTCGGAGTGATCGGTTACGGATTCATGGGCAAAATGCATGCCAACATCTTCAGTGGCCTGCCCCAGGTCGAGCTGGCGGCGGTATCTGACCTGGACCAGGCGCGCTTCGACAGCGCCCGCCTGCCTGGGGTGGATTTCTACCCGGACTTCAAAGACCTTTTGAACCGCAAAGACATCGACGCCGTCAGTATCTGCGTCAGCGACAAAAACCATTTCGAGCCGGCCGTGCTGGCTGCTCAAGCCGGTAAAACCATTTTCCTGGAAAAACCCATCGCTCTCGACCTGGGCGAAGCGCGCCAGATCGTCGCGGCCGCCAACCAGGCCAAAGTGACCTTGATGATCGGCTTCCTGCTGCGCTTCGACCCGCGCTATGCCGGCGTCAAAGACCTGCTCGACCAGGGCCAACTGGGCGAGCCGG
>VFSW01014334.1_pt1 | contig 10962 bp, 5 predicted proteins | sample 5358111 | NCBI WGS metagenome assembly VFSW01 (sample SAMN11554181, study PRJNA540505) | mine drainage metagenome | isolation source: sediment from site ElyBrook_90M | place: USA: Ely Copper Mine, Vershire, VT | collected 2017
GTGGTGGTGGTCGTGATGAGTGCATGGAATCCCACCCTTCGCACAGAACGCAAAGGATGGAGCACCCATTTTTTTGGTGGATGGAGAATACAACCTGGAGTATTTCGTCTGCCAGAATTTCGTGTGTTGAAGGGAATGTTTTTGGCGGTGGTGGTTGCGGTGGTGGTGATTCAGTTGACGGTGGGAGTGGGGAATTATTTGCACTGGACGATGGGGTTTGCAGCGGCGCGAAGAATGCCGGAGCCGAGCTTGATGGCGGAGGTCTACCGCGTACAGATTTTGTGGTGGGCGCTTCCGGTGATGTTGGCGGGGTGGGCGTTGCTGGCGATGCCGATTGCGCGGCGATTGTGGGCGCAGATTTTGGCGGGGGCATTGATAGCGGCGCCGTTTGTGTGGACGGCGATTCTCTTCTTTGTGAATGACGATGCGGATGACCGGGCTGATAGTTTGCTGGCGTTGTGGCCGTTGTTGATGATTGTGACTGCGATGGGCGCCTTGATTGAATTACGCAAAGGCGTGACGCCCGGGAGATTGTTGCCGCTGGTTTTGCTCGCGGCGATTCATGGGAGTTTTTTGTCGCAACAACTTTGGGGATCGACGTATGGAGTCTGGCCGTTGCTGATGATTTTGATTGCTGGATGGATTGCGGTGTTGCCGAGCGGGACGCGGTGGGTTGGGCCGACAGATGGTGTGGTGATTGCGACGGTGATAATGTTCTGCGGTGGATTTTATGCGGTGAGTTTGGAGCGTCTTGAGTACGTGAAGCGGCCGGATGGTGATGTGGTGAGAGGGTCGTTGCCGGTGCTGCGCGGTATGGCGACGAGTGGGCCGTACATTGAAAACTTTGAAGAGTTATTGAGATTTGCCGAGCAAAAAATTCCGCGCGGGGACGGGGTAATGTTGCTGCCCGGTGAAGACCCATTCTACTTTGCGACGGGGAGGGTGCCAGTGATGCCGGTGTTGTTATTGGATCGCGCAACGGATCCATTTTCGTCGAATGAGTTGATGGATGAGGCGCGCGGAAGAGATGTGAAGTGGGTGATTGTGAAGAAAGAGTTGCAGAGTTTAGAAAATCCGATGCCGGAGAAGGAAGAGACGCTGCGCTTGGTGGGGCAGGAATTTGAGGTTGACCGGGCGCTCAACGGTTATGAGGTCTACCGGAGGCGTTAAGCACAAGGAGAATTCAACAAATCGCACGACAAATCGCAACAAGAACGGTGCAAGTGGCAGAAAAGGCAGGGAAAATGATAGTCGGGATTTGCGTTTTCCACATGAATCCCATAATATTAGTGAATACGTCCTGACTCAGGCCTTTGGCTGGAGTGTGGGAACAATCGAAATTACCACGGTAGTCGGGTCTGTTCGAAGCTGCGCGTTGCTTGTGTGCGCGTCAAGTTAGCTTCCGGGCTTCCTCAAATGAGGGCTGGCGATTGCGGTGGGAGATGAGGAACGAATGGCCAAGAAATACAGCAAGAATATTGCGAAGGCGCGCGCCGCTGTGGAAGCGCGTCCCTATCACCTGGCAGAGGCCGTAAGCCTGTTGCAGAAGGTGAAGTATTGCAAGTTTGACGAGACCGTTGATCTGACGCTTCGTCTTGGCGTTGACACGCGTCACGCCGACCAGATGGTTCGTGGCACGGTTGTATTGCCGCATGGACTGGGCAAGACCAAGACCGTGGCCGTGATTGCGAGCGGCGATCGCCAGAAGGAAGCAACGGCAGCCGGAGCTGACTTTGTGGGCGGCGACGAACTGGTCGAGAAGATTCAGAAAGAAAACTGGACCGACTTTGACGCGTTGATTGCGACGCCGGACATGATGAAGTCAGTTGGCCGCCTCGGTAAAGTACTAGGCCCGAAGGGTCTGATGCCGAACCCGAAGACAGGCACCGTGACGATGGATGTTGCGCAGGCAATTCAGGAGATCAAGGCCGGCAAGGTCGAGTTCCGCGCCGACAAAACGAGCCTGGTTCACGTTCCAGTGGGCAAGCTGAGCTTCCCGGAACAGAAGCTGGTGGATAACGCGACGACGGTGATTACATCGATTCTGCGCGCGAAGCCATCTGCGGCGAAGGGCAAGTACATCAAGAGCGTTACGTTGAGCTCGACGATGGGCCCCGGAGTTCCGCTGGATACGACGATTGCCGAAGCAGCTGCGAAGGCGGCTCACGCTTAAGCTTTACGGCTAGATTCGAAACAACAAAAACGGGCAAGACAAGAAATTTAGAGCGGATGGTTGACTCACTCAAGGAGTCACTCTCTGCAACCCGCGAGGGGGAGTGAAAAAATGGCGATTTCAAGAGCTAAGAAGACAGAGAAGGTCGAGCTGCTGACGAAGGAGTTTGCAGGTTCGACGACGGCGATTATTGGAACGTTTGCCAAGATGACCGTGGCGCAGGATTACTCGCTGCGCAAGGTGATTCGCGAGGCGGGCGGCAAGTATCGCGTGGTGAAGAACAAGCTGGCCGAAAAGGCGAGCGAAGGGCAGGAGATTTCTCCCGCGCTTCGTGGCTTGAAGGGCGTCAGCTCGGTTGCCTTTACTTCGGGCGATCCGGTTGCGCTGGCAAAGGCTTTTGCCAAATGGGCGAATGAGAATGCCGAGTTCCAGTTCAAGCTGGGTATTGTGGACGGCAAGCTGTTGACGGTGGCCGATGTGAAGGCGCTGGCGACGATGCCGGGCAAGGACGAGATCTTTGCGAAGCTTCTTTACCTTATCAATGCTCCTGCGCAGAGACTGGCAGTGGTTATCAACGCAACGGGACGCGATCTGGCGGTTGTGCTTGGCCAGGGCGTCGAGAAAGAAAAGTTTGCCGCAGCGTAATGTTTCGGCGGCGCTCGGGGCAAGAGTGAGCGCAGGGGGTAGTACAGGTTTTCGTTGTTGGGTGAATTGAAGGGGCGCAGGTCTGGCGCATCGGAACCTTTCGTAAATCCGGCAACGGTGGGAAGAAAATTCAAAATTTAACGACACTCGAAAAACGGGTGAAATGGAGAATAATCATGGCGGATATCGCACAGTTGGAAGAACAGATTGTAAGCCTGAGCCTGCTTGAAGCAGCAGCTCTGGTTAAGAAGCTCGAAGAGCGCCTCGGCGTATCGGCTGCAGCAGCTGCCCCAGTAGTGGTGGCAGGTGGCGGCGGTGCGGCGGCTGCGGCAGTTGAAGAGCAGACGGAGTTTGCGGTGATCCTCAAGGATGCCGGCGCAAACAAGATCAACACCATCAAGGCTGTCCGCGAAGTGACTGCTTTGGGCCTGAAGGAAGCCAAGGATCTGGTCGATGGCGCCCCGAAGCCGCTCAAGGAAGGCGTCAGCAAGGAAGAAGCCGAGACAATCAAGAAGAAGTTCGACGGCGTCGCTACGGTCGAAATCAAGTAGTTTACGGGTTGAAATCGCCAAAGGGACGCGCTATGATAAAGGATGCGCGTCCTTTCGGCCACTTCAGCATCCAAGAGGGGTGGCAGATGGCGCAGAATTCAGCAGGTAAGTATTTGAGGATGGGCGTACCGGGCTCGATTGAGAAGGCGCGATAAGCGTATTCGGCAGGGAGCAACGGTGCGACTAAGTGCTTTTAAGTCATTGGGTTAGGTGAGAGCCTGATGATCTGGGGCGATTGACGGGCGAGACGCGGCGAGCGTGAGCTGTGGGATCGGCGGGCAAGATCAGCGTAAAGAGATCAAAGATTTCTGTAGGGAGCAAAGGCTAAAGGCTTCGCTCGTGAGGCAACGTGTCCTCGCGGGCTTTTCGTGTGTTGGCCCTTGCCTCAAGGCATTTTTACAGAATTTCTCTTTATTTTTTGCGAACTTCCCCCTACCCGAACCATGGTAGTCAACCTGACAAAATTTCAGGTTGGCGACAGAGATTCGGTCGATTCTTTTTAACTACGCGCAGTCTAGTGCAACTGTCAAGCAGTAGCAATGGAATTTTGGTAACTCACCTTAATGAGGTGACCTTGACCCTGAAGTAGTGACCTTCCTTTTGGTTACGCGGGGTATGGCCGATGCAGCAAGCGTTGGCCCCGGGACACATGACCGCAAGTGAGCTGGTGGGTAGAGACTCTCGCCGCCAGCCCGGAATTCTTCGCCACGCAAGTGGTGGGGAACTCCGCAAGACGAGACTCAGGAGCTAAGCATGCCGAACGAAAAGCGCGCAATCCGCACCCGGCTCGATTTTTCAAAGATCCCCACCGCGACCCGCATCCCTAACCTGATCGAAGTGCAGCGGCGCTCGTACGAGCGTTTCCTTCAAATGGACAAGCTGCCGAACGAACGGGATGATTCTGGTCTTCAGTCGGTCTTTGTGTCGGTGTTCCCGATCACCGATTTTCGCGGCATCTCGCAATTGGACTTTGTCGATTTTTCAATTGGCAACTGGGAGTGCAAGTGCGGCCACTTGAAAGGTCTGCATCACTTGCGCACGGCTTGCGTCTCCTGCGGCGCCATGGTGATCACGGATCCCTTCCATCCTGGAGAGGTATTGTGCGGCAAGTGCGGCACGTACAACAAGAACACGCCCGACTTCTGCAACAAGTGCGGCGATCCGGTGGGGCTTCAGTTGAAGTATGACCAGCAGGAGTGCGAAGAGCGCGGCATGACCTTCTCTGCGCCGCTCAAAGTCACTGTGCGCCTGACGATTTACGACAAGGACCCGGAGACGGGAAACAAGTCGATTCGCGATATTAAAGAGCAGGAAGTTTTCTTTGGCGATATTCCTCTGATGACGCCGAACGGCACCTTTATCGTCAACGGCACGGAACGTGTGATTGTCTCGCAACTGCATCGTTCGCCGGGCGTCTTCTTTGAGACGGCCAACAACAAGACTTACTTCCTGGGCAAGATCATTCCTTACCGCGGATCGTGGGTTGAGTTTGAGTACGACCAGAAGAACACACTCTACGTGCGTATCGATCGCAAGCGCAAGTTCCTGGGAACGATCTTTCTGCGCGCGCTTGGGCTGCGTTCGAATGAAGAGATTTTGAAGACCTTCTACACGGTCGACAAGATCAACATCGTGGATGGCAAGATAGAGTGGACAGTCCCGCAGGATACTGCTGTTTCAACGCACCTGGTGGGCACGCGTCCGGCTGAAGCGGTAACGCACAAGGGTGAGGAGCTGGCGCACTCGGGCCGCAAGATTACCGCGCATTCGCTCAAGGCGATTCGCGCAGCTGGAATTCAGAAGATCAAGGTTGAAGCAGCAGAGCTTGATGGCGCGCTGACCGCTGCCGACGTTGTCGACAAGACGACGGGCGAAGTTGTGGTTGAGGCCAACGTTGAGCTGACCGCCGATCGCCTGCACAAGGTGATTGCAAGCGGCGCAACAACAATCGAAGTCTTCTTCCCGGAGCGCGACGACGTGGGCAACATCATCACGAACACGCTCAAGCGCGATACGATTCACAAGCCAGAAGAAGCGCTGATTGAAATCTACCGCAAGCTGCGTCCGGGCGACCCGCCGACGCTGGACACGGCGACTGCGCTCTTTGAGGGCATGTTCTTTGATCCGCGCAAGTACGATTTCTCGCGCGTGGGCCGTTTGAAGTTCAACATCAAGCTCTACGAGAGCCAGGATGCGACGCAGCTCGACAAGCGCACTCTGACGCCGGAGGATTTCTATTCGACGATCAAGTACCTCCTGAAACTGCGCAAAAACATTGGCATGGTGGACGACATCGATCACCTTGGCAACCGCCGTGTGCGCGCCGTTGGCGAACTGATGGAGAATCAGTTCCGCATCGGCCTGGTGCGCATGGAGCGCGCGATCAAGGAAAAGATGAGCGTCTATCAGGAACTTAACACGGCAATGCCGCATGACCTGATCAACGCCAAGCCGGTGATGGCCGCGATCCGCGAGTTCTTTGGATCATCGCAGCTCTCGCAGTTCATGGATCAGACGAACCCGCTCTCCGAGATCACTCACAAGCGCCGTCTTTCGGCACTTGGGCCGGGTGGTTTGTCCAGAGAGCGCGCAGGCTTTGAAGTCCGCGACGTGCACCCGACGCACTACGGACGCATCTGCCCGATTGAAACGCCTGAAGGTCCGAACATTGGACTCATCAGTTCACTGAGCTGCTTTGCGCGCATCAATGAGTATGGATTTATCGAGTCGCCTTATCGCAAGGTGAAGAACTCGCGCATTCTTGATTATGTGGAAGTGACAAACGCGGGCGACAGCGGCTTGCGCGTCGGCGACCGCATTGAGCAGGAAGAAGCGAAGGCTCTCGATGCAAAGTTGCGCAAGGAGAAGAAGCGCGGACTTGATGTGATTCCGTCGAGCTTCTACTTGAGCGCGTGGGAAGAAGATCGTCACACGATTGCGCAGGCGAATATTGAGTTTGATGCGCACGGCGTGATTACCGAGGATCTGGTCAATGCGCGTCGTCAGGGCAACTTTGTCCTGGTGAACCGCAACGACGTGGATTACATCGACGTGAGCCCGAAGCAGCTGGTTTCTGTAGCTGCGTCGCTGGTTCCGTTCCTTGAGCATGATGACGCGAACCGCGCACTGATGGGCGCGAACATGCAGCGTCAGTCGGTTCCTTTGCTTGTCGCTGAGGCGCCACTCGTTGGAACTGGCATGGAAGGCGTGACGGCGCGCGATTCTGGCGCAGTTGTGCTGGCCAAGCGTAATGGCATCGTCGATTCAGTCGATTCTGAGCGCATCATCATCCGCGTTGAGGGTGAGCATCATCCGACACAGCTCTCGCGTGAGGTTGGTTCTGACATCTACTCGCTGATCAAGTTCAAGCGCTCGAACCAGAACACTTGTATCAATCAGAAGCCCGTGGTTCGCGAGGGCGACCGTGTGCTCAAAGGCCAGGTGATTGCTGACGGACCTTGCACGGAGCAGGGCGAGTTGGCGCTGGGTCGTAACGTGCTGGTGGCCTTCATGCCATGGCGCGGCTACAACTTTGAGGACGCGATACTCATCAGCGAAAAGCTGGTCCGCGAAGATTACTACACCTCGGTTCACATTGAGGAGTTTGAAATCGAAGCGCGCGACACAAAGCTTGGACCTGAAGAAATTACCCGCGATATTCCGAACGTCAGCGAGCACAGCTTGCGCGATCTGGATGAGAGCGGCGTGATTCGCATCGGCGCGCAGATCAAGCACGGCGACATTCTGGTCGGTAAGGTGACGCCGAAAGGCGAGACTCAGTTGACGCCGGAAGAAAAGTTGCTGCGCGCGATCTTCGGCGAGAAGGCCGGCGACGTACGCGATGCTTCACTGACCTGCCCTCCTGGAATTGAAGGCACGGTCGTTGATGTTCGCATCTTCTCGCGCAAGGGCCAGGAAAAGGACGAGCGGGCTAAACAGATTGAAGGCGAGTACATTTCCAAGCTCGAGAAGAACCTCGGCGACGAAATTCGTATTTTGACCGACGAGCGTTTGAAGCGTTTGGAAGGCATTCTCGGCCAGAAGGAAGTTCTTGCCGACTTGCACGACGAGCGCACGAACAAGCGTCTTCTCACAAAGGGCACGCTTCTTGATCGCGAGACGATTGAGCGCATCTCGACGAAGAACCTGAAGCGCATTCGCTACGCGGACAAGGATCCCCGCGTCAACGAACAGATCGACGAGATCGAAGAGATGACTTCGCGTCAGATCGAGATTCTGCGCAAGATTACGAACGAGAAGGTTTCGAAGCTGCAAAAGGGCGACGAGCTTCCTCCGGGCGTCATCAAGCTGGTCAAGGTTTACGTCGCGATGAAGCGCAAGCTCTCGGTCGGCGACAAGATGGCCGGGCGACATGGCAACAAGGGTGTGATTGCGCGCATTCTTCCTGAGGAAGATATGCCGTACCTGCCCGATGGCACTCCAGTCGAGATTGTTCTCAATCCGCTTGGCGTTCCCAGCCGTATGAACGTGGGACAGATTCTGGAGACGCACCTTGGATGGGCCGCAGCCGAGCTGGGCAAGAAGATTGCCGAGCTGGTTTCAGCACACACGAATGTTGCGGCGCTGCGTGAGGCGATCAAGATCGGCTTCACGGGGACGGCGACGCTGAATCAACTACTCGATCTCGACGATGAGACGTTGATTCGTGTTGCCTCGGGCATGAAGCGCGGCATCTGGTTTGGTACCGCGGTCTTTGACGGCGCGCAGGAGGGCGAGATCAAGGCATTGCTGGCTTCGGCCGGTTTGCCGAGCTCGGGCAAGACGCAGATGTTTGACGGCATGACGGGCGAGCCATTTGAGCAGCCAGTAACGGCCGGCTACATTTACATGCTCAAGCTTTCTCACCTGGTCGACGACAAGATTCACGCGCGTTCGATTGGCCCGTACTCACTGATTACGCAGCAGCCTCTGGGCGGCAAGGCGCAATTCGGTGGACAGCGTTTCGGCGAGATGGAAGTGTGGGCGCTTGAGGCATACGGCGCGGCTTACATTCTGCAGGAACTGTTGACGGCGAAGTCGGATGACGTCTATGGCCGTACGAAAATTTACGAGGCCATTGTGAAGGGCGAGGCGGCGATTGAGCCTGGCGTTCCAGAGTCCTTCAACGTGCTGATTCGCGAGTTGCAATCGCTCTGTCTCGACGTGGAGCTGATCAAGCGTGCTGATTTGGAACGCAAGACACCCACTCCGGAAGTTGCGATTGCTGCAGATTGACCGCTGACCCGCTAATTCAAGTCAGCAAGTGATGATAAGGGGTTCCTTCCTTGTGTACCGGGGAATGAAGGAACCCACAGAAAAATCCCCGGAAAAAGCCACGGCAGGTTCCGAAAAAAAGTCTGCCACGGAGGGTCGCCATGTTTCGTTCGAACCCATTTGAGCTCACGAGCCCGATTACAGATTTCGATGCAATCCGCATCATGCTTGCTTCACCTGAGAAGATTCGCAGCTGGTCGCACGGCGAAGTCACCAAGCCGGAGACGATCAACTACCGTACCTTCAAGCCGGAGCGCGATGGACTTTTCTGCGCGCGTATTTTTGGACCGGTAACGGATTGGGAATGTTTGTGCGGCAAGTACAAGCGCATGAAGCACCGCGGAGTGATCTGCGACAAGTGCGGTGTTGAAGTGACGGTCAGCAAGGTTCGCCGCGAGCGCATGGGGCACATCGAATTGGCGTCGCCCTGTTCGCACGTATGGTTTTTCAAGGGCCTGCCTTCGAGAATCGGCCACCTGCTCGACATTTCGCTGCGTGATTTGGAAGCGATTCTCTACTTCGAGTCGTATGTTGTCGTTGATCCGGGCGACGCGCCGGTTAAAGAGCGCGAAATTATCAAGGACGAGCTGAAGTTCCGCGAGCTGGATCAGCAGTTCCGTCCCTCAGGCTTCAAGGCGATGATGGGCGCCGAGGCGATCAAGGAACTTTTGAAGCGCGTCCAGGTTGATGAACTCGCCATTGAAATGCGCGAGCGCATGAAGACCGAAACCTCAGCACAGAAGAAGCTCAAGTATGCCAAGCGTCTCAAGGTGGTTGAGGCCTTCCGCAAGAGCTCGAACAAGCCGCAGTGGATGATTCTCGACGTGCTGCCCGTAATTCCTCCAGAACTGCGCCCTCTAGTGCCGCTCGATGGCGGACGTTTTGCAACTTCCGATCTCAACGATCTCTATCGTCGTGTGATCAACCGCAACAACCGTTTGAAGAAGCTCATGGATCTGCATGCTCCTGAAGTCATTGTGCGCAACGAAAAGCGCATGCTGCAGGAAGCCGTGGATGCGCTCTTTGACAACGGCCGTCGTGGTCGCGTGCTGCGTGGTGCAAACAATCGCCCGCTCAAATCACTCTCCGATACGCTCAAGGGCAAGCAGGGTCGTTTCCGTCAGAACCTGCTCGGCAAGCGCGTTGATTATTCAGGTCGTTCGGTCATTGTTGTCGGGCCTGAGTTGAAATTGCACCAGTGCGGATTGCCGAAGAAGATGGCGCTTGAACTCTTCAAGCCTTTCATCTATCACAGGCTCGAGCAGACCGGCCATTGCACAACGATCAAGCAGGCAAAAGAAATGGTCGAAATGCAGGAGCCCGTGGTTTGGGACATTCTTGAAGAGGTCATCAAAGACCATCCTGTGCTCTTGAACCGCGCGCCAACTCTTCACCGTTTGGGCATTCAGGCTTTTGAGCCGGTGCTCGTCGAAGGCAAGGCGATCAAGATACACCCGCTGGTTTGCACGGCCTTCAACGCTGATTTTGACGGCGATCAGATGGCGGTTCACATTCCGCTGTCTCCTGAAGCGCAGATTGAGGCCAGTGTCTTGATGCTTGCATCGCACAATATTCTTTCGCCCGCATCCGGTCACCCAATCACGGTGCCGACGCAGGACATGGTTCTCGGTCTCTACTACCTGACCAAGGCGAAGGTTGGCGGCAAGGGTGAGGGACGCGTCTTCGCAAATTGCGAAGAAGTTCTGATGGCGCTCGAAGCGAAGGAAGTTGAAACGCTCTCGCCGATTCGTCTGCGTTACACGGGCCAGGTACTCGATTTGACGACGGCCTACGACGATCAGGATCTGACGCACACCGAGCCGGTTGACTACAACAAGCAGTACATTTCAACCACGGTTGGCCGCGTGATTCTCAATGACGCACTGCCGACAGGAATGCCGTTCATCAATGGCTTGCTCAAGAAGAAGGGCATCGGCCAGTTGGTGAACTATTGCAACCATAACCTCGGGCTTGAAGTTACGGTCCGTATGCTCGATCGCATCAAGGAGCTTGGCTTCCAATATGCGACGCGCTCGGGTCTCTCGGTTGGCTTGGATGACATGGTCATTCCAGACAGCAAGTACACGGTCGTTGCCGAAGCCGACAAAAAGGTGATCGAAGTTCAGCAGCAGTACCTGGACGGGGCCATCACCAACGGCGAGCGTTCAAACAAGGTTATTCAGATGTGGTCGCTGGTGACGGACAAGGTTGCTGACGAGATGTTCGGCAACATGAAGCAGGCCGACAAAGACGGCGCGATGAACCCGATTTACATCATGGCGGATTCCGGCGCTCGTGGATCGAAGCAGCAGATTCGTC
>VFSW01014335.1_pt1 | contig 10961 bp, 16 predicted proteins | sample 5358111 | NCBI WGS metagenome assembly VFSW01 (sample SAMN11554181, study PRJNA540505) | mine drainage metagenome | isolation source: sediment from site ElyBrook_90M | place: USA: Ely Copper Mine, Vershire, VT | collected 2017
CCCTTTTCCTGTTGGGTGTCTCCTTCGTCGCCGGTATCCCCCTTTTCCGTCTCTTCGGTCTGTGATCCTTCCCCCTCCCCAGACTCGCCGTCACCTTCGCCTTCGGATTCCTGTTCCTGCGTGGGCATGTCGGGCTCTTCCTCCTCCTCTTCAAACGGAATGGGGGGTATGGGTTCGCCATCCCCCGGTTCCTTTTGTGGTTCCACTGGCTTGGGTGGGGGGTGAACCCCAATCAAAGACCATACGGCGCTCAATTCCTGTCCCAACCGTGCCACTTTGCGGGTTCGCACCGCATTGCTTTTTTCGGTGGCGGTAATTTCTTCCTGCAAGGACATCAGAACATCACCCCCGTGTTGCTGGCCTCTCCCCAGGTGGGAGGTGTCCATGGCTTGCCTTCCGCCGCCGCCTTTTTCATTTCTTCCAACCACGCACGGGCCATTTCCAGCATACGCAGGCGCTTTTCTTCTTCGGACACCAAAGCGGCCTCGATGCGCTTGAGCTTGACCAAATATTCTTCCAGCCGGTCGCCAGTGCTGTCCGCCTTGCCACCCTTGGCCAATTCGGCATAGAACGTAAGCAACCTGGCCTGTTCTTCCACGGGGCGCTTAACCAGGTCCGTGTCCCACAATTTTTTGAGAAGCGTCCACACACGGACTTCTGCGGGGTCCGTGCCAGGAACCTTGCCCAATTCCTTGACTGCTTCTTCCATGGGATTGGATTTGCCGGAAAGGGTATAATGCAGCACCAGCCCCTGCATGCCAGAGGACAGGACATAACCCTTGAGGGTAAGGACAATGAACGGTTTCCACTCGGTCTTAAGGGGATGCCCCTTCATTAATGGGTTGTTATAGGTCTCATTCACAAAGGCGTCCGGGTCGTAATTCTCGTGCTGCCGCAGGTCGTGAAGGCGGCGCTTGGCAATCTCCTCCAGCATGTCCTTGTGCGTTCCCCGCTGTTTAAACCCTGCGTCCGCTGCTTGACGAACAACCCCCTTCTTTACGGTGGACAGGTATTTACCATAAGCTTTTTCTCTCCACAGACCCACCTTGGTGGCCGCTTTTTCCAGGACATCCATTTCGGCGTCCGTGAGCGGGGAAGGGACGTAAACGGTCATTCCTGGTCTCCACCACCGTCGCCTTGGCCCCAACTGCCTGGCGGCGCCTCCTTTTCTGCCTCTTCTTCCGGGGTCGCCAGCTTGCCCAAGGTCCACAGGTCCATCAAGTCCTTGCGTGCCCAGGATAACAGGCTTGCGGCCCGTTGTTTCTTCTCGAATTCCGGGTCGGCGTTTTTCTCCCGTTCGGTGCGCTTGAGCTGTTTTTCTTTCTCCTTTTCAGCCGCCTTCGCCTTGTCCTTGGCAGTGGGGTCTGAACCCGCCGCATCCTGTTTCACGGTTTGGCCAAGCAGGTCATTGTCCGAGTTAGGAAGGGTCATGTCCGCCTCCGGTGGGTCCGGCACCTTGGGGACGAAGAAGGACCGTAGTATCATGGCCAATTCGACCAATTTGCCTATCTCAACACGGCCCGCCAGGGTGGAAGCATCCAGGGCAATGTACCTGAGCACCAGCTTTTCCATCCATGGATAATAGCCATCAATGTACAGCCCCGCCTTGCGGTCGGACACGCGGGTAAGTTCCAGGTCGGTCTCGATGTCCTTGGTTCTAAGGTATCGACGACCCACGGTCAACAGGTATCGGTTCTCCGGGTCCATGATCCAGCGGATGGTGTAGGCAAGATATCTGCCCATGCCACCAAAATATGCGGCCTGCTGGGTCTCCAACCTCTGGTCCTCCAAGATGTTGTACCACATATGCCAACGCCGGACCCACCGTGTGAACACCCAGTCGGTTATATTATAGACCTTAGTATCGATGCCGTCTCGGGGGTAGGCCCCCCCGCCGAATTTTCCCATAAACATGTATGGGGAACGCCGCCATTCTGCAAAGCCGCCGCCATGGTATTCTTGCACCATTGAATCCGTTGTTTTTAGCTTGTCAAACCATTCGGCCTTCTCGGCAGGGGTGGTGGGATGGACCGCATTCTCGAACGCCTGTTCCACCAACGCATCTGGTATCCCCTTGGTGTAGGCATTGGAAAGTTTCTCCCATTCGTTGTGCATTTTGTACCTTTGGAAAAAGTCCTGTGTCATTCCAATCAACAGCGCGGATGCGTCTGTAAAAGTGACCACCTTTGTGGGTATTTGTCCGTAACTTTGGGACGCTGGGTCCGTAATCTGTCTTAGAACAGAAGGGTCATTATACCAAGATGTCCATCCGACAAGTGCATCCCCATAAACCTGTCTCTTGACGTACAGCATGAACCCAATCCACGGGTCCTTTATCTTTTCTGGGTGAGTGTAGGCGTCCATGGTAATGGCTGCTTCTATCCACGGGGCCAACAGTTCGGACAGGCGCAGGCTCATCTTGGACGCCAGGGGGTCCTTGGCCCGCTGCAGGGTTCCAAGCCAGGTGGTCACCAACAAAATTTCCATTACCTTCTCCGGGCCAATTTCCTTGGTGAAGCGCAACCACTCGTTGTTCAACCAGAAGAACCCCATTACAGACGGTACAATCATTTTAAGGGTTGGCGGGGTCATTCGCAGATGGCCCAGTTCGTGGTACAACAGTCCCCCGGCCAAAGTTTCCAAGGCGTTCCAATCCATGCGATAATCCTTGGTTTGGTCGTTCCACACCAACACGTAGTTCGCCAGCTTGGATGCGTCCAAATAAATGGTGCCCACGTTGTCTTGCACCTCGTCACTCCAGGCCACGGAGGGGGTTTTAAGTTCCTTTGTGCGGGCGACCCGGCGCCCCCCGTACCGGGACATTTTTTCCTTTTTTTCGATGGACTGGCGCGGAACTATTTGAATACGTAGCCCAGAAATCTGTTCCATATTGTCCACAAACGGCTTGGTGTTCTTGACCAACCATTCCTGCACAATGGCCCCCACCTCCTCGGTCTTTTGGAGTTGGCGGGTAATGCCCAAGTCGTCGGCCATGTGCCTACTGCAGCATCGTCTCTGCTGTCAGGTTGTGGCCCTTGATGTGCTCGTTGGCCGCTTCCAGCACGTCCTTCTTTTCCTCGTCCGTCTCGAACAACTGGAGCAGGCTCATCATGGCGTTGCGCGGGCCAAAGTCCCGCAGGTTCTTGATGAAATGGATCATGTCCCGCATCCCCACCGGGTAATGGATGCGGTTGCCCACGAACAGACCACGGAGCTGGGCAAAATAACGGTGGACGTTGGCAATGGTGACCTGGCTGGTAATCTGGTCGTCCTTGCCGTTCCGCAGTTCGGGAAACCGCGTCTTTTCGACTTCGGTGGACCAACTGAACCAGAACCAATAGTCGAACCGGGACTTAAGCGCCATGTTCAAGGGCTTTACGCCGATGTATCCAAAGCCGGAGGGGTTCATGGCGGCCACCAACCGGAAGTTCTTGTGTGCCCGTACCAGTTCGCCGCCCTTGCCGGCCAGCATGATGCTGTGTGAACCATCCAACAGGGAGTTCAAGGCAGAGAGCACGTCGGGTGCGGTGAGGTTGATTTCATCCGCGAAGAATATGCCACCGTATCGAACCATCTTGGTGAGCACACCATCTTCCCACACAAATGGGGGGGCTTCCTGTGTCTTGCGGTTCGGGTTGGGCACCACGGACCCGATAAGCTGTTCGTATTGCATCTGTGACATCACGGCCCGGTACACGCGGGGGAGCTTCCACGGTTCCCCGGTGGCCTGCCAGCCCTCTGCCCCGGCCTTGCGATTGGGTTCCCAGGACGGGTCTGCTGCGGCGGCAAAGACGCTTAAAGTCTTTCCGATGCCCAAGTGCCCCTGTATCATAACGGGACGCTTGTCATCCAGCAGCTTCTGAATGATTTTTAAATCTGTGGTCGAACCAATCTGCCGGGGAATGTATTCATCGTATGCCTGACGGGTGGGCACGTCAAATTGCCACTTGGTGCCGTCTTCGAACCGAACCTCCCACGGGTCGGCGTTCTCCGACTTGCCTTTGTCCTCGTCCCGCAGCCGCCATAGGGTTCCTCGCAGGTAGGGGTCCTCGCCGCTGTACTTGGTCCACTTTTCCATTTCTGCGGGTTGGGTGGGTGTTATTTGGGTTTTGGCCTCCACCTCCTTGAGGGCGGAGGCTGCAACGTCTGCCGGGGCAGCCACGCTTATCTGGGTTGTGGGCACCGGCTGCGAAGAAGATGGCGCGGCCGTGTCCGGGGCTTTAAAACCACGCGGCACGGTACGCATGACGTAAATGCGCCCATCGGGTCCGTCCTGTCCCACCAAATTCACACTAAACTGTTCCATGAGGGTGTTGGGCTTGGCGGTGGGAATCTTTTTGGCAATCTCGGCCATAATGCCGGCCTTGGTGTTGATACCTGCCACCAGGATGTCTTCGAACGCCTGTTTCCACTCGTCTTTTGATGCCATGTTATTCCACCACCAGGGTCTCTGTGCGCTTGTGCCTCCATCGGGGCTGGGTCTCGTGAAGTTCCTGAACGTCCGCCTCGTATGTCAATGGCTTGGATTTCTTAAGGGTAATGACCCACAGTTCCCCTTGGGTGCCACCATAGAAAGTCTCTGCCACCCGTTTCTTTGCATCCAGCTCCAAACGGGAGGCAGCGGGGGCCACGCCTATGCGGAAGTTCATCCAATTGCCGGCGTCGTCATAGCGGCCCGCCCATGCGAACCAGGGGAACGTTTCCGGGTCCTGGTCCGTGGGGACGAACACGTTGTCCACCGCCCACTCACGGTCGTGATACCACTGGGCAATGGCCAGGCGGATGCCGCTGCCCTTAAAATACGTCGTGGCAGGTTCCATGGATACCCTTGGGACCACGGGATTGGTGCTCACGGGTCGTCCAAAGCCTAGAGTCATGGGTTCACCACAGTAATACCATTGGCAGTATTTAAAGGCGCGTCCTTGCCCATCCCCCCCGCATGGTCCCCCTTTAGCAGATACAGCCATGGTTTGATGGGGGGGCGGCCCAATACCGGCACCACGGGAACTATTCCGAACTGTCGGCGCACCCAGATCTGATGCATCGCATAATCCAGATCCTCCCACACCGCTCTGGGATCCATGCCACCGTCCTTCTCGAATGCGGGACGGCGCATGGCAAAGCACGGACCCCACAGCATGCCAAAGGGTTTGGTGGCCCACCTCACTGCCCATAGAGTGGAACGGGTCCAAGGAGTGTCCGCTTGAGGGGTGCATTGCCAATCTTTTGGGACCCAATACCCGCTCAGGGGGTCCCGTGCAGGGGCACGCAGGTCCCCTTGGACCTCGGCCAGGTCCCCGTCCAAGAACCATATAATGTCTCCGGTGGTCCTGGCAAAGCCGGCGTTGCGTCCCCTGGCAGCCCCACCAGGGGCGGTACTGATGATTATTTCGTCCACCCGTGCCCGTATGGATTTTGCCAGCAGACCGGCGTTCGCGAAGTCCTTGGGACTTGACACGATAACCGCGCTAACCTTGGTCATTGTGGGTTTCTCACACGATGGCGGCGGAGCATATAGGCATGGCCCGACATTTTCACCAGCACCGGGTTTTCGTCTGCAACTTTTTTGACCGCATCCCGACCGGATAACCAGATGCGAAGCGGAATGGGGTGGCCTGCGGCCTCATATAGATTGCAACAGGCGTCCGGGGAGATGGGGCCAGTTACCAACCGGCATTGGCCGTCATAGAAAAACTTGCACGCAGCGCACTGGAAGGGGCGTCCTTGGAAGGACAGGTAGCCGGCCTCTTCTTTCTTCAACCTCACGGTTTACAGGCCTCGCACGCGCATTGATGCTTGTAGCCAAAACCGGGAAGGTGGATGCCACCGGAGGCGAAGACGTAAGTCCAACAAACCATGCAGTGTGTACACACTTCTGAAGTGCAGTCGTGTTCCATGGTTCAATAGGGCGTGCTTACCTCCACCAGCGATGCAACCACGCTTTGTCCCGTGGTAGAATCCGTGAGGGTGGCCACCAGGGTTTGGTTCGGCCACAGGGGCAATCCATCGTAGTACATGTAGCCGTATGGACCACTGTAGTACCCTCGAAATACCGTATCGAGTGCCCCGGAGGAATCAAATGTGCCAGTCCATGTGCCACGGATGTTGCCGGTGCAAATTCCGGAGCAGCCCGAGGTGGAATAGCTTACCGTAAAAGCCCCGCTGGGGGTACCTCCACTGATGGACCCATCCACAAGATAGTCCCCCCCACCTCCGCCGGCCCCGCTATTGAACAGATGAAATTCGAGAGTCTTGACAGGTGGTGGGGGTGGGCATTTGCTGGTGGCCTTGTACAAAAGGAGGGCGAGGATGAACCCGCCAGCCACTCCGCTGGCAACAATGGCAGTTTCTTTTTGGTTGTTATTCATGGGCAGGAAGGGCAGATCCCAAAGGCGTTCAACTTGCAGAGAATAAGGAACAGGGCGGCCCCACCAACGACGCCCAGCCCGGCACCCACAATTGCGTCGGTCTTCTTGAGCCTTTGCGGGTTGGTCTGTACCACGATGCGCGAACCGTTGGCTCGGGTCAACAGCACGTGCGTCATTTCTTCTCGCCCGCCAGCACAATGGCCAATCCTGTGGCCGCGCCCAGGCCATACATGGAGGTATCGATGACTGCGTCCTGTGCGGAGCCACCTTCAACGATGGGGTCATAGACGGTCTCTTTCGTGATTGCAAGGCCCATGACTGCACCTGTCCCGTACCAAGGGGCCTTGGGGTTCTTTGGGGCCACCGCCTTGCCCACCAACGGGCCGGCCATGCCCACAAAGAAATGGAGCAAGGATGCAATGGGGAACGAGGCAACCGGATTGTCGTTGTATTGGGTGCTCCACCCGCTTGGCAGATTGATGCCCCATTCAAATGCCATCCAAGTCCTCACGCTGGCAGCTTTAGTCGTGTTCCTCGTCCCGAATGTGTACAACCTTGTCTTCGCCCTGAATGCGTAAAGCCCTGTCTATATATCTTATTGCCAGTTTGATATGGTGTTTTGCTTCATACAGAAACCCACCTCGGACCGCACTTTTAGCACGGGCAAGAAAGACCTCTGCCATCTCTCGTGTTTCCGCCTCATGCGGGTTTGTCTTTACAAGCACGCGCTTGCCGCTTTGCAGAGTTACCAGTTTGGGGCGGACTGGATTGCTACGGGCACGGAGGTCGGTCTCAACCCCCTTCCAATCCGGTTCCGGCCCTTTCAGATCCACAACCATTTCGTTGCGCCCATAACGCCGGATATACAGCCGCTTTTGCATTGGGTTGACCAAATACCAATAGTCCTGCATGGTCCAATCTTTGTTCTTGCTGGTGAAAATGGCGTCCCGCGTTTTCATGGGATAGGGTCTGGATGGGAACTGCTCGAAACCCGGCCGATGAAGTTCGATGACGTTTTCAAACTTCGATATGCCATGGTTTTTTATGAAGTCCCAGATTGCCTTGCCGAGATGCGTGGGGTTGCCATCAAAATGAACATAGACCCCCTGCCATGTTTCTGGCAACCCAACCGCAATAACTGCCCGCGTGCTCATAGGAACTCCACACGCACGCCAGTGGGCAGGTGCTTTACGAGAACGATTTCGCCGGTGTCGGTCCAATGCCATTCATGTGTTTCAAGGTAGTTCATAATTCACCTATTCCGTGTAGTTGCCCTCTGGTGACAAAGTCACGTTCATGGACCCCGCCACGGTAATGGCGGTGCCAGTCATGTTCGACAAGCTGTGGTATGTGATTCCGCTGCCAGTGTCCGTGTGAATCAAAAGAGCCAGGACCGTGTTCCCGTCGACGTCCACATAGAGATAGGTGGAACCGTAGGGTCCAGAGTACACGGGCGCACCGTTATTGCCCAGGACAATGGCACCCCATCCTTGAGGTGAGGTTACAGAGATGCCCTGCGCGTATGCATCGAAGGCAGCCCCATTGGCGGTGGTGCGGTAGTACGACACGCTGTTCGGATTGTTGTGCGTCACTGAAGGGGTATTTAGGGTGGCCATGCCAGCGGCCCCCGGCACGAACTTGAACGCTGCCAGCGTCATGGCACCACCAATGGCCCCGGATATGGTGAGAAATGCAATGGACCCAAGGGTGCCAGGATTCTTCTCCGGGACCTTTGGCATGGCGGGAAGCCTTGTGACTTTACCCGACTGGAATACCGCCAGTCTCGTTCCAGTCTTGGTCGTCACTATTCGCACGCTTTTTTCGCTCATATTTTTATCCCAGGGCTGCCGTGATGAAGGCAATAATTTCCGCATACACCATATAGAGCACATCATAGATGGCCTCCCAGATGGCGGAAAGTGTGTCAAAGATTGCCGCCAGGGTGCTGTCCCCGGAGGTTGCGGCGGCATCGGATGCTGCGGTGTATTCCGCCGCCACAGACGCGCTAGCAGAATACGCAGGGTCGGTGGCTTGCATGGTGTCGACTATGGCATTTACGTCGTCCACGGTCATGGTTCCGGATTGTGCATCTGTGGCCATCTGCGCTCCGGCGGCCTGGCTGCCTACGGCCTCCGTGGATCCCGTTCCGGGCACTACATCCTCCGGCGACTCGGGAAGTTCGCCAGGCCCTTTTGTCCTGCTGGAAGCGACCACCCGGCTCACGTAACTCACCGCCCATGCAGATGCCACGACTCCTGCCAAGACCAAACCGATGATGGTTCCATAGTACAACAGGTTCTGTACCGCCTCGTCTATAGAGGCGGCCGGGCTTATTGGGCAAATGGATGGGTCTTTGATTTGCCCAATGATGCTGGCCCGGTCATTGTACAGGGTCTTAAGTGCAGAAGTCTGGCCCGAGGTAAACGTGCCGCCCTGCTTGGTAGACAGTGCATAGATGACGCCGATCTGAGCATTTACCTGGCCCAATGCGTTGAGCAATGCCTGACACGCGGGGGAGCCCTGCGAGGGGTTTCCAATTTGAAGTATCCCTTCGACCAAAGTATAGACCACGGCCCCTGCCACAACAATGCCACCCACAACCGCCGTGCCAACGAGTAGGGTTTTGCCGTGTTTCTTCAGCCAATCCCCAGACTTGCCGAAATACTGGTATGCCTTGGGGTTATCCAAGACCGACCCAGCACGTTCAGTCTTCATTCGGATGTTCCGTGCCGCGAAAGTCTTTGGCGTGGAGCGGACCATTAGCCATTTGTCGCCACGGCGAACAAGATAGGCACCGTTCACAGACATGAACACCCTCCATATCCGTTGTGGACCGCTTCATGGGCAGTAAGGGTTCCCATGACAATTACTTGCTGAACCACGTTGGTCCCCACAAGTTGGAATTCGACAAACCCCTCTGTGTCCCCTGCGCCCCAGTTCAAGCCGTACTGATAGGTGCCACCATTTTGCATGTCGCACATCGGGTACTGATTAATGTCCGTGTAATAGGGAAGGTTCTGATACCATAGCTGAAGGTACACGTAGCCATTGGCATCTGTGGCAATGGGGGCCTGCCCCGGCTGTGCCGCACAGTTCGGGAACCCGGCGGTTGGGGTTGTACAAATACGGGCCACCAACGAGTTTCCAAGCATGTTGTTCTGCGTAATGGATACCAGTTGTCCGGCCATGGGCCGTCCTCCCTTGTCAAGCAACTGGTACGGATAGTAGATACCCGTGGCCGTGGGGTTTGTGGCATTGGTGTTGTAGGGGCCATAGGTCAGGTTGCACTTCTGGCAGACCATTAGACAGGCAGTCGATAGGTAATTGGCCGCCGCATTAAAACTCACAGTGGTGGGGCCTGAGAAGGCATGCGCCTCCTGTTGTTGGCAGGTGCCTGGGTTGCCCTCACACAAAAACCCGGCACCGAAACAGGCACACCCGGCGTCACTGGAGCAAGCGGTGGAACATGGGGCACAGCAGCCTGGGTTAAGTGGGTCTGATTGGGAACCGGACCCGCAATGACCTGTGGCATCTTGACAGAGATCCCCAAGCGGGCAACATGCCCCATTGGAGGAGCAGGGGGGGAATCCGTTGGAACAATTTCCGTTTTTTGGCGGCGGGGGACCGCCACCCGAGGCGGTGGTAGATGCATAATACAGGGCACCCCCCACCACGGCCACGCTGCCACCCATTAGGGCCACCTTGGCCCACGTGGGCATGAGGCGCGGGGCATACATGCCCTTCTTGGTTTGGGATGGCCATGCACGCAGAGGCTTGGTTTTTTGAAACAAGGGATTGGCCTGCAGAATGTAGTGCCGGCCATTGTACTCTACAACCTTCATAATGCCTCAGACCACATACGACACAATGCCACTCTGCCGGGGAACCCCCCGGCACAGGCCCGTGGCGGGGTCGCACGACATGCCGGGGGCGCAAGTGACCCCGGCGCACCTGCTCGAAGAGTTTGAAAGAAGCACGTAAGCCGCCCCAAGAGCCACGGCACCCACACCAATTGCTGCCACGGTAAGAGCGGCCTTTTTCTTCATCTTAAATTTGAATCTGGGGTTGGTCTCCAGGGCGTACACCTTGCCATGATATCTTACCAGCTTCATGTGTCACACCGTATAAGCATATTCACGTCGTGCCAAATTGGCACACGGCCCGGTGGGACAGGCAGTTCGCGGGGGAGGGTGGCAGGGCTTGCCACCACAGGGGCCGGTGCCAGTAACAGTGGGTTGACAGGTTCCGTTCACGCAAGTGTAGTTTGGCAGACAATCCCCGGAACTGTGGCAGCCCTGGCCGGTTGTGGTCTGGGTGCCCTTGGGCCACAGCAGATAGGCTGCTGTCAGAGCGACCCCGCCCACCACCACGGCCCCAAGGATCTTTTTGTGGGAGGATTTGATTACGGGAAACTTCAGCGGGTTGTCACCAATCAAGTAAGCCCGTCCGGTGCGGGTCTGTACCAGCTTCGCCATGGGTCACCCCATGGATGGCAAAGCGCCTATTTATAGATAGCAAGCGGGAAGACCCCCGAACAAGTTCGGGGGATGAAAGCGAGCCCGCAAATGGTTAAGTAGGTGCGTGCCTCTGGAG
>VFSW01014336.1_pt1 | contig 10961 bp, 12 predicted proteins | sample 5358111 | NCBI WGS metagenome assembly VFSW01 (sample SAMN11554181, study PRJNA540505) | mine drainage metagenome | isolation source: sediment from site ElyBrook_90M | place: USA: Ely Copper Mine, Vershire, VT | collected 2017
CGCCGCGAGTTGACGTCGGGCATACTGGCGTTGCCGCAGCAGTGCGTGCTGCACCTGCATGGCATGCCACAGCAACACGCCAAGGATACCCACCAGCACCCACGCCAGCATTCCTGGCTCGCAACAGGGGCTGCGCCGGATGAACTTCACGGCTTCTGCTCTGGTGATTCCCGCGTGAGCGCTCCACCGTATCCGCTGGCACCGATGATGGTACACAGCACGCCGGTGAGATCGGTGGATCCATGCCCGGTGATCTGCAACGCTACAAGGGCGATCAGAGCGAGCACAGCAACAATAAAGTGCTGCGAGGAAGAGGTGATTTTCACGGTTTGCACCTGAGCGTTGCGTTATGGATGGATATAGCGGTGAACAGCGCCGCGCCGGCATAGTCAGCCCATGCCGGGGCGCGCGAGTATGCGGCCAGTGCCACAACACCAGCGTGCGACAGCAGCATCGGACCCATCCCGGGATGCGGTCCATAGATCGGATTGGCTTCGTGGCACCCGCGATGCAGCGCAGCCTCAGTTGTGAGTACATCGGCCAGAGCAGCTATGGCGAGTGCAGCTACGCCAACCTGTCGCTTGCGAAAAGCCGGATCGACCGCATGCTTGACTTGCGCGCGTGTAGGCTCGGCAGCATGCGCTACCGCAAAACCGACTGCTACCCAGAACAGCAAACTCACGAAAAGGGCAAGAAACAGCGTGCGCGGCTTCACGGCGCCACTCCATGCCACGCGGCCCAGAATGCATGCTGGCGCATCATCCCGAGCTGACGCCAGCGATGATAGATCATCCAAAAGGTCAAGTTGCGAAACGTAGTCATGCGATCACCCATTGTCCCGTGGAAATGATGCTCGCGATGCGCACTGCACGCGGGCCGACTTCACGATACCACGCAGTGTGAACCAAGTCATTCGCGGCGCTGATATACATCCCTGATTTCATGTAGCCGATGAAAGTGTCGAACTCATCGAAGCCGTGTCCGCCAAGGTTAAAGATCATGTCAACGATGGCAAGTTGCCGCGCCTGATTGAGTGCAGCAAACCAGCCGTGAGATTGCGCTTCGGCCAGCGCCGGCGCAATGTCATCCATGAGAATCTGCTTGATTGCGGCTGCCGACAGAGGGACTTCGAGGTTGTGCCCGACACCGACTGTCGGTGTCCCGATGATGGTGTAACCCTTGGTCAGGATGTTGTCGTTGGCATCATCATACCCACGGCGCTTCATCCCTTCCTCAGCCAGCAGATTGGTGATCAGTGGCGCAAGATCGATCATGCGATAACCTCAAAGGTGGCATTCGTAACTTTTATGGTGCAATTGTTGTTTGAAGCCATATGTATATCCAATGTGTTGGCAACGGTGGTGTTGACCGTCATCGTTGCTCCGGCATTGCCATCTGACCACAAGGACGCCGCTTGCGCGATAGCGCTGTTTGGGCCACCACATCCACCGAGCATGCAGGTCGATACGGTTCCGGTGGTTCCGGTAGTCAGGCAGAGCAGTTCGTATTCGATCCAGAACGAATAATCAAGTGACGATGTATCGATTAATGAAGGTGCGTTGTTCACGCTGACGCTTGTTCCACCTATCAACAGCGCCGGTGATACCGTTGCCTGTGTTGTTGGCGCTGTTGTGACATAGCCCTTGACGCGAATGCGCACGGTCTTGCCTGTGACCAGGAAATTGGCAGGAAGCGTGCGTGTGCCAATGAACGTCGCCGGCAGGATCGTCTGCGCCGTCGCAGTGAGCGCGACGGATGTCTGTGCAGTCGCAACGCTCAAAATGGTTGGCAACCATCCACTGGCGCCATCAATGTAGGTTTGCAGAGCGTTCTGTGTCGAATCGCCCCATGTAATGCCGGCAGCAAGTGTCGGTGCCGCCTGCGGAACGAAAGTAAAGTTTGTCCCGGTACCTGGGATGTTTGACGCACTGATTCCGGTAATGATGCCCGCAGAATCGCATGTCAGCGTTACACTTTGCGTCGAAGTGCCATAGGTGCCAGCCGTCACGCCAGATGCCGGTAATGCGGAAGCCGGAAAGTTAGTGAACGTTCCCCCAGCGGTCAGGGTAATCGCATCGAATTGAGGTGTTGGGTATCCACTCATGATCTTATCCTCAGCTTGTCCAGCTCACGACGTCAATCAAAGTACAGGTTCCAGACCATGTTGTCACACTGTCGGATGGCGCAAACTCGACTTTGAGCGACCATTGCGTAGTCAATTGCTCAGCAGCGCCCCCGAATGATGTCTTAGGGCCAAGAATGATATAGGCCAATTGTGTTTGCGTTGTCGGCAGCAGTATATAATCCGCAGCGCTGTTTCCGCTGGTGATCGGGGATGTTGCACCGCCGACAAAAGTCAGGGTTAGCCGTACCTGTGTCATCCCTGCTGGAACACTGTAATATGTGTAGGTTGGAGACCCAATGGATGGGTACGTTTCAACGTAGAATTGCGTATCTGAGGTGAAACCGAAAGCGCACGTTGCAGATCCCGATTCGCCTTTGGGTATAGGTTCGTTCGCCTCGAAGGTCAGCCCATTGAGTGCAAGCGTGTAGCTGGGCGTTCCGTAGGCGGCAAACAGGGTATTGATGTCTTCGCTTGCTGTATTAAACAAGTCAGTCGGTAGCGCTTGCGTGCCGTAAATCAGCGGCGCATAGCGCGTGGCGATGTCCACCCCGGAATCATCCAGCAATCCTGTTGCTGCCGGAGATGTGCCGGTGACATAAAGCGCAAATACAGTATCTAGATTGCCACCGCCAGATGATGGTTTTGTCATGAGACTGATACTCATGTTCCACCCTGGATCGTGCCATTGGCAGAAACTGAACCTGTGGATGAAAATGTCACTGATTTTCCTGTAGTGGTATCGGTAAAGATCAGATTTCCACCACTGACCGAAATGGTCCAATTGGCGATAGCGAACAAACCGCCGCTGGTGGCAATATTCCCGCTTGCGACCACCGTCGTATCGAATGTCGCCGAACCCGTGACCGTGACATTTCCACCGATCGTTCCACCAGCCGCAGAGTAAGGCGTGAATCCAAGTGCAGTCGTCACGTCACCGTAGGACAGCGTGACAGCCCCTGTGCGCGTGTTGAATGATGTCACGCCAGAAGTACCACCACCCCCGCCAGGTGCCCAACTCGGCAATGCTCCTGCACCATTGGTAGTCAGAACATAACCAGCCGTCGCGGCTCCAAGGCGCGTCGCTGCTCCCGATGCTCCGCCGACGATGATGTCACCCTCGGTTGTCATGGGATTTACGAAACTCGATTCTCCGAATGATTCCATCTGTCCAGCAGTCGGACCCGACCATATGAGATCGCCAACGAGCCATGATTGTGCGGATGTGCCTTCCTGCGCACGCAGGACGGTTAGCGTCGAACCGGAGACGGCAGTGGCATAGACGATTTCATAAATCTGTTCGGTAGCGGCATCGTTCAATGTGATGGCTAGGTAATAGCCAGCAGGAATCGATGTTGGCAGATTCGCGGAATTTGCCAGCGTGATTGATGTCGCTGTTGTATTGATCGCTGTCGCCAACGTGGTTTTCACGTTGTTTACAAAGAGGAAGGAATACATTTGTCACCTATGAGATTGAAACAACGCCTGAGTTATTCCACAATTGCCCGGTATTGGATGGGTTCGTGATCGGCAAGTTTCCGCCACCCAGGGCAATGAGTTGCGGTGGCGTTGTTGTGCTGAAATACAACGGCGCAGCAGATGGATCGGGCGTAACTCCGGGTACTACTGCAATCGTTCCGCCATTGAACCAGATGGACCCGGCGCTCAGTCCTGTGGCAGATATCGGATAGCTAATTGCCTCCGACATCTGCAATACACCGCCATCATTGGCAAACGAGACCGCATTAAACGTCATCGAGTATTGGAATGGAAACGATAGCGCATTGTTGTTGTAGGCAAGTTCCAGATCAGAAAATATCTGCGACGAAAATGCGGAAATCGCAAATACGCCATTAGAACAGGTCACTGACGGCTGAACATTCAGAACGTCATAATCCGTGCCGTTTGCGCCGTAAAGAAATCTGGCAATCCGGTTTTTTAGCCATCCAATCGTGAAAACCATGCCGTCGCCACGGTACAGGTTCCACGTCATCACACGTTTGTAGATGTCATCCGATGCGATTAAAGCCGTTCCGCCTGATATTTTCGTCCCGGTATCGTAGGCTTGCGTGTTGTAGGCCGTGGAATTGTAGCCAGCAATTATATTCGCATTGGAAGTAGACAGCACTGGGCGCGTGATGTTGTAAATGCCCGCGCCGATCCAGTCGAGTAATCCGCCGGTGATGACGGTCGATGCATATACACCTAGCGGAATTGTGTTGAACCAGTCCAGGTATCCCTGTGTTAAACCATTTTGTGCGGTAACGAACGCTTGCAGCGTGTCATCGGCAGAATATTCCTGGTATAAGTAACTCGGAATGATCTGCTGCAATGGCAACTGCTGAAACGATTCGATTTGCATATCAGCCCTGTACCACGGTCACGCCGGTAGCCGATGCATAGAAGTAACTCTCCGGATCGCCTTCGATGATCGATGTGCCTGCACCTGGCGTTGCGATAATACCATTGATGGTGATAGCAAAGGTCAGCGTGGTGATGTTGGGTGCGGAGAGAATCGCCGAGACGGCATTCTGGAATATTGCAGTCATTTCCAGCAGATTGATGGGCTGACCCACGTAAATGGAGTTGATGTAGGATTGTATCGACGGCGCTGCCAATTGATTGACAGACAGCCCGGCTGTGAAATTCGGCAATGTGGTGTTCCACGTTACCGCTACCGTCACGATCTGCTGCGGCGGGTTCACAAATGTGATGTTGTAGGTATTCGGGTTCTGAAATACCGATGCTGTGACATTGCGCGGGTTCGGACTGAAATATGCGCCACTGACATAGGTTCCGAAAGCCGCGCCATCCGTCGTTGTCGTGATCGTCGTGGCCGTCACTGAGGCTACGGTATAGGTCACGTTGTAGGCAGATGGGTTGGCCCCGGCTACGGTAAATGTATTCCCGGCGACGAAATTGTGATTGAGATTGGTCGTGATGACAACGGGAGATGCCTCTGTCATGGCGGTGATGGCGAGTTGTGATCCTTGCAAAACTGAAATGTCAGGAACGGCTTGCAGGATCGCATTGGCAACTGAATAGGCATCGCCGCCACCGGCAATGACTTGCCATCCGCCAGTAAGGTGATTGATCGAAACATATTGCTGTTGCACGCCGGTGATTTGGTACAGCAACGTTTTCAGCAGTGCCGGTGTCCCAGTTGAGCCTACGGTTCCAGCCAGCAGGACACGCGCGCGGTAGGATTGCACCGACTCTGCGGACGTGGCCGGGATGCCAGCCTCCGGATTGTTGACCGTCACTGAATAGGCGGCTGGAACTGACGTGATGACCTGATTGACTGTGTTGGCCGGAATCGCAAATGTTCCCGAAGTCGTCGCTACGGCATAAAGCTGTGGCGATACGCCGCTCGCGCCAATGATCCCGCCGTCCTGCAACGCATACTGGGTAGTACCGTCCGAGACAATGAATCCTGGTTGCAATACATAACCAGCCGATCCGGAAAACACGACATAGACGCTGGCGTTTGCCGGAGTGCCTTGCGCAATGCCGAATTGCGCACCAAGCTGCGCGAGCACAAACGGATTGGCGCCATAGGGTGTGACTGAGTTCACAGCGTCAACTCGGGCCTGGTCAATGGCAACCAATGCGCCTACGTCTGTCGATGAAATATCCTCGATCAGGCTCCCCGGCAATGTGGCTGTATAACCCGGAACCTGCGCTGCAACAGCTTGCAACAACGTCTGCTGAAGAACAGTCGGAGGTGTGGGCTGTGGACCCGCAGATGTCATGACAATGGGCAGAGTCACAAGGCGATTTCCTGATTGAGTAGTGCGCCACTATGTGAAATGGCAGTGACGGTATAAACAGGCGGATACGATCCCTGCACACGCTTGATGATCAATGAGGCAAAGTATGGCGCGAATTGCGTCTGGGTCTGCGCAGCATAGAAATCAGGAAATACTTGTGTCACCACGGTTTGCTGCTGTGGAATGCCAAAGTTGGCATAGAACGGCGATTCTCCGAGATTCAGCGCAAGCACCTGCGCAAGCGTGGTCAGATAAACGTTGTCGTTGAATCCGTTGGCATCCGTGTCTATTTCTATCCAATTGGCTGGTATGGTGTTGTATGCGACCTGATACACAAGTGATGATGCGCTCAGATTGACGTATGCTGGCGAAATTCCTACCGGCCAGAATTCAAGTTGTGTGCCAACAACTTCAGCCCTGAATTCCGCAGGCAGGCTGATTGTGATCTGATACCACGCAGAACTTGTCTGCAACACAACCAGTGATGCGCCGTTGGGAGCTAATGAGGTGTCATAGACTCCGGTCGAATAGTTGTAGCTCAGCGTGTCGGAAAACATCGGAGCACCGGATACCCCAAGGTAATCAACAACAAAGCTGACCCATGCATTTCCATTCGGAAACGTTTGGAGAACATACGTTGCACTGGCATTCTGCGGTATGGCAATTCCCGGACCGAATGCGACTGGCGACGTGGCGTTGTCAGGCGCTACCAAATATGCATCGTTAGCACCTTCTGGATTCTCTATCCCTGAGACAACAGATAGACCATCAAATGCCCAGTTTTGGAACGACAGATCGCTAAATAGTGTGGGAGCCTGATTGCCATACCGCCGACCATACGTCCTCATGCCTGCGGCCCCAGCGTCACCTCAGTGCCAGACGAAACGCCGCCGTGCACATGGGTATCGAACAGAATTCCATCGATCGTGAAGCCGGTGCTGTTGAGTGTCACGGTATTTCCGCCTGCGGTCATCGTTATTTCAGAGCCATTGATGGTGATGCTGCTGGAACCGAATGTCAGCACGGTTCCAGATTGATTGATGACTGCACTCGATACCATCCCCGTTGTAGTCTGGATCACCGCTCCATCTGGACCCTGCACATAGGCAGCATTCGGATTTGCCGGAGGCGAATTGAAATTGCTGATCGGCACGAACACCAGCGCAGAAAGATTCCCTGGCTGCTGCAAGGTCGCAGTACCGCCTCCTAGCCCGGAAACGCCGCCCAGATAAGCGTCAGCAGGTACCGTCCAGCCCAAGTCACCGACCTGCGTCGGCATGCGTATCCAGTTGGATTCCGCCTTCGGTATCGTGATCTGCGGGAGGGTCAGCGGATCAGCATTGACCTGGAACGCAACCGTCACCATGGCGCCACTGATGGCAACGACCTTGCACGGCAACGAGCGTCCGCGATTCTGCATGTAATCCTGTATGCGCTGGATCGCGACTTGATTCAGGGAGTCCTGAATCCATACCTGGTCGAAATAGCCGCTCACAACTGCACGCAATTCAGGATGGTAGACCACTCGCCAGAATCGGATGACCTGAAATTGCCGATCTGCCGGAGCTTGACGACCTGAAACGACTGTGTGAATGTGGACTTGTACTTGAGCTGCGATGGCATCGATTGCGCAGAAGTGACGATGAAGCCCGGCGCATCAAGGTAGCCTTTAGGCATGTTGATCATTGATCCTACGAGAAGATCGGACCGCATCACCGTTTTGATCTGCATGACATTGACGTCAATCCATGTAGGTTGCCCGATCAAGTCGGTAAAGACGATCTGGATGGGCGCTGGCTGGTAGGTCTTGTCGAAAACGATGATCGTGCCGTTCTGAATCGTGATCTGCACGGGGCCATTCGGTGCAAGTGCTGTGGCATTGGCAAGAAAAGCGGCCATCCCGCTCAATGTCACGGCAGCATGAGAATTATCATACGTATTGATCAGCGATGGGCTGATGTTGACGCTGACATTCATGGCATTGTTGCCGGTGTAAGCTGCTTTCAGCATGTTGCTGATGGCTGTTCCAAGCCATTCGCCAGGCGGCCAGTGCAGCACGAAACGCCCTTTGACCTTGTGTGTGAATATGGCCGGATTCAGAATGAAATCCAGTCGCATGTCGGTGCCGACCCAATTGCCGAAAGACTGGAAAATCCGCCCCTGCGCGATCAGGCCGGCCTGCTTTGGGTTTTCGAGTGGCAGCCCACCGCCCATGCCGCCCTTGAGCGTGCAGTTCATGCCTGCAAACTGCTGTGCTTCGCTCAGATCTCCAAGGGAAATTCCCTCGATGGTGATCGATTGATTGCCAAGCGGCAGTGCGTAGGGCGCGATCGGCATGTCGAACAAGACATTCAGCGCGCTCGAATCGGGCTTGCCATTCGGGTAGGACGTCCACCGCTTCACGATGGCTCCTGAACCTGGCTGCGTGACCGCAAGATCGTAGTACCTCATGGCTCGATCTCGAACTGCCCCGTGCTCTCTCGATACAACAGTGTCGAAGTGCTGAACACACCCGGGGCCAGCAGGATATTGCTCCCCATCGGAGATCCGATCAGCGGACCCGTCCAGTAGATCGTTCCAGCTTGATCAGTCAGCGTGAAGTACCAGCGCTGTGCATAGACATTCCACCCGACCACGCAATTGTAATTCTGCCCGTCCAGCGTGAACACCGTCGAGAATGGCGGGCTGGCGCTGTTGTTTGGCGCGAAAGCGATTGTGGTCATAGCGTCGGCGCGAAGTTGATGACGCCGGCAGGCTGCTGTGTCAGGCCATTCAATGCGCCCGGCGACGGGACTCCAGATTGACCCGACCACTGCCCATTGCTGACCTGCTGGCCCTGTATCTTCGACATGAGTCCGTTCACGGCATTCGCAGCCTGTCGCAGACTGATCAGCGGTTGCACGAAATCAAGCTGCCAGATGATCTGCTGCTGGTTCGTTTCTCCGCTGGTGATGTCCGACATGTTGGTCATCAAGCAGTTGGTGTAGATGTAACTCGGCGTCGCGACGGTGTAGGTTCCTCCGCCGATGTTGTGCGACTGCAACGACTGTTGCAGGTTCATGAAAACAGGAAGCTTGGTCAGATATCCGCCCGCATCTTTTACCGGCGCGATCATCTGCAATGATATGGTCAGCGGTTGCTGCACCAATGCGTTCGCCGCCACTGACTGATTGGCGAATGGGTAGGTGCCAACGGTGTTGGAGATGACAGTAGAACCGGGGATCGGCAGGAAGCGCGCGTAGAAATCCTCGAAGCTGAAACCCGATGTCAATGCACCCTGCGCGAACCCGGCAAGCTGGCCGACAAGGGCGATGATCGGTACCGCATTACCAAGCATGCCGGACGCAATGCCGCCTGTCAGGATGATCGGCGATACCTGGAACGCCAGGTCATAGGCAGAACGAGCAATGTCAGCTTGTGTAGCCATCGTTACCGCGCCGCATTGGCGGAAATAGCCATGTCCGCACCTGATTTGTTATGCACAGTCATCGCGACCTTGACAGGCTTGGCAACATGCTTGGACATGATGCGCAACGTAGTCATGATGTTCCTTTGCACATCCGCGACATAGCCCTGTGTTTCGCTGGGTGCATGGCTGAGCCAGCGATTACCAAATCGTCCATATTGACTTTCGACCGCGCCAATGCCTTCATTGTAGGAAGCGATCGCCATGGCGTTAATGGCACCTATTGATAATCCCGGATATTTGTTCCGCAACTCTGCATAATTCCATGCATCGATTTTCGCGGCGCCCTTGATTGATGCCGACGGATCATAGAGGTGATGGATGCCAAACTCGCGCGCCGTGGATCGCGTGATCTGCATGAGTCCACGGGCATGGTGCGCAACCCTTTTGCCATTGACCATGCGGTAATAGGTCGAGCGCGCATGTGGATTTCCGCTGGATTCGGTAGCACCTTGTGCATTCAAAAGCAATGGCGAAATGCCATATTTGTTTGCTGCGGCATTTTCGATGGAAGCATATTTCAGCATGTTCGCCGAAGCACTCGGCACACCCCTCATATGATTCAATGCCTGTAGAGGCGCTCCGCCCAGCCACGTCGAGGCTTTACCGGCTTTCTCGAACCATCCCCTCATTTCCCCGGCCATGGAGGTGGGATGCGCTTTGATGGCTTCGAGCGGATGCGATACGATTGCCGCAGTTTTTCCGATGTCCTTGCCGAAAAACTCAGCACCTTTCCAGATGTACCCCGCAGCACGTCCCAGAACGCTTTTAGCTGGCTCCAGTGCCTTCATATCCTTGCCCAGATGCGACAATGACTCCGCGAACGAGCTGATGGCGTTTTCCATCTTGCCGGATGAAAGATAACCTGCAAACGCCTTGATGCCAGAATCGATACTCTTGATGTTGGCCGGAGAGAGAGCACTTTTCAGCAACTTGTTGGCTTCCGTACCCAATACTTCAACAAGCGGCGTCAGGTTCTTTGCCAGGGGAGCCAGATTGTTGGTCAGCGTCGTTACAAAAATCTTGCCAAGATTGGACAACTCGCGAGTGAACGCAAACATACTGTTCACCGCCGAACTGGTCAAATTGTACTTTGCGCTATCTCGAATAAATTCGCGGTGGGCTTTCGCAAGATTCGGAGCACTCGTATGCAACAATAAACGCGCTTCTGGAGCACCAAATCCTGAATCATTGAAGTGAAAATTTTGAAGCATCGCTGTCAGAACTTGCGGTCTATCTTTGTATCGTTGCGCCAACCTGCGCGCTCCCAAAGCAACCGCGATCGTCAACTCGGCAGGGTTCATCCGCGCCGTAACAGACTCCGGCAATCCGGTTTGCATCTTCAGATAGGCCGGTCCACCAACCGTATTTTGCTCATTGGCAACTGCATTGACGTTGCCCAAAGTCAAGCCATACCGCCCGTAATCCTGCACGAACGCCCGCTGTTGCCCAGTGCTGATTCCCATACTGCGCGCACTTTTCTGGCTTTCTACCGCCGAGCGTCCAATACGATCAATACCGAACAGCGCCCCGCCAAACAGGCCAGCACCCCAGCCCGCCGTCTTGAGCATGAACTTCGCGACGCCAAAGATGGAATCCGCCA
>VFSW01014337.1_pt1 | contig 10961 bp, 6 predicted proteins | sample 5358111 | NCBI WGS metagenome assembly VFSW01 (sample SAMN11554181, study PRJNA540505) | mine drainage metagenome | isolation source: sediment from site ElyBrook_90M | place: USA: Ely Copper Mine, Vershire, VT | collected 2017
CCCCGCCCACCCACCCGCCCCCGGCCCTGCCCCACGCCCAGCGCACGCTCAAGGTCAGGGTCAAGGCCAAGGCGGTTCAGGAGGCGCAAACGTGGCAGGCAGTCAACATGGCAAAATTGAGCAGGTTTATGTCCCCGGACAAATTGGCTCTGGCACAAGCACACAAAGCAATAATGGCAACACAGGTGTTGTCCAGCCTGGGAACTCTATACCATATTCGCAAGTGATTCAAGAGTACAGCCAGATGGCCCATGACGCCATCAACAGCAGCAATATACCACCAGATATGAAAGATTTAATACAAGGCTATTTTTCAGCATTAGAAGGACAATAAGGCTTTTATGACAGAAATAAATGAACAGGTGTCACCCTCATCCATAAAACCGATCACATCACAAACATCGGTGCAGCAAAATGGACACGAAGCTCCACAATATGCAGAGCCGAGCGAGAGCGATATCGCACAGTTTATCACCACCGCTCAACGTCTGGAACAGGAACTGCGCTCTATCGTCGTTGGACAGGAACGGGTCATCCGTGAATTGCTCCTGGCATTACTCGCTGGCGGCCACGTGCTACTAGAAGGCGTTCCCGGCCTGGGCAAAACGCTACTAGTACGCACACTCTCAGATGCACTCACCCTCAAATTCGCCCGCATTCAATTCACGCCAGACCTCATGCCCGCAGATATAGTAGGCACAACAATTGTCAGCGAGCAGTCCAATGAAAGCGGGACAGGCAACATGCGCGTCTTTAGCTTTCAGCCAGGCCCAATTTTCGCCAACATCGTACTTGCCGATGAGATCAATCGAGCAACACCCAAAACACAATCCGCGCTTCTCGAAGGCATGCAAGAACGCACTGTCAGCGTCGGCGACCGCACACGCCCTCTCCCAACGCCATTTTTCGTACTCGCCACTCAAAACCCACTCGAAATGGAGGGGACATATGCATTGCCTGAAGCACAACTTGATCGCTTCTTATTCAAAATCATGGTAAACTTCCCCAAAGCGCAGGACCTCTTGCGCATCATCGATACCACGCTCGGCACACACAACAAACGTGCGCAACCGATTGCTACAGGTGAGCAACTTGCGCAGCACATCGAAATCGCCAAAGCAGTTCCTGTCGCTACACACATCAAAGAATATGCCGTGCGCCTGCTACTAGCAACACATCCCGATCAGGAAGACGCACCCGCTCAAGTACGCCGCTACGTGCGCTATGGAGCTAGTCCACGTGGCCTACAAGCAATGATTGTAACAGCCCGCGTGCGCGCCCTACTCGAAGGTCGCTATAATGTTTCTCAAGACGACCTGCGCGCTGTTGTGTATCCAGCATTGCGTCACCGTATCATCCTCAATTTTGACGGATTAGCGGATGGAATAACCACAGAGCAGTTGATCGGCACTATTCTCGCAGAGCTTGAAGTTGACTAAACCTGACGAACAACGATCACGCCCTACCAAAGATAGAGAGCAGGAGCTAGAAGGTATGACGACAAATGAGAGCTTACACGCACACGCGCGCTTCCCACTAGATGCCAGCATTTTGCAGCGTCTCGATCAGCTCACCATTCTAACACGACGTGCAATGGCAAGTGGGCAGCCTGGCCGTCGCCGCTCACCCATGGCCGGCTCTTCACTCGAATTTGCCGACTATCGCCGCTACGCCCCCGGAGACGATTTTCGCCGGATTGACTGGCGAGCATATGCACGCCTCGAGCGGCTTTTCTTGCGCGTCTTTGAGGCAGAAGAGCAGATCACCATCACCCTGCTCATTGACTGTTCAGACTCGATGTATCAGGGCATGCCTGCCAAGATCGCTCTGGCAACTAGCGTGGCCGCCGCTCTGGCCTATATTGCCCTCAAGTGTGAAGATAGCGTCGTTATCGGAGCATTGACTGATCGACTAGTCACCTATCGACGTGTGGGTAGCGGCAAAAATGCCGTGTGGAGTGTCGGTGAATTTCTCCAGCGACTCCCACGTTCCGGCACAACCGATCTGAACCGTGCCTTATATGACCTCGGTCGCATTGTAACCACCCCAGGACTCACCATCATCCTTTCAGATTTTCTTGCTCCCGATGGCTATCAAGTCGGCATTCGTGCTGTTCGCCAGTTACGACAAGAAATTGCATTACTGCAAATTCTCTCCCCCGACGAGCTGGAACCAGATATCCAGGGAGATTGGCGTTTACGTGACAGTGAAGGACGTGGCACACTTGATGTCAGCATTTCCACTTCGGTCATCGCTGCATACCGTCAACGCCTGGCAGCCTTTACGCAAGAACTAGCGGCCTTTGCCCATACACATGCCGCCAGCTATAGTCTCTTACCGAGCAATACCGCCATTCTTGATGTTATTCAACGCCTACTACGACAGATTGAGCTGGTGAAATAAATTATGAACCTCCTGGTTCCAGCCGCACTGGCCTTTGCGATCATTATTCCCATTATTTTGCTTTTTTACTTCATGCGCCCCAAAAGACAAGAGCGCATGATTGGTAGTACTCTGCTTTGGCAACAAACGCTACAAGATTTGCAGGCCAGCCGTCCCTGGCAACGTCTACGCATTACACCACTTTTGCTTCTACAACTACTCGCTGCCCTTATTGTGGTGTTCGTGCTAGCCCGCCCTGCCATCTTGACCAGCAGTCAGATAAGTGGCGATACCATCATTATTTTGCAAGCATCAGCCAGCATGCAGGCAACTGATATCATACCCACTCGTTTCGACGAAGCGAAAAATCAGATCGCGGCCTTGATCGATACTCTCGGCCCCAGTGACCAACTCTCCCTACTCACGATGGCCCGCACTCCTCAGGTTTTGCTCGCTAACTCACAAGACAAAAACCAACTCATGGCAGCACTTCAGCACGCCCAAGTCACCAACCAAGATGCTGACCTTGAACAAGCTCTTTCACTCGCAACTTCACTGGCCGCCGGCCATAGCAATGCCCAGGTCATTGTCATCGGCGATGGACACGTATTACCACCCGATCAGCAGCTAGCTTTTCCTTTTCCCGTTCGCTACCTGCGTATCGGCACAAACGCTCCCAATGTCGCCTTGCAGGCACTCGCAGCACGCACTATCCAGGGCAATCTGACTGCGCAAGCCCAGCTTGCCAACTACAGCCCTCAAACACGCGCTATACCAGTTGCCCTCTATGCCGACGGTCAACTCGTCACCGTGCAAACACTCTCCTTGCCCGCCGGAGCTATTGGCACACTACAATGGACAGCACTCGCTCCCAGTACGCATCTTTTACATGCCCATGTCCTTTCTCAAGACGCCATGAGCGTCGATCACGATGCCTGGGCTATCGTTGGAGCATCGATGCATGGACGTGTTCTACTAGTCACGAACGGCAATACCTTCTTACAAGCAGCACTACGTCTACAAAGTAACATTGACCTCTATGAGACAACGCCCGCTAAATACACGACGCTCACCGGCTATGATCTCACCATTTTTGATGGCTTCGTTCCACCAACACTTCCTGATGGCGGCCTTCTCTTCTTCAATCCTCCTACCGGCACATATCCATTTGGCAAAGTTGGACCAGCTCTATCCATTAGCAGCATCACTATCGGCAACGACCCCGCAAACCTTCTTGCTAATGTTGACCTGAGCAACATCCATGCACTACGCGCCAGTCATCAAATCACTCCTACGCTCTGGGCACAAGCTATCATTAACTCACCGGAAACACCTCTCCTCGTAGCCGGAGAGCAGCAGAATCAACGCATTGCGGTTTTTGGCTTTGACCTTCATGACACTGATTTACCACTTCAGCCGACTTTCCCCATTCTCATGTTCAATTTAATGAACTGGTTTCTACCCTCACCCGTTGCTGGCAATGGACAACTTGCAGCAGGTACACCAGTCACCATTCAAACATGGCCCGGCGCAGATCAAGTGATCATCACCAGCCCCAATCACCATACCATAACGCTTGCTCCACCTTTCCCGGTCATGCCCTTCGATCAAACCAACCAAACTGGTATCTATCGCGTAGCTCAACGTGTCCATGGACAGGAACGCTATGGCGATTTCGTTGTCAACCTTTTTGACCCGCTACAATCACGCCTGCTTCCCGCACAAACCTTACCCGTAATCGCCAGCAGCAATATGACTACAAGCAGCAACGGCGTTCCACGCACACTGCATGAAATCTGGCCCTGGATTGCCGCGCTCTTACTGCTGGTCTTATCGCTGGAGTGGTGGATTTTCAGTAAAGGCTATAAGAAAAACGAGGCGGCTTCAACCAGAACAAACCAGCTATTTGGCGGGCTTGTTCTGGTTGAAGCCATACAAAAACGGCTTGCTCTTCCTTATCGCCAACAGGCAAAACGCTTTCAACGTTGGACGAAGCGCGTCAGAAAACAGTTCAAACCATCGAAAAATAGGGGATAGCTATGTTGACATTTGAGCAACCGCTCTTATTACTCTTACTACTCCCAATTGGAGTACTCGTTTTTCTGACCTGGCAACGGATGTCGCTCCCCTTTCCAGCAGCTCAACGACGTTTCATTCTGCTCAGCCGACTCTTGCTGTTCACTCTGGTCATCACCGCCCTGGCCGGAGCCGCTTGGACACAGCCTGCATCACGTCAAACAACTATTTTTGTCGGCGATATCTCTGCCAGTACTGGCTCACAACGCGCATTTATCGAACAATGGATCAACAATGCCATCAGTCATAAACGCCCCGACGATCAGGTCGGCATTGTCGCTGTCGGTCGCAATGCCCTCGTTGAGCAAGCCGTAACTTCACAGGTCGCTTTCTCGCGCTTCGAGTCTACTCCTGATACAAACTATACCGACCTTGCCGCTGGTCTACGCCTCGCTGCTGCCATTATGCCAACCAACACCACACGCCATGTCATTCTACTGAGCGATGGACAGCAAAATCTTGGCGATGCCCTCCAAGAGGCTCAACTTTTGCAGCAACAGGGTATCCGCCTCGATATTGTCCCTCTACCCACTACGCACGGCCCAGAGGCTCGTATCGATAACGTCAATGCTCCAACCGAACTACGCACAAATGAGCGTTTTGTCCTGCACATACAACTCTTCAGCACAGTCGCACAACAAGCACTCCTCCATCTTTATCTCGATCATACGCTACTCGGCCAATTTGCTGTCAACATGGCACTTGGCACACAACAAATCAGTTTTGACCTTCCTGCTCCTCCACCCGGCTTCCATACCTATCATCTCACACTAGATGCACCCCAAGATACCATCCTGCAAAACAACGAAGCCTCCGCCTTTGTCAATGTGCAAGGGCCTCCGCAGGTACTCATCATCGAAGGTACACCCGGCAGCGGCATCAATATTACCTCGGCTCTCAAAGCCACTGGTATGAATGTGACGCTTGGAACCCCAAACGATATTCCAACCACCCTCAGCGGCCTTGCCGCCTATAGTGCGGTTGTCCTGGCTGATGTTCCCGCCGTCACCTTGGGAACGCTTCGTATGCAGGTTTTGCAGTCCTTTGTCCACGATTTAGGACGTGGACTTGTAGTTAGTGGTGGCCAAAACAGCTATGGCGTTGGCGGCTATGCCAACACTCCCCTCGAACAGACGTTGCCCGTCAGCATGGATATTCCACAACACAAAGATACACCCAGCATTGCCGTCGTACTTATTATCGAGAGCCTGGAAAGCGACTCCGCTGTCAACATCTCCAAAGAAGCCGCAAAAGGCGTTATCAATCTGCTCACTGCAAGCGATCAAGTCGGCATCTCAGCCGCGTATGGAACACTTCAGATACCTATGCAATACGTCACAAACAAAACGGCTATCGATCAGGCCATTGATGCAATGAATCCTGCTGACCCGCCAAGTTATTTAGCCGATCTAATCAATGCTGAACACGTGCTATTACATACTAATGCCAAAATAAAACATATCATTCTGTTAGGAGATGGCGATGCTTTCGATAACTATGCCGCCCAAGTCCTCAAGATGGCAAACGAAAACATCACCGTTTCAACCGTTGCAACTAACTCAAGCAGCTATGCAGAATTAGGAACAATGCAGCAAATCGCCAGTTGGGGCAAAGGACGCTTCTATCGCGCTGATGACCCAGCAGCTGTTCCAGCCGTTTTGCTCAAAGAGACACAACAAGCAGCGCGACGCGCAATCATCAATGAAACGTTTCTGCCCGCTATCGTCGGCAATCATCCCATCTTAACTGGCTTGGGACCATTACCAACACTCGGGGGCTATGTTGCCACTACGCCTAAACCAGCCGCCCAGCTTGTTCTTGTCAGTAATCAAGATGACCCGGTCCTGGCCGTCTGGCAATACGGCCTCGGGCGCGTTGCCGCATGGACAAGTGATGCGCTCGGCCTGTGGACAACTAACTGGTTACAATGGAACGATGCCGCTCGCTGGTGGGCCAATCTTGTGACCTGGACACTTCCTACGCCCGATAGCGCATTAACCATCAACGGCAGCGTAGTAGGTGGGAATGGACATCTTATCGTTGATCTCCCACCAGGGACAGCCATCAACGCCAGTGGACAACACATGCAAGCCCACATCATCACACCAGACCTTTCACAAGAGATCATCTCCCTTCAGCCCAATGCTCCTGGTCGCTGGGAAGGCTCATTTCCTGCCTTGCAGATTGGCGCATATCTCCTACAAATTACATGGCAAAGTGCAGCAACGGGCAGTACCAGCCAGCTTAGCGCAACCAGTGGTCTCGTTGTACCCTATTCACCCGAATTCCAAATACAGGGAACCGATACACACTTCCTCACGTTGTTAGCCCAGGATGGCGGCGGCACGCTGCTCAAGCCATCCGATCCAGCAAGTGCGTTCTTGCAACAACTTGCCCCCATATCCACTTCCGTCCCGTTGAATTTCTGGCTCCTGATGTTAGCCGCACTTCTTTTGCCCATCGATATCGCCTTACGCCGCCTTGCAGATCTAGCATTTATACAGGCAAGCTCTCGCTGGCTCGCCGCGCATCTTCACCTAAAGCGCACGACACCCGCCGTTACAACACCAACAGAACGTCTCACCCACAGTGTATTTGGCACACAACTTGGTAGCATCCGCACCAAACGTGAAGAGCGACGTGGGCGGGCAATGCCCACACAACCTGTTATACGACCCACACCCACACCCACACCTACACACGCACCATCGCCATCGCCCGCTGCTGTGCCGACGCCTCCTGTCGAACAGGCCAAAGCCATCAGCGCAAAAAACACTACCTCCACTACTCAGCAACTGCTGGCCGAGAAACGTAAACGCTCCCAGCAACGCAGAGCAGACTAATCCTGTCGCTAGAGCGGATAAACCTGTGTAGGCAATCCCTCTAGCTCCATGATTTTAAGAGCATTCGTCGTTGGGCTTGGCCCCATACGCAATTTATAATCAAAAACCATCTTGCCATCCACCACATCTTCCTTAAAATGATAGTTTTTGATCTGCGACACCGTATCAGCCAGTCGCACCAGTTCAAGATCATGCGTTGAAATTGCACCCACACATCTTTTGTCAAGCAACGCATGAATATACGCATTACTGCCTATCAGCCGCTCGCGATTATTCGTACCTTTGAAAATTTCGTCAATTAAGAACAGCACGGGATACTGCGTCCCCTGCTCCAGCCTGTTTAACAAGCCTTTTAAACGTCGAACTTCTGCATAAAAGTATGAATAGCCATCCGTTACCGAGTCACTCACCTTAATACAGGCATACAGTTCCAACAACGATACCTTGAGCGAAAGCGCATTCACCGGGCCGCCTGCATACGCCAGACAGAGATTAATGCCTATTGTACGTAAAAACGTACTCTTGCCTGCCATGTTCGAGCCAGTAATCATCATTAGATCGCCCAGTTCATGAAACGCACAATCATTGACAACCTTCTGCTCCGCTGGCAACAGCGGATGCCCAAGCCCCTTGCCCTCCACACACACTCCTCCCTGCCATTGTTTTTCAGCTAGCAGTTTCGGCATGACATAGTCCGGGTTGAGATAGGCAAAATTCGCCAACGAACACAGTGCCTCAAGCTCGTACCAACTATCCAACCAGGCAGGTAGCACGTCTGCTACCTGCACTTTATATTTTTTGAGTTGATAAGAGAGATACATGCCCAACGGAATCACGGCATTCATCGCCATCCATACGCCCGCGCTTTTCTGTAGCTCTGCGCGTTGCGACAGACGCGCTAGCTCTTTCAAGAGGTGCGAAGGCCGTTTATCCGCATTAAGAAAAAATGGCTCACACAACTGTTTCAGATGCTTATTTCGTCTATAAGGATATCCTTCTAAATATTCAAAAATCGGGCCAAGCTGATCTAAAGTACGATGCAGTGCCCCTGCACTCTCAACCAGATAGCCAATCTCTCCACGCTTTACCAAAAACCAGCAAAATGACAGGAGAAGAGAGCCAATCACAAAAAGCGGTGCTAAACCAAAAAAAACATATGCGACCAGACAGACAAACATAAGTGCCGATAGTCCCACACCCACAAATAACGTCACACGCGAAACGCTCGCGCCCTCTTCTTTATCCAGCCAATCTAATAACTGCTCTCCATCTATCTGCTCTGCGAAGACACGGATGGCCAGGCGTGAATGCAATTGCAGTTTATCACGAAAACGCACCAGCGGCACAAGTTCCTGCACCACATTTTGCCGTTCATAAATAGCCTCAAGATCAGGTTGCGTGTTGAGCAACCAGTCACGTAGCAGGATACTCCCTTCAGACGAAACACCCGTATTCATTAAACGGTGCAATGAATGCTCACCCGTGATATCAAAATCAATTTCAAATGGATGGTCTCGATCAGCCTCATCAAAGGCCGCAAGCGGAAGTTGATCCCAAGCTAAACGCACACGCGCCACCTGTTTCACATAGATTTCTCTAAACATCTGATGCTTTACAATGCTACGGTCAACACGCTGTTGACGGGTAATCACAAAAACCAGCACTGCAAAGGCTATTACAAAACAGATCGGCCCTGCCCAATGTACTACGCTCATGACAACAATACTGAGCAATATGCCAAAGACAAAAATCATGATTTCTAGCGAACGATAGTAATTACTTCGCTCCGTCAGCTTCAAAATGCGTTGTTCCACACGCGCTATTTGCCGCTGAAGATTTTCCAGACGTTCTTGTTTCTTGTTTTTCATAAAATTCCTATTTCATACCCTACCTGTAATAAGGATTTCGTAGTTTACTTCTTCTACCACTACTACGCAGTATGACATCGCTTGTTGGAATAAAGCGATGAAAGTCATCCAACCCCCTTCTCAATAGGCTTCTCATTGCACCATCATATTGCGAAAATTCGCTTCTGTATCATCTGTTATCAAACCAATTTGTCCATTTGCAATAGGGCAAACGCGCATATGTTGCAGCAAGCCATCCAAAAAAAAGATAAAAAAATCGCCCTGTTTTTCAACACCGAGCGTATGATACTGGAACATATCCACATTATCAGGAAGAATCGTCTCTTGCCAGTGCAGCCAATTTCCCTCTATACAGGCATTTGTCACAAAAACATGATTCTTCTGATCTAAACATGCCACTACGAAATTCTTGTAATCCTTATAACATGCATACAAGCCATATTTGGGAAACGCACTACTTGTTCCCATTCGCACTAATTGCGCATCTACTTGTACACTATAATCGCTAGCATTGACATCACCATGAAAAACCTGGTTCCACGGCACTCCCAGCGACCTGCTACAAATACTATTGCCATCCGGGGTGTTCCAAGTCCCGCTAACCGCTGTACCCGTTGCTGACGCTTTCCATCCATATGTCTGCGTTAAGAGAGGAAGCAACGCATTATACCAGACCTGGGCCATTTTTCTGTAACCAGTATCATTAGGATGCAACTCATCCGCCAGATTATGGATAGAGACGACATCATACATATCTACAAGCTGAACCGGAAGCCCCTGCAATGCACGTTCCTGGACCAGATCAGGCAATGCCATATTATACACTTGGGTCTGTTGATTCTTAAAAGGATCGTCAGCTCGTGGAATAATTTGCGCAACCAGCAGCGTAGTCATGGGAAACAAGGCATTGATTTGATCAATCAGCTGCCCCAGCCGCACCGCTGCATCCTCTAGCTCATAAGCTTGACCAATATCGTTTGTTCCAATATGCAACAAGAGAATATCTGGACGATACTGAATGAGCCAGAGCGCGATATCGTTGGCAATCTGATCTATCCGCCAGCCAGGATGGCCCTCATTCGCCCTCTCAGGGAAAAAATGTTCACCACTCGTTTGTGAACCAACAAAGCGCACTATCAAAATTCCCGCATCTACCAGCAAATACCACAAAGGTACGCGGTATCCATTATTATATGAAGAGCCAGTCCCATAGGTAATTGAATCCCCCAACGGCATCACATGCACAGCAGCATTTTCCGACTTCATTCTTAATCTTGTAGAGAAAATTCTTGTTACAAAGCGTACAGGAACCCACCAGAAGTCCGTCAGAGGCAAAGAAAATCCCAACATCGATACGAATGAGAACAATACTTTTCTACGCGCTGAAGAATAGATCCGTTGCCCTGGCAATTTTTTCTGCTTGCCCATTTACAAAAGGCTCCTTATGAAATACCATAGTACATGGCTAGCTCACTATGTGCATCACAAAAGAATGATACGCAATCTCAAGCATAAGTATACCTTATCGGGGGCAGATTGTAGAGCTATACACAAGGAAGATTTTTACAACGGGAGTTTTCAAACAAAGCATTGGCAAGTTTGACATCCAATATTTTTAGAGTAGCGCGCTGTTTCATTGCACACAAAAAAAGAACACACAACTTGTATGTTCTTTTTTGCCATTGATCTTAACTTTTACCTCAATATTGCCGAGACCGAGCTGTCCAAAGCAATATATTCACGTTTTTCCCATCCGCTTTCGATACTGTTGAAAACAAGCCGTTCGATCATT
>VFSW01014338.1_pt1 | contig 10961 bp, 5 predicted proteins | sample 5358111 | NCBI WGS metagenome assembly VFSW01 (sample SAMN11554181, study PRJNA540505) | mine drainage metagenome | isolation source: sediment from site ElyBrook_90M | place: USA: Ely Copper Mine, Vershire, VT | collected 2017
ACCCAGGTAGCCGAAATAGAGCCCAGACTGCAGGCTGCCCACGGTGTTCGAGCCGATCACGCGCGCGGGCTTGCGAATCTCCACGCGCGGCAGCCGCGCCGTGCGCTGGAAAAGCGCATCCGCCGAAACGCCGATGCCCGGGCAAATCACGCCCCCAAGATATTCGCCCTTGCCCGACACACAATCGAACGTTGTAGCCGTGCCGAAATCGACGACCACGCAAGGCCCGCCATATTTCTCGAAAGCCGCAACCGCGTTCACGATGCGATCGGCGCCCACTTCCGCGGGATTGTCGTAATGCACGGGCATGCCGGTTTTTACCCCCGGTTCGATAAACAGCGGTTTCAGATTGAAATAGCGCTCGCATACCTGGCGCAGCACCGGATCGAGCGGTGGCACCACCGAAGAAATTACGATGCCGTGGATTCCCGTCGCCTCAAGGCCAGCCATGGAAAACAGATTCCGGAACAGCACGCCATACTCGTCCACCGTGCTTCTTTGCACCGTGGCCACGCGCCAGTTAGCGAGCAGGCGACCGTAGTGCGGCGAATCGTCACGGCCAAGCTCGTCGCGAGAAAGATCGCCGCCAGGCAGATCGTCGGTATCGCCACCTGAGTGCACCTTCGCGACGCGCGCGAACACACCCAGCACCGTGTTCGTGTTGCCGACATCAAGAACTAGAAGCATATCGTCCGTGTGGCGGAAGCGAGCAGTCACCACTCAGCATTCAGCCATTAGAAATCCGCGCGGGCTGAATGCTGAGTGCCGAATGTTGAGCGCTCGCTTCACCTCTCTCGCACCGTGCCGCTGAAAACCGTGCGCATTCCTTGCGCGGTTCGGACGCGCAAAAAACCACGCTCGTCGAGACCTTCCGTAGCTCCCTCGAACGCACCCTCGAAACCTAAACCGCCGTCGTCGATGCGAACCGCTTTCCCACTCACCCACGACGAGCGCTCCGCAAAACGCCGCAGAATGGACCGCTTAGCGTCCGGCTCTTCGAGAAACTGCCGGTATTCGCGGTGCAGCGATTTTAGCAAAGTCGCGGCCAGTTCCACGCGCGACCACTCGCTGCCACTCTCCAGGCGCAGAGAAGTCGCCAGCCCGGCAAGATCCTCCGGGAAACCGGCGTGGTTTACATTGATGCCGATTCCGACCACAATGTAGCGCACCTGAGTGATCTCGGCATTCATTTCCGTCAGAATGCCACAGACTTTTTTCCCGCCGATCAGCACATCGTTCGGCCACTTCAGGTCGGGTTGCGCGCGGGCATCCATCTGGCGAATGGCCTCGTCGACCGCCAAGCCCACCGCCAGTGACAGCACCAGCACTTCCGCCGGCGGCAGAGCCGGACGCAGCACAACCGAACAGTAAATCCCTGCAGAACTTGCCGAATCCCAAGTGTGCGCCCCACGACCGCGTCCGGCAGTCTGTTCCTCCGCCAGAAACACGCTGCCTTCCGGAGCGCCCTCCGCCGCGGCAAACATGGCCGTCGCGTTGGTAGAGCCGATTTTGTAATAGTGATGCAGATGGGAATCGAAGATCGTGCCGCTGAGCAGCCGCTGAAGAATCTCCGGGAGCAGCAGGTCCGGAACCGATCGCAGTTGATACCCGGTCGCCGGATGCCCCGCCACATCCACACCGAGGCCGCGCAGTTGCTGAATCAGCCGCCACACCTCGGAGCGGTTCGACGAAATCTCCTGTGCGATTTTTGTCCCGCTCACTACGACCGTCGCATGCTCCATCAACAAGCGCACGATGCGACCCAGCCGAAGATCCGTAGGTTGCGGATGAGACGCAGGCGCTCCCTTCGGCGACGCTGGGGAGGGCCCACCCCGCACAGCCCTGTCGCTACGTATTGTGCTCGTCTTCTTGATGCAGGAATTATGCGGGAGGGTTAGCCAAAGCACAAACTAAATGCGCCGCCCACGCCACGCAAAAGCCATCCAAAAACGCAGCGGCATCGGCTTGGCTGACGGCTCACCGCTGACGGCTCATAGCGGTGTCACGCCGGCACAACCCGCAGACTCATGTCCACGGCCTGGGGCGAATGAGTGACGAGGCCAACGGAAATAAAGTCCACGCCCGTTTCGGCATACGCGCGTACGTTGTCCAGTCGAATCCCTCCTGAGCATTCGACGGGAACCCGGAGTTCCACTTTCGAACAGCGTTCCACCGCGCGACGCACGTCCTCGGGAGACATATTGTCCAGAAGAATCGCCTCGGCGCCGTGGGCCAGCGCGTCTTCCAGTTCCTCCAGCGTGCGGACTTCCACTTCAATCAACTGTGCGCCGCGCCGGTTGTGCACTGCGTGCTCGAGAGCAGCCGCAATGCTGCCGGCCAGCGCGATGTGGTTGTTCTTGATGAGCACGCCGTCGGAAAGATCGAGGCGGTGATTCTGACCGCCGCCGCACCGTACCGCATATTTGTCGATCGCGCGGAGCCCCGGCGCAGTCTTGCGGGTATCGAGGATACGCGCCTTCGTCCCGTGCACCGCTTCCACAAACTTGCGCGTCAGCGTGGCGATGCCGCTCATGCGCTGCAAAAAATTAAGGATCACGCGCTCACAGGAAAGAATCACGCGGGCATTGTGCCTTATCACCGCCACCGACTGGCCCTTGTGCAGTCGCACTCCATCGAAGATTTCCGTGTGCGTGGTGACTTCGTAGTGCGCCGTGACTGCGCCATCGAGCGCGGCATACACATCGAGAATGCGCGCCACGCACCCGATCCCGGCCAGAATGCATTCCTGCTTGGCCAGCACCGTCGCCGACGCCCGCTGGTTAGGATCGATGCAGGCATAGCTGGTCGCATCCCGCGTGGCCCGGTCCTCAAGCAGCGCGTTCTCCAGAATCGCGGTAATCCGTCGTGAATTCCAATCCATAAAAGTCAGTTGCTGGTGGCTAGTTCGTAGTTGTTAGTGGCTAGCACGAAACACGTGGAGACAGCCGCCTCCGCTGTCAGGGCAGAGCCTGCTGAGCGAAGAGTCGAAGACCGCCCGCCTCGCCACTGAACCGCTTTCCCCATCCGCCCTCGCGGAGCCATCGCAAGCTATTCTCTACAACTTACGAGCAACCCAACTCAGCCAGCTTACTCCTACACTTCTCTCGCAACACACCCAGTTCCGCCGCCCGCTTTCGCAACCCTTCCACAACTTGCGCGGGAGCCTTCGCCAGAAACTGCTCGTTTCCGATTTGCTTCTGGTTGTTCGCCAACTCTTTTTCGATCTTTTCCAGTTCCTTCTTCAGCCGCTCGCATTCCGCTGCAACGTCGATTTTTCTTTCGTACACCGCATGCACATCAAACCGCGACGTGCTGCGCGCACCCGCACGCTTGGCCAGCGACTCGTCCACGAACTTGATTTTCTCCACGCCCGCCAACCGCTCAACTGCTCCGCGATTCTGCTCGATCATCGCGCGAATCTCCAGCTCAGGCGCGAACACTTCGATCGGAACCTTCACCTTGGGCTCAACCTTCAGCTCTGCGCGAAGATTCCGCACGCTAACGATCAAATCCTGCAGAATGGCCATTTCCGTCTCAGCGGCCAGGTCAAACAGTTTCTCATCGGCCTGCGGATACGGCGCCAGCGCAATCGACGCCAGCGGCGGTTTCCCCTCGTAGATCGCCTGCCAAATCTCTTCCGTAATAAACGGCATCACGGGATGTAGCAAGCGCAGAGAAGAATCAAACAGATTGACCAGGCTCGCGCAAGCAATTCGCGCCGGGCCTTTGTCCGCACCTTCTTCGTAAATCAGCCGCGGCTTGATCAGTTCCAGATACCAGTCGCAGAACTCTCCCCAGAAGAAATCGTAAATAAGATTGGCCGCCTCGTGAAAGCGGTAACTTTCCAGCGCGGCATTCACGCCCGCGGCCACGCGGTTGAAACGAGAAAGAATCCAGCGGTCCTCAAGAGCGCTCGTGGAGCGACGGACACCTCGTAAGGCTGCCCTGAGCGAAGCCGAAGGGTCCGCGGGCCGCAGGCCCGGCTCGACTCGATCCACATTCATAAACATGAACCGCGCCGCATTCCAAATCTTGTTAGCGAACGCGCGGTACCCATCCGTCCGGCTCTCGTTGAACGCAATATCTGTCCCCGGCGCCGCCATCGCTGCCAGCGTAAACCGCGTCGCATCCGTGCCGAAGCGCTCGATAATCTCCAGCGGATCAAGCACATTCCCTTTAGTCTTCGACATCTTCTGCCGGTCGGCATCGCGCACCAGCGCATGAATATAGACGTGATGAAACGGCACGCTGTCGTTCTTGAAATCTCCCCAGCCGTTCGCCGCTTTGATTGCAGGATCCTGCTCGTGTCCCTGCATGAAGTGGCACCCAAACATCACCATGCGCGCCACCCAGAAAAACAAAATCTCATACGCCGTAATCAGCAGTGTCGTCGGATAGAACACTGCCTGATCGCGCGTCTTCTCCGGCCAGCCCAGCGTCGTGAAGGGCAGCAGTCCCGACGAAAACCAGGTGTCGAGCACATCCGAAACTTGCTCCAGCTTCGCGCCGCCGCATTTCGGACACTTCGCCGGTACCTCCCGCGCCACAATCACTTCTTTGCAGCCATCACTACTGCACGTCCACGCCGGAATGCGATGCCCCCACCACAACTGCCGCGACACGCACCAGTCGTGGATGTTGTTCATCCAGTTCAAATAAATCTGGCGGTAGTTGTCGGGAACAATCGTGATCTCGCCACTCTCCACCGCTTCGATCGCGCGGTCCGCCAGGGGCTGGATCTTGATAAACCACTGCTCGGACAATCGCGGCTCAACCACGGTCCCGCAGCGGTCGCATTTGCCGAGTGCGAGCGTGTAATCTTTTTCGGCAACCAGAAAACCCTGCTCCTGCAAATCTTGCAATATCAGCGCACGCGCAACATAGCGGTCGAGACCGGCATACACGCCCGCATTCACATTCATGTGCGCGTGCTCGTCCATCACGTCGATCTGCGGCAGGTTGTGGCGTTTACCGGCCTCGAAGTCGTTGGGATCGTGCGCCGGCGTCACCTTCACCGCGCCGGTGCCGAATTCCGGCTGCGCCAGGTCGTCAGTGATAATCGGAATCTCGCGCTTCATCAGTGGCAACAAAACTTTCCTGCCATGCAGATGCGTGTAGCGCTCGTCCTTCGCGTTCACTGCAACGGCCGTGTCGCCTAACATGGTCTCCGGCCGCGTAGTGGCCACGGTGATGAACTCCGAACTCCCTACCACCGGATAGCGAATCTCCCACAGCTTCCCGGCGACGTCCTCGTGCTTCACCTCGAGATCGGAAATCGCGGTCTCGCATCGCGGACACCAGTTGACGATATATTTCCCGCGATAAATCAGCCCTTCCTCATACAGCCGGACGAACACCTCGCGCACCGCCTGCGAAAGATTCTCGTCCATCGTGAAATACTCGCGGTCCCAATCCACCGACGCGCCCAACCGCTTCATCTGATCGAGAATCGCGCCGCCATAAAGCTTCTTCCATTCCCAGACGCGCTCAATAAATTTCTCGCGTCCCAGGTCGCGCCGCTTCTTGCCTTCTTTCGCCAGGTCGCGCTCCACCATCATCTGCGTAGCGATGCCCGCATGATCCGTCCCCGGCAGCCAGAGCGTGATGAACCCGCGCATGCGATGCCAGCGCACAATAATGTCCATCTGCGTCTGGTTGAGCATGTGCCCCATATGCAGTCGCCCGGTGACGTTGGGCGGAGGCAACAGCAGCGTGAATACCGGACGCGTCTCTCCCGCCGCCGGCGTGGCCACGGAAAACAGCTTTTCCTTGATCCAGTAGTCCGCCCAGCGCGTCTCAATCGCGCCCGGCTCATAAGATTTTGGCAATTCGTGGGGCATGGGGTCAGCAGTCAGCCATTAGCGCTCAGCCGTCAGCCAAAGTCCTAACCACAGAGGACACAGAGGTCCACAGAGAAAAACGGATCTGCTCTGTGGTCCTCTGTGCGCCCCTGTGCCCTCTGTGGTTAGGACTTCTGCCGGAAGTCAGCAAATGCCGATAAACTTCGATCTTACAGGCGCAAGAAAAGAAGGGTCAAACCGGATGCGGGTGAGAACAGGACGAATCGCAAGAATCAACGCAACGAGCCGCACGAGATGATGAAAATCTTGCGACTCGTTGGCAGTTACTGAAAGCTGATAGCTGATAGCTGAGATCTATATCTCTACTTCTTCTTCAGTTTCCTCGAAATTTCTTCCGCGATCTTCGGGCGCAGATCGGCAAGCACTTTATCCACGATGTTGGCAATGGCTGCCGGATCGTCCGCCGAAGCCTCTGACGCCTCCGCGGCAGCCTTCTCCGCACCGGCAGCTACCGCCATGGCGGCTGTGTCTGGAGGCGGCGCGGGGTAGTCGTCGTCATCGTCTTCCTGTTGGCTCGCCTTGGCAGGACCTGCGGCCTTCTTGCCATCCCCTGACTCACGAATCTGCCGCCAGCTCGCCCACGCGGCCGCGGTGGTCGCAGCCAGGTCATTTTCTCTATTTTCTGCCATCTCGCCTCCCGCAGTATTTTTCCGCGGCGCCGGGCCCCGTAACACTGCAAGACCCTGCTCTACCGGTGAGGGGTCCTGCGCGTTCGTGACCGTGCTGGCACTCGGGTTTGGAACTTCTTGAGCTACGACCGGAACCGCCGGCTCTGCACTCCAGGGTTCCCCACGCGATGATTCCGAACTCGATGCTTCCGAACTGGATGCTCCTGAGCCGGCAGCACGGTCCAACGCCGGCGCGTGCGCCTCAGACACGGGTGCCGCCGCAAATTCAATTGGCTCTTTTTTCGTTCCAGCATCCTGAACTTCGGATTGGGTGTCGGAAGCCTGGGCTTCGAAAGCCCGAACTTCAGCAACAACCGGCTCGGTCCGCGTCTCCGTCGCACTTTCGGGTGACCCCGGCTTCTCTTGATCTTTATCCTGATCCTGTGTTTGCGCGACTTCAGGCGCAACCACGTCCTGCGCAATCGGGTTCGCCGCCGGCTCCGGTTTCGCCTCAGTGATCGCGGACTCAAACGGCTTTTCCGCGGCCGGCGCTACGCTCTCAGAAGCCGCACTCTCGGACGATGGCCAACTCGCAGCCGCTTGCGCCGCCGGGCTTTCTGGCGGCGTGGGATTCTCTGACAGCAACGCCGCTTCCGGCTGAGGCGCAGGCTTAACCGATGCTTCCTCAACCTGCGCAGCGGCCGGAGCTGGGTTGACTTGCGCTTCGGCTACAGCCTCAAGATGCGCCAGCGCGGAATCGACCGCCTCCGCCGAGACATTGGCCACGTCGCGCAGGGTGCGCGCGATCTCATCCTCATTGGGCGCCAAGTTTGGGAGCGCTAAGTTTGCGGCTGCCTCCGCGGCAGCCTGAGCAGAAATCGAATCTTCCGGCGTCGTCGAGCTTTCCGGCGGTGAAACAAAGCCGGGCTGATTTGCCTCGGCTGCGGCAAATGCCGCGTATGCCTTTTGCATCTCCAGTTCGAGCGAGACCGCAGCTTCCTCGGTAGCAATCGCCACCGGCACTGCCGTCCAGCGGTGCGTCGAGCTCGTAGCTAAGAACCCAGTGCCCGCCGCTGCGCCCACCGCCATCGTAACCGGTACCGCCGCCTCGTATTCGGCAGCGCGCTTCTCTTCGGTCTGTTTCTTCTCAGTCTCAGGCTGCGGGTGTCCGGTCCCATTCCCCGACCCAGCTTCGCCCTGGATAATGGCGATTCCCTCGGCTTGCGCCGCAGGTGCCGCGATCACATCGAAATCGCGCACAGACGCGCTGGGCTGGGCTTCTTTCCGGCTTTCGCTGGCGCTTGCCGCAGCCATCGACTCTCCGCCGGTTTGCGCCGCGAACGTTGCCCCCGCCGGAATTTCAGCCGCCGCTTCCCGTGACGCGGCTTGCGACGCAGGTTGTGTCTCGGGCTGGCTCTCGATCTTTATCTCGGTCTTCGCTTCAACCTTGGCTTCTTCCGCCTTGGCTGCCGCTTCGGAGCTGGCTGGCGCCGGTGGGGCCATGGTTGCCTCACCAAACCTCGCCTGACCTGTCTCCGGGCCAAACGCGCCTGCCGGTCCCCTGCCGTCGACTGCCGCTTGAACCTGCGCTGCGGCCGCCGCGAGGGCAGCAAGCTCTTCCGGCGTCACGTCCTTGGGCAACCCCGCCGTAGCCGCCAGCGCGGCCACATCCAAACGGTCGTCTTCGCCGCGAGCGCTCTCCCGCTGCGGCGTCGGCCGCTCCACCGTCGCCCGCAAATCGCGATTCCCGGGGTTGTAAACCTCAGAATCGTCTTCTTCCTGTTTCTTCTTTTTCTTGGACGGAAACACGATCCGATTCTTCCATCCTTCGTCGGAATCGTTGGCTCCCTTGGTCTCGTCCGAGCGCCCTTCCTCCACTGCGGCGATGGTCCGGGCGAACCTTCCCGGCTTGGACGGTTCCGACCGCGGCACTACCCGGTCTTCCAGTTTGGAAAGCGCGCTCAGCAACTCGCTGGCTTCAAAAGGCTTGACGATATAGCCTTCCGCCTTCACCCGCTTGGCTTCCTCGGGTTTGAAAGGCTCCAGTTTCCCCACCGTCAGCAGCACCGGAATCCGCGCCGTCTCCTTCACTTCCTTCAGCCGGCTGCACACTTCCAATCCGCTATAGCCCGGCATATAAACATCCAGCACGATCAGGTCTGGTTTCGTCTCGGCTATCTTTTTCAGCGCCGCGGAACCGTTGTTTACGGTGATTACCTCGTAGCCCGCATCCGCGAGGATTTTTCGCCCCATATTCTGGGCTGTCACGCTGTCATCGGCGAGCAGTATCTTACGGGCCAAAGGTTTCCTCTTCTAGTGAGGGGAGATACCGCGAAGGTAACCTGCCCCACAACGTAAGTCAATGAGTAGAAGGGAGGTAACCGGTTACCAGTGGTCAGCACCTACTGCGTCCGAAGGGAAAGAAACGCCAATAGCCGAGAAGGCCCATGTAGGGGCAGCCGCCTCGGCTATCCAGTCGAGCGCCGCTCGACTCGCTTTTCGCCTGCAGCTTTCCTATTCGCTTGCTCGGATCGGTTGCCCGGGGAACAGTGCGCCCCCGCTAGACCTCCCCCGAGTTGGAACCCGACACCCGGCAACACAAAGCTCACAGCTGATAGCTGAAAGCTGTTCTCTAGCAGGCTGCTGAAAAACTCCGCTCCGACGAGGGTCTCGGGAAGGGCACGACTTCAGTCGTGCCGCTAAGTCCTTTAGAGCCGGCAGCGCTTCAGCGCCTGAGGTTCGCTTATGGCGGTGCAAATTAGTTTTTCAAAAGCCTGCTAGAAGGGCAAAATCTTCTTCAATCCTCTTTTCTTCTTCTTCTTGCTGCTTGAGAGGTCCTTGTCGCTGGCCGGCTCCGAACTCGAACTCGCGTTCGCCGGAGTGATCGATTGTCCCGGCAGGATCTCATTCACTTGCGGTGGCGGCGGCAACGCCGCTTCCCCGGTATTCTGGCTGTCGGAACTGGGCGTGAGTTCGTTGGGATCGGGCTTGAGTTCATTGGAATCCGCCGGTGCTGCGGGTTTCAACTCGTTCGCATCTGCCGCCGCTGGCGGTTGCGCGAAGGGTGAACCGTTGGCGGCAGGGGCCTCGGAGCGCGGCGGCGGATCGTTGGCCGCCGGCGTGCCATTCCCCACCACCTCGACCCCCACGCTCTTCTCTCCTCTAGGCATTCCCATTCCCACTTGCAGCGTGTTGCGCACGACTTCATTGGCCGCGATCGGCGTCGGGTCTACCAGCTGCGGTTCGCCAACCTTGGTGGCCTGACCCACGTCAGGATGCTTCGCAAACGCCTGCGTGAGGCGACCGAAAGTTCCCTGATCCCGCCGGCTGGCGTCTTCCGCCTTGTTGCGCGCCACTTCCCCTTTGGTGGGCCGGGGAATCGGCTGGTGCAGAGCTGTCATCCGCTTCTTCGCATCATCCACCCGGTCCATGATGGGATAACGCGTAATGATCCTCGAGTACTCGCTCGAAGCTTTCTTGGTGTAGTCGCCGATCAGGTTTGCCTTGAAGGTCTCCCCTGCGCAGCCCTGCGGCTGACCCGGAGCGGTGCACGTAGGAGCCGACCGTATGCGCGCGATTTGCCCCTCATAGTTCTGCCCCAGCAGATACAGCGCCTCGTCGGCCTGGCTGTACAGCGGATACTTATCCACCAGCGATTGCAGGCGCGCGATCGACGCCGCATAGGACATCTTCAAATAATAGAACCGGCCAATCTCAAACTCCCGCTCCGCCAGCACTTCCTGCACTTCCAGCAACCGCTGCTTGGCTTCCGGAAGCAGCTTGCTGTCGGGAAACTGCAGAATCATGCTCCGGTATTCATCTTCGGCGCGCTTGGCATGGGTATAGTCCCGGTCGGCCTTTTCCATCTGCTGGTACTGGATGTTGGCAATCTTCAGCTGCGCTTCCGCCGCCTCCGGCATGTTGGGAAAGAACGTGATGAAGTCCTTGTATTCCTGCTCCGCCTGCGCCAGCGAAGCCGTCCCGCCCTCGGCGTACCAGGAGTCGCCCACCGCCAGCTTGGCGCGCGCGATAAACTCGGAGTCGGGATACGTGTTGATCAGCGTCTGCAGCGTCATCCGCGCCACGTCGAAGCGGTTGCGCTTCATGGCTTCCATGGCTTTGTCGAACAGCACCTTATCCGGCTGCTTCGACGCCACATTGCCCAGCGGATTCACCGACTTCTTGTTCGAGCAAGCGATCGTGAACGCTAGCGCTAATCCCACCACCGCAACCAACAAAATTCGACGTGACATTAACACCTCAGTCCTGGTGCTGAATAATATACAAACAGAACGTGTGGGGACGGGCACTCTTGCCCGTCCGCCGAGCGCAGCTCGGCCGGTTCTTGCGAGCGCCACCCAACTCTCAGCCAACCCCGCCGGGCTCCGCCCGGCGCCCGGGGGCGGGGGCCCGGGCGGCCCGCGCAAAAATGTGCGCCCCGCCCCCGCGGGGGGCCCCAGGAGCACCGCCGGGGCCATGGTGGGGGGGGGGG
>VFSW01014339.1_pt1 | contig 10960 bp, 6 predicted proteins | sample 5358111 | NCBI WGS metagenome assembly VFSW01 (sample SAMN11554181, study PRJNA540505) | mine drainage metagenome | isolation source: sediment from site ElyBrook_90M | place: USA: Ely Copper Mine, Vershire, VT | collected 2017
TGGGCGTCTGGCCGTTGGTGACAATGGTCAGCGTCGAAGGCCCGGTTCCGTTGGCTACGGGCGTCACCACCATTGGGCTGAACCCCGTTCCCGCCAGCACCTGGTTGCCCGGCAGGTTCAGCACCGTCAGAGTCACTCCGCTGTTGAAGCCATTCAGGCTCTGCACCGTTACCGAATAGGTCGCACTGCTCCCCTGGGTCACGGTCTGCGGTGTGGGCGAAGCGGAGATCGAAAAATCGGGAGCGGCTCCCGCGTTTACGGTCAGCGAGATGCTGAACGTGTGGGTGGTGCCACCGCTCACGCCCTGCACCGTCATGGGAAACGTCCCCGTGGGCGTCTGGCCGTTGGTGACAATGGTCAGCGTCGAAGGCCCGGTTCCGTTGGCCACGGGCGTCACCACCATTGGGCTGAACCCCGTTCCCGCCAGCACCTGGTTGCCCGGCAGGTTCAGCACCGTCAGAGTCACTCCGCTGTTGAAGCCATTCAGGCTCTGCACCGTTACCGAATAGGTCGCACTGCTCCCCTGGGTCACGGTCTGCGGTGTGGGCGAAGCGGAGATCGAAAAATCGGGAGCGGCTCCCGCGTTTACGGTCAGCGAGATGCTGAACGTGTGGGTGGTGCCACCGCTCACGCCCTGCACCGTCATGGGAAACGTGCCGGTGGGCGTCTGGCCGTTGGTGACGATGGTCAGCGTCGAAGGCCCGGTTCCGTTGGCTACGGGCGTCACCACCATCGGGCTAAACCCCGTTCCCGCCAGCACCTGGTTGCCCGGCAGGTTCAGCACCGTCAGCGTCACGCCGCTGTTAAAGCCGTTCAGGCTCTGCACCGTCACCGAATAGGTCACCCTCCCTCCCTGGGTCACGGTCTGCGGACTGGGTGAGGCGAAGATCGAAAAATCGGCAGCCTCCAATGAAGGTCCGAAACAAATGAAGCAGGTGGCAAATGCAATTGATGAAAGGCTCCATCTCTCCCCAGCCCGGAAAAACCTATCTGGCCGCATTTAAGTCTCCTTATGGCAAAAGGGGATAATCAATCGCTCAAATATCCGCCGCACCGACCGCGCAGTAAAGTTTTGTCGAGCACAACGTCCGCTCTGGCGCAACCTCGGACCCCAATCATGCTCTGGTAGCTTGAATCAGTATATTCTGTGGGCACGCCTATTTCATTGCGAATTATTCCGAGTGAGTCAGAATGCTTGCCAAATGGCGTAGTGCCGTTTGGCGGAAGTGCCGTGGCGCGGTCTATCCCCCAAGTCGCAAACAGTCGACGTAGCCGCACCGCGCTGCCCTAAACGGGGTTCGAGGAAGTGACTGCGACTTGGCTGTATAATGCGCAAACCGCGCAATCGACTCCCGCCCCATGCGATTCCGCGCGGGGAACGGGAAACGCGCTTCACGGCACACTGGTACGCGGGCAGAACTCACACTTCACCGGTCTTGTGCCCCATTTGACGATTTCCGGAGTCCGCCAAAACACGATCACGGCCAAAACGCATAAATGACAGCCATCTATCTGCCAACAAATGAGTACCTTACAGTGATCTCCCCACCCGCCAGACCCCTAATCCGCACAACCCCATGCTACATTCCAAATCGAAAGAACCCGGTCGCACCCATGGCGCACCGGGGCACTAAACCGCTCAATTCCTCGAGGCTCTGAGCGGCATAACGTCAAAACAATGGGCGGCAGGCGCTCCCGTCATCGGTGCGGCCTCGGTCTCGTCCGAGAAACCAAAACGACCGTTCCGCATGACGGATATCATGCGGGTGGGGCGCCCCAACTTTACTACCGAAAAGGAAAACAACTCAACGAAAGCAGCCAACACCGGCCACCGCGCGCAACTCTACCGCTCGTGCGGATCTTCCAGATACGTATACCCGTGCAGACCCTCTTCATAGAACCGCAGCAGACGCCCGGACTCCTCATATCCCAGCCGGCCGTCCCGCACCGCGGTCTCCACGCTGCGCCGCAGCTTCGTCACCAGGTTCTCGGTCTTGTACTGCACGTAATTCAGCACCTCGCGCACCGTGTCGCCCTTGATCACCTCATCGAGAATCACTTCTCCCGAATCGCTCAACCGCACGTGCACCGCGTTCGTATCCCCGAACAGATTATGCAGATCCCCCAGGATCTCCTGATACGCGCCCACCAGGAACGACCCGATGTAATAATCGCTCCCGTCGTAATCGTGCAGCGGCAGCGTCCGCTTCACATCCCGCCGGTCGATGAACTGGTCCACCTTCCCGTCCGAATCGCACGTAATATCGCCCAGCACCGCGTGATGCGTCGGCTTCTCGTCCAGCCGGTGAATCGGCATGATCGGGAACAATTGTTTGATCGCCCAGCTGTCCGGCATACTCTGAAACAACGAGAAATTGCAGAAATAGGTGTCGGAGAGCATCGCATCCAGCCCTTCCAGTTCTTCGGGAAAGAACTCCATCTCCCCCGCCATCTTCTGAATCTTGCGGCAAATCGCCCAGAACAGGTTCTCCGCGATGCAGCGCTGGTCGAGCGGCAGATACCCCAGGCTGAACAGGTTCAACGCCGAATCGAGCGCCTGCTGCGCGTCGTGATACGCCTCCAGCAGATTGCGCGAACTCACCGCCTTGAACGTCTCGCCCAGGTCGATCAGAGGCTGCTCGGGATCGGGCGGCAGCTCCGGCGGCACTTCTTCTTCACCCAGCCCGGACACGCCCAGAACGTTGAACACCAGCACGCTGTGATACGCCGCAATGGCGCGCCCGCTTTCCGTAACGATCGTCGGATGCGGCACGCTCGATTCGTCGCACACGTTCTGAATGTGATACACGACGTCGTTCGCATACTCCTGCAGCGTGTAATTGACGCTCGACTCGAAGTCCGTCTGCGAACCGTCGTAGTCGATGCCCAGACCGCCTCCCACGTCCATGAACCGCAGGCCGGTCGCGCCCGCGCGCCACAGCTCGGCGTAAATACGGCCCGCTTCCGTCACGGCCGCCTTCACCTGGCGGATATTCGTGATCTGGCTCCCCAGATGAAAATGCAGCAGCTGGAGGCAATCTTCCATGCCCCAGGTCCGCAACTCCTGCAGCGCGCGCATCACCTCAGTCGTGCTGAGGCCGAACTTCGAGCGATAGCCGCCCGAAGACTTCCAGCGCCCCGAACCGCGGCTCGCGAGCTTGGCCCGGATTCCGATCGTGGGCCGCACTCCCACCCGCTCCGCGTACTTCTGGATCAGGGCCAGTTCGGTGTACTTCTCGACCACCGGGATGATCTGCCGCCCGATCTTCTGGGCCAGCATCGCCATCTCGATATACTCGTCGTCCTTGAAGCCGTTGCAGATGATCGGCGTTTCGTTATCGCACAGCGCCATCACGGCCAGCAGTTCGGGCTTCGAGCCCGCTTCCATGCCGAACTTGAACGGCTTGCTGAACTCCAGGATCTCTTCCACCACCTGGCGCTGCTGGTTCACCTTGATCGGATAGACGCAGCAATACGCGCCGTTGTACTTGTGCTCGCGAATCGCCACGTCGAAGGCGTCGTGAAGCTCCTGCAGACGGTGCTTCAGAATCTCGGCGAACCGGATCAGAATCGGCAGCGAGATGCCCCGCAGCACCAGTGTGTCGATGAGTTTTTTCAGATCGATCGCGCGCGCCGGATCTTTCTCCGGATGCACGTTGACGTGCCCCAGCTCGTTGATCGAAAAATATCCCTTGCCCCAGCTCGCAACGTCGAACAGTTCACTCGCGTCGAGCGTGGACCAGCGTTCCGTCGGCTCCAGCACGAGGGAGCCTTTCCGTCCATTTTTTTCCAACTTTCAGTTTCCTTCGGATTAGCGGCGGGGGCAAGCGAAAGTTTGTATTGTAATAATCTGGTGGCTTCTGACTGACACTACAACTCTTGCCGAACGCCTCGCGCGGGTGGGCGAACGCATCGCAACCGCCTGCGCGCGTGCGCATCGCGATCCCGCATCCGTGCATTTGCTGGCAGTTACGAAGGTTTTCGGACCCGAGGCCATTTGCGACGCCTACGCGCTCGGGGTGCGCGAATTCGGCGAAAACTACGTGCAGGAGATGGAACGCAAAGCCCCTGCCGTCGCCAGTCTGGTGGGCGCGCGGTTTCATCTGATCGGACATCTGCAGTCGAACAAGACGAAAAAGGCGGCACAGCTGTTTTCCGCCGTCGATTCGATCGATTCCGCGAAGCTCGCCACCCGCCTCGACGCGGAAGCGAAACCGATGGACGTCATGATCGAGGTTAAGCTCTCCGATGAAGAGGCCAAATCGGGCGCCGCGCCGCCGGATCTGCCCGCGATTACCGATGCCATTCGCGCCTCCAAACACCTGACTCTGGCGGGTTTGATGACCGTGCCGCCGTGGTCGGAAGATCCCGGGACCGCTCGCCCGTACTTCGCGAAGCTGCGGGCTCTCGCCGCCCAATATGCGATTCCGGAGCTTTCGATGGGCATGTCGAACGATCTCGAAGTCGCCATTGAGGAAGGCGCGACCTGGGTACGCGTGGGAACGGCTCTTTTCGGGCGGAGAAAGCGGGCGGCGTGACCGTCGGCTATCACGCTCCTCCGCCCGGCGCGCACAGCGGCGTAGCCGATTACGCCGAAACCCTGAAAACGGCCCTGCAGCAGCTGGGCGCCGTCGTCAGTGGCGCGAAAACCGCCGACGTTCATCTCTACCACCTGGGAAACAATCGCCTGCACGAAAAGATCTACGCCCAGGCACTGGCGACTCCCGGCGTCGTCGTGCTGCACGACGCCGTGCTGCACCATTTGATGCTGGGCACGCTTTCCGCCGAGCAGTACCTCGCGGAGTTTATCTACAACTACGGCGAATGGCGGCGGGATCTGGGCGCCGAATTATGGCGCGAACGGGCCAGATCCTCCTCCGACCCCCGTTACTTCGAATTCCCCATGCTGCGGCGCGTTCTCGAACGCAGCCTGGGCGCGATCGTCCACAATCCCGGCGCCGCGGCCATCGCCCGGGCGCAGGGCGCGAAACAGGTCGCGATCGTTCCGCACTTCTGCGAAGCGAAGGCCCGCCCGGAGGCGGCCGATCTCGCGCGTTTCCGGCAGCGGATCGGCGTGGAGCAGGGCGCAACTCTGTTCGGCGTTTTCGGCTATCTGCGGGAACCGAAGCGGGTCCTCGCCTGCATCCGCGCCTTCCGCAGGCTTCACGCCGCCAGGCCCGGAACCGCGCTGCTGCTGGCCGGAGAAGCGGTCTCGACCGATCTCCGGCGGCTTTTGCAAAACGAAGCCAGTCACCCCGCGATTCACCGGCTCCGCCATCTGAGCGAACGCGATTTCCAGATCGCCGGAGCCGCGGTCGATTGCTGCCTGAATCTGCGCTATCCAGGGGCAGGAGAGACCTCCGGCATCGCCATCCGTCTGATGGGATTGGGCACGCCCGTGATGGTCACGGATAACGCCGAAAACTCCGGTTTTCCGCCGGCCGCCGTCATGCGGGTTGCCGCAGGCGTTGCCGAATCCGCGGAATTGTTCGAAAATATGATATTGGTGACCGAATTTCCCCGGCTTGCGCGGGAGATCGGGAGCGAAGGTCAACTCCATATCCGGCAGAACCATGCGCTGGAGCCGGCCGCCCGAAGGTACTGGGAAGTTCTGTGCATCGCCGCCGCCTCATAGCCGCTCTGTTCGCGCTGCCGCTCTGCGCGGCCCCCGGAAGCTACTTCAACGTGCCCGTCCCCATGCGCGACGGCGTGCGGCTCAGCGCCAACGTCTTCCTGCCCGCCGCCCATGGCCGGTTTCCCACGATCCTGCTGCGAACGCCTTACGACAAAGGCGACGCCATCACCGCCGGCTACCAGGCGTTTGTGAACCACGGCTACGCCGTGGTGGTTCAGGACGTTCGCGGACGCTACCGGTCCGGCGGAAAATTCGAACCCATTAACCAGGAGGTCAACGACGGCGGCGACACCCTGGACTGGATCGCGCGCCAGTCCTGGTCGGATGGCGGCGTCGGCATGTACGGCGGCTCCTACCTCGGAATCGCGCAATGGAAGGCCGCGTTGACGCAAAATCCGCATCTGAAGGCGATCTTCCCCTACGTTTCCGGCGATGACGATTATCGCGACCGCTTTTATTCCACCGGCGGCGCCATGAAAATCGGGCATCGCCTGCTGTGGTTCGAGGAAAATATGCGCGCCGCGGGCTTTGTCCCGCCCGATTTCAAAAGCTATGTCGCGACCCTGCCTGTCCGCCAGGCCGGCGCCGCCGCAACCGGGCATGTTCTGGCCGACTGGACGCTCGCTTCCAACCATCCCGCCTACGACCGGTTCTGGAAAGACGCCAGCGTCCGCGAGCATCTGAAAGATATCCGCATTCCGGTCTATTCCGTTGGCGGCTGGTACGACAATTATGCCGAGAGCGACCTCGACGCATTCTCCATTCTGAGCAGGCACAGCCATTCGAACCGCATTACGATCGGCCCCTGGGCGCACGTTTTCAGCGCCACCTTCGCGCACGTCGACTACGGGAAAGATTCCCGGATTCCTCTGCGGCCCGAACAATTGAAGTGGTTCGACCGGTGGCTCAAGGGCGTTGACGCGCCCGAGTCCCGGCGCCCCGTCCGCCTGTTTGTGATGGGTATCGATCGGTGGCGGGATGAAGACGAGTGGCCGCTCGCGCGGGCGCGCAACCAGAAGTTCTATCTGGACCGGAACGGCCAGTTGGGCAGCAAGCCGGAGAGGGATTCGACACCCGACATGTTCCTCTACGATCCGCGCAATCCCGTACCCACCATGGGCGGCGCCGTCTGCTGCAATCCGCGCATTTTCCCCTGGGGTCCGATGGATCAGCGTGGCGTCGAGAAGCGCGCCGACGTGCTCGTCTATTCCACCCCGCCGCTCACCGCCGACACCGAAGTCACCGGACCGGTCAAGGTGGTGCTCTACGCGTCGTCGAGCGCGCCCGACACGGACTTCACCGCGAAACTGGTGGACGTCTTTCCCGATGGCGGCGCCTGGAATCTGACGGACGGCATTCTGCGGGCCAGGTACCGGGAATCGCTCGAAGATCCGAAGCCGCTCGCGCCCGGCGAAGTGTACCGGCTGACCGTCGATGCGGGCGTAACCAGCAATGTCTTCAAGGCCGGACACCGCATCCGCGTGGAGATTTCCAGCAGCAATTTCCCCCGCTTCGACCGCAATCCGAACACCGGCTCCGCGGTGGCGGATGAGAAGGGAATGCGGAAAGCCACGCAAACGTTGTACCATGATCATGACCGGCATTCATATGTGTTGCTGCCGGTGGTTCCCGCCGCGCCTCTGGAATTGACTTCCGGCAAGCAGGCGCGTTATGTTCCAAAGAGAAGTTCGATGGCGCGGTAGCCAAGTGGTAAGGCAAGGGTCTGCAAAACCCTTATTCGTCGGTTCGATCCCGACCCGCGCCTCCAGCCTCCGAATCCCGAGCTGACCGTCCGCCGCCGGCAGCTCCCGCATTTCCTGAAAAACAAAACAAAAAATACCCCTGCCCGCCGGAATTTCCAGGAATCCGCGCGAAATGTAACCCCAATCCATTGACCGTCGCATGGCCGTGGGCTACACTTGACCGTTAAAAGTGAGTATTCGACTCCGATGACGGACGTTCTCCTGGCTCATTCTTTCTTTCTCCGGAATGACGCCCGGCAGCTCGAAAAGATGAAGCCATATCCCCCGCTCGGCACGCTCTACGCAGCGAGCCATCTGCGGCGGCAGGGCTATCGCGTCGCTGTCTTCGACGCCATGCTGGCGGACGACCTCTCCGCTTTCGTCGAACTCCTCGACCGTTCCGCCCCGAAAATTCTCGCCTTCCACGAGGATCAATTCCATTTCCTCAACAAAATGTGCCTCGGCCACGCCCGCGACGCCCTGTGCCGCATGAGCGAAATGGCGCGCGAACGCGGAGCCACCGTGATCGCCGCCGGTTCCGACCCGAGCGACCACCCCGAGGTCTACTTCCGCCACGGCGTCCAGTACGTGCTCATCGGCGAATCCGATCACAGCCTGGTCGAACTCACCAACGCCCTCACCGGCAAGGTCCCGGCCGCCGTCGACAAAATCGCGGGTCTCGCCCTGCCCGACGCCTCCGCGCCGTCCGGCGTCCGCAAGACCGCGCCCCGCAGTCCCGAACGCTTCCCCGACGTCTTTCCCTTCCCCGCCTGGGACCTTCTCGACACCGAAAAATACCGCCGCGTCTGGCGTGAAACGCACGGCTATTTCAGCGTGAATATGGTCTCGACGCGCGGTTGCCCGTTCCATTGCAACTGGTGCGCCAAGCCCATCTGGGGCCAGCGCTACGCCATGCGCTCGCCCGCCAATGTGGCCGAAGAAATGGCGCTCGTGAAGCGCACCCTCAACCCCGACCACATCTGGTTCGCCGACGATATCTTCGGTCTGCAACCCAGATGGGTGGCCGAATTCGCGCGTGAAGTGGCCGCCCGCGAGGCTTCCATCCCGTTCATGATCCAGTCCCGCGTCGATCTCATGACCGATCAGGCCATCGAAGGCCTTGCCCATGCCGGCTGCGTCGAAGTCTGGCTGGGAGCCGAAAGCGGCAGCCAGCGCATCCTCGACGCCATGGATAAAGGCACCGCGGTCGAACACATCCCGCTGGTGCGGGAAAAGCTGCGCAAAGCCGGCATCCGCGCCTGCTTCTTCATTCAGTTCGGATACCCCGGCGAGACCTTCGACGACATTATGGCCACCGTCAACCTGGTTCGCGCCACGTTGCCGGACGAGATCGGCGTGAGCGTGAGCAATCCCCTGCCCGGCACCGGCTTCCACGAAATGGTGAAACTGGAACTGGGCGAAAAAGATCACTGGGACCAGAGCAACGACCTCGCCATGATGTTCCAGGGAACCTATCAGACCGACTTTTACCGCCGCCTGCACAAACTCCTGCACCGCGATCTGACGCTGCGCCAGAAGTTGCGCGAAACTCCCGAAGCCCCCGCAATCCACGCCCAGCTCGAAGATCTCGATCGCGCCTGGTGCGAACTCGGCCAGACCGAAGCCCGCCATCGCAGCGTCAATCCCACGCCGCTCAAAAAGTCGTACGATTCGATAGCGGCGCCCGATCTGAGCCGGCGCTTCAACTGACATGAGCGATCTGGTTCTCACCCACGGTTATTTCCTTTTTGAAGACGAGAAGGAAATCCAGATCATGCGTCCCTATCCGACGCTCGGCATCCTCTATGTCTCGGCATACCTGCGGCGCGCGGGCTTCGATGTCGAGATCTTCGACTCCACGTTCGCCAGCCGCGAGCAGCTTTTCGACCGCCTGCGGCAGGGTCCCGGCGTCCTCGGAATCTACACCAATCTGATGACGCGCCGCCCCGTGCTCGACATCGTGGCGCGCGCCAAAGCCGAACGGTGGACGGTGGTTCTGGGAGGCCCGGAATCCGCCAACTACCCTTCCGAATATCTCGCCGCCGGAGCCGACGTCGTGGTGGCGGGCGAAGGCGAAACCACCATGGAAGAGCTGTTGCCCGCGCTCGCCGCCCACGGCCCGCACCGTCTGCACGGCGTCACGGGCACGGTCTTCCGCGATGAAAACGGCGCCATCGTGACCAATCCCGAACGGGAGAAGATCGCGAATCTGGACTCCATCCCCTGGCCCGATCGCGAACGCATCGACCAGCAGCGCTATGTCCAGGTCTGGCGCGACCGCCACGGCATGGGCAGCGTCAATCTGATCACCGCGCGCGGCTGCCCCTACAAGTGCAACTGGTGCTCGCACGCGGTCTTCGGCTACACCCACCGCCGCCGCGGTTATCTCGATTGCGCCAATGAGATCGAGCACATTATGGAGGCTTACCGGCCCGACCAGGTCTGGTACTCCGACGACGTCTTCACCATCCATCACGGCTGGCTCTTCGATTACGCGAAGGAACTCAAACGCCGCAACCTGCGCGTGCCCTTCGAAACCATCTCCCGCGCCGACCGCATGATGAAGGAAGAGGTTCTCGAAACGCTCGCAGATATGGGCTGTTACCGCATCTGGATCGGTTCGGAAAGCGGCAGCCAGCGGATTCTCGACGCCATGGAACGAGGCGTCAGAATCGAGCAGGTCATGTGGGCGGCGCGCGCGGCCAAACGCCATGGGATTCAGGTGGGCATGTTCCTCATGTGGGGCTACCCGGGCGAGCAGCTTGAGGATATTCAGGCGACGGTCGACCTGGTGCGTGAATGCGATCCCGAGATCCACCTCACAACCGTTGCGTACCCGATCAAGAACACGGGATATTTCAAAAAATCTTCCGATTTTGTGGTTCTCGACAAGGAATGGGCCGCCGCCACGGACCGCGATCACCGCATTCGCGGGCGCCATTCGCGCACTTATTACAAACATGCCGATCAGTGGCTGAATCACGAAGTCGCCGCCGCCCGCCTCGACCGCGAGAACCCGGCGGAAGCGCAGCTCCGGAGAGAGGCTGCTCTGCACGCGAGAAGCTCGATGCTGGCGGTGGCGGCGGAAACGGAGGCGTAGCGTGTCTGCGCTGACGCCAGCCTTCGACGCCCACGCCCTCGGCTACGATAGCCGGTTCACCAGGACCACCATCGGCGCGCGGATGCGGCGCGCCGTGTGGCGGCGCTGCGCGGCCCGCTTTCCCCGAGGCGCGTCACTGCTCGAAATGAACTGCGGCACGGGCGAAGACGCCCTGTGGCTCGCCGGACAAGGTCTGCGCGTACTCGCCACCGATGTCTCCACCGCCATGCTGACGGTGGCGGGAGCCAAGTTGCAGACCTCCACCGCGAAGGGCCTGGTTCGCTTCCAGCAACTGTCCTGGCAAAATCTCGCCACTCTGGAAGAAGGCCCTTTCGATGGCGCACTGTCGAACTTCGGCGGCTTGAACTGCGTCGAAGATCTGCGTCCGGCCGCCCAGGCGCTGGCCGCGAAGCTGCGCCCCGGCGCTGTCGCGATTCTGTGTATCATGGGTCCCGTGGTTCCCTGGGAGTGGGCGGGGTTCCT
>VFSW01014340.1_pt1 | contig 10960 bp, 9 predicted proteins | sample 5358111 | NCBI WGS metagenome assembly VFSW01 (sample SAMN11554181, study PRJNA540505) | mine drainage metagenome | isolation source: sediment from site ElyBrook_90M | place: USA: Ely Copper Mine, Vershire, VT | collected 2017
ACATACAACAGTGCGTGTGCTTGATCCATCTTTACTTCTCCTATTGATTAAAATTTAAAGTTTGATAAAAATACAGAATCTAGTGATGCTCTTGGTGCGCCATATCCAGATAAACTATCGTCAGCGTCATGAAAATAAACGCCTGCAAAGTCACAATCAAGATATGGAATATTGCCCAAGGCAAGGATAACGGCCATTGCGCCCAGAATGGCAGTAGAGCAATAAGAATAAAGATCATTTCGCCTGCATACATGTTGCCGAACAGTCGCAACGCAAGTGAGATAGGCTTGGCGATCAGGTTTACACCTTCGAGCAACAGGTTAACCGGCGCACCCCATTTACCGAACGGCTGCATAGTCAATTCAGCTGCAAAGCCCCCGAAGCCCTTCATCTTGATGCTGTAGTAAATAACCAGCAAAAAAACGCCGATAGCCATGCCGAACGTGGCATTTGGATCGGTAGACGGAACTACTTTGAAATGCGGCAGACCCAGCAGATGGGTCAGTTGCGGAACATAATCCACCGGGATCAAGTCCATCAAATTCATCAGAAACACCCAGAAAAACACTGTCAGGGCCAGCGGGGCAACCATATCATTCTTGGCAGTAAACGATCCGCGCACACTGCTGTCAATGAACTCGATCGCCCATTCGACTGCATTTTGCATACCGCCCGGTACGCCTATTGTCATTTTTTTGCCGACACGGCTGAATATCCAAAGAAACAGCGCGCCCAGAATAAAGGACATCAGCATGGTATCCACATTGATTGCCCAGAAACCCATTGCTTTAGCCTGCTCTGCGCCATGCGCGAAGCCCATGCTTCCGTCAGGCAACTTTCCGTAGGTTAAATTTTGCAGGTGATGCTTGATGTATTCTGATGATGTGAGTGTTTCGCTAGACATATTTTATTCTATCGCTTAATCATTAATATTCGCGCCACTATGGGCGCAACCAGACCGACCACAAATCCACACAACACAGCCGCCGCAGACAGCTTTAAACCACCCATCGCGAAAAACAACGACAAGACGACCACAAAAAACCTCTCCATACTGTTGCGAATTACTCCTCGCAAAACACTATGTGGTTGATAATTTTGATTTTTTTTGATTTTTTCCAGACCGCGAACTAATGACAATCCATTTAGCGCAGCTGTTAATGCTCCCCATAAGCTTGCCGATGCGATATTCCACGATTGAGTGTAAAAATATACAGACATGGCCAACATTAATGCAGTAGCAACTTGAATTTCAACGAGCCGATAACCTTGTTTTTTTTCTTTTGCGAACTCTGAAAGACCAGGCATTCTAATTCTCTTTTTATCTACTGTCAATCACGCAGCCGCTTTTCCCCTTGATTCAGCAAGGTTCAAACGAATTATTTACTCAGCTTCATTTTTTCCAGCAAATTATCGAGATGCTCGTTACCATCAAAACTTATGACCATTTTCCCCGATCCGTTTTTCGAGGTTTTGATTTCAACCTTTGCGCCTAACTGATCCGAAATATTGCTTTGCAGTCGCAACAAGTCTCTGTCAGGCATTTTTACAGGCTTATCGTCTGTCTGAAGCTGCTTATTCACCAGTTTTTCGGCATGCCGCACAGACAATTGTTCATGCACAATCCTGTTCGCGATGGCTATTTGCTGTGCACCTTCCAGGCTCAACAGCGCACGGGCATGCCCCATATCGAGTTTGTTTTCCATTAACATGGCCTGAACAATCTTCGGGAGTTTGAGCAGACGCAGCAGGTTGCTGGCGGCGCTGCGCGATCGCCCGACCGCATCTGCGGCGGTCTGATGCGTCATCTCGAACTCATCAATCAAGCGCTGAATTCCTATCGCCTCCTCCAACGGATTGAGATTTTCCCGTTGGATATTTTCTATCAGCGCCATTGCCAGCGCGGCCTTGTCCGGCACGCTGCGCACCAGCACCGGGACATGTGACAAACCCGCCAGTTGAGCGGCACGCCAACGTCTTTCGCCTGCGATTATTTCATAGCTTTCATCGCCGAGCTGACGCACCAAAATCGGCTGAATGACGCCCTGAACCTTGATCGATGCTGCCAGTTCCTGCAATGATTCTGCGCCCATATTTGTGCGCGGCTGATATTTTCCCGACTTGAGCAATGCAACACTCATGTCGCGCAACACGTCGTCCTTTTCGTTTTTACTGCCGGATAGCAGCGCTTCCAATCCGCGTCCCAGGCCTTTTTGTGGTTTTGTCATGCTTGCTTCCTTTATGCAGAGACGGGCTTCGCCGCAGTATTTAATAGCTCGCTGGCCAAGGCCAGATATGCCTGAGTCCCCTTGGACAGTTTGTCGTGATACAGCACGGGCACACCATAACTTGGGGCCTCCGCCAGACGAATATTGCGCGGAATTACCGTACGGTATACCTTGTCGCCGAAATGCTCCTGCAACTGGTCGGAAACCTGCTGCGCCAGCGTGTTTCTCGGATCAAACATGGTTCTCAACAATCCTTCTATTTCCAGTACCGGGTTAAGATTAGCCCGTACCTTACGGATGGTGTTGACCAGATCGCTCAGTCCTTCCAGCGCATAATACTCACACTGCATCGGAATCATTACCGTTTTTGCTGCACATAAACCATTTAAGGTCAATAAGTTAAGTGCCGGCGGGCAATCGATAAGGATGTAGTCATAGTCACTGCCAACCGCTTGCAGTGCATCCCGCAATCTCGTTTCACGGTGAGGTACATCGACCAGCTCGACTTCTGCGCCTGCCAGATCCCGGTTTGCCGGCAATACGTCGTATTTACCAACCTCCGAACTTTTACGCGCCTCTGCTACCGTTTTTTTACCCAACAGCACGTGATACACGGTGATTTCCAGATCGCGTTTTTCTATCCCGCTGCCCATGGTTGCATTGCCTTGCGGATCCAGGTCTATCAGCAATACCCGTTGGCCGGTTGTCGCCAGACTGGCGGCGAGGTTTACTGTCGTGGTCGTTTTCCCCACCCCGCCCTTCTGATTGGTAATGGCCATTATCTTGGTCATGGTAGGTGATCCTTTCTGAGTGTTGCAATCACTAAACAGCGCGCAGCATTCAATCCCGGCACACTAAGCGGTATGATTTTTTCTATCAAACAATCTGTCGGCACTCCGGGTAATTCCGCTTCCGGTAAGCCTTTCATGGCGATCCAGCGCCCCTGATCGCGGATCAAATGACGAGTAACGCGCAGAAAATCACCCAGTTCGGTAAAAGCCCTGGAAATAATTCCGTCAAATTTTGCAACCGGTTGAAAGTTTTCCACTCTTGCACAACATACTTGTACATTGGACAGACCCAGTTCAATAACAGCCTGTTGCATAAAACCTGTCTTCTTGCTGTTACTATCCAGCAAAGTCACAGCGCAGTCCGGTTTTGCGATAGCCAGCACCAAGCCCGGCAAACCCGCTCCGCTTCCCACATCCAGCCATCGCCCACCTTCCAGATGTGGCAACACGGCCAGGCTATCCAGCAAATGGTGTATGACCATCTGACCCGGGTCGCGAATAGCGGTCAGGTTATATACTTTATTCCACCTGACCAGCAAGGCCAGATAGTCGAGCAACTGCATCTGAGTATCGCGGCTTACAGACAATCCCAGCCGATCAATTCCACGCTGAAGTTCATCGGCTAATGGCATGGGGTTATTTTTCTGGCTTGGCATCTCGAAACCCGCGTTTTAAATGAACCAGTAACAATGAAATGGCAGCCGGCGTAATTCCGGAAATTCTTGCCGCCTGCCCTATCGTTTCCGGCTTGAACTGATTCAGCTTTTGCTGCGCTTCTATGGACAAGCCACGCACTTCACGGTAATCCAGCGTGCCAGGCAGACATAGATATTCGTTTTGCTCACCTTTTCCGATCTCCAGATGCTGGCGGTCGATATAGCCCTGATACTTTGCCTGAATTTCAACCTGCTCAGATACTTTTTGATCTGCAACCGCGACGCCTGCACCGGGCAGTGTCAGCAGGCTTGTATAGTTTACATCCGGACGCAACAGCAATTCGTGCAGGGAATATTCCCGTTCAATATTTTTACCCAGCACGCGTTGCGCATCTTCAGCCGGCAGATTGCGGGGATTCACCCAGGTGCTGCGCAAACGCTCCTGTTCAAGCGCGATCGCCTCGCGTTTTATTTCAAAGGCCTGCCAACGCGTATCATCGACGATACCAAGGTTGCGCCCGATCTCCGTCAGCCGCAAATCAGCGTTATCTTCCCGCAATTGCAAACGATATTCCGCCCGGCTGGTGAACATGCGATAGGGTTCGGATACACCCTGGGTAATCAGATCGTCAACCAGCACCCCCAGATAAGCTTCATCGCGTCGCGGGCACCACGCATCCATTTCCCGCACTTGCAGAGATGCATTCAGCCCAGCAAGCAGGCCCTGTGCGGCTGCCTCTTCATATCCAGTTGTACCGTTGATTTGGCCGGCGAAGAACAAACCTTGTATTGCCTTTGTTTCCAGAGAACTTTTCAACCCGCAGGGATTAAAGTAATCGTATTCAATCGCATAACCCGGTCGCAAAATATGCGCATTTTCCATGCCCTTGATGGACCTGACCAACTCAAGCTGTACATCAAACGGCAAGCTGGTTGAAATGCCATTGGGATAAACCTCATGCGTAGTAAGACCCTCCGGCTCCAGAAAAATTTGATGTGAAGTCTTGCCGGAAAAACGCGTAATCTTGTCTTCGATGGAAGGACAATAACGCGGCCCCACGCCTTCTATCACGCCGGTAAATAACGGAGAACGATCCAGTCCGCCGCGAATGATGTCATGCGTGCGCTCACTGGTTTCCGTAATCCAGCATGGCAACTGGCGCGGGTGTTGTGCAGCATTTCCCATGAAAGAAAAAACCGGCACGGGAATATCGCCCGGCTGTTCCTGCAGTACGGAATAATCGATTGTACGGCCATCGATACGCGGCGGTGTGCCCGTTTTCAGTCTTCCCACAGGCAGTTTTAGTTCACGTAAACGGTGTGCCAGACTGAGCGACGGAGGGTCACCTGCGCGACCTGCCTGATAGTTTGCCTGACCTACGTGTATCAATCCTGACAGAAAGGTGCCTGTTGTTAATACCACCGTTTTTGCGCTGAACCGCAAGCCCAGCTGAGTCACCACACCGGTAACTTTGTCCTGCTCAACCAGTAAATCATCAACCGCTTGCTGAAACAGCCACAGATTTGGCTGATTTTCCAGACGATAACGGATTGCCTGTTTGTAAAGAAGACGGTCGGCCTGGGCGCGTGTGGCGCGAACAGCGTAACCTTTGCTGGCATTCAGAATACGAAACTGGATGCCTCCCTCATCGGTGGCCTGAGCCATGGCGCCGCCCAAAGCATCGACTTCCTTAACCAGATGCCCCTTGCCTATGCCGCCTATTGAAGGATTGCAGGACATTTGCCCGAGCGTCTCGATATTATGGGTAAGCAGCAAGGTTTTGCATCCCGCGCGCGCGCTGACGAGAGCCGCCTCCGTACCGGCATGGCCTCCCCCCACTACAATTACATCGAATACATCAGGAAATTTCATGTCGCTACGGATTAAAAAAGGAGGCGCATCATACACCGCCCACTATATGAAATGAACTGTTTCACGTGGAACAACTATTTACCTATGCAAAACCGGCTGAAGATTTCACCCAGCAAATCATCCGCGGTAAACTTACCGGTGATACTGCTCAACGCCTGTTGAGCCAGCCTCAACTCTTCGGCGAACAACTCAGGCTGCTTGAGCAATGCAGAAGCGCGCTCCAGATGAGAAAGCGCCAGTTTTAACGCAATCAAATGACGCTCGCGAGCAATGAATGTACCACTTTCCTGATTTCGCCAGCCTATCAGTTGCAGCATCTTTTCGCGAAGTTGCTCGATGCCGACGCCGGATTTGGCGGAAATGTAACAGCCAGCAGCGTTTAAATCGGTATGAGGTGTACCCATAAGATCAGCTTTATTGAATACCAGCAGATGTGGAATATCGACAGGAAAACCGGCAATTATTTTTTCATCTTCTGCGCTGCATCCTTTGGATGCATCCAGCAGCAAAAGAATCAAATCTGCCCGTTTAACCGTTTGGTGAGTGCGCGCCATACCCATGTTTTCGACTTCATCTTGTGAACTGCGAAGTCCTGCCGTATCCATAATATGCAGCGGCACGCCGCGTATCTGTATTTCCTGCCGAACTACATCTCGTGTCGTTCCGGGAACCTCGCTGACCAAAGCCACTTCTTCGCCGGACAATCGATTTAAAAGACTGGATTTTCCAACATTGGGTTGCCCTACCAGGGCAATATAGGCTCCTTCACGCAACAAGCTCCCCTGCCTGGCGGTATCCAGCGTCTGTAGTAATTTGCTATGAATGGATTGCAGCAAACTATCCCGGTACAGGCTGTCTGCGACCTCTATGTCTTCTTCTGGAAAATCGAGCATCGCCTCGACCAGCATGCGCAAACGCACCAGCTCGTCTACCAGTACACGAATTGTTGCTGAAAAGTCTCCATGCAAAGACCGCATGGCGCTGCGCGCTGCTGCTGTAGTCGTGGCCTCTATAAGATCAGCTACGCTTTCAGCCTGTGCCAGATCCAGCTTATCGTTAAGGAACGCGCGCTGGGTAAATTCACCCGGTTCAGCTAGTCTTGCGCCCAGAGACAAACATCGTTGCAGCAGTAAATGCAGTACGGCCGATCCGCCGTGCCCTTGCAACTCCAGTACATCTTCGCCTGTATAGGAATGCGGGGAGGGGAAAAAAAGTGCGATGCCCTGATCGAGCACATCACCATTTTCATCATGAAAATCAGCAAGCATCGCGTGTCGCGGTGCCGGAATTTTACCGATTATCGCTGTAGCAATTGTTGCAATACACGCGCCGGAAATACGCACTACCCCGATTCCGCCACGACCTTGCGCCGTGGCGACAGCAGCAATGGTATCAGCGTTTGGTTGTGACACCCTTAGCCTCTACGCTGCGAGTGATATACCATTGCTGGGCAATGGACAAAGCGTTATTTACCAGCGAGTACAACACCAAACCTGCCGGAAAGAAAAAGAACACCACACTGAATGCAATCGGCATGATTTTCATGATTTTTGCCTGCATAGGATCGGGCGGGGCTGGATTCAACTTGGACTGAAGCAGCATGCTCAAACCCATCAGAACCGGCAGGACATAATACGGATCAGCCGCAGACAGGTCTGTTATCCAGCCAAAGAACGGCGCATAACGCATTTCAACACTGGCTAGAATCGACCAATAAAGCGAAATAAATACCGGAATTTGGATTACGACTGGCAGACATCCACCTAACGGATTGATTTTTTCCGTTTTGTACAAATCCATCATGGCGCGATTCAACTGCTCACGATCGTTTGCATATTGCTGTTTAATTTTTTCAAGTTTAGGCGCAACCTGGCGCATTTTTGCCATTGAGCGGTAACTGGCCGCCGACAATGGGAAAAATAAAATTTTCAGCAACAGGGTCAAAATGATAATCGCGACCCCCCAATTTTTTACAATGCCGTGAATATAACTGAGTGTCCAGAATATAGGCGTTGCCACAACGGTCAGCCAGCCATAATCAACCGTCAAACCCAATCCGGGAGCAATTTCGTTAAGTTTTGACTCAGATGGACCGGCGTAAAAAGGGACTGTCATTTCATAGGTTTGACCTGGAGCAATAGCCGGAACAGGCAAAATTACACCAGCGGAATACAGTCCATTTGGCAGTTTTCGAGTGAAAAATTCGTGTTTGGTTTTTTCGTCCGGAATCCAGGCAGAAACGAAATAATGCTGCAAAATCCCGATCCAACCATTGTTTGAGTCCGTTGGATATTTAACTTTGGCCTTATCTATATCTGAAAAACTGATCTTCTGAAATTTATCCTTCTCTGTGTATACCGCCACTCCTGTGAATGTTGGCACCATTTTAGACACGCCTGCAGGATCGGCTCCATCGCGAATAAACTGGTAATAAGCTGAAGTTTTAATAGCTGAAGCAGTGTCGTTTTCTATTTTATATGTAACGCCGACCACATAACTATCTCTATGAAATGTAATCAGTTTTTCTACTTTAATACCAGTCAGGCCTACTGCTGTGAGCTTTACCTGAAGCTTGTCTGCATTTTCATTCAGCTTGTAATTATCCTGATCGCTGCTGAACAAGCTTGTGTGGTTAGGCATATCCGCACCCAACAAGCCGGTCTGAGCAACATAATTATGAGTATCCTGCCCTTTTTCAAACAAGGCAAAGCTCTTGTTTTTGTCCAGCCTGTCTGGATGTTTCAATAAGTTCAGTTGCTGTATATCACCGCCGATGGTATTAATTTCTACTTCCATCAGATCAGTTTTGATCTTGATGATTTTCCCTGCTGCTGATTTTAACGGTTGTTGCGCAATAGCAGCATGATCTGCCACGTCGTCAGTTTTAACTGTTGCCACCGGCAAATCGGATTTTTCAACGGTCGCTACCGTTGCTGGTTGTGGATGCTGATAGCGTTGCCACCCATCCCAGACCATCATTAATGAAAATGAAAATATTAGAAAAAGGAAAAGTCGCTGAAAGTCCATGGTGATATTTATAAATTAATTTATGGTGCGGGGTCATAACCGCCTGGATGCCAGGGATTACAGCGAGCAAGACGCTTTATGCTCAACCAGGAACCTTTAAACAGGCCGTGCCTGGTCAAAGCTTCACATGCATAATGGGAACAACTTGGGATAAAACGGCAGGTCGGCGGACTAAGCGGACTCAGCAAATACTGATATCCATGAATTAATTTTATTAAGACTCTGTGCATCGAATAGCTACCCGACTAAAAAGTTTACTTAAACCATCCCTGCGTGTATTTTTGTCTGAGCATTCCGTGTTGCGCTTCATCACGACTATATCGATGCCGCAAATTTTGATTTGGTGAATACGAAATAGTTCTCTAATTTCACGTTTTGCTAGATTTCTATCCACAGATTTTGGCACAAACCTTTTGGCAACAACAATACCAAGCCTTGCCATTTTCAGTTTATTCGGCACAAAAAAAACTTTGTAAAACTTGTCTGACAGCTGTTGAGATTTCAGACAATTTCCATAGCCTTCGCTGCGCGGAATTCTCTGCGCAGCCGTAAAGCTACAGTCATGCTTAAACAGCGAGTCTTGCACGACCCTTGGCACGACGAGCACGAATTACGGCTCTGCCGCCACGTGTTTTCATACGAACCAGAAAACCATGAGTGCGTTTTCTTTTCGTAACGGAGGGTTGATATGTACGTTTCATTTTGAATTATCCTTGGGAAGTCATAAAACGCGGTATTACAATGCGTTAGGCTTACCGTGTCAAGTTATATTTACTTTATTGCCTGTGGATAAGTTTCGTCATGATCTGTAGAATCACGCAATCTAATGCTAATTTGCACTTTGATTTAGGTATATATGCAAGAACAAGCTTTCTGGGATACTTGTCTCCGTTCATTTGAAAAGAGCCTGCCACCCCAACAATTCAACTCCTGGATTAAACCGCTCAAATTGACCAGCGACAATGGACAGTTAATTTTAACCGCGCCCAATACTTTTACACTGAAAATATTACAAGATCGTTTTTTTCCCGAAATTAGCCGTCAGGCAAAACTGCTTTACCAGGTGGTTCCTCAATTTGAGTTTCGAGTTATCGAATCCATCCAAAACAATTTGGCACCTTCAACCACGCCGGCTGCACCTGATAAAAAGATAATTACGGTTGATCCCAAACCTAAGATTGAAACCTCATTCAGGGGTTATGGCAAACTTAATCAAAGTTTAACTTTTGAAAATTTTGTTATCGGCAAAGCTAACCAGTTAGCATTTGCCGCTGCCAGTCAAGTTGCTGAGTTACCGGGAGTTTCATACAATCCATTGTTCATTTATGGCGGTGTTGGCCTCGGTAAAACGCATTTAACTCAAGCTATTGGAAATCAAATATTGATTAACAGGCCGCAAGCCAAAGTTTGTTACATGCATGCCGAACGCTATGTAGCTGACGTGGTGCGTGCGTATCAAACAAACAAGTTTGAGGAATTCAAACAGTATTATCATTCACTCGATGTTCTGCTGATCGATGATATCCAGTTTTTTGCCGGTAAAGCCAAAACTCAGGAAGAGTTTTTCTATGCATTCAATACCTTGGTTGATTCTCATAAACAAGTTATTTTGACCAGCGATACTTTTCCAAAAGAATTAACCGGCTTAGAAAGCCGTTTAGTTTCAAGATTCGGCTGGGGTCTAACAATTGGCATTGAACCGCCGGAGCTCGAAATGCGTGTCGCTATTCTCCTTAAAAAAGCCTCGATCAGTGGCTACACTCTGAACGATTCAGTGGCTTTTTTTATAGCAAAACACGTAAATTCCAACGTGCGCGAACTGGAAGGAGCACTCAAACGTGTTGAAGCGTACACAAAATTTCACAAACGTATCATTTCTGTCGAAACTGCGAAGGAAGCGCTGAAAGACATTCTGGTTGCCCAGAGCAGACAAATTACGATCGATAATATTCAAAAAACCGTCGCTGATTATTACCGGATCAAAATCGTCGAATTGTTATCAAAGAAGCGTACAAGAAATATTACTAGACCCAGACAAATTGCGATGAGCCTGTCACGCGAATTAACAACAATGAGCTTGCCGGAAATCGGCAATGCCTTTGGCGGTAAAGATCACTCTACTGTGATTCATGCATGCCAAACTGTAATTTCACTAAGGGATAGCGATTCGACAATTGATGCTGATTACAAAATTCTTCTCCAAACACTTACTGGATAAGTCTGTGAGTTTTCTGTGGATAATTTGTGCAAAACCTCATTTTTTTTAAAAAAAATCAGTTTATCAACATAAACAAGTTTATCTGCCAACAACAAAACAACAGGCAGAATCAATTCTCAGTACTTTGTTTATAATAGATTTATGTTGATTTTCCACAATTAATAAGA
>VFSW01014341.1_pt1 | contig 10960 bp, 12 predicted proteins | sample 5358111 | NCBI WGS metagenome assembly VFSW01 (sample SAMN11554181, study PRJNA540505) | mine drainage metagenome | isolation source: sediment from site ElyBrook_90M | place: USA: Ely Copper Mine, Vershire, VT | collected 2017
CCCATTGTCGAGCACTTGTGAAAGGCCGCCAGTGGTGGCTACCGGGAGCCACATTCCCCGTACCGAGGAAGTCCCCCCAGGATGTCCATTCGTTTTTGTAGACGTGGTGCACGTTCGACGGGATGTCCATTGGCAGCCATCCTTCTTGTTTAGCGCTCGCAACCCACTCGGATAGTGATTTGAGCTGCTTCGCACGAGCCCATTTGCGGGCCTCTTCAAATTTCCGATACTCTCTCTGGAAAGTCGCTTTGCGGCCGGTTCCGAGAAAGGCTCCCCACGTAGCGCATTGGTCTTTATATACTTCCAGCGGGGATCGCGGAATGTCGCCTGGCAGCCACCCTTTCTTTTTCAACCGCTTGATCCATTGAGCCTGGGTTTTGATACCCTGCGCCCGAACCCACGCTTGCGCTTCGGCAAACGGCCGCCATGTTTCACGAATTGCACTGGATGCAAGGAGTCCACTCACAATTCGGCCACCAGCCTCGTATCGCTCCACTGCAACTTGCGTCACATAGCCAAGGGTCGCCAGGTGTTTGAGTACGGCAACAGTCAGCTTAAATGTGCCTAGGTTCGTCGGAACCAGCATATCGTTCGAGCTGATCGGGTCAAGAGGATGCTCGCGGATGCGTACTACGATCCAACCTGCATTCTGTAATATTTGCGTCTTCGCCCTGTCGCGCGTTTCTGATTCCTTGGTGCCGTGCCAATAATTCCCATCGAACTCGACAACTAAACGAAGCGTAGGTGCGCACATGTCAACGTTTTTTGCCCTAGCGCCCGGAACAGAAATCCTCCTGACGGCAAGATCGATTGCGGACAATACACTGGCCAATTCATGCCTCAGCCGTTCTTCGACCTTAGAGCGCTTGGCCATCCGCTGCACTCCCAGAAAATCCTCCCATCCTTTCCATTCCGCCTTATAGACCCGAGCAGCATTGGTAGGGATGTCTTTGGGCCACTGCTTCGCTGCCTTGGCCGACTGCGCCAATTCGCGCCATTCAGACACGCTGTCAATCTGTTGCTCTTGTGCCCAAGCGCGCGCCTCATGAAAAGGTCGCCATTGGTATTCAGAGGAGGCCTGATTCCCGGTACCGAGAAAATCACCAAACGACGTAAATACTACCCCATAGGTTTTATGCGGATCAGCAGGAATGTCGCTCGGCAGCCAGCCCGGCACCCTGATGCTCTTCACCCAATCGGTTTTGGACTTCAGGGCCTGGGCGCGCGCCCAATTGCGCGCCTCCGAGAAAGTGCGATAGCGTCTCTTTTGGTTCGCTACATATCCAGAACCCAGAAAATCGCCCCATTCTGTCCAATCATTTCGATAGACGTTGTACACATTCGCGGGGATGTCGACTGGGAGCCAGCCAGGTCGCTTGATATGCTCGCGCCATTCTTTTTCGGATTGAAGGCCATGGGTACGGGCCCATTCTCGTGCCAAAGCGAAGGAGCGGTATTTTCGGTTACGAGGGTGAACATAGTTGTTTCCAAGAAAATCCGCGACACCTTGCCATTCGCTTCGATAAACCTGCTTCACATTTGTTGGAATGTCCTCTGGTAATCGTTTCTCGGCTGCGAGCCTAATCCATTCTGTGTTTGACTTGAGCCCTTGCGCACGTGCCCACTTGCGGGCTTCTTCGAAAGAGCGATAGCTGCGATTTTGGCTGGCTATGTAACCCGTGCCGAGAAAGTCACCCCACGATTTCCATTGGTCTCTGTAGACATAGTTGGGGCTTGAAGGAATATCAACTGGCAGTTTCTTCTGCTTATTGAGTTCGCGCCATTGCTTCTCTGAACTAAGGTGCTGCAAATGCGCCCACGCACGTGCCTCCAAGAAATCTCGCCACTTGCGCTTGTCCATCATTTTTTCTCTCTGGATTTTATCTTGGCCGCACGTTTTTCCAGTGCTACATCTTGCTTCTCGCGGCCAGTTTTGCGATAAATATCAGCCAAATCCTTGCTTTTAAGCTGGCTTGTGAGAGACATAGGCAATACCTTTTCATCAGATTGTTTCAACCAACGAAATTCGAGATCAGTCTTTCTGTGCACTTGCACAAGCGCTTACAAATAATGCGATTGCTCCCAATGCCAACCAGCCTCTTATCTGCGGACTATGCGGTATATCACCCAAGGCTCTCATCACAGAATGTTCACAGTTATTATTCAAACCATCATAGCTGATGCCAGACCTAAGCATTTGCTGAATATTGGAGATCATTTTCTCCTGAGCAACCTCATCAATCATGGCAATAGGTTCAACAGGCTTTCCTTCCGCAAATTCGTCCATTGTAGAAATGTGGAAATTCTTTTCAGGAGTACTGTGCGCTACATATCCATTTGGCAACTCTATTCCTAGGTGCCAGCCCAAACCACTGTGCTTTGGTCGTCTGATAATCTTTGAGTTTTCAAAATACATGGCTCACCTCGTTTTCATCACTCAAACAAACCCCATCGTTTTTCCAACCCCAGGTTTGACCTTGCACTCCTCAGCCAGCGAGTCTGCAAATTCTTCTGGCGTAGGCTTTTTGCCTAATACTGCAAACTGTTTTCGAGCCACCGCAAAGTCTCCGGGCGTCAGGCTAGAAAGCTTATCGATAGCAGCCTGCAAATTGGAGTTTTTGAATGGCTCGTGTCCCATTTTCTGAAGTTGTTGGTGAAACAACTTCAAACGTTGCTCATTAGTCAAATAATCAAAACGCACTTTGAAGTCGAAGCGGCGAAGTGATGCCGGATCAAGGCTTTCCATCAAATTCGTTGAGCATACGAATATGCCATCAAAGTTTTCCATTTGTGTAAGCAGCTCATTGACCTGTGTAACCTCCCAGCTATGATTCGCGCCCTTACGTTCTTGCAGAAAGCTATCTGCTTCATCGAGCAGAAGCACCGCGCCATCTTCCACCGCAGACCTGAACATCTTGGCGATATTTGCCTCTGTCTGCCCCACGTAACAGCCCAACAGATCGGATGCACGCCTAACCATCAGTGGCATATCCAATGATTTGGCAATTTGATGTCCAAAACTCGTTTTGCCGGTGCCCGGCGGGCCGTAAAAACATATCCGGCAAGATGGCAGCTTTTTAAGACCGCTCATCAGCGCCTCAACATCCGTGCTGACATTCAGGAACTCCATACTGAACTCGACTCCATTACTGGGACGAGTCACTGCTCTGGCCTGCCCCATCAGGTTCATGCTGTTGTGCATGATGCGATCCATAGCCTTGGCCATTTCTTCTTTATCGCTAATTCCGGCATATCGTGCGACCTTGGCCGCCCGCTCAACCTGCGCCGGTGTAAGCTCCTCGTTCTCTGCAATCCTCTCCAAACACTCCTCTGGCAGGAACAAATCCTGCATGTATCGCTGAATGATCTTCTTGCGCACCGAGCGGGGTGGAGGCAACATTTCCAAGGCATAATCAAAACGCCGCAAAAAAGCAGGGTCTAAATAGTGCACTTCGTTGGAGACCCAGATCGTCGGAACAGGGTTGCTTTCAAGCATATTGTTAGTAGAAGCTTTGGTCGGCATAAATTGCTGCCGCTTTCCTCCCATCATCATTCCTTCTGAGGGAAAGATATCTTCCATTTCATCGAACAAGACAATCCCAGCCCCCGACCTGGCTAAATATGTCTGGCACATCTTGTATGAAGCCAGCCTGACCTCCAATGTGTTGGATGGCTGGTCGTCATCTTTGCTGTCAAAGCCAACCTCATACATATTCGCCTCTAGTGTGGTTGCCAGTAGGCGAGCAAATTCCGTCTTCCCTGTGCCGGGCTGTCCATAAATAAGGATATTCACGCCACACCGTTTGGAAGCAGAGGCATTACGCAAATAGCCCGTAATGATTTTAAAGTCGGTTTTCAGATGGGGATAGTCTTCTGCTTCCAGACTGCTGGCTGGCACTGCGCGAAAGAAATTACTAATAAATGTTTCTCTGTCCGAATGCTCTGTGAATAGTATCTGCACGATGGCGTCATCCAGGCCAAGAGTATCCTCAGCATCGGCAAATTCAGATGCACGATGAAACAGCAACCCCGTCGTGCTTAATAGTGCTTTTCTTTGGCATGCCTCACGGATTTCGTCTTCAGGCAGCTCAAGAACACAGGCCAAGACTTGGATGGCGAACTCACGAGTCCCAATGCTCATCATGCGCAATCCCTTACGCATCGCATGATTACGTGTTGCAATCGCCGCAAAGGTGAAAATTTCTTTTTCCACAGGGGACATGGAAAGGAGTTCGTTCAGGTAATTGATGTTCGTAAACAACACACCATTCCGATCAAGAAGCTCAGCATCTATCTTTTGCAATCGCTGTTCGACTTCAAGCTTAAGCATATCTTCCTCTAACGAGGCGATTTTCTGCTTCGGAACATCCGCCATTTCAAGCCAACTATCCCGGTCACTTTCGTCCCAAGGGTCATAGAGTCTGCTTGAAAATTGCGTTAGCACCCGCAATATCCAAAGCTCAACGTGATCGTGATGAACAGCTTGATATTTTCCTATCTTACGCAAACGCATCTTGCCTGGCTGAATCAGCAGTAGTTCTTCCATAACTCTCTCCGCGCAATGCGACATATCTTTTAATGGTCGTAGAACAATACTACGTCACTTAGTAGCTCACCAAGTGAGCTACTAAACTTAGATTATGCTGCGGGATATTGTTCGGATGCTTTTATAAGCTCTTGTGAGACGCGCTTTCGGAGGGTTTGAGGGGAAACGACCATAACATCTCCACCATACTTGAGAATATCCATGATCAATTCCCGGTCATCGCTGTAAGGAATTTCGAGGATGTAGCTGCCATCCTTCTCGAAAGATGATTTTTGATTTGGATGCCAGTTTTCTGTTGCGACCCAACGCGCCCGCTCGGGGGTAAATTTCAGCTTGGCCCATGCTGAAGATTTGCCGGAAAAAATTCCGTAGCTACTACCCAACACCTCATCAAGCTTCTTGTCAGGAATATTCTTGGCTGGTTTTTCAACGAGAATTGCTTGGCGGATCACATCAACCCCAAAACAGCGTAGCTCATTGCGCAAATGACACCATGCGTCCAGATACCAGTTATCGCGGTAATAGACGAGCCTCTGCGGAGAGACCTCACGCTCGGTCGTTTCATTTCGTTGCCGGTTGTAGTGTTGGATATTCAGCCTTTTGCGATTGACCAATGCTGATCCGATAATCTCAAAATACTGATGCGGAATATTGCGGGCAGCCATTCCAAGGATACGCACCCGGTGTTGAATCTCTTCCGCTGAGTGGTCGCCCTCCCCAAGCAAGGTTTGCAGTCTTGCCAACAGCGGCTGGATGTGTGGTGCCAAGATGCCTGGCTGAAGTGTCGACAGCAAATGCTGCATGGTCAACAACGCATGAATCTCGGAAGCGTTAAACCATAAACCCGGCAGGCTATATTGTTTCTTTGCGCTTTCGTCATCAGAGAACCGATAACCGCGCAGCTTTCTATCCCACTCAATCGGCGCATGCAGCCGATCTTTCATGTACTCAATATCTCGCTTTAAGGTCGCAAGCGATATTTCCATTGCATCCTTGAGGTCAGCGCTTGAAACGACAGCTCTTGCTTCGAGTAGCTGGTGAATTTTGTAGATGCGTTCAGTGCGATCCATAAATCTCCTGGCCCTCTTTTTTTGTTGAAACAGGATTGTGCCAGAACTGAAACGTGTTACCTATCGAACTGAGCATCAGCTATTGAGAGAAATTTCGAATGGCAAGTTTTGGCCTACAAAGGGAGTCTACCCAAAGTTTTTCATCGCCGCAAAGCTGCCATTCACAACTATCTCTTTGCCAACATGGAAAGCTAGGTTCGGACGCTGTCCGTCAGATCTAGTATGAACTACTACAATTTGGCGCTAATTGGCCAAGCATGCAGCTCGTAGAAACGAAACCGATCACGATGTATCTGTTCTAGCTGAATCCTATCGCCATTGACGGGCACTGATTTAACGTTCTCGAATGCCCTGGCTACACGCATTGCCAGCCCATCGGGGGTGAGGTAGTGAACCTCCCGCCATAATCTCTTGGAAATGCTTTGCAGGTGCGCGGAAATGATTTCCTCGTACCCCTAAGGGGACTTTATCTGGCGTTCGATTTCGATAGCCACGCGCGCACCCGCCGGTGAAGTCGCAATCGCATCGGGGATTTTCTTGAGGCCTTGGCTATGCAGCAGCTTGCCCGGCGTCCAGTCGGACCAGCCAGCCTCCTCGGCTGCCAGCCTCGCGCGCTGCGTTTCTAGGTGGTGGGGAATGTATGAGCTGTTTGTGCGTCCTAGCTGGAAGTATGGCCGGTCAAACCGATCCATCAAGGCTAGGCCATGCGGGGTAATGCCGTACAGGTGCATTTTGCGCGAACCTACCATGTGGCTTTCAAATTTCAGCGCACCATCGCGCACAAGACTGGTCAGCGTTCTTTCTGCTGCGCTGGGGCTGGCAGCCATGACTTGGGCGGCGACCACAACACTGGTATAGACCTCTCCGCTTGCCAGGAAGCCCAGTACGATGCCTTTTTTCGCCTGCGCCCTTGCCTGCCGCTCTTCGTAACTCATTCTCGGTATTTCGGTTCGCATCTGTTGTCCCTTTCTTGTCGATTGGACAAGTTCAGCACGGCTTTCCCGAACCTATTTACCTACGCATTGACTATCCTATCCTGTGGGTATAGGATGCGCCAATGGACACGCCTGAACACACCTTGGAGTGGCTGCTTGATTACGATGGAAGGCGGCACTTTTACGCCAGCGGCCATTTCCTGAAGTTCGAAATCAGGCTGATTGAGGAGTCAGTCCAGGTGCCGCACGGCATCGCCTATTCCTTCACCTTTCATGATCCCGATGGAACGAGGCTGCTGGGTTTCGACAATGCGCACCCCGTGCCGCATGCTGGCGGGAAGTTTGTAAAGGCCAAGCCGAATGCCGATCACTGGCATAGAACAGTTAATGACGAAGGCCGCCCATATGCTTTCGTATCGGCAGCGAAGTTGCTTGATGATTTTTTTGCTGAGGTTGAGAAGCTTTGCGAAGCGCAAGGCATATCGACCGAGGTGGTGGACGACAAGGAGACATGATTATGAAAATGAAAATCCAGTCTATGCAAGACCTGAAAAAGGAAATGCTGTCTGTCGCTCGTGGTGAGCGCAAGGCTCCTGCCGATGCTGCCCAAACTTCTTTCGAGTCTGTAGAGGCCGTGATTCGGCTGCTGACTCCTGAAAACCGTTTCCTGCTCGCCACCATAGACCAGAAGAAGCCTGCTTCTGTAGCCGATCTGGCAAAACTGGTGCAGCGCGCGGAACCCAACGTCAGCCGCACTTTAGGCAAGCTTGAGGCATTGGGCTTTGTGCGACTGCGCCCAGGTGTGGGGAAGGCCAAGATTCCAGAGGTCGCAATCCATCGCCTAACGGTGGACATGGATATCTGCGCACAACACGACAGGGTGGCGGTTGCTTAACTTGGTTTAAGTTCCGCCCTCCCCTTTACGCCGTACTTACTTCAATTCATCAACCAGCCATTCAAAAAAGGCTCCGGCCACCACGCCGGAGTCCAATCCTGTCGTGCAATAGGCCTTATAGGCAAATCCGTTAGAAGCCTGAAGGTGCGCGGCAAACCGGGATTCGATTTCCTTTTGCTGCGCCACTTCCATAGCCGCATATCGCAGCTTGGCATCTGCCAGCCGCTGCTTTTTTTCAGCAACCCGTTTGGCATCCTCCGGGTTATCTGTGGGTGTTGGTTTCGTTTGCGATGCGCGCCAAGCCGTGAGCGTCTCCCAGTCTTCCGCATTTGGCCCCTCGGCGGTGATTCGCTTTCTGACGGCTGACTTAAAGCCCGCAGGACTCCTGACTCCCTCTGTTTTGCGCTGCATCCAGAAGGCTGCGGTAATGAGTTCCTCAATGGTTCCCTGCAATTCGCCTTCCTGCCAAACCGGGGTTTTGGCTTTGCAACTCATGTCATCCCCAGCCCCACCAGCGGTGGTGGTGGGCGTAATCTCAGCCGGTAATCTCTGCTCTATGGAGGCTGGTTTTTGGGGGGACTGTGGATTCAATCCCCCGAGGTCTGTAGATCGCTTTTCCGAGGTGCTCAATTTTTTAACGCCATCTGCAACGAATTGATCCAGGAATGCATCCACCAGCGCATGATTGCGGAAATAGTGAGTCAGATTTTCTTTGCGGTCGACGTAGCTGCAATATCCCCGTCCGCAAAAAGGATCAACCGCATTATTGAATTCGCTCTTTGAATTCCAGCGAATACCTATCGCATCGAACATCCGGCGGAATTCATGGGGCGAGCAGTTCAGTTCTTCGCACCAGCTATCACCCGGACGATAGAGCCGATGGCCCGGAATAGGATTACCTTGTTCGTCCTTGCCTTTGGGTTGGACGGGTTCGAGGAATTTGTAAAACCCGTCCGGCTTCAACGCGAACCAGTAATCCAACTGCTGCATCAATATGCAGCCTTCCATGCTGCCAGCCATAGCGCGCAATTCCTTCACGTACGGAATGACAGCATGAAAGATGGAAAGAACTTTGTTTTTCATTTCTTCTTTCCCTTGGGACGGCCTACACCGCAGGCGCGCCAAAAACCATCTGGCCGCGTCGTCCCAAGCTTGCGCACCTCAAACGCTACAGCGTTTGCAAATCGATCAGGGTCGATCTCATACGCCGCCAATGCGGACGACACGTCAGAGCCGCGCAAACTGGCTAAGACTGCATTGCGGGTTGATTCCGCATGCGCAAAGCGAAGCGAAAATAACGGATTGGCAGCGTCCATTATTCGCATCCGCGCGACCTCCAGCACCGCGGCCAACTGGGTGTCTTCATCCTGCAACGTAAACCAAGACCTGACTTGCGCCACCTCAAGATCGTCGATGAAATTAGTTTGAGGGTTCATGCTGCCACCCCCTTCTTTTCCGCTTCACGACGGATTGATTCTTCTTTTGTTGGGCGGCCAGGTCGGCGTGATTGTTGGGCGGACGATGAGGCAGGGTAAAGCTCTTCAAAAAATTTGATCAAATCGGAAACACCAACCATTTTCAGATTGCCCACCTTTACTATCCGGATTGGGAATTTCCCTGCGGACAGAAGATTATGTGTCGTCTGCTGCGCATATCCGATTGCCGCCCCCGCCTGAGCCGGTGTAATCAGAAGTTTGGTTGAGTCAAATTGCTGGTAATGCACGGCGACCGGCTGGTCGCCAATAAATTTTGCTTGAGACATGACGTGTCCTCGCGTTGTGGCGAGAACGGCAAATTCAAATCAGGGTATTTGCCGCGACCTCGCCTGATTCAGAACTGCCGGTAGAAACCGGCGCCAAGAATCAGGCGGAGCGACGTGGGGGTGGGAGTGCTACCGGCAGAATTGCCGATCTGAAATGTGCTTTGAAAGATTCGAGAACTAGGACTAGCTCAGTCACCAAGGTGTTCAGCGATCTCAAGAAGTTGTGGAATTTTCTTGTTAGCTTCAAACCTAGCTTATCGCTTGCAGTTGTGAAGAAAGTAAAAACGACAGCAACAAAGCCAAGCAAGCAAAGTAAAAAATGCGACTCAATCACTAAAGCAATAGGGACAAGAACAATAAAAAATGAAAACTTAGTAATGCGTTCACGCATTCCCCAAGACTCGCCTTTTTTCTTGAGTTCGACCATACGAATATATGGAAACAGCGCCATGATAATGCGCCGAATAAGCAAATCGAAAAGTTGGGATGTGGAAAACATGTGTCTGATTTTTGAGTATTTTTTAGCGTCTGTCAAGATTATCTCACAACTTTTTTCAACCTATTTCTCCCTAGCCCTACCCCAACTTTTTCGCCAGTTTTTCAGCGTGCAAATGCGTATAGCGTTGAAGCATCTTCAATGTCTTGTGACCACTAATGCTGGCTATTTCCAACATCGAAAGATCACCGCGTTCTGATAGCCTGGACAGCGCTTCATGCCTAAGCAGGTGGAAGCAGTAATCCACAATTTCTGCGCGCTTCAAAGCGGCTCTAAAGGCATGATATAGCGTCATTCTTTGCATGGTGAATACTTTGCCACTAACTGATACCGGCAAACTGTTCAGAACAGCTAAAGCCTCACTTGTCAAAGGAACGGCGCGGTCATCGCCGTTTTTGGTTTCGCGCAACAGCGCTATGCAGCGTTGCTTATTTACATCTTTCCATTTCAGGTTAAGTATCTCACCCTGACGCGCGCCTAATGCAACCGCCAGGCGCACCGCTGGCCACAAATTGCGGTTGCGACTTGCTTTACATTCAGCCTCCAGTTTTTTCCACTCTTCCTCATTCAAGCGGCGATCACGGGCTTTGCTTTCCTTCGGCATCTGTACTTTTAAGACGGGATTTCCCTTGGGCAACTCAATGCCGCATTGTTTCTCTGCATATACGAAAAGAGCGCTCAGCATATAGAACTCCTTTCTAACAGTGCTGCCGCCTATGAGCTTACCGCGCCACTTTTCTTGTAGGCGGTCGTCACGGTATTTGGATACTACCTTCTGATCAATAACAGCCAAGCAGTATTGTCCAAGCTTCTTGCGCAGGTGCTCGCATTGGTATTTGTAGGCTTCTTTGCCATCCTCTCGCTGCCTATATTCGCCGGGAGCGTGATTCTTCATGAAATCGCTAATGTGTTGTGAGAGAGTGGTTTGCTCGGCTAGCGTTCGATCAAAGTAAACCCCCTTGTCCATTTTGCTCTCAACCTCACGCGCCCACTTGATTGCAGCATCCTCGGTCTCAAAGGTCTTGGTTGTAACCGGAAAGCCCTTACGCCGGATTTGGACATGCCATTGGAAATTGCCTTTTTTGCGGATAGTTGCCATATCGCCTCACTGTGCCAAAAATGTGCCAAAAACTCATTTTTCAAACTAGCACAGCTTCTCAAAACCTATTTCTGATGGGTTCCGGCGGGTAATGATTGCCCGGCTGGAAAGCGTGTGTGGGGTAATACCCCACCGCGGGTTCGAATCCCGCCCTCTC
>VFSW01014342.1_pt1 | contig 10960 bp, 9 predicted proteins | sample 5358111 | NCBI WGS metagenome assembly VFSW01 (sample SAMN11554181, study PRJNA540505) | mine drainage metagenome | isolation source: sediment from site ElyBrook_90M | place: USA: Ely Copper Mine, Vershire, VT | collected 2017
CGGCCGCTTTGTGCAACAGCCGGGGACGCCGCTTCATGGCGACAATGCCTGGGTCAGCGTCGAAGCGAGCCTCAAGCCGGGCGAACAAGTGGCATTGACCCCGCCGCCCGGCCGGAGGCTGCTGCCTTGACGAGATTCACAGGGTATTGGCCGGACTTATCGCTCGGACTTGCGGTCTTGCTTGGCCGCAAGCTGCGCAGCCTGTTTACGATCTTCGGGTTGATGCTAGGCACCGGCGCGATTGTGGTTCTGCTTGCGGCCGGCGGCTCGCGGAGCGCCGAGCGCCTCGCGGAATCTCTAGGTCAGGAGAACATCCTCGTCGAGTCGCGCGCTCCGGGAGCCTTCAATCTGAGTGAGGCCCGCGCGATCGGCCAACAACTGCCAGGGATCGCGGCGCTGGCGCCAGTCCGGATCCTGGTACCGATGAACCTGCTGCCGAAGCCTGCCCGGGAGGTTCCGCTGGTCGCCGGCGTCGATCCCGTATTTGGCTCGGTGTTTGCGGTTCGTCTCGCTGACGGGCGTTTCCTCGATGCAGAGGACGACCAGAGCGCGGCGCCGGTGTGCGTGCTCGGCGAGGCGGCGAAACTGAACCTGCTCGGTTTCGAATCGGCGGTGGGAAAGTACCTAAAGGTGGACGGTGTTTGGCTGCGTGTGATCGGCGTGCTGAAGAGCCAGCCGCGCATTCCGGACGAATTAACCGGGTTTCAACTTGCCGATCGCGGCCGGCTGATTCTTGTGCCGCTCAATGCGCTCGAGCGGCGCCTCGTTGCAGCCTCGAGCATTGACCAGATCGACGCGATTGCGATGCGAGTGGCTCCCGGAACTGACCCAGGCGCTGCCGCGGCGGCCGTGAATGCGATCCTCAGCCGCTCGCGTCCCGCCGGAGGCGACTTTCACATGGCGGCGCCGGGCAGCTTAATCGAACAGCAGCGCCGCCGCCGTGTCCCGTTCCTGCTCGTCACGCTGGGGGTGGCCGCGCTCTCCCTTTTGATGGGTGGGTTGGGCATCATGAACATGATGTTCACCGCGGTGATCGAGCGCTCCCACGAAATCGGCGTCCGCCGCGCCATCGGGGCGCGCCAGACGGACATCGCCCGGCAGTTCCTCTCCGAAGCAGCCGTTATTGCAGCGATCGGAGGGCTGGTCGGGATCTTGCTCGGCGAGGTGCTTTGTGGCGCGGTGACAGCCGTCACCGGCTGGTCTGCGGCAGCAAGTGGGCGCGATGGCCTTGTCGCGTTTGGCATCAGCCGGGCAACGGCCGTTGCCTTCGCCCTGCAACCGGCCCGGCAGGCGTCGATGGTGAGCCCGGTGGAGGCGGTACGGGGCCGGTAAGCGGTACCCTCGAATACGCACTAACATGGGGAAGATCCGCATCCTGGGCGACCAGATCGCCAACAAGATCGCCGCCGGGGAAGTGGTAGAGCGTCCCGCGTCCGTCGTTAAGGAACTGCTGGAAAATTCGATGGACGCGGGTTCGATGTCGATCCGGATTGACGTCGAGGCGGGCGGCCGGCGTCTCATGCGCATTCTGGACGACGGCTGCGGAATGCTTCGCGACGACGCGCTGCTGGCCTTCGAGCGCCACGCCACCAGCAAACTGAGCGACGCCAGGGATCTGCTGTCGATCGCCACTCTTGGCTTTCGCGGCGAGGCTTTGCCTTCGATCGCCTCCGTTTCCCGGCTCGCCCTTGAAACTCGCGCTGACGGAGATTCCATCGGCACTCGCGTGGAGATCTCCGGCGGACGCCTCATCCGGTGCGACGATGTGCCGGCGCCGCGCGGCACATCGGTGGAGGTCGCCGATCTGTTCTTCAATGTGCCAGCGCGGAAAAAGTTCCTCCGCTCTGAGCAGACCGAGTTGGCGCACATTGCTTCGCTGGTCACGCACTACGCGCTCGCCCGGCCGGAGAAGGCGTTCGTGCTGAATCATGGTGGCTCGCCGCTGCTTGATCTCACGCCGGTGGCGACGCTGCGCGAACGCGTCTACCAGGTGTTCGGCAACCGGATGCTCGAAGACCTGATCGAGCTTGAGCCGGCCGGACGGGAGCTCGATCCGGCCTCCGGCGAGGAGAACCCGCTCGCGTTCCGGCTGCGCGGCTTCGTCTCGGCCCCGAGCGTGCAGAAGCTCAATCGCAATTCGATCTATCTGTTCGTCAACGGCCGCTTGATTCGCGATCGTCTGCTTCTCCACGCGCTCTCGGCAGCCTATTACAACCTGATGCCTCCGGCCTGCTTCCCCGTGGCATTGTTGTTTGTCGACTGCGATTTCGAGGAAGTAGACGTCAACGTTCATCCCGCAAAGACCGAGGTGCGATTCCGTCACAGCTCGTTTGTGCACGACTTTGTGCGCGACACGGTGCGCGATGCGTTGATCGCCGCCAAGCCCGCCGCTGCGATGCCCTTACCGCCGCGCCCGCCCCAGCCGGGCGAAGGGCTGCCGTACTCGGAATTCAGCCAGCGCCTGGAGACAGACGGCTTCGTTGCGTCCGTCGCTGCGCCGGAAAGCGGTTCGAGTGCGCCCGGTCCCGGCTTCAATCTGCGGCCTCAGCAAGCCCCTCCGCCACGCCTGGACCTCGAGCGTCCGGCGCCGCGGTTCGACTTCGATCCCGCGCCCGTGGTGCGTCGCGCCCCCGACTCGCACGGTTTTCTGCCCGACGGCTTGTACGCGGCCGAGGCATCGCTCGCCTCGCTGGCTGACCTGCGCCCGCTTGGCCAACTTCACGACAGCTTCATCGTTGCGGCCGGCCGCGATGGACTTTGGATTATCGATCAGCACGTGGCCCACGAGCGCATTCTGTTTGAGCAGGTGCTCCGCCAGCAGAGTGAAGGGCGCTCCGGAAGCCAGCGGTTGCTCGTGCCCTTAGTCGTGCGCCTTAGCCCGTCACAGCAGATTGAATTCGCGCGCATCGCAGCGGAGATGGAGCGTGCGGGATTTGAATGCGAACCGTTCGGCAACCGCACGCTCGCGATCAAAGCGGCGCCGGCCGGCATTAGCCCCGCCGATGCCGAGTCGCTGGTGTTCGAAATCCTCGAGGTGGCGGAGCAGGAGTTGCGGCAGGCCTCCTCGGACGACCTCCGGCGCAGCATGGCCGCCTCCATCGCCTGCCGCGCGGCGATCAAGATCAATACGCGGCTCGAGCCGACGAAAATGGACTGGCTGCTGCACGAACTGGCGGCCACCAGTTGTCCGATGAGTTGTCCCCACGGACGTCCGATCGCTTTACGCTATACGATGCGGGAAATCCTGCGTAGCTTCCACCGCATCTGAAGCGGCGCGCTCACTCCCACTCGATGGTACCCGGCGGCTTATGAGTGAGGTCGTGAAACACCGCTGCGATGCCTGATTTCGCCAGCAAACGCTCGCAGAGGGCGGTCATCAGTTCCGAGGGAATCGGAACGGATTCGGCTGTCATGCCATCAACGGAGTGCACGGGCCGCAGAACGATGGAGTCCGGCCGCTCGCTGGTGCCGATCGGAATCAGGATGACGGGGAACTGCCAGATGCCCCCGTCGAAATTGTGCCGGTCCGCGAGTTCGCGAACCACGGCGTCGGCGGCCCGAAGGCGTTCGAGCCGTTCTTTGGTCACCGTGCCGTGAGTGCGGCGCATCGCTTCCGGAGCCAGCCCTCCCCCGCGCACGATCACGCGGTTCACGCGCATCTCGCGGTTCACGAGTGCGGTGGCGCGGTCGTGCAGGCCGGGCTCATTCGGCGCGCCGTCGATCAGCAGCACCTGCCGGTAGCTTCGCGAATCGCCTTGCACGCCAACCGAGCGGACCGGCAGAATCCAGCCTTCAGAGACCCGCTCGACGGGCGCTTCTTCTTCAGAGCACAGGCAGCGAATCGCCAAGCCTGGGCCGGGGAAGGGGTGACGGTCGAGCAGTTGACGCGGGATTCTGAGTTCGTCCCCGGCTTCGCGAACCTCGTCCTTGTATAACGACGACAACGGCTCGATGATCCGGCCCGCGTCGATCAGCATCTGGATTCCCGCGACGCGATTGTGATGCGTCTTGATCACGTCGGCTTTCGCGGTGCCACCACTCTCAATCGTATCGGGATAGATGGTCCCTTGGCCGAGGATCCAATGCCCGCTGAGAAAATCACCGCTTCCCAGAATCCTCTCCTGTACCACGACGAACTCCTCGCCGATGCGCTTCCGCTTTTCTTCCGGCTCGCTGATGCCTTCGAGCGCGCGAAGGAACTGGGCACTCGCGTCTTCCACGTGAAACTGCGTAGCGCCGAGTTTCGCGAAAACATTTTCCACGAATTCTGTTTCGCCCTCGCGCATCAAGCCTGTGTCCACGTACACACCATAAACGCGGTCCGGGCCGAGCGCGCGAAGGCATAGCGTAAAAGCGACCGTCGAATCCACACCGCCGCTCACGAAGAAGAACACGTTCCGGTCCCCGGCGATGCGGCGGATGTCTTCCTCAATCCGCGGGACGCGGCGTCGCGGATTCCAATCCCGCACGCAGCCGCAGATCCGAAACAGGAAGTTCGCGTAAATCTCCAGGCCGTGCTCGGTATGGACCACTTCGGGGTGGAACTGGAGGCCAAACAACGGCAGCGCCGTGTGTGCCATCGCCGCGACCGGGCACTCGGTTGTGGCGGCGATCGACACGAAATTCGGAGGGGGCGTCTCCACGCGGTCGCGATGGCTCATCCACACGCGCGTTTCGCCATTGAGGCCGGAAAGCAGCGGATGCGAACCGGACGTTCTCATCACGGCCATTCCGTACTCTCCTTTGTCGCCGCGGGCTACCGCTCCGCCCATCTCGTGAGCCATGATTTGCAGCCCGTAGCAGATGCCGAGCACGGCGGTCCCGGGTAGATGGAGTATGGCTGGGTCAATGCGCGGGCTACCCGCTTCGTACACGCTCGCCGGTCCGCCTGAAATCACGATGCCTTTTCGCCCGCGCAACTCGCTGGCCGGTGTGTCGCTGGCCCGAACCTCCGCCGACACTCCCAGTTCGCGAATCTTCCGGGCGATTAAGTGGCAGTACTGACCGCCGGCGTCGAGGACCGTGACTTGCGGCGCCTTCTGCTCCTCGGTCATGCTGTGGCTGTGCTCACTGCCCTCCGGCGACTCCGTCCAAACGCTGCACCATCAGTTTCTTGGACCGCTCCAGCAGCGCCTTCGCCTGCGGCATCGCCGCCGCCGCCTGGATCACCATCGGATCGGTTTCCGCCGCGACCTTCTGCGAAGCCTCGTAACTGAACGCGGTGATGTACATCTCTCGCTCCAACTGGTCCTTGATCCACTGGACGTTTTCCGTCCAGTCGGCTTCGGTGAACTCGATCTTCTGCTTCAACAAAAAATCGTGGAACTGGTTGAGGACGTCGTTGTCGGGTTCCCAACCGGCCGGCAGTTTCGCCGAGCGGCCGCCGAAGTAACTCGCCGAGAAATTAAAGAAGGCATACTTGCGGAACAAAAGATCCGTCTGGAACTTGCTGAGCTTCGGTGTCGGGATCTTCTCGTCCGGCGTGATCCCGCCGCCGCCGTAGACGGTCCGGCCGCTGTCGGTCATCTTCACATCGGTCGGATGCGTGGGTTCGATGTGCTTACCATAGAAGTAATCGAGGAACGAAATGTTCGAGTAATCGCGCTGAATCAGCCGTCCGCTCGGCGTGTAGTAATGCGCGGTCGTCAGCGCCAGACCAGTGTTGTAGCTCAGCGGGTACACCGTCTGCACCAGACCCTTGCCGAACGTGATTTCCCCCACGACCCAGGCCCGGTCATGATCCTGTAGCGCGCCGCTGACAATCTCGGCCGCCGAGGCGGTATAGCTGTTCACGATGACGACGATTGGATAGTTGTCGCCGTCCGGGCTGCCTTTGGCGAAGTATGGCTTCTCCGGGGAGTTGCGCCCACGATGAGAAACAACCAATTCGTTTCGCCGCAGGAAATGCCCCGCCACAGCCACGCCTTCATTGAGCAGGCCACCGGGGTTTGCGCGCAGGTCGATTACGAGTCCTTTGATGTTGTCCTCGCCGAGCTTTTCAAGCTGTTGGTCCATTTCCTGGCTGGTCGTCTCGTTGAACGAGGTGATCGCCATATAGGCGATGCCCGGCTTGAGCCAGAACGCGTCCTCGACACTATTTCGTTTGATCTCGTCGCGGATCACGGTGAAGCTCATCGGCTTATCGACGCCGTCCCGGCCCACCGAGATGGTGACCTTGGTGCCTTTCGGCCCTTTGAGCAGATCAGCGATCTCCGACGTGCTGAGGTTGTCGGTCCGCTTGTCGTTCACTTCAAGGATCACGTCGCCCGGCCGCAGTCCGGCCCGGTAGGCTGGCCCGCCGCCGAACGGCGCGATGACGATGGTCTTTCCGTCACGTGGGCCGACCTGCATGCCGACGCCATAATAGTGGCCGCGCTGGTCCTCCCGCAGGGACTGGAAATCCTTCGGGTCGAAAAAGGTGGAGTGCGGGTCCAAGGTGCGCAGCATGCCCGGGATCGCTCCCTTGTAAATGGCCCTGTCCGCGCTCAGGTTATCGGCGAAGTTCGCCTCTACCGCGCCGTACACCCGCGAGAAAGCTTCCAGGTTGGCCTTCACGTCGTCGGCGGAGCCCGAAGCTGCCACGGCCGTGGTCTCCGGCCCGAGCAACCCGCCGAGCAGAGCACAACCCAGCACGAGTGCCGAGACGATAGCGAAAATACGGCCGCTGTTCCCCATATACCGATTATAAGGGCATCGGAGACTGTCCGAATCCGGCCGAAGTTTCCTCGATGGCTATCGAGCCGTTACACTGTAGCAATGAGCGCCGGTCTCCTCGTCCAATCCCGCGAGTCGGACGGCGTTGTCGTCCTCGATCTTAGCGGCCGGTTAATTGCCGGCGGACCCTCAAACGTGCTCCGGGAAGCGATTGACGCCGAACTGAGCCGCGGGCGAAAGCGCATTGTCATCAACCTCGCCGAGGTCGATTTTATCGACAGCACGGGCCTCGGCGCCCTCGTCATCTGCTTTACCACGCTACGCAAGGCCGGCGGCGCGCTCAAGTTGCTCCGCCTGAACCGGCGCAATATCGAGTTGCTCGTTCTGACCAAACTCTCGACGGTTTTTGAAGTCTTTCAGGACGAGCAGGACGCCGTTAATAGCTTCTATCCGGAACGGAAGATCCAGCCCTTCGACATTCTCCAGTTCGTCCAGGAGAACAAGGAACGGCCAGACCCGTCATGAGACTTCCTGCCGCCGGCTCTCCGGCACCGTCCTTCCGTCTTGACGGGCTCGATGGGAGGCCCCATGCGCTTGCCGATCTGGCCGCGCAAGGGCCTGTCGCGCTCGTCTTTTTTAAAGTCACGTGCCCGGTCTGCCAGTTCACGCTCCCGTTTCTCGAACGGATCGCCGCGTCGAACAGCCTTCGTGTGGTGGCGATCTCTCAGGACGACGCGAAGGCCACCCAGGCGTTTCACAAGCGCTTTGGCATTACATTTCTAACCCTTCTCGATGATGCCGCCAACGGTTACGTGGTCAGCAATCAGTACGGCATCACCTCGGTGCCAGCGCTGTTTCTGATTGAACCTGGACCGATTATCGGGCTGTCCGGGAACGGCTTCTCGAAGGCCAATCTCGAGGAACTGGGGCGGAAGGCGGGAATTCCGCCGTTCCGGCCGGGTGAATCCGTGCCGGAGTACAAGCCCGGTTGAGGTTCGAAAAACTGAGGCTCCCGGCGGGAGCCGTAATCAATCCGAAAGCGCCTGTTCGAGGTCCGCAATGATATCGTCGACGGCTTCGATGCCCAGGCAAATCCGCACTAGCCCGTCGCCGATGCCGAGCCGAGCCCGTTGCCTCGGGGCCAGATCGCGATGCGAGGCGATCGCAGGATAAAGCACCAGGGAGTGCACATCTCCGAGCGAGGTGCCGCGCACCACGAGCTTCAGCCGGTCCATGAACCGGAATACTTCCTCGCGCTTGGCTCCGACGATCGAGAAACTCACCAGTGCGCCCCTTAGGCCCTCCGGCAGCAGCCGCCGGATGGTCGCGGCGTCGGGATGGGCGGGGTCGCCGCAGTAGTGCACCTTCTCGACGCGCGGATGCGTCGCAAGCCACGCCGCAACACGGCAGGCATTGGCGCACTGTCGCTCCATCCGTAGCGGGAAGGTCTTGATGCCGCGCATCGTCAGGTAGCTCTCGAAGGGCCCAAGCACGGGCCCGGTGATGCGGCTCAGCGCCGTGAGCGCGGACCAACCCTCAACGTTTGAAATGACGGCGCCGCCGAGCACGTCGCCATGGCCGGCGAGAAACTTCGTCACGCTGTGGACCGAATAAGTCGCGCCGAGTTCGAGCGGCCGCGTCAGCATTGGCGTCGCGAACGTGTTGTCCACCACGAGCAGCGCCCTCTGCACACGTGCCGCCTCGGCGATCCGGTCGATCTCGCCCACACGAAGCAGCGGGTTCGAGATCGTTTCCATCGTCACGCAGGCGTACCGGCGGGAAGCGAGTTTCGCCCGCACGGCGTCGAAGTCGCAGATGTCGACGAAGTCCGTCTCGACTCCCATCGGCTCGAAGACCTTCGTCAGCAGGCTCAGCGTCGCCCCGTAGAGAGCGCTCGCGGCGAGGATCGCCTTCGGGCGGTCCAGTAGCGCCGCCTGCAGCGCTACTTGCATGGCCATCATTCCGGATGAGCAGGCTAGCGCGCCGGCGCCGCCTTCAAGATTGGCAAGCGTTTCTTCGAGCGCCGAACGCGTCGGGTTCTCATAGCGCGCGTAGGAGAAGCCGTCTTCCTCGTGGCCCAGCACGCGGTCCAGTTTCGCTGTGTCGGCGTAAAGGAAACTTGATGCGGCGTAGATCGGTGTGGTCACTGGTACAAACGCGTCGCGGTTGGCAGACGGTTTGCGGTCGCCCGAATGAACCGCCCGCGTTTCCAGCCTCATTTTCTTTTCCATCGGACTCCGTCCTTGGTATCTTCCAGGATCACGCCTGCTTCCAGCAGTTCCGTGCGGATTGAGTCAGCACGCTGGAAGTCCCGCGCTTTCTTCGCTTGGGTTCGCTCGGCGATGCGCTTTTCGATCTCCTCATCGGCGAGGCCTCCTTCCGCCGTGGGGCGAAGGACCTCAAACACAGAGTCAAAGTGATCTAGGAAGGCGAGAGCCTCCGCCGCGTTTCCGCTGAGAAGCTCGCCCGAGTCAAGCGCCGAGTTTGCGTCGCGGACGTATTCGAACACCGCGCCAAGTGCCGCCGCGCTGTTCAGGTCGTCGTCAAGCGCGGCGTCGAACGCCTGCCGGGCCTCCGACGTCCGTGCCGTCATCGCTTCCCCGCGCCCTTCGCGCAGACGGTCCGTCTTCAGTCGAAGCACGAACCCGCGCAGCCGCGCGATGGAAGTCGCCGCAGCTTTCAGCCCGTCCATCGTGAAGTTCAGTTTTTGCCGGTAAGGAACGGAGAGCAGAAGATACCGGATCGTCTCCGGTGCGTGACCCATGGCCTCCAGTCCGCGCAGCGTGTAGAAGTTGTCTGCCGATTTCGACATCTTCTTCGACTCGACGAATAGATGTTCGCTGTGCACCCAGAACCGCGCGAAGGGCTTGCCTGTGACCGCCTCCGACTGCGCGATTTCGTTTTCGTGATGCGGAAAAACCAGGTCGATGCCACCAGCGTGGATGTCCAAGGTTTCGCCGAGATACTTCATTGCCATCGCAGAGCACTCGATGTGCCAGCCAGGGCGGCCGCGACCCACGGGCGTGTCCCAATACGGTTCCCCGTTCTTGGCTGCTTTCCAGAGCACGAAATCCCGCGCGTCGTCCTTCTCATACTCATCCACGTCGACGCGTGCGCCGGGCCGGATGCCGCCGAAGTCGCTGTGCGAAAGCTTACCGTAACCAGGAAAATTCGCAATCCGGTAGTACACCGAGCCGTCGCTCGTGTACGTGTACCCCTTCTCGCTGAGTTGCTCGATCAGTTCCGCCATTTCGTCAATGTGGTCGGTGGCCTTAACAATCCGCTCCGGCCGCTGCAGTCGCAGACGGTCGGCATCTTCGAGAAAGGCTTTCGTATAACCTTCCGTGTATTCGTAGATCGTCTTGCCCTCGGCGGCGGCGTTGCGGATGATCTTGTCCTCGACGTCGGTGATGTTCATCACGTGGTCGAGTTTCCAGCCGTGCGTGGCAAGCCAGCGCCGCAGCAGGTCCTGAAAAGTGAATGTGCGGAGGTTCCCGATGTGTGCGTAGTTGTACACCGTTGGGCCGCATGTGTACATTCGCACCGTGTGGCCGTCGGCAGGGACGAAGTCCTCGGTGCGCTGGGTCAGTGTATTAAAAAGACGCAAAGCCATGCTTATGAATCTTTCATCGTATCGCGGTTGCCTCATCAGCCCTCTTGTCGCGGCTGAAACGGCGCGTGATACTATAAAGACGTCCCTCCGACGTTAGCTGCTCCATCCGGACGGCAAAGTTTCGAAATCGTTAAAGCACGGGAGTTTGCTGCTAGTTTTTTATGCCAACGCAGCCGAAAAAGGTTTTGGCCGTGGTGGACGATCTGATGTTCACCGTGAAGATCAACGACGCCGCGAAGCGGAACGGCCTGGAGGCCGTTTTCCTCAAGTCCGCCGAGGACGTCCTCGCCCAGGTCAAGGAAAAGCCTCTAATGGTTATCCTCGACCTGAACTCGAATGCCGTAAACCCGGTCGAGTTAATTCGGACTCTTCGTGCCGGCGAGGAGACACGCCGCCTGAATATCCTCGGTTTTCTTTCACACATTCAGGGCGAGTTGAAACAGAAAGCACAAGAAGCCGGTGCGACACTCGTGATGACGCGCTCGGCTTTTTCAACCAACCTGCTGCAGATTCTGAAGCGCCACACCGGCAACGTTTAGGAAGTCCCGGGAGATTCTGCGTTCCGCCCGGCGAGCCAGACTTCAAACGGCGGCGTTGCCGCGTTCACAAACCGCATCAGCACGCCGTCCATCCCGCCAACCGCATCACTGGCCGACGAGATTCTGAACCGCCTCGAGTTCCTTCCCTCCCTCG
>VFSW01014343.1_pt1 | contig 10959 bp, 7 predicted proteins | sample 5358111 | NCBI WGS metagenome assembly VFSW01 (sample SAMN11554181, study PRJNA540505) | mine drainage metagenome | isolation source: sediment from site ElyBrook_90M | place: USA: Ely Copper Mine, Vershire, VT | collected 2017
TCAAATGACAATTGTTGGTAGCCCTCTCTCATATTCTTCACCTGTCTTTTCTATTTCGAATTCTCAGCAAACAAATTCGGTATCAGAAAGATTATGATACACAGGAAGGTTTTTATAACGAATAAGGCTATATTGGAGGAAATCGATCCAGGACTACTCATTTGTATCTTTAGAGTTATCGAAATCTACGCTTTTTCCTCCGTGGGAGGCTTTGCTCTAACTTGAAGGCATTTTCAAACCAGACCTGATCCCATATAGGTTTAAACAACGGCCAATCTTTAGAAATGTTGGATAGTTTGTTTCTTTCGCCGGCGTGTTTCAGCAGCAAGTGGGTGTTGGTGGTATCACTGGCGAGAACCGAGATTGCAATTTTAATTTTCCAATCTGGTCGGGAGCGTTTGAGTAGCCCGATTATTTGTTGCACCTCTGCCTTTTGACCCATCTCCCGCATAACGATAGCATGGTTAACCCACGACACCAGCCGTGCATCTTTCCCCAAGTTCAGATGATCGGCGAAGTTATTTAATCGGATCACTAAAGGATAACGTTCATGACGTAAAGCAGAGAAGATGAAAGCAACATATAGATCATCCGCATTCTTTTGCGGGCCACTACACCAGCTTCGCCAACACAACTGGTGCAATGCCGCGCCAAAAAAATGTACCGTTTCGAGCGCTTGCTCAAGATAGGTGGTCGGAACCAACAACCTCTGCCCGGCTACGAAGCCTTTTGATTGCAAATAACAGGGCGCAACATTATCCAGGTAACCTCGATCAACAACTCCATCTTTGTGGACGATCAGGTTTCGGCGCTGGGCGATTTCGATAAGGTCATCAAGTGTATTACCCAACAAGTCGATGTCTACGCCAAGTGTTTTAAAGAATTCCAGGCGGCTTTTCCAGCCGCCGCTCATCGCTTTCTTGATCAAGCTATCCATATTGGCTGCGCTCGTACTGGAGTAATACACCATGAACAAATCTTGGACGAGCAGATCGAGGAAACCTACAAGATTAACTAAAGCACTGCGACGAAGAATAATCCCGTTTGCTGGTGGTTGGTCGAAGGTAGAATTCATCACATCCAGCAGTTGAAATCCTTTTCTGGGATTTTCATAGAACCAATTCAAAGCACGCTGCTTGAATTCGCTTGATTGAAACGCCTCAATGACTTCTCGCGCATTGGCGTTTTCTCGAAAGTCTGGCTCAATTTCCAACATGTCAGCTGATGGGATAAATTCGGTGATGTCTTTTTCGACTTCGGCAAGATTGTCTCCAAAGAGTTCGGCTATTTCCTCAGCCAACTTATGCACCAGTTCTTTATCCCAATCTCCTGCAAGCCGGGCAATCTCGTGACTAAAAATCCAGAGTGCGCCGACATTGGCATTGAAGCGCAGCCAGATTTGCTTGAACTGCTGGTTGATCTCGCCCTTGTTATATGCCATGCTTAGATTTTAACCCCTTTGTATATTTTTACCTGTCTGAAAAATAGACCATACAAGTCACCTTGACTGAATTATTTTTTCGGTGAACTGTGTGTGCGAAAAATGGTAGAAGGCAATAAGGCTGACACTTTTAGGCGTAAAATTAACCCAGGAGCCGGCAATGAACTATCAAGAATTTCGCGACCTCTGGCACGATACGCTGCGAGCAGCGCACCTGCAAATTCCCTACCCAATTGGCCCCACCGAGCGGATCAATCTACGCAACATGAGCCGATCTTATGAATTGGTGATTTACGGCGGAATGCACCCCAAATGTGAGCCTTTCCACGTGACTGCAAGTATCACATGGGATTGGGATGCCACGCTTTCGGCACGTTACGCAACCACTGAAGAAGACATGCTGATGGAGATCTACGGCGATTTTGGCATCCACGATGATGATACGGTCTCTCCAATCCTGCGGATGGATGTTTGCCTGTCTGCGGGTGTGGTCTACGGAACTGTATACCCCATGCCGGAGTTGCCCCAATGGCAGCGCTGGGTCAAGCAGGCCAGTGATGAGCTGCAATCCCTCATGCCAACCGGTTACGAAGAGGATGGAGGGATATGCGCTTACAGCGATCCGATCCAGGCCAGTGTGAAGCTGCTGGAAGATGGCCGGCTCAATTTGGAAAGCGTGACGTTCAAAACCTGGCAAGCGATTAAACTGCCCCGCCAATGGGACGATCCAGAAAAGTGGGATCCTTCTCCCGTAGATGAGCTGCGGGATTTTGCCAACCGGATCGCCAGGGCGATGGACACATTAGAAAACAGCCTTGCGCGCCTGGCAGAAGGCAAAGCGTGATGAAGACGAATGTTGAACGCGTGCTGGACTATTTATGGTCTGCAGGCCCCCAGGGCGCGACCAACGCCCAGATACGCGACGCCACTGGCATCGAACCCCATCAGCAGGTTTATATGATCACCCAAGAGCTGAAACGAAAAAGCAAAATTTCCAGCCGCAGAGATGGTCATGAATGGCTGTTTTTCATAAACGAATCGACTGAAGGTTTACTCCAAAGTCCTGGGCAAGCTGCTCCCAGTACCCCTTTGTCCAGACTTACCGCAGCCCAATTCGAAAACCTTGCGCGCCAGGTATTCAGTCAGCGCTTTGGCTCGCCGCTCCATCCTGGGCAGGTGGCTGGGGTGCCAAAGCTGTTTGACCTGGTTTCGCCAAACGGTGAATTTGTCGGCGATGCCAAGTATTACACATTGGTTGGAGGCCAGCACTTGCCGCCGGCGAAGTTCTCGATCATCACCGAGCATGTCTGGCTGTTGGAGAAGACACAGGCCCAGTGCAAGTTTTTGGTGTTTGGGAACGATATGGAAGTGCCCAACCGCTGGCTGGCCAGGTATGGGCATCTACGCGGGGAAGTGGTTTTTTATTTCTTGACAGATGAGGGGGAAGTTTTTACCCTGGATGGGGTTTCTGATTGATCCAATGCTTCATGGATCAACCGTTATCAGTCTTCATCTTCGGGTTCTGTGCAGGATTCTATGGTGTAATCCTGATTGCCCCCATCAAACAAGTTGAGCTGCTGCACAGAACTGCTGCCCCTGGTGTAGAAAATACGCGGAACAAGACCATCTGACGACAATCCACCCAGTTTGTTGATTCCAGTTTCTATTCCTCGCAGGCATTCGGTCTGAAATCTTTCCCGAATCTGGTGGGTGTTATAACGCAGCACGGTCCACCTTTCAATTTGCAGGGCATTATCACGGGCATTGTCCAACGGGACACGCTCACGGTTCAAGTGCCAGGTATCGCCGTCGGTTTCCACATCGATCCGGCTATTTTTACAGAAAAGAGCAAAGTCGAGGAAATATGTCGCCTGGCGAAGACTGACCCCCACTGCCGTTCCGCTTCAAACGAGAGACGTTTCAATTCCGACCACATTTGATCTTCCAAGGGGATATCGTCGAAAAGATCGTTAATCTGTTCCGCCTGTTCGAACTGGCCCAGGTGGTAGGGATAAAGACGAGTCGCCTGGGCCGGTAACTGGGAATAGGCACTTGGCGTTCTTTTACCTTTACCAGGTTGAGGATGAAATATTCGCGCTCGGATTTCGCCGATTCGATCTCGTTGGGGAATAACTCATTCCTTTTGGCGCGGTGAATATCCTTGACCTGACCAAAATACCTGATCCGGTAAGCATCCTCACCGAAGTTTTTTGGATGGTAGAAAGCCAACCAACTCGGGGGCCAACGCTTAGGAGCGGATACAACCGGGATGCGATACCAGGACTGCTCCTGTAGGATGGCCAGGTCAGATTTATCCTTCAGAATCGCCACCAATCCGTCTTTGTTGCTCTCTTGCCGCGCCGTTTTAAAAAGGTAAGTATGCAACTTCTTTCCCGCTGGCACAAGGGAATCAAGTGAATTGATTCGTGTTTTCTCCAACCGGCCATGGCATCTTTGTAAATCCTATCGATCGTCCTTTCAAATGCATATCAGATTTTGACTAGTCATCTAATTTCGTTGACAATATATTTGATCAAGCCTATGATATTAATACGATCCCAAACGAGGGTACCCATGGCTGGAAAAATTGTCAATCACTTCCGCATTCTGTTGGCTCAGAAGGCGACCAAACATCAGCAAAACATTGCCTTGATGGATGTGCAAAGAGAAACTGGTATTGCCTGGTCAACACTTAATTCCTGGGCAAACAACCAGGTAACTCGCTATGACGCATCAGTGATACAAGCACTATGTGAATATTTAGACTGCCAGGTAGGAGATTTACTAGTTTTCGAGAAGCAAAAATAAGACTGTAAATATTTATGAAACTACATCATGGCAAAAATTTTCCCCGAACATCTTCCTGAAACGATCTTAAGTGATCCAAAACGCAAAGCTGAAATAATAATGTATGATGTTTTGGCAACAATGGAATCAAAGTTTTTGGTTTTCTATAGTGTTGCTTGGCAGGCTAGAAGGGACGGGATTACAAGAGATGGTGAAGCAGATTTTGTCATTGTTCACCCAGACTGGGGGATTTTAATTCTTGAAGTGAAGGGCGGCGGTGTTGAGTACAATGCAGATACTGGGGAATGGTTTACGGTTGATCGGAATGGTATTTATCACAAAATCCATGATCCAGTAGATCAAGCGAAGAAGAGCCACTATACACTATTTGATAAATTGTGCGATTTACCCGGTTGGGATAAGAACCGATATGTAAATATTGGCCATGCGGTATGTTTTCCACATATCAATGTTCCGGCGAATTCTCTGAAATGGGATTTACCCCGTCAGATCATCATAGATCACAATGATATCCAGGAAATTGAAAAAGCAGTCCTGCGCATTTTTGAGTATTACGGAATCACAAACAGAAAATACCCACTTGGTCTGGATCGATCGCGGGTAGTTCAGAATCTCCTTGCATCTTCGTTTGCATTTCGAACCCCTCTGGGTGTGGAACTGGAAGAGGAAGATGAAAAGATTTTTCAATTAACCGAACAGCAGATGCTTGTTTTGCAAATTCTACGCAAACGTAGGCGGGCGGCTATTGCCGGGTGCGCTGGATCGGGAAAAACGATGCTGGCGTTGAATAAAGCGAAGCAGCTCGCTGATCAAGGGTTTCATGTGTTGTTGGTATGTTTCAATGTGGCCCTGGCTCAATATCTCAGGAATTGCACTCCATCTTCAGTAGCGGTTTACCATTTTCACGGGTTGTGCAAAGAAATGACCCAAGAAAAAGGTTTCTCATTACGCCGGCCTGCTAATGAGCAAGAATATAACGATGTGATCTTGCCAGAGGAGTTGATGGATGCGGCAGAACAGCTGGGCCCTCAGTTTGATGCAATCATCGTAGATGAGGGTCAGGATTTCAAAGAAACCTATTGGATAGGACTCAGTGCATTATTGGAGCCGGATGGGATCTTCTATGTTTTTTATGATGACAATCAAAACCTGTATAGTGGAGCGGATGGATTAAAAGGCGTTATCGATGACGATCCATTTGTGCTGCCTGAAAATTGTCGAAATACAAAAGCCATTCACAATTTCGTCGTAGAATTTTACGACCATCCGGATGAATTAATTTGCAGAGCCCCTCTTGGCCGGCATCCGGAATTATCATATTATCAAGACGAGAAAAGCCTGGGACGAATAGTTCAGGCTAAGCTGCACCATCTAGTTGTCGATGAGCATATCTCTCCCCAGGATATTGTTATCTTAACGCCGCGAGGGCAAGAAAGAACGATATTTAAAATCGGTTCCAGGCTGGGGAGCTTTGTGTTAACAGATGGTAATCGGAAATGGGAGAACGACATTCAAGTTTCGACAGTGCACTCCTTTAAGGGGCTTGAACGGCGCATTGTGATCTTGGTTGAAGTAGATGATTCTATTCGATACAAACCTGAAGCTATTCTGTATGTTGGTTGTTCCAGGGCAAGAACTCACCTAATCATATTCGCTGATGAAATGATTTCATCAGACATTCGGCAACGCATCGAATCCGCCTGTAAAGGATAAATGGGGACCCTATGAAATACCGAGAGCTTATTCAATTTGAACCGGTTATTGACATTATCCAACTAAGGCAGGCCGACCAACGCGCCCGAGCGGAACAACTCGTTTCAACCTATGTTATTTCGGATCGAATGACTGATGTGATCCTCCATAGGATTTTGCCGAGCTTGCGTTGTGACATGGACCGGCCCGGAGATGGTCTTTTTGTTGTAGGTAATTACGGCACCGGCAAATCTCATCTCATGGCATGGATCACTGCGATTGCTGAATACCCTGACTTATTGGAACGAGTTACGCACCCGGCTGTCATTGAAGGATTTAAGCCCATAGCAGGAAAATTCAAGGTTGTACGTCAAGAGACAGGGGCGACCGAAAAAAACCTGCGAGATATTATTCTGGAAGACCTGGAAAAACACCTGAACGACATGGGTGTGACATTTCATTTCCCTTCGATGGAAAAAGCCTCCAATAACAAAGACTTGCTTATTGACATGATGCGGGAATTTCAAAAAGTATTTCCCGGGTATGGATTATTGGTTGCCATGGATGAACTACTTGATTACTTGCGTGGGCGTAAGGACCAGCAACTCGCTTTGGATTTGAATTTTCTCCGCGAGTTGGGTGAGGCTTGTGAGATATCACCATTTCGATTTATTGCAGGTATTCAAGAATCCTTATTTGACAGCCCGCGCTTCCAATTTGCTGCGGATTCTATCCGGAGGGTGAAAGCCCGGTTTGAACAGGTACGGATTGTCCGCGAAGATATGGCCTACGTGGTGTCACGGCGTCTCCTGGCCAAGACCGATGTACAGAAACAGCAAATTCGCAAACATCTCGAAAAATTCACCGCGCTTTATATGGCGATGGCGGAACATCTGGATGAGTATATTGATTTATTCCCTATTCATCCAGCGTATCTTGAAATATTTGAACGGGTGACGGTTGTTGAAAAACGTGATTTGCTCAAAGCATTAAGTCGCCAGATGGAATCAAAATTGGGTCTTGAAGTTCCCGCAAACGAGACTGGACTGCTTTCCTTTGATGAATATTGGGCGATCCTGAATGAAGACCCATCCTACCGTTCTGTTCCAGAAATTCGAGAGGTGCAAGATAAAGCCAGAGTGTTGCAAGACCGCGTCAAAACCGCTCCGAATATGCGTGATTATCGCCCAGCAGCAATGCGGGTGATCGCCGGTTTAGCAGTGCACCGACTCACTCTCACCGATTTATATGCGCCCGTAGGACTCACTCCTGGTGAGCTTCGCGATCAATTGTGCCTGTATCTTCCAATCCCCGAAGACGATGCCGACTTTCTGCTTACAACTGTCGAATCGGTTCTCCGTGAAATTTCCCGGACCGTGAATGGGCAATTCATTTCTCGGAACCCTGAAAACGATCAGTATTATCTGGATCTGAAGAAGGATATCGATTTTGACTCGCTGATTGAACAGCGGGCCCAGTCTTTGGATGTTGAACAGCTAAACCGTTATTTCTTTGATGTGCTTTCTCGTGGATTGGAGCTCAATGAAAGTACGTATGTGCCTGGTTTTCGAATCTGGCCTCGAGAACTACCCTGGGCTGGCCAGGGCATGACCCGGCGAGGATATATATTTTTAGGTGCGCCCAATGAGCGCTCTACTGCGCAGCCGGAACGGGATTTTTATCTCCACTTTCTAGCTCCTTATGGAGATGAAAAGGCCGAATTAACCCAAAAACCGGATGAAATTTTCTTTTGGCTGTCTAAGTCAAACGCTGATTTTGATCAGACTATGCATCGGTATGCGGGCGCGAAAGAAATGAGCGCCATTTCCTCAGGCAGTAATAAAGAGCAATACGAAAGGAAGGCCGGCCAGGAACTCCTTTCCCTTGTTAAATTGCTCAGAGATAATATAACCCGTGTGATCTCGATCCAGTACAAAGGAATACAAGTATCGGTTCCCCAAGCATTGTCTCAATTTCACTTGAATATTCGTGACCTTTCTTTGCGCGACCAGTTTTTTCGGCTTGCGTCTGAATTTTTAGGTGAGCACTTCAAAGAAAAATACCCGCATTATCCAAGATTCAATGGGTTTGAATTCACGACGGATACTATGCCTCAGGCAGTTGAAGCGGCCATCCGGGCGATTGCAGGTAATGCGGCAACGCGGCCGGCGCAAATTGTGTTAGATGGGCTAAACCTGGCGCACATGGAAAACAGCCAGCTCGAATTTACCACCGAGAATAGTCAATACGCCCAATATATCCTTGAGCGGTTGTATAAGTTACCAGAAGATAAGGTGATCAACCGTTCTGATTTGATCCAGGGAGGACGGGATGCCGAACGCGATATGCAATTTAGATTGGAGCCAGAATGGTTTTTGGTCGTTTTGGTTGCGCTCGTCCGTCAGGGTGAGATATCCCTTAATCTCCCCGGGATCCGCATCGATTCATCGAACTTGGATGAAGCGGTACGGGTTGGATTGCCAATGTTATTGCGCTTTAATGCGATCTCCCGGCCCAAGCCGATCCCCGAACAGAGTCTGCGCGCGTTGTTTGAAGCCATAGACCTGAATGCAGATTTGATCAGTGATGCAAGAAGCCATGAACTGGCAATCTCGCAACTGAAATTCGCGGTTGATCAGGAATTGAACCGCGTGGTGATCTTGCTGGATAATTTGCGTGAAGGCCCTCACTACTGGCGCGAAAGCCTTCTGGAACCACTCGAACTACAACATCTCCGTAAAGAAATGACCGACTATAAGAATTTCTTATCCTCCTTACAGCCACTCAATTCCCCCGGAAAGTTGCGTAATTTTACCCTGGGTCAGGGCGAAGTGCGCCACGAGATGCGCTCGCGAAAGAATGCGCAGGAGATCAATTATCTGTTCGAGGTCGTCGGAGCCCTGGCGACCGCGCTAGATTATATTTACCAGGCAGAAATAACACTGCCGGCGGATGACGCCTGGCAGTCTGAAGCGGCCAGGTTTCGAATGGAGCATATCGCGTTACTGCGTTCCTCAGCCAGCGTCCCCGGCAATGGCTTGCTGGCAAGGTTGAAAGGAAGCCTAGCAAATTTACAAGACGCCTACATTCAGCGTTACCTTGAATTGCACCGCAAGGCTCGCCTGGACTCGGCGCAGGACGCGGAAAAGAAGCGCATCACCAGCGATACGCGCTGGGGGCAGCTGCGCGCCCTAAGCGGGGTTGATTTCTTGAACCGGGTAGAGCTTCAAAAGCTAGAAGTACGATTGACAGACCTGAAATCTTGCCCTTCTTTGTCAGTGACCGATCTACGCTCCCGCCCGTTTTGCAGCTCGTGCGGCTTTGTGCCGCGTACACACTCTATCACCATATCGGCTGGTGAACAGCTCCAGCAAGTTTCAAACGACTTCGGCCAGTTGTACCTGAAGTGGGTCAATGGGCTACGCGAAAACTTAAAAAGTCAAAGCTCGCTTGCCAATCTTGCCCTGATTCCTGAAAAGGAGCGTAAAGAAATTACAGCATTCATCGATTCCGGTATGCTGCCTGAGAGAATGGCCGAGAGGTTCATTTCTGCGCTGCGCGACACCCTTCAGGGATTAGAAAAAGTGGCGATTGAGGGAGCGGACTTGCTGCTTGCATTGACCCGCCCCGGAATGCCGTGCACATCCGAAGAGTTTGAAAACCGCTTCCGCGGATTCTTGCGTCCGATCCTGGAAGGGAAAGACCCGACCAAAATTCGCATTCAGATTGACTGGTGAGACATGGCATGGATTAACGATCCGCACCAACACGAGCTTATTTCAGAGCCACGCGCCGAGTATCACGCCTATGAACCGCAGATCGACAAAGAAGCCTACCGCAGCCGGCTCAAGCTTCTTCTGCAAGACCCCGATTTTCGCAAAATAGAAGGCTTCCCCATCGGTATGGATGAAGCCATCTTTACGCTTTCGGACCCGCCCTACTACACCGCCTGCCCCAATCCGTTCCTGCGAGAAATTGTAGATGGGTGGATCAAGGAACGCCGCCAGGCGCGCAAATCGCGCGGCTTGCCGGATGATGAGCACCAACCGCATTTAGTCGAACCCCGCCAGCCGTTTGCCGCGGATGTTTCGGAAGGCAAAAACGATCCCATCTATAACGCGCACTCGTACCACACCAAGGTGCCGCACAAAGCCATCATGCGCTATATCCTGCACTATACCGACCCCGGCGACATCGTGTTCGACGGCTTTTGCGGCACCGGCATGACCGGCATGGCCGCCCAGTTGTGCGGAGATAAGAAGACGGTTGAGAGCCTGGGGTATCATGTGCGCGGCGACAAAATATTGGACGCGCAGGACAAATCGTTCTCCCGGTTGGGGGCGCGCAAAAGCGTGCTAGTAGACCTCTCGCCCGCGGCCACCTTCATCGCCTATAACTATAATACGCCAGTTGATGCGCTCGCATTTGAGCGCGAAGCCAAACTAATTCTGAGAGAGGTGGAAAATGAGTGTGGATGGATGTATGAAACCTATCACTCGGATGGAAAAACGAAAGGTCGCATTCTTTTCACAATTTGGTCGGAAGTGTTTATATGTCCAAATTGCGGGTATGAAATGGCTTTTTGGGATGTTGCCGTCGATCAAAGAACCGAGGAGTTACTTGATCAATGGGATTGCCCCCACTGTAAAATTAAGTTAACAAAAACACCACAAAAAGACAGCGGAGCGTTAAAAGTAGATCGAGCTTTTGAAACAGTTTATGATCGTGTAATAAACAAAACTATTCAACGGGTCAAGCAAAATCCTGTTCGTATTCATTACTCGGTTGGTGCTAAACGTTACAAAAAAAAGCCCGATGAGAAAGACCTTTTATTTATACAACAAATAAGAGATCTTCCTTTTACCGACACCTATCCAATTGTTCCTCTATTGAAAGGTGATAAAACATCGGATCCGATTAATATAGGAATCACTTACTTACATCATTTCTATACTGATAGAAATTATCTTACATTGATAAATATTGTTAGAAAAACATATGGAAAACGTTCCCTTTTT
>VFSW01014344.1_pt1 | contig 10959 bp, 6 predicted proteins | sample 5358111 | NCBI WGS metagenome assembly VFSW01 (sample SAMN11554181, study PRJNA540505) | mine drainage metagenome | isolation source: sediment from site ElyBrook_90M | place: USA: Ely Copper Mine, Vershire, VT | collected 2017
CGAACTTGTGTCCGAGCGCAACGTGCCGTTTGCTGAGATCGTCGCGTCGCTGCATCTGTACCAGGAAAGCGCGTACACCGCGGTTCCCAAGGATCCGCCGCCGCCGCTGGAGATCTACACGACCTTCGACAAGCTGAGCCACGTTCGCATGATCCTGCTGGCAGACGCGTACTTCCGGTCGGCGTCGGCCAGCGCGGGCGCGCGCATCCAGGCGCTCGAACGGCAAGCAACACTGCTGGCGCGCGAGAAGCGCAGTATCTTTCATGGCCTGGTTGGATCCAGCGCCGCGATGCGCCGGCTTTACGATCGAATCGACGCGGCCGCGGGAACTCGCGGCACGATCCTGATTGTCGGCGAAAGCGGGACCGGCAAGGAGCTGGTTGCGCGCGCGATCCACGAATGCGGCGCGGATTCGGCGGGGCCGTTCGTCGCGCTCAATTGCGCCGCGATTCCGAAGGACCTCATCGAGAGCGAATTGTTCGGATACAAGAAGGGTGCGTTCAGCGGGGCGAATGCCGACTACCTGGGACTCTTCCGGGCCGCCGAAGGCGGGACGCTGTTTCTCGACGAAGTTACGGAGATGGCGCCGGAAACCCAGAGCAAGCTGCTGCGGGCGGTGCAGGAACGAAGCGTGCGACCGGTCGGCTCGACCAGGGAGACGCCGGTAAACGCACGCCTGGTTGCGTCGACGAACCGCGATCCGGAGGAAGCTGTCCGATCCGGAAATCTGCGCCAGGATCTCTACTATCGGCTACAGGCCGGCGTCCTGAACGTTTCGCCGCTGCGCGAGCGCCCGGATGATATCCCGCTGCTGGTCGAGCACTTTATCGAGTACTTCAATGAAAAGCTCCAGCCGCGCATTCCGGTGCGAGGGATCGAGGAAGATGCGATCGCCGCGCTGATAAAGTACCCGTGGCCGGGAAATGTCCGTGAATTGTCCAACGCGATCGAGGGTGCGTTCACCTTCGGCCGCTCGCCAATGATTCGGCTGCAGGACCTTCCGGCCGGCGTTGCCGGAAATCGGTCCGGCGGACCTTTACCTCCGTCTGAAGGACCGGTGCCGCAACCAGAATCATCGATTGGCACCTTTGCCGAGGCTGAACGCGAGATCATCGCGCGGGCACTCAAGAGCACCGACGGCAACAAGGTACAGGCCGCGGCCCTGCTACGCATATCGCGTAAGAAGCTGTACGCGAAGATCGAAAAATACGGTCTATAGAAGTCCCGGCGCTATCCGGATTCAGGCGCCGAATGCTCAAACTCGGCTAAACGATGTGGCCGATCGCGTCACGGTTTCGTGACGGCTGACGCCTATCGATGCATTGAATGTCCTGGGACGGCACGGGCGCAATGCATTGTCGTGGCCGGTGAGGCCGGCGGCGGTTGGCACGGCAGTGGCTTAGAGACTCGAGTTCGAGGAGATCTCTATGAACAAGGGAATTGCACGAAGCATGGATCGGCGCGGGTCGCGGTCGGACAAGAGCCCGCCGGTCGCTCACAAGCAACGTTTCAGCGATCCGTCGATATGCGATCGATGCGGCGCCGTGTACAGCGGCAAAAGCTGGCGGCGTGGCCCGCGGCTGGCGCGCGAGGTGATCGACAAGGCACCGTGGGTGACGTGCCCCGGATGCGCGCAGGCGGCGATCGGCGAGTATCACGGCCGGGTGCTGATCACGGTCGGCAATAGTGCGAATCTCGAGGCGGTTTCGGCGCGAATCGCCAACGTCGAGCGGCGCGCTCAATTCACTCAGCCCGAGCGGCGGGTCGTCTCCAGCGACTGGAATGGCACGACGCTCGAAGTCCTGACGACCTCGCAGAAGCTCGCGCATCGGATCGCGCGCGAGGTCGAAAAGGCGTTCGCTGGACGCGGGCGTTTTTCATGGTCCGATGACGACGGCAGCCTGCTGGCCACGGTGGATCTCGCGCGAGCCATTGCTAAAGCGAAAGCGCGAGGACGAGGATAATATGTCCCCGGCGGACATTGGTACCGGCGCGCGTTCGGGCTTTTCGACACGCTGCGGCGTCGATTTACCAATTTCCGGTCCCTCTCAACCCCCGGCGGAGGTTGGTCTGGCCTCGCCGATTCAGACTTAGCAATTCCCCAAAGGTTCTATTAGCCGATGGCGCGAGTCTCTCGAAGCGAGTCTTGCGGCCGGTATTGTTGCTACTTTTGAACCAAAGCGTCCGTTTGCCCGTTTGCACAGTGATTTTGCTGTGGTGATATCAATCAACGTCTGCTAAACAGAGTTGGCGCTGCTCAAGCAAACGGACGCAGTCACGATCTATAGGTGCAATGATCGCAATGTTGAAGCCCATCCGAATCGAACTTTCCAAAGGACTTTCGCTTCTCTGTTTGAGCTTGCTGCTCCTTGCGACGCTCTTCACCGGGCGCGCAATGGCCCTGACGACCGTGACCTGCGATGACGATAACGGCAAGCCGTTGGTAGCAAACGATGCAGCCAGCGGCATGACCACCGACCTCGAAGTCACGGGTCCGTGCGAGGTCAAGGGCTCCGCCAGCACCCCGTCGCTCAAGTACTACTTTCACAGCGTCAACATTTATATCGCACCAAGTGCCGAAAGCGGCGGTAGTTTGAATTTCGATGACGCGCTGACCGACTTCTACGCCGAGAACATCGTAGTCGAAAGGGGCGGCGCGTTGATCGCGGGATCCAAACGTACACCGATTGGGACCGCTAACGGGCTGGTGACAATTCACCTGTGGGGAGCGACCGGCGACCCCGGGGTTACGTGTAAGTCCACCAACTGCGGTATCCCGAGCCCGCCGCTGGGAACCAATACGCGGTCGATGAATCCGAGTTCGTGTACGTCATCCGCACTGCCGGGTGAGGTGAACGACTGCTTCTACGACTATGACACTCTTGACCCTGCTGATAAGACGAGCGGCAACACCGGCGCCTATTTTGGCCACAAGGTCCTGGCCGTATCTTACGGCGGCGTGGTGCAGATGTTCGGCCTGAAGGGCGCGACCTATACCGCAACGGCGGCGACGGGATGCCTGGAAAATAGTTCCTCGTGCACGGGGACCAGCTGGGTTCGCTTGAGTAAGAATGCGCTGCCCGGCGATACGTCGCTGCAGGTCGCCGGCGCAGTTGGCAATTGGCAGGACAAAGACAATATCGTGCTGACCACGACCGATTACCTGCCCGGGCATTCGGAGCAGCTGACAATCAGTGGCGCGCCGACAGTTAACGGTCAGGTTACGACGATCAACCTTGCGAACCCGGTCCAGTATCCGCACAACGGCCAACAATTCTATCTGTCCAATACAACATTCCCGGGCATTTCACGCCTTGGGCCGAACTTCCCCTCGTCGGCCGAGACGCGCGCGGCGGTGGGACTGCTGACGCGCAGCATCCGGATTATCTCCGACGGCAATACGCCGGGGGCGGCCTTCTCGGTGGATCCCGGAAATCCCGACAACTATTTCGGCGGCCACACCCTCGTGCGCCAGGGCTTCCTGCTCTACCAGGTGCAGGGTGTCGAGTTCTATCAACTAGGACAAGGCGGCGCGATCATGCACTACCCGGTGCATTTTCACATGGCGCGCCAGGTGCCGGTCGGCGTAGGTGGGAGTCAGCCGATCACCTTTGTAAAGGACTCTTCAGTGTGGGATTCGATGACGCGCTGGATAGTTATTCACGCAACTCAGGGCGTGCGGCTGGCGCGCCACGTCGGCTATGAGTCTATCGGTCACGGCGTCTATCTCGCGGACGGCACCGAGACCCGCCATCAGCTGTACGCCAATCTGGGAGTCTTCGCGCGCGGCGCCGTAGCCAATGGCATTGGGCCGGACAAGGCGAATCCGCAGAACCCGCGGATGGTTCCGGGTATCCTGACGGCTACGGCAACCTTGCCTGAAGGCTGCTCGAAGGAAACCCCTCAGAAATGTATCAGCGGTTACAGTGGCCTTCCTTACTACTCGGACTCACAGAATCCGTCAGTGTTCTGGATCATGAACGGCATGAATGACTTCCAGTACAACCTGGCGGCCGGCGCCGGCACCTGCGGCGCCTGTTACTGGTTCGTGCCGGGCGCGATTAGCGGTCCCTCGCAGACCGAGAAATGGTTCGGCTACGCCAGCGAGCAACAGGGGATTGGACGGGCGGGCATAACTCCTCTGCAAAACTTCATCGGCAACTCCTGCACTACCGCCATGGAAGGCTTTGTCGAGGTTGGCTCGGTCGGCGCCTGCAATGGCGTCAACCAGATAGATCCGTCGTGGCTGCAAACCCAGAACTCTACGCTCGTAATGTTACCGTCGCCCCAGGCTCAGCCTACGGCCGACACCACTTACTGGCCGAATACCACCGGCCTGCGCCTGCCGACGCGTTGTCCGGACGCCGATAATCCGGCCAACCTCACCGCCGACTGCTCCGCAGTTCCCATCTGCGCATCGGATAATGAAGCCAATTGCGACGTGGTCGGGCTCAACGGGTTTACGACCGCGTTCAACTGGGCGGAGGGTGGCTTCGCCGCCGTCTGGCTGAGATCGCTATGGTCCTTGGCGGTTAATAGCGTCATCAGTGACCCGCAGAACGCCGGCCTCAATATGGTCACAAGCGGCGGTTACGACGCTGCGTCTGTGTTTCCCGGTTATTGGGGGTTGGTGCGGCAAACAGCATTTATAGGCAGTTCCCAATGGCAGAATTCAAAGAACAGTGCGCTCGCCGCAAATCCTTACGCGTCCAACGCGGGGCCTTTCAATCCATTTACGGCCACGATTGGTTCCGGGACTTCCAGCAAGGTCAGCGGATTGACCTGCGCGGCCGATCCCTTCAATGGTAATGCCAACAATGCTTACTGTCTGTCGCAGAACGATGGCGTGAGCTTTCAGGTCGGCAACTTTTTTGGCTTCCAGCGACTGTTCAGCGTGTACGACGGTCCTATCTTTCAGGACTCCAATGCGTTTCTCAACATCCATCCGACCTTCTTAACCGCCGACGGAACCGCGACCGGCAAGGTCCTGGACACCAAGGGCGGCAAATGCCAGCCGAGCGACCAAGCCGGCAATCCTTGTCAGTTTGCTGGCTTCATCAGTGGAGGCGTTAACGGCCTACGCGCCTACAAGCCGCTTAACAAGGATAACCAGCCGGACACCGAAGCCAATCGCTGCTATGAGCCCAACGCCGCGATCGGATGGAAACAGCCGAATGGCTTCTACTATGCGCCGGCATTTCATTCCGTCAATCTCTTCTTCGACGGCGTTGACATCCGCCACTTTGTCACCGACCCATTCTTTAAAACTGGCCCGTTGAGCTTCACAACCGACGAGGCGGCGACTAAAAAGGAGTACTGCACCTGGAATCCTGCCTACTTCCAGGGTTTCACCGATATCGATCGCGAGACGGTGTTGAACGACGATGACGGCACACTTACGGGCTTGACGAGCCCGGTCGGGCTTGCGTCACCTACAGCGACAGCAACGCCGGCCGCTGTGAATGATACCATCTCGGTCAACAAGGCGGACTTCTTCAAAGCGCCGACCGAAGCCTGGGAATGCGCTTCGGATTACCCGACTCGTAAGAGTGCATACGCTCCTAAGTGCTTGCCGGCTACGGCCAAGACCAGTCCTTACGAATACGTTAGTACGATTATCTATCCCGAATGCGCGAAAGAAGCGCCGCCTCCTCCTCTGGATGGGTCCCCCAGCTTTTGCCCGGGTGAGAACAACTGGGGCAGCGTGTGTACGTCGTCGCCGCCCAATTTCGGATGCCCCGGCGTACAGCTCTATCGACAACTGCTCACCGCAGGGGAAAAGGAAGACCCTGACATACAGTTGAAGCGGATGATGGGGCAGAACAACTTTCAGCGCAGCGCTCTGACCGTCAATCACGGCAAGTACTACGTGAACACCACGGTTTCGAAGAACAGCCAACAGAACGCGAACCCACCGTTTCAGAGTTTCAACGTCTTTGTCGGCGGTAACGTTTACGATCTATTCTTTCTCTTTACGCAACCGGACACTCAGCAGACCTATCAGTTGTTTGTAGGCAAGAAGCTGCCGGAAACAATCGCTCAGTCTAATGTGGTGTTCGGCTACGAGAACTTGACCTTGCCATTCAATTTCACGCCGGCGTCGGCCAATGACGCGAAGAGTGGAGCTTGGGACAGCAAGTACGATCCTGCGAGCGGCATCCTGACCCTCAAGACCAACTTTTCCCAGATAGCCGCTAACTATAGCTTGAACGCGCCGACCGCAAACGCGGAAGTATCGCTAGGCCAGCGCTATTGCCAACCCTCGACTATGTGTACCTGGAACGAGACCGCCGACCGCTGTCAGTGCAATCCGAACGGGCCCTATGCCAGCCTGTGCAATCAAACGAACCCCGCGGGTCAGACGATTTGCGATTGGTCGGTTCAACCGGTTCCGCTCAACTGCTCGAATCCGAACGGCTGCCCGCCGCGGTTCATAGACTGTCCGGCGCCGGGCTGTCCGGCTTTCCAAGTCACCTTTCCCGCCGCATGCGATGCAAACGGGAACAAGAACGATAAGTGCTTTGTTGCCGATGATTCGCACCAGCGGCCGATGCCGGGACCATTTCTCAATCCTAACGACCAGTTCAAGTGGGACGTCAATTACAATCTCGCAAACTCCGGGTTAGCTGGGGATCAGTGCTTGTACACCAAGCAACCCGACACGACGGATACATGTCCGACGGTCGATAAGAAATGAGGTTTTGCATCATACGCTGACGATAGTTCCGTGATAGTAGTGCTGTAGGATTGCTATATAGGTCTGGCCTTCGTTGGCCATTGCCGCCGCGCCGATCTGGCATAGGCCGACGCCGTGTCCCCATCCGGCTCCGCGCAAGACGAAGCGGCCGGCTTCCTTGTCCACGACGAATGCGGAGCTGTACAGATGCGTGCGGGACAAGGCGCGGCGAATCTCGAGTTCCTTGCCTATGATGATGTAGTCGCGTTCGCCGGTGACCTTTAGGCGAAATATGCGGCCCGAAGGTCCGCGCGCGAGCGCCTCCATTCCGCGAATAGGACCTAGATCCGCGCCGAGCCTCGTACCGATCAGATCGGCGAGTTCTTCCGGCGTGTAGGCTACCTGCCATCGATAGAAGTCCCGGGTCTCCTGATCGAATCCGGGGAGAACGCGCAATAGGAGGTCCGCATTGTCAGTATTGCAGTAAGCCGGCGGAGCGGAGCGGATCCAAGCCTCAGGACTGTGAGAACCGGATTGCGCCGGACCGTCGTAGATTGATTCGAGATAAGGGATGGCTTCATCTTCCCAGGCGGTCGGGTAGCGCTCGGTAATACCGCCGCAGCATTTGGAGAAGCGCGCGTCGCAGATAGCGCCGTGGTAGCGCAGAAACTCGCCAGCGGTCGCGCGGACCGCTTCGGCGGCCGCTGGAGAGAAGGCCTTGGTGATGCCCTGGTAGCGCTGGCAGTGGTCGTCGGCGCATACGTCGAAATCCGGATGGGCTTCGCGGCCGTACCAGCGAAGGATTTCGTGAGCGTCGGGAGTCTTAGCCGTCTTTCGAACTGGAGAGGGATTATCTTTCGGGAACCGCAGCCAACTGCGCGAAATCACCGCGTGAGCCTTCAGCATTTCGAGCGGACAGCTAGCGCTCATCTCAGATGAAATCACGCTGGTGACGTAATCCTCAAGCGAGACATCATTGATCACCGTTAGACCGGCGGCTCGTTTGATAAGGCGCACAGCGCCGCGGAATACTTGCCGCTCTTTGCGCTCCCAATGAAAGCCGATTCCGATCGTGACGTTGTCGAGCGCAAAGGCACACGATGCGGGGTCCGATGGATTGAGTATGAGCGCGGAAGTAAGACTGTAACACCCGGCGCTATAGATCTTGCCATTGGTGTCCGTAAAGGTGCCCGTCAATTCGACTTCGACGGCTGATAGTCCTTCGAGCAGTCCTACCGATACGTTCAAGACTTATTCTCCAGCCTGGTGGCGACTTCCTGAAACTGAGCGTCAGGCAAGGTGACCTCGCGAAAAATTGCGGCGATGGCGTCGGCGGCGATCCTATCGAAATCGGGCGCCCGCGGCACAACCAATATTCCACACAAATCAATCGAAGCAGGGCTAACTGTCAGCTCGCCTGTATGAAAGACCTGTGGCCGATGTTTTCCTCGCGGGAAGAGGTATGTAACCCATTCACCGTTCTCATGAAAGATCGCGATATTGACCAGCGGTTCCGGACGCTTGCCGGTCGCATCCGCGAGTAGATCGATAGCGCGATCCATTCGATCGACCAAAGCTGAACGATCGCTTCCACGCAGTAAAAACACATTTCTTGCGTAGTTCGGGACGGTGACGCCGGTCAGGCCGGCGGTGTCATTCTCGATCGGAAACAATACTCGCGAGCCGGCCTGAAAGTGCATGTGGTCGGGCGCGGATGCGCCGCATTCGGGGCCGTTATAGACGACGAAATATCCGGGGAGGCGTGACGCAAGGTCGAGCATGTTTCCGAACTGGTTGGCGATGCGCTGCGCGGCGTGTTCCCGGTGAGCGATCGTCAAGTGACGGTCCACGATTGGAAAGGGATTGCAGTAGATCGTGAAGTTTTGATCGAAGGGCAGACCCTCTTCTTCAGGAGGGAGATTCGCCGCACATAGGAAGCAGGGGCGTTTCGCAACCGACTCGCGATCGACCGACGCAGTGGTGCTAGCCATGCGATGTGGGATGTGGCGGATGAAGACGTCGAACCAATCGATGCGCACCGAGCGCGTCGTTGCGTGCGCGAGTCCTTCGATGCCGTGCGCGAGCTGCGGCCATGCCCGCGCCTGGCGTTTGAACAGTTGATCTATCTCGTGAATCATCGCCGCATTCGAGCTTGAATCTCGACAGTTCGGAGCCAGTCCTTGTATAGGTCGTATCGATTCGCGACTTCGAGCGGCAGCGCGCTGTCGCTGTTGCCTTCCCATCGGCGGCAAAGATAGACGGACTCGTAGATGCGGCCGATCTCAAAGTCGCGGCTGATACGCAACGCTACGGCGTAGTCTTCGCCATAGCTGACATTCGGGAAACCTATGCGGCGCAGAATGGCGGTATTGAACGCGCGCGGGGCGCCGAGACCGTTAATACGAAGCGCATTGTTACGGCCGTTGCCGCGAGTCCATTCGCGATGGTCGATAAGACCGGGTGGGATCTCCTTCAATGAAAAATCGACCATCGTATAAGAGCCTATAACCATCGCATAAGGGCCGGCGTCGAGTTCCGCGACAATCCGGCTAAGGACGCTGTCGTTGAGATATAGGTCGTCGGAATCAAGCTGGATGGCGTATTGTCCGCAGTGCGTGGAGTAAATCGCCTCGTTCCAGCATCCGCCGATTCCCAGGTCCCGGCGTTCGGGAACTATGTGCTTGACCCGCGAATCGCCGACGCCGCGCAGAATTTCGGTCGTGCGATCGGTCGAGTGGTTATCGACGACGATAACGTTGAAGTCGAAGTCAGTGGTTTGAACGAGGACGCTTCGGACGGCGTCGAGAATCGTGCGCTCGCGATTGCGTACCGGGATGACGACGCTGGCTTTTACCGGAAATGTTTCTGCCGTGGCGGGAACCCGCTCGAACTGTGGCTGCAACCATGCGCCGATTCGCTTGAGATGCGCGGTCGCGATGCGCTCCATCTCGATTTGGTAGTCGCGATTGCGCGGATCGACATAGTCGAATTGCTTTTGACCCGTCGGGCGCGCGTCGAGCGTCGAGGCGGTGTACAGCGGCTCAGGAATCCGGACGACAGGGTGCTTTTCTGAAATCTTTAGCCGCAGATCGTAGAGCGCTCCCCATTTGCAGGTGCCGTCGACTCCCGACTGACGTGCGGCCTGAACCGACACGACGACAACTGGGCCGAAGTCGAAGCCGTCGCGGATGCTCCCGCGTTGATAGTCGATGCGAGGATGGCCGGCGTCGTCGGCATAGACCCAGCCGGCGCCGGTATCGCGGATGACATGCGCCAACCGATCGAACATGCGCGGACCGGGATCGATGTTCGTAAGCGGATCGCCGAGCCCGAGAACGTCGGAATCGGCGGCGTCGAGGAGCCGCTGAATCGTCGCGGACGAGTAGTCGTTTGGATAGACGATGTTCACAGAGAGGTGATTCTATACCATATGTTGTGGTTTCGAGACTGACCCACCGCTATCGGTAGTTTCGTTCCGTCAAAAAATAATTTCGGCACGAACCAGGAGTCGCGCGACTGCCAGGGCACGGCGAGAGACGCGGGCATGCTGATGGTTGTCCATACCTTGAAATTAGCACGGCAAGAGCGTCCGCATCAGGATCAAAAGTTCATCCCCCAATAACCGAGCTGAAATCCGCAACTGAGTCCGTGCAGTCGTCATCGCCGCTAGCCGCGGCGGGGCGCGTTACCTGTTGCGACTGTCGCGTACGTGAAGGACTTCTTTACCGCTTCGAAGACCAGATATGAATCCAATTCACGAACGCGAGCACCACCGAATATGCTGCGCAGTTTGTTCTGGTACCAGGTCTTGCGCTTCGTGACGAGGTGCATGGTGCCGTCCAAAACGAGCCGATTGAATCCCTTCTCGATGAAGTGCTTCGGCACGGAAAAATCCACGTGGTAAGGGGGATTGCACACTATCTTGGTAAAATTGGTTTCTTGAATTTCCCGAAATCCTTCGCTCAAGACAACGGTGACACCCTCGACGCCATTAACTGCGAGATTCTTAACAGTGCACTCGACGGCGCCTGGGTCGTTGTCGGACATCCAGATGCGTCCGGCTCCGATGACCTTGGCGGCGTAGATTCCGATGAGACCATACCCGCACGCAAGATCGAGCACCTTGTCATTCGGCGCAAAGCGGATGCATGACAACATCGCAAGAGAACCTCGATCCACTTTTGTCGGTGAAAATAAACCGGGCGCGGTTTCGAACTGGAGCTCTATCCCGGCGACATTTGCGTGGATCATGACGGCTCGTCAGTCAGAAAGGCCGTTCTCGC
>VFSW01014345.1_pt1 | contig 10958 bp, 8 predicted proteins | sample 5358111 | NCBI WGS metagenome assembly VFSW01 (sample SAMN11554181, study PRJNA540505) | mine drainage metagenome | isolation source: sediment from site ElyBrook_90M | place: USA: Ely Copper Mine, Vershire, VT | collected 2017
CCGCGTCCGCGGTCTGCGTGGGCGCGACAAGCATTGCAAACTGACAGGGACGGGCGGGATCCATCGCCCGCCGATGGAGCGCACGCCGGGAACGGTTGCGCTTTTCCAGCGCGCGCAATCGCTGGCGGCGCAGATGGGGTTGCCGCTGGAGGAATCGGCCACCGGCGGCGGCTCCGACGGAAACTTTACCTCGGCGCTGGGGATTCCTACGCTGGATGGTATGGGCGCTATTGGGGAGGGCGCGCACGCCGCGCACGAATCCATTGTGCTGGACAGGCTGGCAGAGAGAACGGCGCTGCTGGCGGGCATGGTGTCGCAATGACAGTTCACGCGGGGATGTAACCATGGTCGTTACATACGTGCTAACGCTCGGGTTTGCAGAGGCTGGAATGAAAAATGAGGGTGTCATTCTGAGTGGAGCGACGAATCCAGAGTGTCACGGCTGCGTAATCCAAGCGAATATTCTCTGGATTCTTCACTCCGCTACGCTTCGTTCAGAATGACGCCCCTGATAATTTGTCACACTCCCAGCATCGGTGACACCAGAACCGGTTTCGCCGCCAGTTTACCCTTCATGCCTTCGATTAAATTTCCGACCAGCGACAGCGGCAATCCCACCACGTTGAAGTAGCAGCCATCAATGCGCGGAACCCAGCGCCCGGCGCGGCCCTGCACGGCGTAGGCCCCGGCCTTGTCTGCCGGTTCTCCGGTGCCAATGTAGTCGTGAATCTCCTGGTCAGAGAGGGTCTGCATGGTCACAATCGTTGTCTCTGAAGCCACATCCCCGCCGACGGCAGAGTAGAGACAAACGCCTGTGATGACGCGATGCGTGCGCCCGGAGAGCATCCTCAACATGCGCGCAGCGTCGTGGGGGTCGGCGGGCTTGCCGAGTACGTAGTTGTCGCAGACCACGATGGTATCGGCGCCCAGCACCAGCAATGGCTCAACCATCGGGGCTGCGATTGCCGGTGGTGGTGCTGGCGTTGGCTGCCTGGGCGCTGGCGGCTTGGGAGCGGGCCGGTAGAGCGGCGCTTCTCGCTCGGGCTTATGCTGCTCCGCGTGTGGTCTGGGTTCCGCGGGCCTTTCGTTTTTTTGTTTTTCTGCTCTGTGTTGCTCGGCCAGATACACCGCTTCCGCCTTGGCGCGGGCCAGCCGCTGCGTATACAGAACCGGGTCTTCGCCGGGATGGCGGCCTTCATCCACAGGCAGTGTAACCACGCGGAATGGAAAGCCCGCTTGCGTCAGCAGCTCTCGGCGACGAGGAGAGGAGGATGCCAAAATCAGCATAGGCTACATCTTAAACGCGAATTGGAAAAGATAGGGGGAGTGAACTTTAGCGGGCGGTCACGGGGCGGCGCGTGTTCTGGTAGGTATACAGGATGCGATGGATCACCGTGATGGTGGAAAGCACGGCCAGTACCCACAGTACCGGTGCCATTGCTCCCCAACGGGCGAACAATGCGCCGATGATGACCAGCACGATCCGCTCCGGACGCTCCATAAAGCCCACCTTGCAGGCACCGATCAATGCTTCTGCCCGGGCGCGGGTGTAGCTGACCATCAGCGATGTGATCATGACAAAGGCGACCAGCACGACATAAAAAAAACGGTTGCCGCGCGCGTAGTAAACCAGCAGGCCGAAGAACAGCGCGACGTCAGAGTAGCGGTCCATGACGGAATCAAAAAATGCGCCGAAGACCGTAACCTGATCTGTCTGGCGTGCGACGCGGCCATCTACCATGTCAAAGATGCCCGCACCAATAATTACCAGGCCAGCGTAGAAAAACATGCGCACATGATTCTCAGAGTTGGCGTAGCCAAAAAACAGCGCCGCTCCGATATTGATGATGAGACCAATAAAGGTGAGCACATTGGGGGAAATGTGTGTCAGCGCCAGGCCATCCACAATTTTTTGCAGGATGGCGGCGCAGCCGTTGCCGAAGGTGCGAGTCCAGGTCATTGTGTGTCGAGTGATCGTTTCAAAAACATGCGGATTTACTTTGTCTCTACCAGCGGGTCGTCGTGAATGGTGGTCAGTTTCAGAATCTCCATCTCGCGTTTTCCATTGGGCGTGACCACGGTGGCCACGTCGCCCACCTGCTTGCCGACCAGACTGCGGCCAATGGGTGAGGTGGTCGAGATAAGCCCCTGGGTGACGTCGGATTCTTCGCTCGTCACCAGCTTGTACTCAATTTTCTCGTCTTTGGAGATGTCGTAGATGAGCACCGTGGAGCCAAAGGCCACGCGGTCATGCGGAATGTTGGTCAGATTCACCAGCGCCAGCTCTGCCATGCGATGCTTTAGCTGGCCAAGGCGAGCGTTAACGAACACCTGACGCTGTTTGGCCATGTGGTATTCGGCGTTCTCGCTCAGATCGCCCAGGGCAACGGCCTTTTTAATCTCTGCGGGCAATTCGTGCAGCAGCTCGTGCTCCAGCAGTCGAATCTCTTCTTCCAGTTTCTTTTTAATGTGTTCGGGCATGGAACCAATTCTTGTTCAGGAGTGAAACTTCTTCAGCGTTGCGTGAGCCTGTCACCGTCAGACCCGTGCAAACGCTGATCTCTGCATTATATGACGTCGTGAGCGTCTGGACGCGATTCGGCGCTATGGCGCGCGTCTAAATAGCTCTGCAGAATCAGCACCGCGGCCACCTGATCGATGACATCCTTGCGGGTATCGGCGCGTCGGCCCGAGGCATCCAGGTGTCGATGCGCCTCGGCGGTGCTCAGGCGCTCATCCCAAAGGATTACTGGAACCTTCAGGTCTTCGCGCAGCGCGTTGGCAAACTCCGTTGCGGCCACGCCGCGCGGGCTCATATCCCCAGACATGTGCAGGGGCAGGCCTACCACAATGGTGCTGCAGCCATGCCGACGCAGAATGCGGGCCAGCGAGCGCATGTCATTGCGCGGCTGCGTGCGGTGAAAGGTAAGCAGCGGTTGCGCGGTCAGCCCTAGTTCGTCAGAAATGGCGACGCCAATGCGGCGATCTCCATGATCGAGCCCCAGAATCCGCGCTGGTAACGGTATCTCCACAAGCCTGATCTTACCGGCAAGCAGTGCTGGCGAGAAACCAGGCTGGTTCTTGCATAGGAAAATCACCGGTGCAACAACCATCCAATTACAAGAGAACCCGCGCCTGAACCTCTACAATAATAAGAAGGAACATAGCCGCGCGTTGATTCGTATCTATCAAGGTCTGCGCGGAGTTTGCTGATCTTCAGCTTTATCATTCTGGTTTCACGAAGCGAGGCACGTGCGGTTCTTTTTCTCAGTCCTCATTTTGGGTGGAGTTGCCGCAGCGGGAGCAATCTTCCTGCTGAAGTGCCCCATTGGGCCTGGAGTCGGCACGGAACCCGCACCCATCATCGTTATCGCGCCCGGCGCTTCAGCCCTGAAGATTGGCCGCGTCCTGGCGCATGACGGCATGATCCGCAGCGAGTACGCTTTTGCCCTGTGGGCGCGGTACAAGCGCGGAACGCTGAAGGCGGGTGCCTATCGCTTTGATCATCCGGCGGCGATGACGGAGGTTTATGATCGCCTGCATCGCGGGGATGTGTATACCATCGCGCTGACCATTCCGGAAGGCTACAACATTTTTGATATCGCGCAGGCCGTGGAGCGCGCGCGATTGGGCAACGCACAGAATTTTCTGGACGCGGAACAAAAAAATACTGATCTGATTCGCGATCTAGACCCCAAAGCGACTACGCTTGAAGGCTATCTGTTTCCGGACACGTATCAGATTTCTCCTGTGGCCACGCCGCGCGAAATTCTTGCGGGCATGGTGCGCCGGTTCCGGGCGGAGGCGCAGACGCTCGGCTTAAATCCAGCCCGTCAACTTCAACAGGGGCTGACGTCTGTTCCTGATCTGGCTTCCGTTGCCTCCATCGTCACGCTGGCCTCGCTGGTGGAACGCGAAACGCCGGTGGCACAGGACAGGCCGATGGTCGCGGGCGTGTTCGTCAATCGCCTGCAGCGCAACATGCCGCTCGATACTGACCCTTCGGTCATCTATGCCGCTTTGCTTGAAAAGCGATATCGCGGAACAATTTATGCATCCGATTTGAAGGCAGAGTCGTCTTATAACACGTACCTCCATACAGGTTTGCCTCCCGGGCCCATTTGCAATCCCGGCGATCCATCCTTGCGGGCAGCGATGCAACCGGCGGCCACTGACAATCTTTACTTCGTCAGTGATCTTCAGCATCCAGGACATTCGCGGTTTGCAGTAACGCTAGCCGACCACGATAAAAATGTTGCGGCGTACCGCAAAGAACTGCAGCAGGAAAAAAACAGCAGCACCCTGACCACCGGGACAGCCAAATAAATCTGGAACTGAAAAGGAAACAGTGATCGATAAGAAATACATGAGAGGCCAACTCATCCGCCAGATACATGTTGCAGTACAAAAGACAAAGTCGCTTCAAAGGACGGCGCGTCTGCTGGCGCTGCTGCCTGTTCTGGCTTTAGCCACGGCAGGCTGCTATCGGCACACGCGGATTCTTGAAAAGCCGTTGCCTGCCAGCGTTGTGACCACCGCCAGCGCCGAGCAACTGATCCAGCTGATCAATCAACAGTACGATTCCATCCACACCCTTAGCGCCACGGTCTACATTCAGGCCTCTGTCGGCGGAGCGAGCAAGGGCCAAGTCACGGATTACACCTCCGTGCGCGGGTTCATCCGTTTGCGCAAGCCGGATCATCTTCGCGTGTTGGGCTTGTTGCCGGTGCTGGAAACGCGCGCCTTTGATCTGGCCAGCGATGGAAAAACATTCACGCTGCTGATGCCCACGCGCAATAAGGCAATTATCGGTTCCAATGCCCATGCGCAGCCGTCAAAAAATTCTCTAGAAAATCTTCGCCCATCGGTGTTTCTGGATTCACTGCTGATCCATAGTATTGCGCCCGATGACCTGGTCTACGTCACCAATAGCATTCGTGTCATTCGCGAGGCGCGCAGCAAGCATCTGGTGGAAGAGCCCGACTATGAACTGGGGATTCTGCGCCGCAAACCGAATAGCAACCAGTTGATTCCGATTCGCGTCATCTACATCAGCCGCGTGGACCTGAAGCCCTACCAGCAGGACGTCTACGACGACCATGGAACGCTGCAAAGCAAATCCACCTACACCAACTATCAGACCTTCGGCACAACGGAGTTTCCCACCGAGATCGACATTCAGCGTCCGCAGGATTCGTACGAGATTAAGCTGAGCATTCAAAAGCTGAAATTGAATCTCCCTCTGGCGGACGATCAGTTTCAACTCAAGGTGCCGTCCAACTATCACGTTCGCAATCTGGACGCGCCGCAGCCGTAAGGAAGTTTCTGGTGGAGGAAGCAATGCCTCATCCTGCGACTCGGCCTGACACTGCCGATCTGATCCGCGCCCGCACCACGCTGGGAGATTTTGAGCTGACTGTCTGCACCGACGGCACCTATCTGCTGGACGGCGGCGCAATGTTCGGTGTGGTGCCTAAGACGATGTGGGAGAAGCGCGCGCCCGCCGATGCGGACAATCGCATCCTGCTCGGGGCCAATACGGTCATCGTGCGCACGGGCAAACACACCATCGCGATTGAGACTGGCCTGGGCAATAAGCTCTCCTCAAAGATGCAGCAGATTTACGCCTGCCAGCAGCTGTTGCCGCAAAGTTTGCAGGCAGCGGGCGTGCGGCCCGAGCAGGTCGATATTGTTATCAACAGCCATCTGCACTTTGATCATTGCGGCTGGAACACGACGCGTACGGACGCGGGCACAATCGTCCCCACCTTTCCCAACGCGCGTTACTTTGCGCATCGTGGCGAGGTCGCGCACGGCCATCTGCAGCTCGACCGCGACCGCATCAGTTACATCAGCGAAAATTATGATCCACTGGTTGCGTCCGGACAGATGACGCTGGTTGAGCACGCGCAGGAGATTGTTCCCGGCATTTCCGTTGAGATGTTTCCCGGTCACACGGCGCAATTGATGGCGATTCACATTGATTCCTGCGGACAGCGCGCAACGTATATTTCGGACTTGATTCCGACCAGCGCGCATCTCGACCCGACCTGGGTGATGGGCTATGACCTGGACCCGCTGACGTGCATCGAACAGCGCAAGCGGTTTTATCAGCGCGCGATTCCAGAGAAGTGGCTGGTACTTTTTACCCATGACCACCACACGCCGATGGGCTACGTTACGCTGAACGAAAAAGGCAAGCCTGTACTGACGTCTGTCGAGTAAGGCTTGCCTTGGTAAGTTGCTGGATGAGTGCCCCATCCTAATCCTAGAGTCATTCTTCACTGCGCTCAGAATGACAAGCCTCATTTTCCTGTTAACCATCCTCGCCGCGTTCTTTGCGAAGGGTTGAGAACTATCCCGTACTTCTCAATCCGGCAGCAATGCCGTTGATGGTTGCGGCAATCGCGCGTTGCGTGGAAGGCTTGGTGTCTCCGGCGCGTTTGCGGCGCAACAGCTCCACTTGAATCAAGCTCATCGGGTCAACATACGGATTACGCAGTTGGATCGAGCGCGCCAGCACCGGATTGGTTTCGAGCAGAGTCTTCTGGCAGGTCACTTCAAGCACCATCCGCCGAGTCAGATCAAACTCCGCTTCAATTCTGCCGAAAACATTTTCGCGAATCGCTGCGTCTTCAACCAGCGACGCGTAGAGTCGCCCGATGCCCAGGTCAGCCTTGGCCAGCGCCATCTCCACGTTGCGGATCAGATCAATGAATAGCGGGAACTCACGCATCATCTCCTGCAGGCGGGCCAGATTTCCTTTTTGCCTGGCGTAGGCTTCCAGCGAGTGTCCCACGCCGAACCACGCGGGCACCATGTGGCGGCTCTGCGTCCAGCCAAACACCCACGGAATTGCGCGCAGATCGCCAAAGCTAGCTTTGCTTGACCGCCGCGAGGGGCGCGAGCCGATGCGTGCGCTCTCCAGTTCATTTACCGGAGTTGCCTCGGCAAAATACTGCAGCACATTGGGATCTTCGGGAATGTTTTTGCGATAGAAGCCGTACGCCGTCTCCGACATTTCGTTGAAGGCTTCTTCCCAGCCTTCGCGCATCTCGCCGGTGCGATGGCCATCCTTGCGCCGTGCCTCGGGACGAGCCAGCGCGTCTAATGACGCGGCCACCATCAACTCCAGATTTCTTTCGGCCAGCACTAAGTCGGAATACTTCCAGTGCAGCACTTCGCCCTGCTCGGTCAAACGAATCTGCCCGGTGAAGGCGTCCATCGGCTGCGCGTAGATGGCGCGATGGGTGGGGCCGCCGCCGCGTCCTACCGTGCCGCCGCGACCATGAAACAGGCCCAGATGCACGTCGCACTCGCGCGCCACCTGATGCAGAGCGCGGTGGGCTTTGAAAATCTCCCAGGTGCTGGTCATCATGCCGCCGTCTTTGTTTGAATCCGAGTAGCCGAGCATAACCTCCTGCCGTCGCGACCAGGAGTTGAGCAGCGGTTGATAAGAGTCCAGCGTCCAGAGCCTGCGGGAAATCTCTGCCGCGTTGCGCAGGTCCTCAATGGATTCGTAGAGCGGCACCGGCATCAGGCCGACATTTTCTTCCGTCGTCGCACAGATTACACCTTCTGCGCGCGCCAGTTGCAGCACATGCAACACGTCATCCACGCTGCTGGCACCGCTGATGACGTAGTGGCGCAAAGCATCTGCCGAAGGCCCTTGCTGCAGGTCAGCAATGCAGCGGAAGGCTGCGAGCACATCGCCCGTCTCTGGCGACATGGGTTGGGCAAAGTTTGTCGGGTCGGCATCCGGGGAGGGCCAGGTCTGCAGCTCTCGCAGCGCCTTGATGTGCAACCGCGCGTGCTGACGAATATCCAGCGTATGCAGATAGAGGCCGAAGGTGCGGACTTCAAGAATCAACGGATCAACCAACATCCGCGCCAGACGTACGCCCGCGTGAGTTGCAAGGCTGGTGCGCAGCAAGTCTAAATCGACAAGTAGCTCTGCCGCAGATTGATAGGGAGGCAGCGTGCCGCAGGCCTTGCTGTCAACCGCAGTTTTTTCTCCTGCTTCCAGCCGCTCGCGCATGCAGACGACAAATCGCCGATAGAGTTCCAGATCATAGCGTTCACCAAAGTCCTGCCCCGAGCGCGCGCGTTGCTTGCTGTAGTAGGCCAGGCGCTCCTTCAGCGCATCGCTAACGGCCACTCGCTCCACTGAACTGGTCAGCAGGTCAAAGATCAACTGCACACGCGTCCGGTAGTGTTCCAACAATTTTGCACTTGCCATCGCCAGCGCATTGCGCGTCACTGCGGGAGTGACAAAGGGGTTGCCGTCGCGGTCGCCGCCGATCCATGAACCGAACTCCACAAATTGCGGCAGGTCGATTGGCTCCAGCGCGATGCCGTACTCCTCTGAAAATGCAGCGGCCACCTCTTGAAACAGCAAGGGCAGTGTTTGAAAGATGGCAATCTCGTAGTAGTCCAGGCCCATCTTGACTTCGTCGTAGACGGAGGGCTTGCGATTGCGCACCTCATCGGTCTGCCACAGCGAAGTAATCTCGGCCAGAATCGAGCGTTCCAGCGCGTCCAGCGTTTCATCGGACAAGGGGATGCGGTCCAGATGCTCCAGCACCTCGCCAATGCGGCGGCGCTTGAACAGAACCGAGCGGCGAGAAACCTCTGTCGGATGCGCCGTAAAGACGGGCGTAATGCATATCTGGCGCAGAAAACCCATCGCCTCATCTGCAGAGATGCCCGCCTGATGCATGCGGCGCAGCGTGCCGCGAATTTCGCCGGGCTGCGGCCCGCGTTGATCCCCGGCCAACAAGTGCGCCTGGCGACGCCGCTTGCGGTGGTTGGTTTCTGCCAGATTAATCAGTTCAAAATACAGACCAAAGGCGCGCGTCAATTGATTGGCGACGGCAACATCCAGATGCTGCACCTGGATCATGGCCTGATTCAGCAGGGCTTCAGCGGTAGCTTTGTCATCGCGCAACTGCGCCTGACGGCTTTCCATAGTCAGCCTGCGCAGGGTTTCGACGGCCTGAAACAGCGGCTCGCCGGCTTGCTCACGCAGCACTTTGCCCAGCAAAATTCCCAGCGAACGCACATCGCGGCGTAAGGGAGCTTCCTTGCGCGCGCCGTCCTGCTCCTGTACTTCTGCCAGTCTCTCTGACCAGCTTTCCGACTTCCAAAGCGGTTCCATGCGTCCTCTGTTCAGGTACAAAGTCTTGTGTTTATTCTATGTCAGCAATCGCGTCTAGGAGAGGGCTGCCTGCTCTTCCAACTGGATCGTCAATGTCTCCCACTCCGCAAGAAAGGCTGCGTGATCCCGGCGCAATTGATCCAGTTGCTGCACCAGCAGCTGTGTTTGCGCGGCAGAGACAAAGACCTCCATGCCGCGCTCGGCAATCTGCATAGCCGATTCGAGGCGCGGAATTTCTTCTTCGAGTTCCGCGCAACGCTCTTCCATCTGCCGCCGCTTGATGGGATTCACGCGTTGGATTGCGGCGGAGCCGGTTGCGGGTGCTTCCTGTTTTGTTGATGCTTCTTGCTTCTCTACCGCAGGCGCTGAGGGATTTTTTGCAGAACTTTTCCCCGGTATCTCCAACGGAGCTGGCTTCTCCTGCTGACGCAAATAATCTTCATAGTTGCCGGGGTAGACGCGCAGGCTGCGGTCGCGCACCTCAAAGACGCGTGTTGCCAGTTGATCCATAAACTGGCGGTCGTGAGAGACAAAAACAACCGTCCCAGAGAATCCACGCAACGCCTCCAGCAGCACTTCCTTCGCGCGCAGGTCGAGATGGTTGGTGGGCTCGTCGAGCAGCAGAAAATTTGCCGGTGTCACCAGCAACCGCGCCAGCGCGTAGCGATTGCGCTCTCCGCCAGAGAGCACGCCGAGCGGCTTGAAGACATCCTCGCCCGAAAACAGAAAGCAGCCGAGCAGGCTTCGTAATTGAACCAGAGCGATGCGTGGGGCGGCGGCGCTCATGTCGTCCAGCATTCGCGCCTCGGGGTCAAGCGCTTTGTATTGATCCTGCGCAAAGTAGCTCAGCGTGACGTTGTGGCCCAGCTTGATGCTGCCGCCGCTCAGGTCCAGGCTGCCCGCTAGCAGGCCGATCAGCGTGGATTTGCCTGCGCCGTTTGGCCCCACCAGCGCGACACGATCCCCGCGTTCAATCGTAAAGCCAATATCGGTGAGTACGTTGTGGTCGTCGTAGGATTTCTGCACGCGAACCGCTTCGGCCACGGTGCGTCCGCTGGGGGGTGGCTGCGGAAATTCAAAGTGCACAATCGGTTCTTCCACCGGCAGCACAATACGTTCAATGCGCTCTAACTCTTTAATGCGGCTCTGCACCTGCTTGGCCTTGGTGGCCTGCGCGCGAAAGCGGGTGATGAAGGCCTCCAGATGCTCAATCTGCTCCTGTTGATTGCGATAGTTGGCTTCGAGTTGCGCGCGTCGCTCGGCCTTCTGCTGCAGATATTTTTCGTAATTGCCGCTGTAGACATGCAGCCCGCGATTCCAGATTTCTACGGTCTTATTGACGGTGACATCCAGAAAATAGCGGTCGTGCGAGATCAGCACAAAGGCGTGCGGAAAATTTCGCAGATACTCTTCGAGCCAGTTGCGGGCCTCGATATCAAGATGGTTCGTCGGTTCGTCGAGCAAGAGCAGCGTAGGCTTGGCCAGCAGTAGCTTGGCCAGCGCGATGCGCATCTGCCAGCCGCCGGAAAATTCTTCTGTACGCCTCGTCCAATCCTGCTTGTTGAAGCCCAGGCCGGTCAACACTGCGCCCACCTGCGACTCCAGCGTGTAGCCATCCTGCATGTGGAACTGCGTCTGCATCCGCGAGAAGCGCTCGGCCACCTGGGCATATGCCGGGCTGTTGGGAGAGAGAACCGAAAGCTCCGCGCTCAGTGCTACCATCTGCGCCTGCAGCGCGCGTGTGGCATCAAAGACCGACAGGCACTCCTCAAACACGGTGCGCCCGTGCAATTGCAGCCCA
>VFSW01014346.1_pt1 | contig 10957 bp, 8 predicted proteins | sample 5358111 | NCBI WGS metagenome assembly VFSW01 (sample SAMN11554181, study PRJNA540505) | mine drainage metagenome | isolation source: sediment from site ElyBrook_90M | place: USA: Ely Copper Mine, Vershire, VT | collected 2017
GGAGAGGGGCACGGAGGGCATACTATGCGCTGAGTATACTATGCGCTGGGCAGACGATTTCTCGGTTGTTGGCCGTTACATCGCTCCGCCCATTCTACGTCTGATAGTGGGACGGTTGGGGGCGTGTCGCGTCACGCCGTTGTGTGAGCGTTGGATGAGAGTTATGGGCTGATGGCGCCCATGCTGATCCGCCAGCGACGGCGCCCGTCGCGATTGGGATGCTGCCTGGTGGGCGAACGCAGAGCGTAGCGACGCCCTGCGCATCCGCTGGCTGGCAGCGCCAGGGCGGGATACGCGCGAGCAACTGCGCCAGCGGTAGGCCGGTTGGCAGCAGCGCCCAGGCGATGGTGTAGTGGTCGAGCAGACGTGGCCAGCCCGGCGCGGCGGTGATGATGGTCAGGTAATCGCGCAGGAACTGCGGGCTATAGACATCGGATCGGCTATCTATAAAGACATGATACGCCGGTAAAACGTCATCCAGGTAGCCCCCCCACTCATATGGGTTGAAACCGCGGCCCGGTGGGAGGCCCACCGCCCGCAGATGCGCCGCCGCCGCGACGGGCAGGGCGCGGGCGTCGAACTGGACGGCAAGCGCAGGATTGGCGCCCCACGGCGCGCCAGGAATCAGGCCGCCGTTCAGCAGCAGCGCCAGCAACGCGACCAGCGCCAGCGCCCGCCAGAGGCCGCCGCGCCCAACCAGCGCATCCGTGGCCTCGATGCGGCTGAGGAAGGCGAGCGCTTGCCCCCTGCGAGCAGAGCGGACGCCGGGCGGTATGGCGGGTGGGTGCGGCGCGGGCCGTGTGAGCGGGTAGGGCGCCCGTGCGGTGACGAGGGCGTCGATCAGGTAGGGCAGCGCGATCAGCGCCCACGCGGGCATGAGCCGAACGTACACGAAGGTCAGCAGCATCCAGGCGCCGCAGAGGGTGAGCGCCAGCGGTGTTGGCTGCCAGGGGGCGCCAGGCGGCGAACTGACTGGCGCCGAGGCGGCGGCGGGCGCGGTTGGCGGGTGGGCGCTGGAGGCGATCGGCGGCGCGCTGGCGGACGCAGCGCCGCCTCGGCGGGCGGCCCAGAGCCAGGAGCCGACCAGTGCGACCAGCAGAACAAGGAAGACCTGCTGGCCCCAGTGATGGAAGTCGGGGGATTGGTATTCCTGGGTATAGGCGCCGATCAGGGGGTTGCTGGCGAAGGCGATCAGGTGCAGCGGCAAGGCGACGCCCCAGGGTGTGCAGAGCGTAGCGACGAGCGAGGCCACCAACGCGAGCGTGAGACCGCGCGGGTGAGGGTAGTGAGCGGCGGCTGGCGCGGCGACGGCGACATTGGCGCGGCGCCAGCGGGCGACGAGGGCGAGCGCCCAGGCCAGCGCGGTAGCCAGAGCCAACAGCGCCAGCCCCCAGAGGAAACCACCGTGCAGGTTGGCCCAGAGGATGGTGAGCAGGGGGAAGCGCCAGAGCCAGCGCCGCCCGTCGCCATCCTGCCAGTAGCGCCAGAGCCACTCCGCCCACCAGAGGATCAGCGGCAGCGAGAAGAGCTGCGCGCGCGCCGACCAGACCAGCGCGATCAAGGGGATGGCGGCGATGGTCAGCAGCAGCGCCAGCGGCAGCGAGGCGCCGCGCCGCCGCAGAATGCTCAGCAGGCTGGTGAGGGTCCAGGTGACGAGCGCGGCAGCCAGCGCGGCGACGCCGTTTAAGCCAGCCAGCCGGAAGGCCAGCGCGTAGAGAACCTGGGCCAGCCACTCCCAGTCAATCCAGCCGCCGAGCATGGGGCTGGGCGCGACGCTCAGCAACGGCTCGGCGCGGGGCAGGCCGTGCGTCAGGATGATCTGCCCCAGGCGGATCGTCCAGCCGGCGTCGCCATCAATGCCGAGGACGTGGCTCTGTGTGATGAAGAGGCCGCCGAAGAGCATGCAGACAAAGAAGCTATCGGTAATCGAGGGGATGAAGGGAGCAATGGCGCGCTCGCGGCGGCTGAGGGTTGGGGTGGCGGGCGCGTTGTCAAGCGTGGCGGCGCCGTCCGCTGTGCGCGCTCTGCGCATCGCTTCCCCCCTTGCTCTGGCGCCGCTGATGTGGCGGCGAACTTGTTGGCATGCGTTGATTCCCACACGCACTTGGTATAACGAATGGTGGTGGGGAAGGACGGCGCGAGGCGTTAGTCGTCATAACGACGCGCGCCGCCACACATTCGTCCCACGGCAATTGCCCCAGCGAAAGGCTGCGATGTACAATGCGACTACATTCTCGACTCGCTCCCTCAACCGCACACCGCGCGAGACCGCAGACGAAGGACAGTGCCAAGTGAAGAAGATTCTCATAGCCGACGACGACATCTCAATAGCCGAATTGCTGACCCAGGCGCTCTCAGAAGAAGGCTATGAGACCTACAAAGCGGTGCAGAGCCTACGGTTCTATGACGCCGTGCGCCAGCACAAGCCCGACCTGATCCTGCTCGACCTGATGATGCCCTATCTGGAGGGGCGCGATGAGTTGATGTTGCTGAAGATGGACGAGGCGACGGCCAACATTCCGGTGATCGTGATCACGGCGCACGCCGAGGCGAAGCAGGAGGAAGAGGAGTATCGGCGGCTGGGCGTCAGCGCGATGTTGCTGAAGCCATTCGACTTGGAGCGTTTGTTGCAGCTGATCCGCGAGACGATTGGGCAGTAGCGCTGGGGGATGGGCGCCTAGCGCGGCAGTGCGGACGAAGATGTTGGCGTCCCATGGGCTGTGACCCTGGCGCAGGTGGAAGCAATTCGTAGGATGAGGAGAGGGGCGACGATGCATCGGCAACGGGTTCGCGCGTTTAGGCTGGCAGTGGGGTTAGTGATTGTCGCGTTGATATGTGTTGCGCTGATGGTCACGCGAGGTGGGGCAGGTGTGTTTGCCTCGAGAGTATTTGCCCAGGGGAAGGCCCCCAATTTGCCGTGCCAGACGGGGCATCTGTGCTCGCCGTGGCAGGTAACGCCTGGCCCCACGGTCAGCAGTGTCAACGATGCGCTGACGGGCGTCGCCGCCGTATCGTCCACTGATGTGTGGGCGGTTGGTTGCCAAGATTCGACTCAGTACTTCGACTGTTATGGGAACGGCCAAACCCTGGCGGAGCAATGGAATGGCAGGGCGTGGAGTGTCGTCGCGACCCCCAACGCCACAAGCGCCGATGGATTGCTGGGCGTGGCCGCAATCACTGCGACGAATGTCTGGGCGGTCGGCGTAAGCCAGGCGAGCGGAGTCAACCAGCCGCTCGTCGAGCATTGGACTGGCAGTTCGTGGGCGATCGTGAGCACACCGGCGGATGGTATGCAGCCGAGTTATCTGAACGCCGTCGCCGCCAGCTCGGCAAATGATGTCTGGGCGGTTGGCGTTATTTCCACGCCGCAGCTTGATCAGCCCTTGGTCGAGCATTGGAATGGGACGGCGTGGAGCATCGTCAGTGTGGCTGGCGTGACTGGCGACGAAAACTACTTGACAGGCGTCACTGCGCTCTCCGCAACCAACGCCTGGGCGGTTGGCTACTCGTACACAGGTGGCTCCTATCCCACGTTGGTTGAGCACTGGGACGGGACAGCGTGGAGCATCGTCGCTAGCCCCAGCCCAAGCGCGATCACCAATCATCTGTCCAGCGTCTCGGCAACGTCAGCATCGGATGTCTGGGCAATTGGCTTCGTCTCCACCGCTCAGAATGGCGACAACACCTTGATCGAGCACTGGAATGGGTCGGCATGGAGCGTGGTCGCCAGTCCCAATGGCGCCTCCAATCAGAATGCGCTCTATGGCGTCACGGCGCTGTCCGCTACCAACGCCTGGGCGGTTGGCAACGACAATACCGCGACAGCCGATCAGACGCTGATTGAGCATTGGAATGGCGTCACCTGGAGCATCAGCGCCAGCCCCAATGTGGGCGCGTCCAACAACATCCTCCAGTCGGTCAGCGCCGTCTCGGCGCGGCAGGTGTGGACGGTTGGAGCATATGGCGTCACCCCAAGTAGCTCTGATACCGACACGCTGGCGGAGCAACTTTCGCCATTCCAGGTACTCTAGCCTGGGCGTAATTGCGCTGCGACGTGATCTGCCGAGCGCAGATCACGTCGCATGTGCGCGTTCGGTGGTGAGCGGCCAGCGCGCACATGCGACGTGGCGGCTACATCGGCGAGCGGGGTAGGACGCTGACGTCGATCTCGCTGGCCTCGTCGAGGATGACCGCCGTCCCCTGGTGTGACGGCTCGAAGCGCAGGTGGCCGTGCTGGTCGCCCAGGCGTAGCCCCTGAAGTTCGAGGCGTTCCAGCCAGTCGGGCAGCACAGGATGGCGGAGGGTCAGCCGTAGTTGTTCGGCAGCTGGCTCGAAGCCCAGCGTCGCCGCCAGCAGCAGGAATGGGGCGCCCGCCGCCCAGGATTGTGGGGCGCAGGCGACCGGATAGCGGGTGGGGCCATAGCCATGACGGCGGGTGAATCCACAGAAGAGTTCCGGCAGCCGTGCGCCCTCGAAGTACAGGCTGACGCCATACAGGTTGCCGAGCAGTTGGCTCGCCACGTCGTTGCGCCCATAGCGCGCGCAGCCCATGCCAAAGAGCGCAGTGTCGTGCGGCCAGACCGAGCCGTTGTGGTAGCTCATCGGGTTATAGCGCGCCTCGTTGGCGGAGAGCGTGCGGATGCCCCACTCGGTGTACATGTCGTCTTGCAGCAGGCGGTTGATCAGCGGGTCTGCCAGTTCAGTGGGGACGATGCCCGTCCAGAGGCACTGCCCGGCGTTGGAACTGACCACGTCGCAGGGGTCTTTCGCGCCATCGAGCGCGAGGTAAAAGACCTGTTGTTCCTCCCACCAGAAGCGTTCTACGAAGGCGGCGCGCAGGGCGGCGGCGCGCGTCTCCCAGGCCCGGCTCTCCTTGGCGGGTTGGCCCATGCGGCGGCTGAGATCGGCCATGGCGAGGTAGGCGGCGTAGGCGTAGCCCTGCGCTTCGCAGAGGGCAATCGCGCCCTGGGCGTAGCTGCCGTCGTGATGTGAGATGGCGTCCCAGGAATCCTTCCAGCCCTGGTTGCCCAGGCCGGTCTCGGCGCGTCGCTGATACTCGATGAAGCCGTCGCCGTCCCGGTCGCCATAGACGCCCATCCAGCGCGCCGCCGCCTGGGCATGCGGCCAGAGTCTGCGCAACAGGGCGAGATCGTTGGTCCAGCGGAGGTAGCGGTCGAGCGTGATGAGGAAGAGCGGTGTGGCGTCTACGCTGCCATAGTAGGGGATGAAGGGAATCTCACGACAGTTTGCCATCTCGCCCTGGCGATATTCGTGGAGGATTTTCCCTGGCTCCTCCTCAGTGAAGGGGTCTTCTTTCACCCCTTGGTGCGCGGCGAGGAAGCTCAACGTTCCGCGCGCGACCTCTGGGAACCAGGGGAGGAACTCAAGGCTGGTGATCAGCCCGTCACGCCCGAATGGGCAGACATACCAGGGGATGCCACCATAGGGATAGAGGCCTTCCGGGGTCATCGTCGTCATCATGACGAGGTCGTGCAGGCCGCGACTGAGCAGGCGGTTGAAGAAGACGTTATCGCTGGTCAGGCTGGGCGTGTGGCGAATGGGCAGTGGCGCGCCGTTGGCGATCGGCGTCGAGGCGAGGGGCGAAACGTCTGGCGCGCCGGGCCACGACTCGGCGAAGGGATCGTCGGCGCCGCCGCCGCTGGCGAGGCTGGTAGGCTCCCCCCAGGGAGTACGGCCCTGGGGATCATGCTCCGCCACCTCCACGGTAATGTGGAGTGTTTGGGTGCCACTGCGGAGCAGGCGGAGCGTCCAGAAGGCGGCGTTGGCATGGGTGGTTTGGGCGGGGGGCGCGAAGGCGACACGGGTGATGCGCTCGATGTCATCGAGGCCACGGTAATTGAACGTGGCGCCTTGGGTGGTCAGCCGGGCGGGTTGCTGTTCGCCACGCGCCGCACGCGCTAAGCCGCGCACCTCAAACATATCACGAAAATCGGCGCCGACGAGGAGGCCAATCGTGACGATGACTGGCTCAGTTGAGAAGCTGGTGATCTCAAAGCTCTGGGTGAGGCGATGCCCTTTGATCGCCAGCAGGCGCCGCACATGCAGCGTGCCTTGAAGCAGATCGTCGCTCTGCCCCTCGCCACGCAGAGTCTCGGCGGTCGCATCGCTACCTGGCTGGCCGATTGCCATTGTGGAGCCAAGGCGCAGATACGGGTTGGTCAAATCAATGACGCACGATCCCTCTTCATCGGAGATCGAATGCGAGAGCGGAACGAGCGGCTTGCCTTCTAGGAAGAGATCGCAGGTGCGCAGGAAGCGCATCCCGCGCCAGAACAGTCCGGTTTCTTGCTCGGAGGTTGGCAGGTCGCCGCGCGTATCAGAGACGACAAACGCCCCCCCTTGTTTGAGGGAGATAGTAGTGACGATGGCGCTGGCGCTTCCCTGCAACACATAGGGATCGGCGTGTGTCTCATCGCTGCTGGTGGGTGGCGATGGTTGCTCTTGAGGAATCGACTGAGTCATCGTGCAGTAACTTTCCTTCGTGGCGCCGAGCGCGCGACACATCCATCACAGTTCCAGGCGCCGCAGAGCGCGCCAAGCGCGCCATATGTGCGGGTGTCGTTCCATGCTACATCGTGGGGTGGTGGGCGCGCAAATATCAACACTGATGGGCGAAAAAACTGGTACGTAATCTGCGGATTGTCGCCTGGGGGCGTATCCTGCGAACCCCACTACGCCGATGCGAGGTTCCCCCACATCCCCTTCGCGTCGGCGGCTCTTGTGTCTGGCCGCGTCGCGAGTGTCGTATAACACAAGGGGAGCCGCTGGCTGAGATGCGACAAGGCGCCATGATGTGTGCGGTCGCTGCGGCTGGCGCACGGCGTTGAGAGGAAACTGACACGAGTATGAATCAGCCACCAACACCTGCGGCGACGCCTTCCGTTGCGCCTCGTTCCACGACGACGCCAGATAGCATGATAAACATGACGGAGACGACGGATAACCGCCACCAGGAAGCTTCGGCGCGCCCTGCGCATACACCCCAGGCGGGGGAGACAATTCTGATCGTCAACCCAGCGGCGCGGCTGACTGGGACAGGCGCCTACGACGCCGAGGCGCTGGAGCGTGGGCTGCGTGACCGTGGCCTGGACGCCTATCTGTGCGAGACGAGCAGCGCCAGGGAGACAGTGGCGATCGCCAAACGCGCCGCCGAGGTCGGCGCGGAGATGGTGGTCGCGGTCGGCGGGGATGGCACGATCCATACGGTCATAGACGGCTTGTTGCGTGGGCTGGCGCCGGGACTCGTCGGGAAGGGCGCAGCGGCGACCACTCCGACGGACGATCATGCGCAGGCGACGCCCACGATGCGGCAGGGGGCCAGCACGGCGCTGGGGATCATTCCGGCGGGGACAATGAACAATGTCGGGTCGGCGCTGGGCATTCCGGAGGATACGACCCAGGCGCTCAACATCCTGGGCGCAGGCGTGACGCGACTCCTGGATGTGGGCTTGCTCGATGGCCACCCATTCATCGAGGTGGCGGGGTTTGGCGTCGTCGCCAAGCTGGCGCCGTTAGGCGAGCGGGTCAAGGGGCGACCGTGGGCCATTTTTGCGGTCATCTCGTCGGTGGTTGATATTCTACGGCGGGCGCGCCCGTCACGGGTACGGCTGGTGTTGGATGGCGAGGGACGCTGGGTGCGGGCGTTGCAGATCACGGTCAGCAATACGCCGTCGTATGGGGCGCGGTTTGCGGTGGCGCCTGAGGCGCGCACCGACGATGGCCTGCTCGATGTGACGGCGCTGATTGGCATCAACGGTGGGGATGTGGTACGCCATCTCTTCGGGTTGGTCGGCTTCCATGTGAACCCGCGTGACGTGCGAGTCCGACGCTTCCAGGCGCGCCGGGTGGTGGTACACCCACAATCGCCCTGGCCGTCGCAGGTGGATGGCGTGCATTTCTGCGAGATGGGGCGCGGAACCGATCGGCCATCGTTGGAAGCGCGGGTGATCCATGGGGTTTTGCGCGTCTGCGCGCCACCGGGGCCACACGCCGCCGAGCCACCAGAGGGGGCGATGCAGACGCTGATGCGCGCGTTGCCCTTCCCGGCGCCGAAGCCCGCCGCGCCCGCCAGCGCGCCACATCAGGATCCAGTTGGGGAACATACGGATGGAACCGCATGAGAAACGCACGTTTTCCCTACGCTTGCCGCTGAGGCGTAAGACGGCGCCTATATTGCGGGTTACCCTGCCGATGTTCTACCCTAACTTCGCCGACGCATAGCCGAAGTATCAGGCTTATGCGTTTTTTGCGTGCGCCCTATGCGAAGGGAGGTCAATGTCTTTGGCGCCCTGCCACCCGCATGTCCTCAGGAAATGAGGCGCTGGGGTGAGGAACAACGAGAGACAACGAAAAGTAATCAGGCGCTTGTACATCTCCATTCAAATAGCTGCGATGGATGTGGCGGCAAGAGGAAGCCAGGGTCGGGCAGGATGAGCGTTCACTAGCAGCCGACGAGGAGGAAGTTTTTATGCGTATTGCGCAGATTGCCCCACTACAGGTATCCGTACCCCCGAAAGCGTATGGGGGAACGGAGCGTGTCGTGGCGAATTTGGCAGAATCGCTGGTGCGCGCAGGCCACGAGGTGACGTTGTTTGCCAGTGGCGATTCACAGACGAGCGCGCGGTTAGTGGCCCCAATTCCCCATGCGCTAGGATTCGACCCTGAGATTGACGCCCAGGCGTTTCAACTGGCGATGCTGCACGATGTCTACGAACACGCCCATCAGTTTGACATCATTCATTCTCATCTCGACTACTTGACGCTGCCATTCGCTCAACGGTCTGCGACGCCAACGGTGATTACGTTACATGGGCGACTCGATAGGCTATCGCACAAAAGAGTCTTTCGTACCTATCCCGATGTCCCTCTGATTGCGATTAGTGGTAGTCAACGCAGTGAATTGTCCGGAGTCAACTGGTTGGCGACGATTCATCATAGCGTGGATGTGCAGGCGTTTCCGTTTTCGCCGACTCCTGGGAAGTACCTGGTGTTCGTCGGGCGAATCTCGCCAGAGAAACGCCCAGATATCGCTATCGCCGTCGCTAAGCTGGCGGGCATTCCGCTGAAGATTGCGGCGAAGGTCGATCCCAAGGATCAGAAATACTTTGAGCGTGAGATAGAGCCGTTGCTGGACGATCCGCTGATCGAGTTTTTGGGAACGGTGGATGAGCAGGCGAAACGCCTGTTGATGCGCGATGCGCTGGCGCTGCTCTCGCCGATAGACTGGCCGGAGCCGTTTGGCATGGTCTTCATTGAGTCACTGGCCTGCGGGACGCCAATCCTCACCCGTCCGCTGGGGTCGGCGCCGGAGCTGCTACGCGATGGGGTGACGGGGTATATGCGTCTGACGACGGAAGGACTGGCGGCGGCGGCGCTTCAGATCGCGGGCGTCTCGCGCGCGGGCTGCCGCGCCTACGCGGAGCAGCGATTTGGTCTGGGCCGCATGGCGCAGGAGTATATCGCGGCGTATATGCTGGCGCGACGGCAGGCTCTGCCACACATCGCCATGGGGGATCAGCTGTGGGCCGGGCAAAGCGCCTACCCGGCGGTTGCAGAGCCAGTGGCGGCGCTGCTGGAGTCGGCAGGGAAACGCAATGGGTCGCTCAGTTCCGCTGAACATCGCTTGTCCGAGATGGAGCGCGAACTGGAGCCGTTCGGCCTCACATTCCCGGCGAATAACTAAGCGACCCTTGTCCCACTCACGCCCTTCGCTATACTTTATGAAGCGTTGGCCCATGAAGTAGTGGGCCGGTGAGAGCGATTGCCCGCCGATCAGGCATTCGGCGGGCGAACGAAAGGGATACTACTCATGGCGGTGACAAGCGAGCGATTCGCGCAGGGGATGAACGTGGACGCCTATAAGGCGCAGATGACCCAGAACCGTGAGGTCTTCGAGCGGAACGAGCAGGCGGCGACGGTGCGCCCGGAGGATGTCGCCTTCTTCCAGGGGTTGGCGGCGCCGTTGAATGTGCTGGTGATCACTGAGGACTGGTGCGGCGATGCGCTGGCGAACGTGCCAGTGCTGGCGAAGCTGGCGCAGGCGAGCGGCAAGCTCAATCTGCGGCTGTTTCTGCGCGACCAGAACCTCGATCTCGCTGACCAATATCTCAAAGAGGGCAAGTATCGTTCAGTGCCGGTCTTCGTTTTCTTTGATGAGCAGATGCGCGAGTTGGGGCATTTCATCGAGCGGCCAGCGCGGGCGACGGCAGAGATGGTGGCGGCGACAGCGCAGCTGGTGGCGGAGCACCCTGAGTTGCCCGACCTGGGCGCCCCGCTGGATCAGCTGAGTGAGCAGTCGCGCAAGTTGCGCATTCAGGCGCTGGGCGCGTTGCGGGCAGCGCGCGGGGCGGCATGGACGGATATGCTGGTCGAAGACATTGAGGTGATGCTCAAGGGCGCGTAGCAGACCTAGCCCTGGCTTGGCCCTTGGCCTGCGCCTGTCCCTTCCCCCAGGTGGGGGAAGGGCTATGTTCCTTTGCAGGGGTTGCGCCATATCATCCATCTCGCTTCCCCCAGGTGGGGAAGCGATGCGGAGGTTGGTGCGCCACTGTGCGAGGCGGCTGCCTGTTCCCTATCGCGGAGAGGGCGGACGGCGCCGGACGTTGGTGGTCAGCGGCGGACATGGCTTCTGGCCACTGTGGCCGGTGGCGCTGGAATTGGCGTGGCGCCCACTTGTATTGCGAGGGGACGCCACCTATACTTCTCCCAACGACGTAATACAACAACCGCGAACCGACACGAAGACAGCGAGAATACGTTAGCGCAGGGGTAGACCTGCGAGGCGGTGAGTCTGAGCAAGACGCCGCGCTCCCTTCGGGATGATACATCCTGGGGGGGCGCGGCGTCTTTGTGTGACGGCGCTCTGCCGCGCCCTCACCCTACCTCCTTGCGGTCGGCTGTCCCTCCTGAGGGTTTGGGGTGAGGGGATGATGAATGG
>VFSW01014347.1_pt1 | contig 10957 bp, 9 predicted proteins | sample 5358111 | NCBI WGS metagenome assembly VFSW01 (sample SAMN11554181, study PRJNA540505) | mine drainage metagenome | isolation source: sediment from site ElyBrook_90M | place: USA: Ely Copper Mine, Vershire, VT | collected 2017
TGCCTCCGCCGTGAACCACGGCCACGCGATGCCCGTCCTGCGCCAGTTCCGCCACGGCCCGCGCGCATTTCCGCAGTGTAACCGCGTCTTCGAGCGCGACTCCTCCGATTTTGACGACGATGATCACAGCAAACCTTCTTCCTCGGTCCATCCATACATCAGGTTCATATTTTGTACAGCTTGTCCGGCCGCGCCTTTGAGCAGGTTGTCGATGCAGGAGACCAGCACCAGCCGCCGTCCGTCCTCCGCCAGGCAAAATCCCAGATCGCAATAATTCGTGCGCAGCGAAAACTGCACTTGCGGAAGCTTCGGCGTCGCAAATACCCGCACCCAGCGTTTCTTCGCATAGAACTCGCGCAAGCACGCCTCCACTTCCGCAGACTGCATCGCGCGATTCAAACGCACATAGATCGTCGAAAGAATTCCGCGCGGAATCGGAAGTAGATGCGGCGTAAAAGTCAATTCCTGCGCCGTCAACCGTAGTTGCTCCACGATCTCGCCCACGTGCCGGTGTCCGAAAACCGAATACGCGGAAAGATTGTCCGCCACCGAAACAAAATGCGTGCGCGCCGTGGGCTCTTTCCCAGCTCCCGACACTCCCGACTTCGAATCCGAAATAATTCCGTGCTCCCGATCCACGACGCCCGCCCGCAAAAGCGGCGCCAAAGCTAGAATCACCGATGTCGCGTAGCAGCCGGGGTTCGCGACGAGGTCGGCGCTCGCGATCTGATCGCCGTGCAATTCGGGCAACCCGTAAACCGCTTTGTCGGTGAGTGCGGCCGCGGCCAGCGCATCCGAATCCTGAAAGTTGTAAACCGCACGATTCTCGGCCTGCTTCAGCCGCCACGCTCCGCTCAGGTCAATCACCCGCAGTCCGTGCGCCAACGCTTCCGGCACCAGCGAGCGCGACGCCTCATGCGGAGTCGCCAGAAAAAGCAACTCCACTCCTTGCCGCTGCAACTCCGGCCACGAAAGCGGCTGCAAAGGATAGCCTCCGTTACCCGACAACGCGGGAAACACGTCCGCCAGATTCACGTCAGCCGCGTCGACCGCGCCGTTGCTTCCATTGCGCCGCAGCAGCACCGGCTTCTCCAGCATCGGATGACGATGGAGAATGCGCGTCAACTCCAGACCTGAATAGCCGGTCGCGCCCAGCACTGCGGTTCTAAGTTTTGCGGACGTCATTTCGTGAACATCAAGTCAGCATGCCCTCGATCCGGCTGGACAACTTCTTCGCTTCGTCCTTGTCGGGACACACAATCAGAATCGTGTCGTCGCCGGCGATTGTCCCGACCAGTTCGCTCCAGTCGGTTTCGTCCATCGCCGCGGCCACCGGCTGCGCGCTGCCCACAATTGTCTTCACCACCAGCAGGTTCTGCGCTGAGCGGATGTCGAGCACAAACTCGCGCACCAACCGCGAAACCGGAGGCAGCGCCAGCGCCGCAGAACTCTCGCCCGTGGGCAGGGAATATCCGTGAGCAGTCTTGCTCAGGTTCAGATCGCGAATGTCGCGCGAAAGCGTCGCCTGCCCCACCTTGAATCCCTGCTTCCTCAGCACGCGCTGCAGATCTTCCTGGCTGGCGACTGGACCGTGCCGCAGCGTCGCCAAAACCGCCCGTTGTCTCAAGGTTTTATTCATAGTGAATAAACATGCATCATGGTGAATAAATATGTTCTTATCTTAAAGACTCTAGCCCAAATGTCAAATGAAAACGTGCACCGCATCATGTACGAACCAGGTTACGAATGTTTGGTTTAGGGGGCGCTAGGCAGCGAGCAATCCCACTCTGGCGTCATCCCGAGCGGAGCCGCTCCTCAGGCGGAGCGAGGGATCTCGCGCGGATCCCCATCGTTGTTAAGACTAAACCGCACTGACTCCGGAGAAAGTCCGGCGCGGACCCGCCAGCCTTGTTAGACTACTGCGCGGTTCCAGACAAGTCGACACCAGACAGTCGAAACGAGATGCGTCCCGGGAGCAGAAATGGCGATCAACCCCAAGCCCACATTAACAGCCGAACTGCTGGCAGAATTTCTGGGCACCTTCGTGCTCATCCTGTTCGGCACCGGCGTCGTCGCCATGGTGGTCTTGTTCCCCACAAAGAATCCCGGCGAGACCATTCACGGCGGTTTCACCAACATCACTCTGGGTTGGGGCCTCGGGGTCACCATGGGAATTTATGTCGCGGGAAAAATTTCCGGCGCCCATCTTAATCCCGCGATCACTCTCGCCCTTGCCGTGTTTCGTGGTTTCCCGTGGCGCAAAGTCGTTCCCTATTCCATCGCCCAAACCGTTGGAGCTCTCGCCGCCGCCGCCCTGGTTTACTGGAACTACCTTCCGGCATTCCGCCAGGTCGATCCCCAACTCGATCACACGGCTGGCATCTTCACAACTTTTCCGGCGTTTCCCGCCGTGATCCAGGCCGGCTTCCTCGACCAGTTGATCGGCACAGCACTATTGGTTTTTCTCGTCTTCGCCGTCACCGACGAGTTCAACCTGCCGCCCGGCGCCAACTTCGCCCCCTTGGTGATCGGTCTGATCGTCGTCGCCATCGGCATGAGCTTTGGCGGCATGCACGGATACGCCATCAATCCCGCGCGCGATTTCGGCCCGCGCCTGTTCACCGTCTTCGCCGGATTCCGCAACAATGGCCTCACCGACGGCGTCCGCGTATGGTGGGTACCGGTAGTCGCGCCGCTGTTGGGCGGTTTAGTCGGCGCCGCTGTCTACGATTTCGCTATCCGCCGCTTCCTCCGGCCGTCGCAGTAGAGCTCTTAATCCGCTCGCTGAAGTGGGTTCGGGAAAGGCACGAGTTCCACGATGGGTTCGGGAAGGGCACGAGTTCCACTGACGATTATGTACTTCATGAAGTATAAGTGGTAGCATGCTTTTGCATGCGCCTACCCCTAAAAGATTACAGCCGACGAACTACCATCCGCGCTTGCCTCGCAAAAAGAGGCCGCCAATGACCGCGATTGCGGCGTTTCAGTGCTCCGATGGAGTCGTGATGGCAGCCGACACAGAGGAAACCTACCAAGACGAGAAGGCATACACTTTTAAGTTATTTCCAGTGGAACGCGAAGGAAAGAGACTGTGCGTTGCGGGCGCTGGTCTCGGCTACTTGATCGACTATGCGAAGGACGAGATCATTTCGGCTCTCGATTCCGGCATTAATAACGCCGTGGCCTTTGAGAAGCGCCTTCGGGAGATCATGCGCGAACTCTATCAAAGAGACTTTGCCCTTTTCCCAGTAGACCAAGAGAGTGATCGCCGCATCCAGCTCTTGGTAGGAGTTCAGTTTACGGAAGAACAGAAAGCATCTTCTTGGCTTAGGCCATCGGTCTTCGAGTGCCAGTCGAACCTCGTAACGGTGCTTACCAACCCTGCCCAAAGAGGTCGCATTCTCGGCGCTGGTGAACTCCTTAAAGAGACGGCGCTGCAATTCTCAAACTGGGGACTGGACGTTGAATTAGCCGAAAGAGTCTGCCTGTACGTCATGTATGAGGCTAAGCGCCGATTGGCCGGAGTCGGCGGGAAAACGCATATTTTCACGATGAGAAGTGACGGAAGGTTCGGATATTACCGTGGAAAGCATATTGGGGAAGAAGAGGCTGTCCTGGCCGCCTTCAACGGGATTACTCAACTGCTTCTCTTTGCGCTGGAACCATCTGTCTCTGACCGCAAAGCAAACGACTTCGTTAATACGGCAAGAAAATGGATCAGGGACGCACGGAGATATCTTGCTAGAGTTGAACAGGGGAAAGTACCGAATCTGAGTTCGATCACAATTCAGAATTCAGAGATATCGAAGCTGATGAGACGGTTGCGTTCTATTGAGCGGTCAGCTTCTCGAAAGTCAGAACCGGAGCAGTGACCATGTGCCGAAGCGTGTCCACGAACAGATCGGGGTTCTTCCGCCGATTGAAACGGAACTCCATCTCCGCGAGATAGGCAGCCAAGTGTTTTGCGCTGATCTTATGCCACGTTCCGATGATGCCGCGCTTGAGCAGGGAGAACGCCGATTCGACGGTGTTCGTGTGAATGTCTCCATCGACGTAGACTTTCGATTTATGCTTGATCGTTTTGTGGCGCTTGGCGAACGGCGTGTTTCGGAATGCGGTCGGGTAGGCGTTCAATTCGTCGGTGACGATGACCTCAACGTCCTCGCTCACGCTTTCCCGCACGTATTTCTCAAGCGTTCCGGCTTTCACATCCTGAGCATGGAAGAAACGAAGATCGCCGCCACGCTGCCGGATGCCGACAACGATCTGTTTTTTGCAATCTCCGTGACCGGGCTTCCGATAGGTCTTTTCGCTTGCGCCAATGTAGGTTTCATCCATCTCGACAGTTCCATCCATCATCGGGCGCTCTGCCTCTTTCATGGCAGCACGAATCCTGTGGCAGAGATACCATGCGGTTTTGTAGCTGACTCCCAAAGTACGTTTAACTTGGTTGGCGCTCATCCCCTTGCGTGCTTCGCAGAGCAAGAGCACGGCCATGAACCACGTTTCCAGCGGCAGATGCGTATCATGGAAGATCGTCTGTGTGAGAACACTGAATTGATAGTGGCACTCAACACACTCGAATTTTTTCTGAGTCTCAACCTCGAATACGCGCTTGCTCTTGCAGCGCACGCATTCGACTCCGAACGGAAACCGCAACTTCTTGAGCAGGGCACGGCACTGTTCGTCGGTAGAGAACATCTGAGTCAGATCGGTCAGAGTCATGGCTAAAAAACCCCCGATACGCGAGAAGCATCCCCTCGATGGAGTTCCGACGCGAAAACTGGCCGCTGGCATCCGCAAACAGCTTCTCCGCAAATTGAAAGAGAAAAACCCCGACTTGGAATTCGGTAAGCCTCGGAAAGATTGAGGGTTGCGTCCATTACAAGGACACAATAGCAGGTTCGGTATACTTCGTCAAGTAAATAATCATGAGTTCCACTCGTGCCGTCCAAGCCTCCCAGCCTTCGGGCTTTAGCCCCTGGGGTTTCGCTCGGGTCCGCACCTCGATGATTTATGAGATAGATTGGATAGCTTTGAGGAGCTGTCAGCTGTCGTAGAAACACCCACCAAAAGCGCGCGCACCAGCCCGAGGAGGAATCCTTGCAATACGTTCTGGCTCTCGATCAGGGCACCACCAGTTCGCGAGCGCTCTTGTTCGATCACAACGGCGAAGTTCGCGCCGTAGCCCAGCGCGAGTTCGATCAGATTTTTCCCCAACCCGGCTGGGTAGAACACAATCCCGAGCAGATTGCGTCGTCGCAAATCGCAGTTGCCCTGGAAGCCCTTGCCCAGGTCAACGCGCAGCCCAAAGACATTACGGCCATCGGCATCGCCAACCAGCGCGAAACCACCATCCTGTGGGATCGCGAAACCGGCAAGCCCGTACACAACGCTCTGGTGTGGCAAGACCGCCGCACCGCCGATTTCTGCGAAAGTCTCAAGTCTGCCGGCCACGAGCCGCTGATTCAGCAGCGCACTGGCCTGCTCATCGATTCCTATTTCTCCGCCAGCAAAATTTCCTGGATCCTCGATCACGTCGCCGGCGCGCGCGAACGCGCCGACGCCGGAAAACTCGCCTTCGGCACGGTCGACACCTGGCTGGTATGGAAGCTGACCGGCGGCCGCGTCCACGTCACCGACGCCAGCAACGCGTCCCGCACCATGCTCTTCAACATTCGCACCGGCACATGGGACGAAGAATTACTGCGCCTCTTTCGCATTCCGGCGTCGCTGATGCCGTCGGTGCGGCACTCCTCTGAAATTTACGGCGAGGTCAGCGCCGTACCTGGCCTCAACGGCATTCCCATCGCCGGCATCGCGGGCGATCAGCAGGCCGCTCTCTTCGGTCAGCGCTGCATCCGGCCCGGCCTGACCAAGAATACCTACGGCACCGGATGCTTCATGCTGCAAAACACCGGCACCCGCGCGGTCCCGTCGTCGAACCGTCTGGTAACGACCGTCGCGTGGAAAATAAAAGACAGAACCGAGTACGCGCTCGAAGGCAGCGTCTTCGTCGGTGGCGCGGTGGTGCAGTGGCTGCGCGACGGCCTGGGAGTGATCCGCAGTTCGAGCGAAGTCGAGGCGCTGGCGAAATCCGTCGCCGACAACGGCGGAGTTTATTTCGTCCCCGCATTCGTCGGCCTGGGCGCGCCCCACTGGGATTCCTACGCCCGCGGCGCCATCTTCGGCCTAACCCGCGGCAGCACCGCCGGACACCTGGCCCGCGCCGCGCTCGAGAGCATCGCCTACCAAGTCGCCGACCTGCTCGACGCCATGCAGCGCGACGCCGGCCATCCTGTCGAAGAATTACGCGTCGACGGCGGAGCTTCGGCAAACGATAGCCTGATGCAATTTCAATGTGACCTGCTGCGGGTTCCCGTGGTTCGCCCAGCAGCCACCGAAACCACGGCGCTCGGAGCTGCCTATCTGGCCGGCATGGGCGTAGGTCTCTGGGAATCCATCCAGGAGACCACAGCAAAAGCCCGCCGCTTCGAGCCCAAGATGCCGGCATCGCAAGCCACCGCCCTGCGCCAGCGATGGAATGAAGCGGTCGCGCGATCAAAGGCCTGGGAGAACGCGAACGCGGCGACTTAGTGCGGCGCTATCATTAGAAGCCATCTCATGAATCGGTTCGGGAAGGGCACGGCTTGCAGCCGTGCCGTGAAGAACCGATAAAGATGCGGGCTTTAGCCTCTGGGGCTTCGCTCTTGTCCAGCCGACGGAGGATTTATGAGACAGAACGGCTTCTAGTGACATGAAAGGTTTGATATGAAGGCCGCTCTCCTCTCTTCGCCGCAGAGTATCTTGCAGCGCCCGTTGCAAGTTGCCGAAGTCGAGAAACCGCGGCCCGGTCCGGGACAGGTTTTGCTCCGTGTGCGCGCCTGCGGAGTGTGCCGCACCGATCTGCACATTGTCGAGGGCGAGCTTCCGCCGCTCCACCAGCGCATGATTCCCGGACATCAGATCGTCGGCGAAGTGATAGCTGGAGCCACGCCCGAACTGCCAACCGGCGCCCGGGTGGGCGTTTCCTGGCTCGGCGGCACGGATGGAACCTGCTCCTACTGCCGGCGCGGCATGGAGAATCTGTGCGACTCGCCCACCTTCACCGGCTATTCCGTTTCCGGCGGCTACGCCGAATATGCGGCCGCTCGCGCCGATTTCGTCTTCCCACTTCCTCCTGCGCTCAACGATCTGCAAGCCGCTCCTCTGCTCTGCGCAGGCATCATCGGCTTTCGCAGCCTGCGGGTCGCTGGCGTCGAGCCGGGCGAACGCGTTGGACTGTTCGGCTTTGGCGCTTCCGCTCACCTCGCCATCGCAGTTCTGCGGGCATGGAAATGCGACGTATATGTTTCCACGCGCGGAGAATCTCACCGCCGCTTAGCGGAGTCCCTCGGCGCGACCTGGGTGGGCACTGAAACCGAAAAGCCGCCCGTCGAACTGGATCGCGCCATCACCTTCGCGCCCAGTGGAGACGTGGTGATCGCCGCGCTGGCCAGCCTGCGCAAAGGCGGCGTCGTTGCGATCAACGCGATTCACCTCGATCGCATTCCTCAGTTCGACTACGACCGCCTGCTTTGGGGCGAGCGCCAGTTGCGCAGCGTAGCCAACATGACCCGCGCCGACGCCCGCGATTTTCTCGCGCTGGCAGCGCAGATCAGCCTGCAACCGAAAGTGACCGTGTTTCCTCTGGATCAAGTGAACGATGCGCTCATCGCGGTGAAGAATGATGCCATCGATGGTGCAGCAGTAGTCGTGCCCTAGCAGTGCACCGCGGCGGCGTCGGGAAGCGCACGGCTTCGGCTGAGGGAAAGCTCTCGCATGTGTGTAGCACCGTGGAAGAGTGGCGCTTCAGCAGGTGGAAGAGCGGCGCTTCCAGCGCCGCGTATGTCGTCCAGAATCCGCGCGGGCTTCAGCCCCAGTGGTCGCGTTTTGCGTCCGCAAAAATGTTTTCCGCGGCGTCTTCAGCCGCGCTCAAGTGTCTGGAGATTACGCATCGCTAAGGTTCTCGTCGATGTACGAGATCGCCGCCACCCGGAATCAATCACCGCGCCAGAGCAAACGCGGCAATAAACAGAACGCAGAAACTTACGGCCTGCCCCAATTCATTCCATCCCAGCCGGCGCACGACCAGCGGACCCGGCTTCTGGAAGAAGTAAAGCCATCCACGAAACAGAATCGGGAGAAACGCAATGAGGGCGCCCCACGGCATCAGGCCGCGCCAGCAGGCGAGCCCCAGCGCAACCGCCATGGCAACCTGCCCTGCCGCGAATGTCCAGCCCTGCGCAAGCTTGCTGCGGAATCCTTCCAACCGCGCGGTATGGATTCGAAGCTGTACATAGTGAATCTGATCGCCGGCGAAAAGAAGATTCGCCAACCAGAGCATCCACGCCGTCACGGCGAATCTTCCCGTGACCACGTAGTACGCTGCCGGGGCGGCCAACGTCAGCCCGACCGTCCCAACCATCTCAGAGAGCATGCGGAACGCGCGTCCCCGGCGCCTGAGCAGTGTCTGCGCCGCGAAGGCAGCGCCGGCCCCCGCTCCGATCACCCACAGTCCGCGGTTCCGGCCCGCCCATAGCAACTCACCCAGCGCGACTGCGGCGACAACGGCCAGGCCCGCGATCGCGATCGTAACGGTGACACGTTCATCCCTGGTCTGGGCGCGCATCGCCGAGGTTCCCAGCAGACTCTCCACCGGCGTCCTCAACCAGAACAGGGCGAGCGCAGCCACCAACAGGAATAGCGCCGGGAGAAAGTGATGGCTCTCCCGCAGCGCGACTCCGGCACCCGTGACCAGCGGCACCAGCAGAAGTCCCCAGGCGCCGTGCTCTCGCGGCACAATCAGCGCCAGCCTGCGCTCGTGGCGTGCCTTCCCCGTCGCGGCATCCTGCGGCAATCGCCCGCCCATGCGGTTGATGCTACATTCCTTCGCCGCCATCAGCGCCAGCCAGCGGTTTGAACATGCTGCATGCCCTTGACGGCCCGCATATATTGCGCGCGCTCGAAAGCGCCCGGGTCGGGGCAGCGCATCTGGCTCATGCTGCCTTGCATCTGGCGCACCGACTCGTATTCGTGTTCCTCCATCCACTCCCGCAGTCCGCGCTCGACATGGCGAATATGGTTGATGCCGTTGCGCATCAGTGCGGAGCACAGCATGGTCACGTTCGCTCCCACCATCAGCAGTTTGATCGCATCTTCCGCGCCATGTACGCCGCCGGTGGCGGCCAGCGCCGCCCGGACTCGCCCGTAAAGAATGCCAATCCACGTCAGCGGCAAGCGCAGCGACTGTGGTGTGCTCAAAAGAACGTTCGGCCTCAGCTCCAGTTCTTCGAGGTCGATGTCCGGTTGGTAGAAGCGGTTGAACAACACCAGGCCGTCCGCGCCCACCTCATCCAGCCGCTTCGCCATGTTGGCCATGTTGCTGAAGAATGGACTGAGCTTCACCGCGACGGGAATCTCCACTGCGTCCTTTACCGCGCCCAGAATGTCGAGATACGTCTGCTCCACTTCCGCGGACTCCAAATCCGGATCCGTCGGGATGTAATAAATATTGCACTCGAGCGCGTCGGCGCCCGCTTCTTCGATGCGTCGCGCAAAATCCGTCCATCCTCCCAGAGTCGAACCGTTGAGACTCGCGATGATCGGAATTCTGGTCGCGGCCTTGGCCTTGCGAATGTGTTCCAGGTATCCTTCCGGGCCGGTCTGAAATTCACTGGCCTGCGGAAAATAGGTAAGTGACTCGGCAAAACTTTCGGTTCCGGCGGCCAGGTGATAATCCAGGTCCGCCGCTTCCTGCCGCAACTGTTCTTCAAAAAGAGAGTAGAGGACTATCGCCGAAGCCCCGGCATCTTCAAGCCGCCGCAACCCCTCTAAATCTCGAGACAACGGCGAAGCTGACGCAACCAGCGGCGTGCGCAGCGTCAGGCCGAGATAAGTTGTGCTGAGATCGATCATAAATTTCCTCCTTGCGCGTGCCTACCGCGCAGTTCCGGCGGGCGACGGTTTCGCGCCTTCCGGCGCCGCTTTCTCCTTCGCCTCCTTCGCACTCGCGGCCGCTTCCGTTTTTCGGCTCGCCATGTACTCATACATCCGGTAGCGGTCCGTCACATCTTGCTGAGCTTCCTTCCACAAAAGCTCTGCATTTTCCGGGTTGCTCTTGGTGAGCATCTTGAAACGCGTCTGCTGCAGCAAATAATCCTGTAGCCTGCGGGTGGGAGCCCGCGAATCGAGCATGAGCGGATTCTCCCCTGCCAGCGCGCGGCTCGGATGATGGCGGTAGAGCAGCCACTGTCCCGTGTCGACGGCAACCTTCTGGTCGGTCATGGCCGTCGTCATATCGATGCCATGCGCGATGCAGTGGGAATACGCAATGATGATGCTGGGGCCGTCGTACGCTTCGGCTTCCAGGAACGCCTTGAGCGTGTGCTCATCTTTCGCACCCATGGCCACGCTGGCCACATAGACGTTGCCATAACTCATGGCCATCAGCCCCAGATCTTTCTTCGGAGAAGCCTTGCCGCCGGCGGCGAATTTAGCAACGGCTCCGCGCGGTGTTGACTTGGAAGCCTGGCCACCGGTGTTGGAGTAGACCTCGGTGTCGAGCACCAGCACGTTCACGTTCCGACCGCTGGCCAGCACATGGTCGAGCCCGCCGTAGCCGATGTCATAGGCCCAGCCGTCACCGCCGATGATCCACACACTCTTCTTCACCAGCATGTCCGCGACTGCCAGCAGTTGCCTGGCGTCTGGAGTGTTCAGCTTCAGCACGCGTTCTTTCAATACGTCCACGCGCTGCCGTTGCTCGAAAATGTCAGCTTCGTCTTTTTGAGTTGCGCCGAGAATCGCGTTGGCCAGATCTTCTCCCACAGCGCCGCCGACTCGCCGCACCAACTCCCGGGCAAATTCTGTCTGCTTGTCGATGGAGACACGGAAACCCAGGCCGAACTCCGCGTTG
>VFSW01014348.1_pt1 | contig 10956 bp, 10 predicted proteins | sample 5358111 | NCBI WGS metagenome assembly VFSW01 (sample SAMN11554181, study PRJNA540505) | mine drainage metagenome | isolation source: sediment from site ElyBrook_90M | place: USA: Ely Copper Mine, Vershire, VT | collected 2017
TGGCGTACGGTCCGCGCTCGCGGTAGGCCGACGTGTCGAAGAACAGGTAGTGCGGGCACGTTTCGACCGAGAGGTCGGCTCCGGCGGCCCGGGCCGCGCGCACGGTGGGCAGGGTGAATCCGCTCGAGAGGTGTACGATGTGCACCGCCGATCCGGCCGCCCGCCCGATCCGCGCCACTCGGGCGACCGCATCGTCTTCGGCGAGCGTCGGCCGGGAGTCGGTGTAGACGTCGGGCGTCGTCCGTCCGGCCTCCTTGAGACGGCGGGTCGCTTCCGCCACGATCGACGGGTTCTCGGCGTGTACCTCGAGCGGAGCGCCGGACCCGGCGAGGCGCTCGGCCACCGCAAGGACGGTCGCGTCGTCGCACGCGGTGTAGTCCCCGACGGGGTTCCAGCCCAAGTAGACCTTCACCCCCGCGACCCCGGCCCGAACGAGCTTGGGGACCTCGGTGAGGTTGCCGGCGCAGCCCCCCCCGTGGACCCCGAAGTCGACGAGCGCGTTCGCCCGACCGAGCGCGATCTTCGCCTCGAGCGACGAGAGGCTGAGGGTCGGCGGGCAGTGCGGGGGGGTCGAAGCGGCCTGCTCGACGAAGGTCGTGACGCCGCCCGAAGCGCAGAGCCGACTGCCCGTTCCGATGTCGGTGCGGTCCGGTCGGCCGTAGGTGAAGTGGGTGTGCGTGTCGACCGCACCGGGCAGCAAGAGCTGGCCGTGGGCGTCGATCGTGCGGTCCGCGGACGGGAGCTGGGCGTCCTTCGCGATCCGGACGACCCGACCGCCCTCGACCGCGAGACCCGCCTCGACCCATTCGCCGCGCCAGCGAAGTCGCGCCGACCGGACGATGAGGTCGACCGGGCTCACGCCGGTCCGCCTCCCAGGCGAGCGACGACCGTGCCTCCGGGGTTCGTCCAGCCCGAGCGGAAGTAGAACGCGGATTCGATGCGACGCGGCGCGAGCGGGAGGAGCTCCTCGTTCTCCGCCGGGTAGAGCTCGAGCTCGCCGGTACCCCGCCAAACGTCGGTGACGACGCGTCCGGTCGTCTGCACTCGGACCAGCTCGTGGACCGAGGGCGGCTCGCCCGGGTCCACGTTGGGGAAGTAGCGGACCCCGAAGTAGGTTCCGAGCCGCGGTAGGTCCTCGGGGAGAGCGGGGCGGTCGAGCGTCACCCCGGCGAAAAGGATCCGCTCTCCGTGACGGGAGAGCGCGCCGCCGAGCCGGGCTCCGGGGCCGTACGGTTTGAGGGTGGGATGCAGCGGATGAAGACGGGTCATCCGAACCTGGGCCACCTTCTTTGGCCACCCGTTGAACCACCCCCGCATCATCGACCAATCGTGGTCGGTCCAGATGAACGGGAGATAGACACCGGACTCGCCGCGAAATTGACAGGAGACGGTGACGATCGCCTCCCCGTACTGGGTGGCCTCGGGCTGGCGGTAGGCCAGGTCGGGATCGCGGTCACCGACCGAGATCACTTCGGTGACGCGGACGGTGACCCGGTCCGGCTCGGGACCCGGCTCGAGCGGAGCCGGCAGGACCCCCCGAACGGCCTCCGGGTCCGCCCGGTACACCACTTGGATCACGTCCGAGGCGAAATGCCAGGGCGGGTGGTCGACGATCGCGCTCTTTCCCGCGGGCCCGAACGGGGGAGTGTAGCCGACACCGCGCGACGAGGCAACGATCGGCGGAAGTTCGGTCATCGAACCGGACCTCTCACGCGGAAGCGGCCGCCGCCGCGTCGGCTCGGCCGAGGTACGCTTCGACGACGGCCGGGTCCTGGCTCGCCGCCCGAACGTCGCCGGTGAACAGGAGCTGGCCGTGGTGGAGGACGAGGACGCGGTCGATCAACTGGAATAGCGACTCCACGACGTGTTCGGTGACGAGCAGCGTGATCCCTCGAGCATGGATCCGCCGGATGATCTCGACGATCTCGGCGAGCTCGGCCGGGTTGAGCCCCGCCATCACCTCGTCGAGCAGCAAGAGCTGAGGCGACGCGGCGAGGGCTCGAGCGACCTCGAGCCGTTTGCGTCCCGCGAGCGTGAGCTCGTTCGACCGCGCCGAGCGGCGGTCTGCGAGGTCCGTCATTTCGAGGACCTCGTCGACCGTAAGCACGGAACGCTCGCCCTTGCGGCGACGGCCGGCGCCAAAGAGCGCGCCGACCCGGACGTTCTGCTCGACCGTGAGGTCCGGGAACGCCTGGGCGAGCTGGAACGTTTGGACCAGGCCGTGGTGGCATCGGCGGTGAGGCGCCCATCGCGTGACGTTCGTACCTTTGAAGACGATACGACCGCTCGTCGGCGCGAGCATGCCCGAAAGGAGTGCGAACAGAGTGCTCTTGCCGGCGCCGTTCGGACCGATCAGGCCCAGGATCTCCCCTTCCGCTATCTCGAAGGAGATGTTCGAGACTGCGGTCACCCCCGCGAATCGTTTCGTGAGGGCTTCGCCCGCGAGTAAAGCCACGACCGCGGTCGAACGCGATGCCTCCTTTAAAGACTCCGGAACTTCGAGGTCGACCGAGAGAGGCCCACGGACCGTAAGGAGAGGTCCGTCGGTCGAATCCGCACGACCGGACCGTGTCGCCCGCGGGAGGGGGTCGGTATCAGATGGCGTGCGAGAGGCCACCGGAGCGCTCGGGCCGATCGGCAGCCGCTTCGGCACTTCCACGGGTCAGCGAGACCGCCGGTCGACGATCGGCCCCGACGATTCTCCCTCGCTCTGTTCGTCGGGCAATCGACCGGCGGAGAGACGGGCCGCCGGGCCTCGCCGGCCGAGAGGTGTTCACGCGAGCTCGGCGAACAGCTGGTGCGGGTCCTCGAGATAGGCCTTCACGGCCGCGAGGAACTGCGCCCCTTCAAGGCCGTCGATCACCCGGTGGTCGAGGGAGACCGAGAGGTTCATGAGCTCGGCCGGGCCGATCGTGCCGTCCGCTCGGTACGCGGGCCGTCGCTGGATCTTGTGGACTCCCAGAATGCCGACCTCGGGATAGTTGAGAATCGGCGTCGCGAGGAGCCCGCCGAGTGCCCCGAGGCTCGTGATGGTGAAGGTGCTGCCCGTGAGCTCCGCGCGCGTGAGCTTTCCGGCCTTGCCCCGCTCGGCGAGATCCTGAATCTCCCGGGCGAGCTGCGCGACGCTCTTCTGGTCGGCGTTCCGGACCACAGGCACGATCAACCCCTCCGGAGCGGCCGCCGCGATGCCGATGTGGTAGCCCGAACGGACGACGAGCTCCTCGCGCGCATCGTCCATGGTCGCGTTGAGCCGGGGATGCGCCTTGAGCCCGGCGACCACCGCCTTCACGAGGAACGGCAAGTAACTGAGACGAATCCCCTGCTTTTCCACATGCTTCGCCATCCGATCGCGCAGCCGGACGAGCTCCGAGACGTCGATCTCTTCGACGTAGGTGAAGTGGGCGGCCCGGTGGGTCGATTCCGTCATGTGATCGAAGATGACGCGACGGATCCCCCGGATCGGGATCCGCTCGCGTACCTCGGCGGCCGGAACGCCGGGGCCCGCGGAAGCCGGGCGCGCCGCCGTCTCCGGCGTCCGGAACGGCCCGGATGGGGCGTCCTGCGTCGACGCGGGCGACGCCGGCCGCCCGGTGGGGGCCGGCGTCGCGCCCGAGGCGGAGGCAAGGTCACCTTCCGTGATCCGGCCGGCCGGGCCGCTCCCCGTTACGGAGGCGAGATCGATCCCCCGCTCGGCGGCGAGCCGCCGCACGTACGGCGACGCGAGGAGTCGAGCGGGACCGGCGCCCCCGCCGGGCGATACCGGGGGCGCAGAACGTTCCTTAGGCGGTGGTGCCGAGGTCGGGGGTGGCACCGCGGCCGCCGGTGGCGGTGTTCCCTGTCTCGGAGGGGCCCCGGGACCGGATGGTCCGCCGACGGTATCGATCGTGACGAGAAGGCCCCCGACCTTCACTTTCTCGCCAACCTTGGCGTGCAGGGCCGCCACCCGACCCGACTTCGGCGACGGGATCTCGACATTCGCCTTGTCGGTGAGGACGCTCACGAGTGGCTCGTCCTCCCGGATCGCGTCGCCCTCCTTCACGAACCACTGGACGACCTCGCCCTCCGCGACCCCTTCGCCGATGTCGGGAAGTCGGAACTCGAACGCCATCGTCCCTCTCCTACGCCGCCCGCATCGTGCCGCGCACGGCGTGCACGATCTTCTCGGGGTTCGGCAGGTACGTGGTCTCGAGGGCGTACGGGAAGGGGGTATCGTACCCCGTGACCCGCGCGATCGGGGCCTTGAGCGAGAAGAACGCCTTCTCGGCCAGGATCGCCGAGAGCTCGGCTCCGAAGCCGCACGTTCGCGCCGCCTCGTGCACGACGACCGCGCGGCCCGTCTTCTCCACGGAGGCCACGACCGCCGCCTCGTCGAGCGGGACCAGGGTCCTCAGGTCGACGACTTCGGTCGACACGCCCTCCGCCGCGAGGGTCTCGGCCGCCTCCGTGACGGGGGCGATCATCGCCCCGTAAGCGAAGACGGAAACGTCGTCCCCCTCCCGGACGAGGCGTGCCCGGCCGAACGGCACCCGGTGGTCACCGTCGGGTACCTCGCCCGTGACCGAGCGATAGATCCGCTTCGGCTCGAGGAAGATCACCGGATCGGGGTCGTGGATCGCCGTGAGGAGGAGACCTTTGGCGTCCGCCGGGGTCGATGGGATCGCGACCTTCAGGCCCGCCGTATGGCAGAAGTACGCCTCGGTGCTCTGGGAGTGGTAGAGGCCCCCCTTGATGCCGCCACCGTACGGGGCCCGGATCGTGACCGGGCACGGATACTGACCGCCCGAGCGGTACCGGAACTTCGCGAGCTCGCTGACGATCTGGTCGAACGCCGGGTAGATGAAGTCGAGGAACTGGATCTCCGCGACCGGCTTGAGCCCGTAGAGCGCCATGCCGATCGCCGTCCCAACGATCCCCGTCTCGGAGAGCGGAGTGTCGATCACGCGGTCGGCGCCGAACTGCTGGAAGAGTCCCTCGGTCGCCCGGAAGACCCCCCCGTTCACGCCGATGTCCTCACCGAGGAGGAGCACGTCGGGATCCTGTCGCATCGCTTCCTCGAGCCCGCGGTTGATCGCTTGAACCACCGTCATCTCCGTCATGGTGCGCTCCCCCCGGACCCCGTGCCGGCGGCGAACCCGCTCCGCTGCGCCTCCAGCTGGGGGGTGCGGGTCTCGAAGACGTCATCGAACAAGGAAAGAGGATCGACCGGCGAAGCGCTCTCGGCCGCCTCGAACGCTCGGACGACTTCGGCCCGGGCCGTCTCCCAGATCGCCTTTTCGGCGGCCGCGTCCAAGAGCCCGGCCTCCGTGAGCCCGCGGGCCAATCGCTGGATCGGGTCGCGTTCTCGAGCGGCCGCAACCTCGGCGTCCGAGCGATAACGGTGGGGATCGTCGGAGGTACTGTGGGGTCCAAGCCGGTAGACCTGCGCCTCGATCAGGGTCGGGCCCTCGCCGCGCACGGCCCGGGCGCGGGCCTCGCTCACGGCCCGGAAGACCGCCGCGAGGTCGTTTCCGTCCAGTACGACCCCGGGAAACCCATAGGCGCTCGACTTCTCCGCGAGCGTCGCGCTGCGGGTCTGCCGTTCGCGGGGCAACGAGATCGCCCACTGGTTGTTCTGGCAGAGGAAGATCGTCGGGGTCCCGAAGACCCCCGCGAAGTTGAGTCCGGCGTGGAAGTCGTTCGAGCTGGTCGCCCCGTCGCCGAAGAACGCGATCGTCGCGATAGGGTCGTGGCGCCGCTGGGCGGCCATCGCCGCCCCGACCGCCTGGGTGATCTGCGTGCCGATCGGGCTCGAAGGGACGACGATGTTCTTGTCGCGGAAGCCGAAGTGATTCGGCATCTGGCGGCCCTTGCTCACGTCCTGGGCGTTCCCGACGAGCTGGTCGAAGATGGACCGGAGGGGGATGCCGCGGACGAGCGCGACCGCGAGCTCGCGGTACGCGGGGAAGAACCAGTCTTCCGGGTGCATCGCGAGCGCCGTCCCGACCTGAGCGGCCTCTTGGCCCGCCAACGGAGCGTAGAAGCCGATCCGTCCCTGGCGTTGGAGGGAAAGGCACCGCTCGTCGGCGACCCGAGCGACGACCATCCACCGGTAGGCGTCGAGCAGCCGCGCGCTGGGAAGTTCGTGAGGCAGCGTGCGTTCCGGTGCCCCGACGCCCGCCGGGGCGCCCGTCGATTGCGTCACGAGTCCCGGCACCTGTCGCTTCGAATATTACCTTTGAGATGCGGTCCGAAGGCCACCGACCGTGGAGCCGCTTCGCCCCCAGAGCCGGTCTGGGCGGAGGAGACGCGGCCCCGGGTCGCCGGAGTCTAGTCCGGAACCAACGAAATGGGGTCGCCGGGTCGTACCGGTCCCTCGACGACGACACGCGCGTACCAACCGCGCCGATCGAGCATGGTGCGAAGGAACTCGGGACCGCGGTTCGAGCCGACGTACGGCAACAAGTAGAGATTGTCGCACGGCGTGCACGGTTTCGAGATCTCGAGCGTGACGGGACCCACGCGAAGCCGACGGCCCGCCGCGAGCGCTTTCGGAGGGATTCCGGCCGTCGTCACGTTCTCCCCGAGGTCCCCGGGCCGGATGGGCCACCCTTCCCGGTTCAACTCTTCGATCGTCTCGATCGGGACCAGAAGCACGGCCATCGCCGGGTCGTCCCGCTTCTCTTCGTGTCGATACCGGTTGAAGTCCCCCGCGACCCCATGAACCGTGAACTCCGCGCGTTCGACCGCGGCCTTCGGGAGCCCGTGCTCGTGGTCCGCTTCGGGCTTGACGTTGACTCGGACCACGTGAGGCGAAGTGGGCGCGCTCATCCACTCCGACGAGGTCGGGCGCTTATTCAAGGTTCGCCCGCGGTGCAACGGCCCCCGGTGAGCCGTTGCGGGACCCCTTCGGGAGGGTTAATGCCTATTTGTACTGGTGTCGACTTGCGCGCGCGCCTTGGAGCTTCCGTACCGTGTCTACGACCTCACCCGCCATCGAAACCCGCGGAGTCAGTCGCGTCTTCGATAGCCGCAAGGGTTTCCTCTTCCGAGAAGTGAGCCACACCGAGGCGCTGAAAGGGGTCGACCTCACGGTCGAGCAGGGATCGATATTCGGGCTCCTGGGACCGAATGGGGCCGGCAAGACGACGCTCACGAAGATCCTCTCGACCCTCCTATTGCCGACCGGGGGCCGGGCGCTCGTCCTGGGCCACGACGTCGTGACCGACGCCGAGTGGCTTCGGCCCCGCATCGGACTCGTCCTTGGAGGCGAGCGGGGGCTCTACAACCGGATCAGCGGGCGGGAGAATCTCCGCTACTTCGCGGACCTCTACGGCCTCCCGACGTCCGAGCGCGAGCGACGCATCGACGAGATCCTCGCGCGCGTCGACCTGAGTTCGGCCGCCGACCGACGGGTCGAGGAGTACTCGCGGGGGATGAAGCAGAAGCTCCACCTCGCCCGCGGCATCCTCCACCGACCCCAGGTCCTCTTCCTCGACGAGCCAACGATCGGGCTCGACCCGAAGAGCGCCCGGGAGACCCGAAAGCTCGTGCGCTCGCTCGTCGCCGACGGCGTGACGATCTTCCTGACGACCCACTACATGTTCGAGGCCGAAGAGCTCTGTCCCCAGCTGGCGATCCTTTCGAGAGGCCGGATCGTCGCCCGCGACACCGTCGCGCGGCTCCGGCATCTCGTCGGAGGGGACCGCACGCTCGAGGCCGAGGCGTACGGGTTCGAGGACGCCGAGGTGGCCGCGCTCCGTCGCCTCCCCGGCGTATCGAAGATCATCGAAGAGGAGTACGGCCCTCGGACGAGACTCACGCTGCGGGTGCGGACGGACGAGGTCCGGCCGGACGACGTCCGCGCCCTCCTGCCCGATCATCCTGAACTCGAGGTCAAGGAGCGACGGACGAGTCTCGAGGACGTCTACCTCGACCTGGTCGAGGAGGAGGCCACCTAGATGGAGACGGTGCGGGGCGAGATCTCCCGGGGTCGATCGACCGTCGCCTCCTTGCGGATCGCCGTCCTCCAGTTCCTCGCGGACCCCCAGTGGCTCATCCCGTCGATGATAGCGCCCGTCGTCTTCGCGCTCGTCTCCTACGAGCTCTTCCGCGGTTCGGGGCCGTACTTCCTCACCTACGCCATCCTGGGCGCGGGCATGATGAGCATGTGGGGCCAGACGCTCTACGGGAGCGGTTGGGCCACCGCCCAGGACCGCGAGTTCGGAACGCTCGAGCCCACGATCCAGTCCCCCACGCCCTACCTCTACGTGATCCTCGGCCGGGTCCTCTGGAACGTCCTCTCCGGGCTATTCGGCGGGCTGATCGTCTACGCCGTCATCGTCGCCGCCTCCGGCGGACCCCCGGCGCTCCCCGACCCGATCGGATTCGCGCTCCTCTTCGTCTTCGTGATGCTCTCGCTCGCGAGCGTCGGGGTCGTCTTCGCCGCGTTCTACGTGTACACCCGGTACGCGGGGTTCATCCAGAACATCGGGGAGTTCGCGTTCTACGTCGGGACCGGCTGCATGTTCCCGGTCGTCCTCCTCCCGTTCTGGACGAACCCCATCTCGCTCGTCTTCCCGCCGACCTGGGGGCTCGACGCGCTCCGGTACCTCGCGATCCCCGGCTACCGTGGCTTCGGCTGGGGATTCTGGGTCGACCTCCTCGGAGCGGTCGGGACCACCGCGGCGTACCTGGCTCTCGCCGGGTCGATCTTCCATCGGGTCGAGCGCCACGTCCTCGAGGAGGGGAACCTCTCCCAGTACTGATGGGAGCCCAACGGAGATGTCGACCGCCCTCGCGACCTACCGCACCTCGTTCTGGAGGACGTTCTGGCGGAACGCCCTCATGGCGCCTCGGACGAGCCTCGGCTTCATGCGGATCGACTTCATCCTCGGCACTGTCTTCGTCGTTCCGCTGACCCAGATGGTCTTCTTCGCGTTCGTCGTCCGGTTGGGGGGCGGCGGCGCGTCGGAGATCGCCTACACCGCCCTCGGGAACGCGGTCGCGACGATCACCTACTCGAGCATCTTCTCGGTCTGCCAGACGACCGACTCCGAGAAGACCCAGGGAACGATGGAGCACCTTCTCGTCTCGCCGGCGAACCGGCTCGCGCTCTACTTCGGCCGGGGCCTCATCCCGATCCTGATCTCGCTCGCGACGGTCGCGGTCGGCCTCGTCTATGCGAACGTCCTCTTCGGAGTGAGCATCGCCGCCGCCTCGATCCCGGAGCTCGCGTTCTCGGTCGTGCTGACCGCGTTCGCGATGGTCGGGTTCGGCCTCTTGCTCGGCGGCGTCGCCCTCTACCTCCGCACGTCCATCATCCTCGGGAACATCTTCCTGTTTGCGGGCCTCCTCCTCTCGGGGGTCAACTTTCCGCTCTCCCAGCTTCCGCTTCCGCTCCAATGGGTCGGGTATGCGTTCCCGCTCACTTGGGGGCTCGCCGCCATCCGGGGCGCGGTGGCCGGCGACCCCCTCTCGACGCTCATGGTCCTGTGGGGGGCGGTCGCCCTATCGGCGATAGCCGCGTTCTCCGCCGCGATCGGTCTCTGGGCCGTCTTCGAGCGACGAGCGCTCGCCACCGGGAGCATCGCCCGGTTCTAGCCCGGGCGCTCGCGACCGTTCATTTATTAGACGGGACTCGGTCCTTGGGGGCGTGCGGCGAGCCACGCCGGTCGAACTCGCCCCCGCCGAGCGCGCGGAGCTCGCGCGGTGGGCGCTAAGCCCCGGTCGGTTGGGAGTCCGAGCGCGGATCGTGCTCGAAGCCGCCGGGGGGCGCACGAACGGGCAGATCGCCGTGCAGCTCGGTGTCCACCCGGAAACCGTCACGCGCTGGCGGCAACGGTTCGTTGTGAACCGCATCGAGGGCTTGAAACGCGACGCGCCCCGTTCGGGGCGACACGCGGCACCTTCCCTGGACCTCAAGGAGCGGATCGTTCGGCTCGCCTCGGCCGAGCCGCCGGCGAACCAACGCTCGTGGACCACGCGTTCGCTCGCCCGTCGCCTGGAGGTGAACCACATGCGGGTGCACCGCACCCTGAAAAAGTACGCTCGCGAAGGGGAGTCCGATCCACGGAGCGGGTCCGTCCGGGTCGATGTCGCGGGGGTCTTCTTGCATTCTCCCGGCGCGATCGTGTTCGCGACGAGCCCTGCTCCGGCCGACCGGTCGCTGGACGACTCCGACTCGCCGCTGTCCCCGCACGTTTCGGGGGGGTACCTCTTCTCGGACCGCCATGCGGCGCCGAGTGCCCTCGTCAACGTCCTTTCTCGGGCCGAGCAACTGATCCGTCCGGTGGCCGACCCCCGTCGCTCCCCCCACGCGCTCTTGGTGTTTCTGCGCGGGCTCGACGAGAGCTATCCGCCAAGCTGTCGTCTCCACGTCTTCTTCGACCGACCGCTCGACTTCGTCTCGGAACGCGTGACCGCTTGGTTGCGCGCCCATCCCCGGCTCGAGGTCGTGGCGACGCCCGCGTCTCACGCGTGGACGGAGGAGATCGAACGCTGGCTTCGGGGATGGGAGGCGGTCTCGCTCCACCTCCGGAGCTTCACGAATTTCGGCCCGCTGATCGAGGCGGTCGCCCGGGCGGTGGGGGGCGAGAGCTCCGGGTCGTTCGGGTTCGCGTGGACGGCGGCACCGGCGCTCTCGCCGACACCCGCGTCCGCCCGGGAGCTACGGCGGGGGCGCGCGTCCCGGTCGGCACGACCCCCGCCTCCCTCGGGGCGGGTCAACCCAACCGCTCGAGAACCGACCGGGATTCCGCTCGAGCCCCGGTGAGGGCCCCACACCCCGCACGACCTCGCACGGGTCCGGCGTCCCACTCCCCGAGACAGGAGCCGAACCTCGAATCGCCGAAACGCCTAAGACCACATTCTCCTCCCGCCCCTCGAGGGCCCATAGCTTAGTTTGGCTGGAGCACCCGGCTGATAACCGGGAGGTCACCGGTTCAAATCCGGTTGGGCCCACTTCACGTCAGAGAATCG
>VFSW01014349.1_pt1 | contig 10956 bp, 9 predicted proteins | sample 5358111 | NCBI WGS metagenome assembly VFSW01 (sample SAMN11554181, study PRJNA540505) | mine drainage metagenome | isolation source: sediment from site ElyBrook_90M | place: USA: Ely Copper Mine, Vershire, VT | collected 2017
CCGCGGCCCCCGCCCACCGCCGCGCGGCGCCCGGGCCCGGCGGGGGGGGAGCGCGGGCCCGCCGGCGCCGGGGCCGAGGGCCGGCGCATCGTCCACCGCCACGAGATCGACGCGCCAGGGATGCGCGGGGAGCGCACGGCCGTCCGGAGGCATCCCGATCACGCGCAGGCCGGCCGCGGCGCGGTAGAGCCGTGCCACCTTCCGACGATCCACGCTCTCCTCCGGCGAACCGTAGCGACCCGACGACCGCGTTCGCACTTCGACCACCACCACCCACGTCGGCGGCCCGGGTTCGAGCGCGAGCAGGTCGATCTCGTCGCGGGCCACGCGCACGCGCGTCGCGAGGACGGTCCATCCGAGCGACTCGAGGTAGGCGGCGGCCAGCCGTTCGCCCCGCTCGCCGCGGGCTCGCCTGCTGCGCGCCAGGCGCGCGGCGTCCAGCCCCTCGCTCATCCTCCGGTCGCCAGGGCCGGCAGGAGCCCGGGATCCAGCGTCTCCTGCTCGCCGAGATCCAGCGTCTGCTGCTCTCCGAACACGACGCGCTGCGTGGTGACGAAGCTGCGCCGGTGAAACGCGGTGATCCCCAGCTCCGTCATCGCCGCGCGGTGCTCGCGCGTGGCGTAGCCCGCGTTGCGCTCCCATCCGTATCCCGGATGGCGGGCCGCCAGCCGGGCCATCAGCCGGTCACGGGTCACCTTGGCGACGATCGACGCGCACGCGATCGAGTAGCAGAGGGCGTCGCCGTCCACGATGGCGTCGTAGGGGCCGACGTGGCTCTCGAAGTCGCGGATGCGCAGCCCGTCCACCAGCACGTGCTCGTGTCCGCCGAGCCTGCGGATGGCCCGCCGCATCGCGAGGTGGGTGGCCCGGTAGATGTTGAGCGCGTCGATCTCCCCTACCGAGGCGGCACCGACGCCCACGGCCACCGCCCGGCGCAGGATCACGGGGTAGAGCTGCTCGCGCTGGAGCGCGGAGAGCGTCTTGGAGTCGCGGACGCCGGCGATCCGGCGGCAGTTGGGGGCCATGATCACGGCCGCGGCCAGCACCGGGCCAGACGCCGGCGCGACGCCCACCTCGTCGACCCCCGCGACGCGCACGAGCCCGGCCCGCCAGAGCTCGCGCTCGTACCGGAGGGTCGGATCCGTGGTTCGCGTGGCCGCGCGCCGGCCCACGGCTGCGGCGGAGGTGCGGGTCGCGGGGCCGGAGCGCCGAGCGGGAGGCGCGGACGGCGAGTCGGCGGTCGCGGGTGGCCTGGCCCCGGTGGGGCCGAGGGTGCCGTTCTAGCGGCGGGAGGTCTCGCGCATCCCGCCCCGGGCCTAGCTGCTGCGGCGCTCGCGCAGGCTGGCGGCCTTGCCGACGCGCTTGCGCAGGAAGTAGAGCTGGGCCCTGTGCGCGACCCCGTGCCGCACGACCTCGATCCGGTCGATGCGCGGCGAGTTGACCTTGAACGTGCGCTCCACGCCCACGCCGCTCCGGACGCTCCGGACGGTGATCGAGCGGCCGATGCCGCCGCCGCGCAGCCGCATGATGGTCCCCTCGAAGACCTGGATCCGCTCGCGGTTTCCCTCGACCACCTTGGCGGCCACGCGCACGGTATCGCCCGAGGCGAGTTCAGGCAGGTCGGTGCGGAGCTGGTCCGCGGTGACGGCGTCGAGCACGTTCACAGGAGGTCACTCACTCAGGCTGGCGCCGGCCGCAGGGCAGGCGGAGATGGTCGGGTCGAACGAGGGCGGAGTATAGCAGACGGAGGGGTCAGGGCTCCGTCCCCTCGCCAGGCGCGCGGTCCCACCGTTCCGCGTCGTCCTCCCTCGCGTGGCCCCGACGCCCGGGTCGACCGGCGTTCCCGCCGCGGTCGCCCTCTCGCGCGCTCGAGTCGCCCGATGCCCCCGGCGCGAGCAGGTCCGGGCGGTTCCGCCGCGTGCGCGCCAGCGCCTGCTCGCGGCGCCATCGGGCCACGGCCGCGTGGTCGCCGCTCACCAGCACCTCGGGGACCCGCTCGCCGCGGAAGTCGGGCGGCCGCGTGAACTGCGGGTACTCGAGCAGCCCGTCGGCGAACGACTCCTCCTCGGTGGACGCCGCGTCGATGGCCCCGGGGAGCAGCCGCAGGACGGCGTCGATCAGCACCAGCGCGGGCAGCTCGCCGCCCGAGAGCACGTAGTCGCCGATGGACAGCTCCAGGTCGACCATCCGCCGGATCCGGTCGTCCACGCCCTCGTACCGGGGACAGACGACCACCAGGTGCGGCCGAGCGGCGAGGTCGCGGGCGCGAGCCTGGGAGAAGCGCTCTCCACCGGGATCGACGAGGATCACGAAGCCGTCCGTGCCACGCACCGCGTCAAGTGCCGCGGCCACGGGCTCGGGACGGAGGACCATGCCCGCCCCCCCGCCGTACGTGTAGTCGTCCACGCTGCGGTGGCGACCCAGGCCCCACTGTCGGAGGTCGTGGCTGTGCAGCTCGGCGAGGCCCCGCGCGAGGGCGCGACCCGGGATGCTCTCGGCCAGCGGCCCGGGAAACAGCGCCGGAAAGAGCGAGACGACGTCGATGCGCACGTCAGGCGCGCCCGGCCTCCGGCAGATCGGTCGCCCGGTTCGCCCGCGGTTCGGTCGCCCCATCGCCGGCAGCCACGCCCGCCTTCGACGAGCGACGGCCTCTCCGCCGCCGGGGCCGCATCTCGTCGAGCCCCAGCGCCTCCGCGTCCACCACCAGCCGTCCATCGCGCGGTGCGAACTCCAGGATCACCGACCGCACGGCCGGGACCAGCAGCTCGCCGCGAGGCCCTCCGCGCACCACGTAGACCTCGCTGCCCCCGGTACGGAAGATGTCGTCGACCGCGCCGAGTGCCTCGCCCGACCCGGTCGTGACGGGCACGCCGATGACCTCGTGCCACCAGTACTCGTCCGGGCCGAGGTCGGCGGCCGGCGCGATCGCCTCCAGGTACACGCCGCGGAGGCGATCCGCGGCCTCCCGCGTCTGCACCTCGCGGAACCGGACCAGCAACCCGGGCGCGTCGGCCTGCGCCCACTCGACGGTGAGCCGGCGCGGGCTCACCTCCGGGAAGAGGCGGGCGCCCGGCTCGAACCGCGCGGCGTCGTCGGAGAGCGGCTCGACCCGGACCGTGCCGTCCAGGCCGTGCACGCCCCGGACGAGCCCGACGACGAGCCGCTCGCCCTCGGGGGGCACGCTCAGACGATCTCGAGCGAGATCGATTCGCCCTGCCTGGCCGACATCACCTTGAGCAGGGTCCGGAGCGCCTTCGCGACGCTGCCGTTCCGACCGATCACCTTTCCCATGTCGTCCTCGGCCACGTGCAGCTCGATGACGGTGCCCTCGCGGTCCTCGTGGATCCCCACGGTCACCGCTTCGGGTTCGTCCACGAGGGAACGCGCCACGTATTCCACGAGCTCGACCGCACCCATCCCGGTCTCTCCTCGCTTCCCTACTTCGCGCTCGGCAGGATGCCGGCGCGGCGGAACAGCCGCTCCACGGTATCCGACGGGGTGGCGCCCTGGCTCATCCAGCGCGTCGCCTTCTCGGCGTCGACCTGGAACTCGACCGGATCGGTGCGCGGGTTGTAGTGCCCGATCGTCTCGATCGCGCGGCCGTCCCGGGCGCTCCGACTGTCCATGACGACGACGCGGTAGGCGGGCTGCTTGGTCGCGCCGACGCGCGAAAGACGGATCCTGACGGACAAGCGAAACCTCCTTGTGCCTGGACTGACTACTGCGGGTTGCTGACGGTGATGATCGCGCGGGTGGTCGTGGTGGACCCTTCCAGGCCGTTGACGACCACCAGCCGGTCGAACGGGAGCAGGTAGGGCCGGATGTTGGCCTCGTAGTTGGAGCGATCGGCGGACGGGATCACCGCCTCGGCCGTGGCGCGGATCGCGCGCAGATCGAGGTAGGCGAAGCCTCCCGTCGACGGCCCGCCGGCGGAGGCCAGGGCCGCGCTGAACGCCGGCGTCGCACCAAGGCTCTGCCCGGCCGGCAGGTCGAGGAAGCTCCGGACCACGCTCGGCCCGAGCCCCAGGACGAACCGCCCGTCGGAGAGCGTCCAGCTGATGGCGACGGTCGGCGGCGTGCCTCCCGCTCCGCCGATGCTGCCGGGGACCGACAGCGCCGACGACGCCACGGAGAGCGTGGTGATGGTCGCCGCGCCGTCGTGCTCGGTGGAGACGCTGATCCCCGCGAGCCCACTGGCGGACGCGAGGCCGGCGAGCGACTGCAGCTCTGCCAGGCGCTGCTCGGCGAGTGTGGTGTCCGTCACGGTCGCGATGATCCCGACCGCCGGGAGCTGCTGGCCTGCCGCCGGGGCCTCCACGACGATGCCGGCGTCGCCGAGCCAGGACACGAACGACTCGAGCTGCCCCCCCAGCATCCCCTCGACCTGACCGAGGTTCGCCGAGGAGCCGCCGGACGCAGCGGGGATTGCCGCCTTGACCTGGGTGACCAGGCACGCCAGCGCCTTCCCCAGGTCATGCGTCTCGAGATAGGCGAGCGCAGTGCCGGGCACGTGGTCAACCAGGGCCGACTGGCGCGCCGGGGCCGGTGACGACCCGGCCGGCAGCGGCGCCCGGAGGTCCGCCACGAGCTGGTCCGCCTGGGCGCGGAGCGTGCCGTACACGCTGGTCGGGATCGCCTGCGCCGCGCACGCGACCAGCGGCGACGCGAGCGGGGACGCCGCGGGCGCCGCCGGCGCCGCACTCGGCACCAGCGCGGCCACCTGCTGGCGAAGCGACGCCGTCGAGATGTAGATCGAGGCGAGGTTGCTCGAGGCGGCCCCGGCCGATGCGTCCCGATAGGCCTGGGAGGACGCGAGGCTGGCGGCCGCGCCCGACTTGACGTCCTGGACCGCCGTGATCGCGGCGGTGTCGTTCGTCACGACGAGCATCCCCTGCAGCAGGGCGACGTGCATGGCATGGCCCGCGGCGGGTGTGCTTCCCGCCGCCGAGGGGAACGTCCAGACCGTGGCGCCGCCCACGGTCGACTGTACCGGCGCCCGGCCGGCGGACCTGGCGTCGGCGACGATCCTGTCGAGCTCGGACTGCGCCTTCGCCTGGTCGGCGACCGCCACGAGCGCGACGGCTTCCGGCGCCGACGGGCTGGCTCCCGGCAGGATCGCGACCGCCACCGTTCCCTGCACCCAGGGCGCGATGTCGGCGCTGTAGGTGTACTTGTTACCGGGGATCCGGCCCAGCAGCCGGTCCCAGGTGTCGTTGAGCTTCGTCTGCAGGTTCGAGGTGTCGGAGAACCCGGGGAAGTGCGACAGGAACGACGCGACCGTCGCGCCCTGGTCGCCCGGCATGTCGAGCCGCCCCTCCGCGTACACGAGTGCGTTCGCCGGCACGTACGCGATGGTGGCCGACGTGGCCGCGCGCGTGGTCACCAGCGCCACGCCGGCGGCGGCGGCGATCACGATCACCGTCGCGACGATCGCGATCCACCATCGCCAGGGGCGCAGCCCGCCGGCCTTCGCCGGCGCGACGGGCGGCTGAACCGGCGGGATCGTCCACCCGTCGGCAGAGGGTTCGGGCACCGGCGGGTTCGCGGGGACATCCGCCAGCGCGGGCGTCACGGTGGTCGGCGCATCGCCGGGCGGGCCGGCGGTGGCATCGGGCTGATCGATCGTCATCTCCCAAACGGCAGCGGTGGCCGCCGTCCTCCCTGTCGCTGCATCATTCGCATGAGCTTCTGCATCTCGCCGAACTGCTTCACCAGGCGGTTGACGTCGGGCAGGCTCGTGCCCGAGCCACGCGCGATCCGCCGTCGCCGGGACGCATTGAGGATCGTGGGATCCGCCCGCTCCTGGCGGGTCATCGACTGGATGATCGCCTCCACGTGCTTCAGCTCCCCGCGGTCCGCTGCCCCCTGCGCCTCTTTCGCAAGGCCGCGCATGCCGGGGATCATCTCGAGAAGCTGGCCGATGGGGCCCATCCGCTTCATCTGCTGCATCTGCTCGAGAAAATCGTCGAGCGTGAACGCGTTCTTCCGGAGCTTCTCCGCCGCCTTCTCGGCCGCCTTCGCGTCGAACGTCTCCTGGGCCCGCTCGATCAGGCTCAGCACGTCGCCCATCCCGAGGATCCGTCCGGCCAGCCGGTCGGGGTAGAAGGGCTCGAGCGCGTCGGTCTTCTCGCCGGTCCCCAGGAACTTGACGGCCAGCCCGCTGACCGCCCCGATCGAGAGCGCCGCGCCTCCACGGGCGTCGCCGTCGATCTTGGTCAGCACCAGGCCCGTCAGGGGCACCGTTGCGGCGAACGCCTGGGCAACGTTGACGGCCTCCTGGCCGGTCATGGCGTCCACCACCAGCAGCGTCTCGCTCGGCTTCACCGCCGCCGCGACCTGCCGGATCTCCTCCATGAGTGCCTCGTCCACGGTCAGCCGCCCGGCCGTGTCGAGGATCACGACGTCGCGCCCGGTGCGCTTCGCGTGGGCCACTCCGTCCTGCGCGATGCGCACCACGGGGGTTCCCTGCGGCGCGCTGTACACGGGAATGGCCAGGCTGCGGCCGAGCTGCTCGAGCTGGTCCACGGCCGCGGGCCGGTACGGATCGGCCGCCACCATGAGCGGCTGCCGGCCCTGCCTCACGAGGTAGCGGGCGAGCTTGGCCGCGGAGGTGGTCTTGCCCGAACCCTGGAGCCCGACCAGCGCGACGATCGCGGGTTGCCCAATGAGCCGGAAGGTGCGGTCTCCCTGTCCCAGGAGTGCGGTGAGCTCCTCGTTGACGATCTTGATGACCTGCTGCCCGGCGTTCAGGCTCTCCAGGATGTCCGCGCCGACGGCACGTGCGCGGACCCGGGCCACGAAGTCCTTGACCACGCGGTAGTTGACGTCGGCCTCCAGGAGTGCGAGCCGCACCTCGCGCATGGCGGCGTCGACGTCGGCCTCGGTGACGTGGCCCCGTCCGGTCAGGCGGCCGAGGACGTCCCGCAGGCGATCCGAGAGGGCGTCGAACACGGGCGGGATCTGCTCCTGCTGGCGCCCGTGGGCGGGGCGCCGTGGTGGTGCGCGGGTTCTGGCGACACCGAAGTTGCCGGCTGCGTGCCGGCGCAGGAGCAGTGTAGCCGGTCGCTCGGACGGTGTCGCGGCCGCGGGTCAGGCGAAGAGCGCCTCGACGAACGATGCGGGATCGAAGTCCACGAGGTCGACCACGCGCTCGCCGACGCCGGCGAACACGACCGGGACGGCCAGCGCCTGCTCGATGGCGAAGACGATGCCGCCCTTGGCCGTCGAGTCGAGCTTGGTCAGGACGATCCCGGTGAGGACGGTCGCCTCGTGGAAGGCCTTCGCCTGCGCCAGCCCGTTCTGGCCGGTGGTCGCGTCGAGCACGAACAGGACCTCCGGCGTCACGCCCGGCAGCCGTCGGTCGATGGTGCGCCGTATCTTGGTCAGCTCCTCCATCAGGTTGTGCCGCGTGTGGAGGCGTCCCGCGGTGTCGACGATCACCACGTCGGCGCCGCGCGCCACGGCGGCGTCCAGCGCGTCGAACACCACGGCCGACGGGTCGGCCCCGGCCTTGTGCGCGACCACGGGCAGGTCGAGGCGACCGGCCCACGTCTCGAGTTGCTCGATGGCAGCGGCCCGGAACGTGTCGGCCGCGGCCAGGATCACGCGATCGCCCTCGCCGGCGAAGCGTGCCGCGATCTTCGCGATCGACGTTGTCTTGCCCGTGCCGTTGACGCCCACGACCAGGACCACGGCCGGCAGCGATGGATCAGGGCGGCCGGGGCGCCAGGGCCCAGTGGCCGCCGCGGGAAGCAGGCGGGCGAGCTCGGCACGGACGGCGGCCTCCGGACCGCCCTGGTCGCGCCGTGCTCGTGCGCGTGCGACCACGTCCATCGCCAGGCGGGCCCCGACGTCCCCCGCGATCAGGGTCTCCTCGACCTCCTCCCAGGTCGCCTCGTCGACCGGGCCCGCGCGGAAGATCCCGTGGAGGCGCGCCATGAAGCCGCGCCGGCTGGCCTGCAGGCCGTCCGCGATGGTGGCGCCCGGCTCGCCGGACGATTCCGGCGACGCGCCCGGGGCGGTGGCAGGGGAGGCGTCGGGCCCGCCGCGATCCGGGTCGCTCGCGCCGGTGTCCGGGCTGCTCGTGCCGGGGTCCGGGCTGCTCGCGCCGGACTCCGCGGCTTCGACGCCGGGCTCCTCGACGGCCTGACCTGGCGCGCCCGGCCCCGAGGCCTCCTCCTCCGGCGCCGGCTCGTGCCTGCTTCGTCGCCAGAACATCCCGGACCATCCCTCCCGTGGTGACCTGTGCCGGCGGCTCGCCCGTCAAGCCGAGCCGCCCTCCGCGTCAGAGCGCCGTCGCCGCCTCGACGATCGTCCGAGCCTCCTCGAGGCGGAGGGAGATCACCCGGCTCACCGCGTCATCGCCGATGGTGACGCCGTAGAGCGCATCCGCGGCCTCGATCGTACCGCGGTTGTGCGTGATCACGACGCACTGGGTCCGCAGCGACAGGTCCCGCAGGGCATCCGTGAACCGACCGACGTTGGCCTCGTCCAGCGCCGCGTCGACCTCGTCGAGCACGCAGAACGGGACCGGCCTGACCTCGAGCATGGCGAACAGCAGCGCGACCGCCGTCAGCGCGCGCTCGCCGCCCGAGAGCATCGCCAGCGGCTGCCGCTTCTTCCCGGGCGGCTGCGCCGTGATCTCGACCCCCGTGGTGTCGAGATCGTCGGGGTCCGTGAGGCTGAGGCGCGCCACGCCACCGCCGAAGAGTTGCGTGAACCGGCGCCCGAACGCGTCCTCGAGCGCCACGAACGTCGAGCGGAACTGGTCGGCGATCAGGCGGTCGAGCTCCGCGATCAGGTCGCGGGTCGAGCGGATGGCTCGCTCCAGGTCCTCGCGCTGTGCCTCGAGCCCGTCGAGGCGCGCCCTGACCTCGCCGTACTCCTCTACGGCGAGGGGATTGCCCGCCCCGAGGTCGTGGAAGCGGCGGCGCAATGCCGAGAGGCGCGCCGCCGGGGGGACGTCGGTGGGGGCCGGTTCCCGGTCCCAGCGCCGGACCGCCTCGTCGAGTGCCGCCTCGAGAGCGATCGCGGGATCCTCCTCCGTGTCGTCGGCGGGGATCGCACCGACCGGGCCGTTGGTCCCGGCCGCGCCGTTGGTCCCGGCCGCGCCGTTGATCCCGGGCGTGCCGCGGGCTCCGGCCGCGCCGGTCATCCCCGCGTCGGCCGCGTGCGCGTGGCCCGCGCCGTTCGCCACGGAGGCGAGTGCCCTGAGTCCGGCCGGGCCCAGCGACGCCAGCTCCACCAGGACCTGTTCGCGCATCGACTCGCGCGCCAGCCGCGCCTCCAGGTCCGCCACCTCGGCCGCCCGCACGCGATCATCCAGCTCCCGCAGGCGGACGCGATGCGCCGCCGCCGCCCGCTCGGCGCGCGCCAGCTCCTCGCGCTCCCCTCCCCCCGCCACCAGCACCGCGTCGAGGGCAGCCCTTGCCGCGTGTTCCCGTTCCGCGATGGCCGCCGCCTCCGCGGCCGCGCGTGCCCCGTCCGCCACGGCCTGCTCGAGCGCACCCGCCAGGGCCGTCGACTCCCGCGCCAGGGACTCGAGCCGCGACTCGTCGATCGCGATCGCCGCCTCCGCGCGGCTCCGCGCGTCCTCGGCGCGCCGCCGCTCGGCGGCCCGCTCCTGCGCGGCACTCGCGAGCCTGTCACGCCGTCGTCGCACCTCGGCCACCCGTTGATCCCAGGTCGCCACCGCCGCGGCGGCCGGCGCGTCCCGGAGCTCCGGGCTGCCACCGCCGTCGCCCGTCACGCTCTCCCGCTCGAGCGCCTCGAGCGCGGCCGAGGCACGGGCCGCCTCGGTGCGCAGGCGGTCGACCTGCGCACGCTCCCAGGCGAGTTCGCGCACCGCGGCCTCCGCGGCCCGGCCGGCGGCGCGTTCCGCCTCGTCGGCCGCCCGCCGGTCGCGCCTTGCCTGCTCGACCCCGCGACGAGCGTCGTCCCGCTCCGCCCGCGCGGCCTCCGCCTCCCTCTGCGCGTCGTCGCTGGCCCGGCGCGCCTCCGACGCGACCCCGGACAGGGTCTCGACCTCGGCCGCCAGCGCGTCCCGCTCCGCGCGGCGCTCCAGCAGGTGCCCGCCTCCGCCGAGCGCAACCAGGCCGGCGGCCGTGACAAGGTCCCCGTCCCGGCTCGCCACCGACCATCCGGGCGGCAGCGCCGGGCCGACCTCCAGCGCGTGCTCCAGCGTGGGCACCCAGAGTGCCGTGGCGAGGAGCCGGCTGGCCACTCCGCCCGGATCGCGGCGCACCGCGTCGACCAGCGCGCCCCCTCCGAGCACGGCGGCCGCGGAGCGAGCGCGTTCCGCCTCGCGCTCGGGGGCGCGGTGCACGCCGACGTCGGACATCACCACCAGCCCGCGCTCTCCGCGCAACCCGGGAACGCGGTCGCGGCCGAGCGCCGCGGCCCGGATGGCGTCGCCCAGCGCCGCCTCGACCGCGGCGCGAAGCGCCGGTTCGACGTCCAGTCCCTCCCCCACGCGGGTGCCGCCCCGCCGCCTGGCCGCCTGCGTGATCGCGAGCCCCTCTTCGGCGGCGATCCGCTGCTCCAGAGACGCAAGCCGGGCGCGCGCGGAATCCAGTCGCGCCGAGCCGTTCTCGGCGGCAGTCCGCCGCTCCCTCCAGAGCGCCTCGGACCGGTCGGACGCGTCCCGCGCGCCGGCCTCCCGGGCATCGGCGGCCGTCTCCAGCTGGCCCGCCTGCTCCTGTCCACGTGCGGCGAGGGCGCGCCGCTCCTCCGCCTCGCGTGCGATCCCCTCGGCCTTCGCGAGACGGCCTTCCTGCTCCACGAGCATGCGGCGTGCGTCGCCCGCCCTGCGCCGCGCCGCCTCCAGGTCCGCCGCTCTCGCGGACTCGGCACGCCGGATCGCCGCCTCGCGGTCGCCGGCCTCGCGGGCGGCCGCGCGCAGCTGCGCGAGCTCCGTGAGCGCCTCGGCCAGCGCCTGCTCGGCCCCGGCGAGCTCGG
>VFSW01014350.1_pt1 | contig 10956 bp, 7 predicted proteins | sample 5358111 | NCBI WGS metagenome assembly VFSW01 (sample SAMN11554181, study PRJNA540505) | mine drainage metagenome | isolation source: sediment from site ElyBrook_90M | place: USA: Ely Copper Mine, Vershire, VT | collected 2017
ATATTGAACGACACCGTCACGCCGACAATCAACTATGAGTTTCCGGATCCTGATTGTGATCTGAATTATGTTCCCAATAAGCCCGTAAAGAAATCCGTCAACGCCGCCATCAGCAATACGTTCGGCTTCGGAGGACACAACGCGTGTCTGCTGTTCACCAAGTTTAAGGAATAACCGGAAAGTGCCCGCGTGGATTGCGCGGGCCAACGTCACCCACGGCACGAGCCGGAGAAGTCCTGCGAGGGAACATTTAACTGTCGATGTGTGAAACCCATAATCACATATTCTCACCGGGATTCATAGAAGGGATTTCTGCCGGAATCCAGTTCCAGGCTTCAATCCGAAGACTTCATTCCCAACAATCAATTAACACTTTCCGTCCCGTCGGGTCATTCATGCCGTTGAGTCGTGAGGGGCGCGGTCGGCTCCACAACGCTGCCGACATAAGAGAAGCGGGGAGAATGGGCACCGGAGTTTCGGCCCGGGGAGCCCGGAGAGAATGCCGATGACGGGATTCGCTCCAGGAAGAATCCTTGGGTCCTGGTTCCACAAGGGGGCCGGCGTCCTGAAAAAGAAGCGCGAGCTGGAGGGCTCACTAGGAATCAGAATCCGGAATGAGAAGTATTATGTCGAAGCGTTGACTCACCGGTCCGCACTATCCAAGCCTTCCAACGGCGGGAAGGTTTCGAATGAACGAATGGAGTTCCTCGGTGACGCGGTGCTGAATCTGCTCGTTGCGGAAATACTCTTCGAGCGGTTCCAGGAGCTAGACGAGGGACAGATGACCCGGCTGAGGAGCCTGCTTGTCAACCAGCACGCGCTTGCCGAAAACGCGACCGCGGTCAATCTCTCCGATTTCCTCCTGATGAGCAACAGCGCTCATCAGACTATCGAAAAGGGTTACGAGACTATTATTTCGGACGCGTTCGAAGCTATCGTCGCGGCGATATATCTCGACGGCGGACTCAAAGCCGCCAAGAAATTTGTCCTCGCCAAAGTCATGCCGAAAGAATTCCAGATCGACAGGGAAATGTTTAAGGCGCTCGACAGGAACTTCAAGAGCGCGCTGCTTGAGCTTGCCCAGGGGAGGGGCCTTGGCGCGCCGAGATACAACCTCATAAGGGAAGAGGGGCCGGACCACGACAGGACCTTCACCGTTGAAGTCCTCGTCAACGAAACCCGCTGTGGCATGGGGTCCGGAAAGACCAAGAAAGCCGCGGAACAGGCGGCTGCCGAAGAGGCTTACGAAAGCCTCAAAACTGAAAAAGGTTTCGACTGACCGGGCGCATTGAGAAGCGAGACGCGAAACTCGTATGGCCCAACGCATTTCATGTTGCTTCAACTCAAACAAATAACTTGCATAATCTGTGGCGGAAGAAAGAGGAGTCGTGAATCGAAGAGACTTTGCGAAGGCAATTGGAATTGCCGGCCTGAGCCTGGCCGCGAAAAGTTATCTCCCTCCAATTAAGCTGCCGTCCGGTGACGGCAAGCCCGGGAAACTGAAGCAGTGGGTCTGGATAGGCACCGATGCGGATACGTCAGATGATGAATGGAAAAGGCGCTTCGCCGTTATGCGCGATGCCGGCATCGACGCTATCCTCCCCGAGATATACAACAGCCGCCAGGCGTTTTACCAAAGCCGCCATCTCCCGGTAGGACAACCGTGGCTCGAGCAAATTCTCCCGCTCGCGAAAGAGGCGGGGCTAGAAGTTCACGCATGGATGTGGACGATGCCGTGCAATGTCGACGAGGTCGTCGAGAAGCATCCCGAATGGTTCGTCGTCAATCGGCTCGGTGAATCGTCGGTAACTAACCCGGCTTACGTCAGATATTACAAATTTCTCTGCCCTTCGAGGCCCGAAGCCTGGGAATTCGTCAGGGAGACCGTCTCGGAGTTGTCGGAGATCGACGGGCTGAGCGGAGTTCATCTCGACTACATCCGCTATCCGGATGTCATCCTTCCGGTCGGGCTACAGCCAAGATATCATATTGTCCAGGATAGGGAATATCCCCAATACGACTACTGTTACTGCGACGTCTGCCGGGCCGATTTCAAGAAGAAGACGGGGGTCGATCCGAAAGAAATCGCTGACCCGTCGGAGGACCAGGCCTGGAAGCAATTCCGGTACGACAGGATAACACACATCGTTAACGAAATCCTCCTTCCCGTCGCGCACGGGCGGAAGAAACTGATGACAGCGGCCGTCTTCCCGAATTGGAAGGACGTGAGGCAGGAGTGGTCGCAGTGGAGGCTCGACGGGTTTCTTCCGATGCTCTACGCGAAATTTTATAATGGGGGTGTCGACTGGATCGCGGAGAAAACAAAAGAGGAACTGAAGTCCCAGCGGTACGGTGCACCGGTTTACAGCGGTCTGTCGGTCGGACAGCTGAGTGCGGACGAGATCGCTGAGGCGGTGCGCGCTTCGCGTGCGGCCGGCGGTAGCGGCGTATCGCTTTTCTCGGCTCAGGCCATGAATGACGTGAAGTGGTCGAGCTTCAAAACCGCGGTAGCATCTTTGAAATAGGGTTGGACCACAGAGCCGGCTAAGTGTCACGGATTGGTCCGTGACAGCCAGGGAACTTGTCATGCTGAACGAAGTGAAGCATCCATTCTTCGGGTTGGCGGCATGGTAGCCGGCTCGGCGTCACGGATTGGTCCGTGACGGCCAACGAAAAAAGCTAGGCTGTCATGCGGAGTCCCTCCCCGCGGAACGCGAGGTAAACTTTTGCGGGACGAAGCATCCGTATTCAGGACAGGGAAAACGAATTTCCCGTCAAGGACATCAACAACAAACATGCAAACGTAAGGTGATGAGTATGATACGCACTTCGGTCTTGCTGTTCATTCTTTCAATGGTATGCTTGGGATGTGCTACTTACTATATCCCGCTCGACAGTTTCGAGAGCCAGTTTGCCGGCATCGACTCATCGAGAATGAGGACGGTTGAGCTCGACGGACCTTTGGGATCGATGTATACTTACAAAGCGAACCCTATCGATACGATCCGTTGTGTCGACAGCAACAACAAGCCGCACGAGCTTGTGAACGGACCGGCAATTGAAATGCGGTTCACCGAAAAGAGTGGAAAGAGGGTTACCTTCTATTTTGACACCGTCTGTATAAGTGATTCCATGATTGTAGGGAGTGAGTCCAGATTTATCCCATCCATCAAGGATGCCATTTCCGTGAATGACGTGAAACTTATCGAAGTCCAGAATGGAGGCAAGGACTTCCATTACGGTAAGAAGTAAGCATAGTGGTGTCGATGATGTCCGCCCTGCCTACATTTCGTAGCCGCAATCTTTCCGCCTGAAGCGTTGGCATTATGATAGGGCGGGGTACCTCCGGGATGTCTCGGTCCTACCGTGACACTAGAAGCTGTCTTTCAAGCCGGCAGAGCGTCGCGATTGGTCCGTGACAGCCCTAGAACTTGTCATGCTGAACGAAGTGAAGCATCCATGCGTGGGGTTGGATGCACGGTAGCCCGCTCGGAAGAAGATTTTCTTAACTATCGCAATAACTGAGATTCACTTCCTAAGTCAGTCTAAAAGCGGAAGCTGTCGTGCTGAGTACCGCGGAACGCGGTGTAAACTTTTGCGGGACGAAGCATCCGTCTTTCCGGCTGATGGCATCTCTCTTGGATGGCCCGACGTCACGGGTTGGTTCGTGACAGCCTGAGAACTTGTCATGCTGAACGAAGTGAAGCATCCATGCTTGGGGTTGGAGGCACGGTGAGACACGGCGAGCCGCTCGTGTACACCCCGGGGGTGTCACGGTCCTACCGTGACACTAGAAGGGGTCTTCCAAGACGGCTCGGCGTCACGGATTGGTCCGTGACGGCCTGAGGATGGGGCGAGCGTGAAGCAAATACCGAAAGTTCGGGATCTCACGGTCCTGCCGTGACACTTGAAGGACCTTCTACCTTGGTCGCCGTTTTCCTTTTCTCCGTGTTTGGCCTCCTCTTTCTCACCCGACATTTCCCTAAGGCGCTTCTCCACGAGAAAGAAAACCGAATCCTTCTCGTACTTACCTTTCGGGTCGATCTTGCCGGCGGTCCGTCCCGTCAGTAACTCAATCCCTTCCTCGATTTTCGCGACAGGGTAGATATGGAATTTACCTCCCTTCACAGCCTGTACTACTTCGTCTCGCAGTACGAGGTCTTTCAAGTTGCGCGTCGGTATGATGACTCCCTGGTCGCCAGTCAGTCCTTTTGCTCTACATACCTGGAAGAATCCTTCGATCTTCTGGTTCACGCCGCCGATTGGCTGTACGTCCCCTTTCTGGTTTACGCTTCCCGTGACCGCGATACCTTGCTTTATTGGAAGGTTACTGAGGCTCGAGAATATCGCGTAGAGCTCCGTGGATGAGGCGCTGTCGCCGTCGACGCCGCTGTATGACTGTTCGAACGCGATGCTCGCCGAAAGCGAGAGAGGCTTTTGTTTCGCGAACTTCTCCCGCAGGTAGCCTGAAAGCGTCGCGACTCCCTTGTCGTGTATCTTCCCCGACAAATTGGAGTCCCGCTCGATGCTCGTAATCCCCGCTCTGCCCGCTCCTACCGCTGCGGTGATCCTCGTCGGCCTGCCGAATGAATAGTACCCGATGTCGTAAACGGACAGCCCGTTGACCTGTCCGACACGCTCGCCGGTCGTATCGATCATGAGTACGTCCTCTTCAATCATCTCCTGCACTTTATCCTCGTACAGGTTGTTCCTCTCGATGAGCGAATCGAGGCTCTTCAGGACATCCTCGCGGTTAACAAGCTTGTGTGAGTTCTTGCTCGCCCAGAAACTCGACTCTCGGAGGAGGTCGGCTATGTCGCTGAACCGTGTCCAGAGTTTATCCTGTTTCCCAGCCCTGCGGGCCGCGTATTCTATCACAGCCGCGACCCCGGATCTGTCGAAGTGCATCAGGTTTTCAACCTTGCAGATACGCGCGATGAATCTTGAGTACTCTTCGATCTTCTGACCGTCGCGCTTCGCTTCACTGTCGAAATCAGCCTTGACCTTAAAAATCTTCTTGAAGTCCTCCTCGGAGTCGTAGAGGATATCGTAAATATACGGATCGCCGATAAGTATGACTTTCACATTGATGGCGATCGGTTCGGGTTTGAGAGCGATAGAGCCGACCTGGAAGAAAGTGTCGAGCGGCTGTATCTCCAGCTTTCTGTATATCAGCGTCCGCTTGAGCGCTTTCCAGACGCCCGGCTCGGTCAACGCGTCGAGCGCGTTCACGACGAGGAAACCGCCGTCAGCGCGGAGTAATGCGCCCGCCTTGATCCTGGTATGGTCGGTTTGGAAGAACCCCCGCGCGTCTACTGTCCGCTCGATCGTCCCGAAAAGGTTGGTGTATGTCGGGCTCGTCTCTATCACAACTGGGCACGGTTCTCTGTCGGTGTTGTCCTGTATGACGTTGACTCTGTAAACGATGAACGGGTCGCCCTCGACTTTCCCCGGCGTGAGCATCGCCGTTTCGGCATCCTGCTCGTCACTCCTCTTGAACATCTGAATATTGTTCAGTGTGTATTCCCGGATTGACTCCAGGTAGTCGAGCACTTTCTGATTGCTCTTGTACCGACCTGCCAGCTCCTCGAATATGAGGTCGACAACGCTAGCGACGGCCTGCCTTTCCATTTCCTCGACCTTCTTCATCATCTCGTTGGCGATGGCCGAGCCTTTACGTGCTACCGATGTGAACTCCTTTCTGAGCGCCTGCAGCTTCTGTTCCGCATCGGTATATTCCTTGACCGTGACCTTCCCTTCGCCGGCGAGCTGCTCGAGTTCCTCGATGGGGACCGGCTTTCCCTGGAAGAGCGGGAAGACCTGGGGCTGCGTCACCGGCCCGACCTGCACCGGGACAAGTGCGAAGCCCTCGCTCTCTATCTTCTTCTGAAATTCCGAGAGAAGGGCTTTCTCTCTCTTCTCGTACGAGTCGACTATCTTGCCTCTCGCCTCGGTATAAGCTTCTCCCGTGAGGATCTCCGGGATCTTCCGCCTGAGATAACGCACCGTCGCTTCGATGTCTTCCTTGAATTTCCTCCCGTGTCCGCGGTCGAACTCGAGGATGCCGGGGTTATCCGGCTCTTTGATGCTGTAGACATAACACCTGTCGGGCGACGGGGTGCATTCCGTTGTTATCTCTTCGAGCAGCCGTTTGATAGTCGTCAGTCTCCCCGTGCCCGCGATCCCGCTGATGAACACGTTGTATCCGGGGCTCTTTATTGCGACGCCGAACTGCAGCGCCTTCACCGCGCGCTCCTGCCCGATTATCGAATCTATCGGCTCGAGCTCAGCAGTCGAATCGAATTTCAGATCGCTCTCCGGGCAGCGCCACGTCAGTTCGTCGGGAGTGAGTTCGCGTCCGAGAGAGGGTTTACCGGGAGTCTTTCGTTGAGTTTTCAAGCTTTGCCCTGCCTTTTTTCTAATTTATCGGGGAGAGGTGTCAAAGACAATGTAAAAGGAGGTTAAAAGATCAAAGGCTAAGAGGTAAAAGGTAAAAAGTAAAAGGCAATATCCCTATTGAGATCAGAGGCCGTATCTTGTTAATGCGAACCGGTGCTATCAGCCTGTCAAGGTTGATTTTTGTGGGCGGAATTCGAAAGTTTGAGGGCAACTTTTGTCCGGTTGCCGGGTTAAATAGGAGTCCTTGATTTTGCGTCAGCCTGCATGGAAAAAGAGCCGGCGCGAAGGATTCTTCGGTCAAGATGGATGCACAAAAACCTGAAGAATGGAAATGGTAATTGATCAGGACGAGAGCCCGCTGACCAGATAAATACCCTCCAACGCGTAGGTTCGGGAAATAAAATAACGAAGCCTGCCGGAGGGGGGATGGCAGGCTTCGCTTCTGCTGTGTTACCTGGAGCTATTAAGAGTTTGGCGTTTAAGAACTCATGAGCTCCTGTGTTTGCATGCCGTGGTTCTACGTTCAGTAGTCCGGATGACCGTCGTGGTTACTGTCGCGGCCGCCTCTGCCGTTGTGGAACGACAATTGGATCGCTTGCTGGATCATCTCCATGTTCTGGTCGGACATATCAGTCGGATCAAGAAGTCCGCCGGTCATGGGATCTACGAACCAGGAGCCCATATTAAAATTGAGAGCGATGTTAAGCGTCGATGTATTGCTGTTCACCGTGAAATTCCCCTGTATCTTGAACTCAAGCTCTTGATTGTCCTTGAATTCAAAAGGAGTCCACACGCCGTTCTTCTCGATTGCTCCCCATACTACGAGGCTGTAGTTAGTCACGGCTGAATCGCTCGATGTGGAGTGCATCATGTTGTTGAACCGGTAGCTGTCCTCGCCCTGCTCTCCGGGTTCCATGCGGTGGACCTTGAACTTGATTCCGGTATATGTGCCGGCGGGAACGATCTGGTTCGCGAAATCGATAGCGGTCGTGTCGTGAATATGGACGATGAAGGGCCCCTTAAAAATAAGACTAGAGTCGCTGTTGTCCTCGCCGTCGCCGTTTGCGTTCGTGTCGATTTTCACGGTGTCTATGTTGGATTCGAACTTAATTCTATCGAAAACGACGATTGCGCTGTCGATACGTATGGAATCCGTTCCATCTGTACTGCTCACCTTGCTCAATCCAACTGGTGTCCCGTTGTCTGTGAAGGCGACCGACATCGTAACACTGGCAGTGCCGGCAGGCGCCGATAGCGGATTCGACGATTTGGAGCATCCAAAGATAAGAATGGACAAGATGGCCAGACCTAAACTTCTACGCACAAACATTCTGTCTCCTTTTTCTGTACTATACATCATCCCGCGTGCCGTGACTCCCCCGCCCTTCCCAGGACAAAATTCGAGCGTGTCGATTGCCGCCCGTGCACGGATTGCCCGTGAGGGTGCAAGTTTTGCGCGACCCATCTGCACCCAATCGGCTGGACTGGCACTGAAGGAGGAACCGATCCAGTCCGTTGATACGTTATGAAATCAAGATCCGTATAATCCGCCTGACTTGACGAATTGAGATCGGGCTCGGTGTGGAGGTCATGGATCACGTTGAACTCAATTTCAAAGAACGCTAAGAATGCGCAGAGAACGCAAAGAAAAGGTACTCATTCTCTGCGCACTTGGCGCCTCCTTTGCGTCCTTAGCGGTTGAAAAAGAGCCCGGAGAATTTGCAGATCAGTGAAACTGATACACTACCGGTGTGGAAATTAAACCTGCGCGAATTTATATTCGTTATTCAAGCCAACGCGTTATTCCACGAGACGATATCAATTATTTCAAACGCAACGTATAACAATTAATTGTCAGTAACTCGCAGGAAGAATTGTGATGCAAAAGTTCATGTCCCTCCTTTTATTATCCCTGATATTTTCGAACGTGTTCGCCCGAACGAGCGATGGTGCCCCGGGCTCCAGCACAGGCGAACCGAATGTTTTCATAGACTGCCCGATCTGCGACTTCAACTATATCCGAACGCATGTGAGGTTCGTAAACTATGTCCGCAACCGCGATGAAGCTCAAGTCCAGGTACTCATAACCGCGCTCCCTACCGGAAGCGGCGGAAGACAGTATACACTCGTCTTCCTCGGACGGGAGAAGTTTGCCGGGATGAACGACACGCTCAGCTATGTCACAAGCCCCTCAGAAAGCTGGGATAAGATCCGTCAGGGTGTTTCTAACTCATTTGCCATCGGCCTTGTCCGTTACGCCGGGCAGATGCCTATCGCCAAATATTTGTCGATCGATGTTGCAAAGTCCGACTCTCCGGTCGTGGTGAAGGATAAGTGGAACTACTGGGTCTTCACGATAGGCGCAAGTGGTTACCTGAACGGCCAATCGCTGACCAGCCAGAACTCCTGGGCGGGAAGGGTTTCCATCAGCAGGACTACCCCGCAGTCGAAGTTTCTGATTACAACCGGCGCCGGGTACACCGCAAGCAGCTATATAACCAACGACCAGAACGTCGTTGCGATTTCACGGCGGCAGGACCTGAAAGGGATGGGAGCCCTCAGCCTCGACGGCCATTGGTCGGCAGGGGGTATACTCGCCGCTTATTCTTCGACATACGACAACAAAAAAGCCGACATATCGTTGTCACCGGAGGTCGAGTACGACATTTTTCCCTACTCCGAATCGACGATGCGGCAGCTGCGGTTCAGGTATAATCTGGGCTACGATTATTCTTCCTACTATGCCGAGACCATATTCAACAAATTTTCCGACAACCTGACGGGCGAAGGCGTGTCGGTAATACTCAATCTCACGCAGCCGTGGGGATCGATCAACGCCTCGCTCAATGGCGCCAACTACTTCTACGATTTCACGAAGAATCATGTGCAGCTCTACACGCAGGTCTCGCTGTCACTTTCGCAGGGGCTGTCGCTCAGTCTATCCGGGGCGGTTTCCGTGATTCATGATCAGCTGTCGCTGCCGCAGACGGGCGCGACAACCGACCAGATCCTCTTGCAGCAAACCGAGTTAGCGACGCAGTACTCTTACTGGACCGCGTTCGGTGTGAGCTATACGTTTGGGTCGATTTACAACAATGTGGTCAATCCGCGGCTGTGGTAATGGGCCCCGCTCTGAAGAGCGGGGGAAATGGAAACGGGAGTGAGTTCAGCAGCAGCGCGGACCGTCGCTGCGGTCGGAGAACATCCCTTTGAGAAAATCCCTGACGGCATGCAGGAATCTCATTAGCCCGGATCTTATGGCTACCGTTGTCATCTCACCTCGACCTTGACATCCGCCATCATCTTGATGAAATCATCGAACAGGTAGTCGCTGTCGTGCGGGCCAGGTGACGCTTCGGGATGGTACTGCACGCAGAAGAGTGGCAGGCTCTTGTGCCTGAAGCCTTCAAGAACGTTGTCGTTCAAATCGATATGGGTGATTTCATAATCGGAGGGGAGGCTGTCCGCGTCGACTGCGAAGCCGTGGTTGTGTGAAGTCACTTCGACGGTTTCGGTCATCAGATTCTTGACGGGGTGGTTCGCGCCGCGGTGTCCGAACTTCATCTTGAAGGTCTTGGCTCCGGCGGCGAGGGCGAGCACCTGGTGTCCGAGACAGATTCCGAAGATCGGTTTCCTCCCGATGAGCTTCTTGATGTTGTCAATCCCGTACGTGACGGCAGCTGGATCGCCGGGACCGTTCGAGAGAAAGACTCCATCCGGGTTAAGCTTCAGCACCTCGTCGGCGGGAAAGCTTGCCGGGACAACAGTCACGTCGCATCCGCGCTCGTACAACTTGCGGAGGATGTTCGTCTTGATTCCGTAGTCGTAGGCAACGACGCTGTATTTAAAATCCGATTTCCCATTCTTTGAGAAGCGGTAATGGGATTTCGTCGTGACGACTTTCGCGAGGTCAAGGCCCGACATCGACGGGAAGGCGTTCGCCTTCCTGATGAGAGACGCGTCGTCGAGATCGGTCGTCGAAATGACGGCGTTCATCGCGCCGGCATCCCTGATTATTCTGGTCAGCTTTCGCGTGTCTATGGCTTCAATGCCGACGACGTTATTGCGTTTAAGGTAATCTCCCAGGCTTTCGGAAGCCCGGAAGTTGCTGTAAACCTTGCTGTATTCTCTGACGACGAAGCCCGCGACCTGCGGCTTCGAAGATTCGACGTCTTCGGGATTTATTCCGTAGTTCCCTATATGCGGATACGTCATGGTAACTATCTGTCCGCAGTAAGATGGATCGGTTAGGATCTCCTGATATCCGATCATGCTTGTATTGAATACTGCTTCGCCCGCGGTCTCGCCTTCAGCGCCGAAGGATTCCCCGGTGAAGACAGTACCGTTGGCAAGTGCCAGTTTCGCTTTCAAATCTGCTCCAAATTATGACAATAAAATTTAATAAGACCGGCTATCCATTACAATTTACGGTGCCTCAAAAGATTCGGAGCCCGGAGTAAAGGTTCGGCAGCGAGTCGAGGCGCCGACTCGGCTCGCAATTTCCGGCTTCTTTTTTAAATAACACGCTCCCGCGCACGAAAGAAAAAGGTATGCAAA
>VFSW01014351.1_pt1 | contig 10955 bp, 11 predicted proteins | sample 5358111 | NCBI WGS metagenome assembly VFSW01 (sample SAMN11554181, study PRJNA540505) | mine drainage metagenome | isolation source: sediment from site ElyBrook_90M | place: USA: Ely Copper Mine, Vershire, VT | collected 2017
GAAAGCGTGTATACCGCAAGGTATCCAGGGTTCGAATCCCTGTCTCTCCGCCATACTTCTTCAAATCATCCAATCCAAAATCACAAATATTGAAATCCCTGCGAAGGCTGGGGTTGGCCCCGACGCCTGCCTTCTCTGGCAGAGATGCGCCTATTTGGCCAGGCTCGTGAGCTTGTCACGACAAAAGCGCCCTGTTCGGAGGACGCTTTTGGCGTGTCAGCCCATCTTTCCCTTGCTACATTCGTCAGCTTGCGGCAATGGTGGAAGCTATCAGCGTCCACTGTCCAGCGTTCTTGAAGAGCAGTCCATGCACACGCAGAGTTGCACCCGCTGCGATAGCCGTGTTGTCCTGCACGTTGGTTCCGGTTTGCTGGTAGACCAGGATTTTGTCTGCGCCCGTCAGCGTGGTGAAAGCACATCCCGGCATGAGGGTAAGCACAAAGCTCCCTGAGGCCCCAGGAGTGATTCCCACATCTGTGGTTCCGCGGAAACCCTGCTCTTCCAAGCGAATGTCGGAAGCAGTGATGGTACCGGCTGTGGCCCCTCCCATCCCGCTCACCGCCATTCCAGTGGATTGGCTGATCGGGATGACGCTTTGTCCAGCATAAATATTGCTGGCGTTGAACACCGGCGTGAAGGATAGCTTTGTCAGATCAATCCTATCGTCATCGACCTCAAATTCTGTATTTGAAGTCAGATTGACGGTAACGCTCTGCGAGAGATAAGACGTCATCATACTGGCGCCCGCTCCATTCTGCATCACGATGGTGAGTTGGGTCGCGGGCAATCCAGTGACCGCCGTGATGATGCCACCGCCCATGATGCCGCCGGAATTCATCCTCGAACTGACCCGGGTTGCCAGCAGTGTCCCATCGGGCTGAAGCGTGGCACTGACCAGTACGCCCATTCCGTTCTGCATCATGTTCATGTTGCTGATGTTTCCTTGAAACTGCGTGGCCGTGTTGGTCATGAAGGTAAATGTATTTGTTGCCTGCAGGCGAGTCATGGTGAATGAGTTCGTTGTGGTGCTACTCACAACTCCCATCATCTGCTGAAGGCCACCATTGGCGGGGTTGTTGGCATTTCCTGTGCCTTGCGTGCCTGTTGACGTATGGAAGGTGGGGCTCAAACTCAGGTTACCGTTGTTGTCCATCGTCAGGGAGTTCGCCAGATCGAAGTCGAAGTTGAAAGCCAGGGGTGTAGTTCCCAGGGTCACTGGCGAGCCGAACGTAATACTCTTGTTGATCGGCCCTTGAATCGTCTTCTGCACCATCACTTTGGTGGTTGGATCAATATATGTAACATTGCAGGACGCGATGGTGATCGATGCACCGGTGTAGCTGCCCTGCGGCGCGGAGACCATGCCGATCGGCTCCATTGTGCCCATCAGATGCATCATTTCGAGAGGAGTGTTCGAAGTGATAACGCTAACTGTACCAGTGCTATTGGTCAGTGACATGGCTGAAATGTTCATGGTGAAGGCCAGTAGCCAGTCTGCCGGAGCATCTCCCATGTTTACCTGAACGGTTGTGGTTCCAGGAGTTGGTGTCGGTACGACTGAGCTGCTGCCGCCGCAGGCCGTCAGAATCGCAAGCAGGCCGGCTCCCAATAGAGCCGCAAATTTCCCCAGCCGACTAGAGGTTACCGGAGAACTTATTAAATGTGACGAAGACTGTTTCATGGAATACTCCTTTTGAAAAATCAGCAGTTCCCTGCTGATCTGTGGTTTCACCACAATTGCGTGCTCTTGCGGTAGAACTTCGATCGGCCGGTCGCTCACCGATTTCCTTGTATTCCATTTGGCAACGGGAGGCAGGTGCACGTCTGTGACTCGAATCACCCGACGGCAAAGTTCGCATCACATGCTGTTCGCTCCATCAAAAGTGCCTGTCCCCCGAATTGCCATGTTCACGGTGTAGGTGGATGAGCAAACTCATGGTTCATGCGGAGCACGTGCGTTGAATACGCAAGGCCTGGATCAAAATAACTTCGCAGTTCAGCATCAAAAACGCTTCATATCCGTTGAACCTCGTGTTAGATTTTTTTATGGGAACCCCAAAAGCTCTTCAACCACAGCAGAAACTGGTTGACGAGCAGCGAATGACAGACCTCATCCGCTTTACAGCGCGGACTCTGGCAACCTCTACGCCAGTTCCCTTTGGCGCGCTGATCGTCCACACTGCAAGCGGCAAGCCCCTGATGCGGGCCGTGAATGCGGTGCGGGCGGAGAACGACCCGAGCAGCCATGCGGAACTGCGCACAGTGCGCAAGGCAACGCTAAAGCTGAAAAGCACTTCCCTCAAGGGCTATACCCTCTACACCACCTGTGAGCCATGTCCCATGTGTATGGCTAATGCGCTTTGGGCCGGGTTGGACCGTGTTGTTTATGGCGCGACAATTGCCGATGCAAACAAACACTGCCGTCAGATTCGCATACCAGCGCGCGAGGTTGCGCGCCGAAGCGACATATCTTGCATCGTGGATGGCCCTGTGCTTCGCGAAGCCTGCTACGAACTTTTTACCCATTCCAACATGTTGAGGACCTTTGCCACCTGGAACCCGCGACCATGATGACAGAAGCCGACCTTGCAGCAGTGACCGCCTGCGTTGAGGCGCCAGAACGTGTGATCACCAACCCTCTGACGGTGCAGCGTCTTTCGCGCGACTTCTACTGGTACTCGCCCGTGCTGAAGAAGTTGCTGGACGACAAGGTGGCAGACGCTGTGGTGCAACCCGTATCAACGGATGAGGTTGTGCGCGTCCTTGCCTGCTGCTACGAACGCAGGATACCGGTCACGGCCCGCGGTGCAGGAACGGGAAACTATGGACAGGCAATCCCACTGCATGGCGGGGTCGTGCTGGATATGGCCCGCATGGACGCGATAGAGCGGATCACTGACGACGGAGTTGCGGTGATGGGACCGGGTGTTCGTCTGGCCACGCTTGAAAACACTGCGCGCGCGGCAGGATGGGAGCTTCGCTGCTACCCGAGCACAGTGGTAAAAGCGAGCGTTGGAGGATTTCTAGGTGGGGGCTCGGGCGGTATTGGTACTGTTGCGCATGGCGGGCTGCGTGACTTTGAAACGGTGCGGGCCATTGAAGTGGTCACCATGGAGTCCCAGCCCCGCGTCGTTCTACACCAGGGCGATGGCGTGCATGAAGTGCTGCATGCCTGGGGTACGAATGGCATCATCACGAAAATATGGATGGCGCTCACGCCAGCGGTGGAGTGGGCGCAGTGCGTCGTCACCTTTCCCACCTTTGACCAGGCCTTCACTTTCAGCGAGGATGTAGCATTTGATCCGTGCTGGACGAAACGGCTTGTGACTACGTTTGAGTGGCCGATCCCCTCTTATTTCACACCGATCTCTGAAGTCACGCGCAGCGGACAGGCGCTGATCCTGTTCATGATTGCAGCCGCCCAACTGGAACAACTCCATCACACAGCGAAGGCGGCTGGAGGCGAGGTGACTCTGGCCGCACCATACACCGGCCTGCGCACAGTACCTCTGCTTTCGGACTACACGTGGAACCACACAACTCTGTGGGCCATGAAGCATGACAGCACATTCACCTATCTGCAGTGCGGCTTCAGCGCGGTGGATGCACGCCAGCAGTTCGAACAGTTGAAGCAGAAGTTCGGCGATGAGATCCTTTTCCACATCGAGTTCATGAAGACAGCAAACGGGACGGTCATCCCCGGCGCCATCCCGCTGGTGCGCTACACAACCGAGGAGCGCTTGAACGAGATGATCGACTTCTGCCGGTCCATCGGTGTCAGCGTGGCGAACCCGCACAGCAACAATGTAGAGGGCGGTGGCCGATACCGTCCTGACAACATCCAGCTACTTACCAAGCAACGTTACGATCCTCGCGGCCTGCTGAACCCTGGCAAGATGATTACGTTTCACCCCGCTGACAGTACGGCAGCACATGTTGCACCAGCCTCTCACTAAGGAGCACGATGCATACCTGGATACCTGCAGAACGCAACTTCGCCTATCTCACCTGGAAGCAGGTGGAGGCGCTCGCGAAAGACGATGTTCTTCTTGTGTTGCCGACTGCTGCGATCGAGCAGCACGGTCATCACCTGCCCCTGGCCACAGATACCCTCATCAACAACCTGCTGCTGGGAAAGGCGCTCGCGAAGCTTCCACCGGATGCACCCGTTTATGCCTTGCCGCCGATCTGCTACGGCAAGAGCAACGAGCATCTCTCTTTTCCTGGAACGCTATCTGTCTCTTCGTCGACATTTCAGGCAGTGGTGCGCGACCTTGGAGCAAGCATCGCCGCCTCCGGCTTTCACAAACTCGTCCTCTACAACACGCATGGCGGCAACAGTTCTCTGGTCGATGTGATGGCACGCGACCTTCGCGCGGAATTTAATCTGCGCACATTCTGTCTGTTTGGCTCAGCGGGCGCCTCGTTTGAAGGCCTGTCCCGGCAGGAGAAGACCTATGGCTTCCATGCTGGCGAAGTGGAAACCGCATTCCTGCTAAGCGCGACGCCGGAGTTGGTACACACATCTGAATACACATCGAACTACATCGCCGACATCGGCCAGCCAGACCTGCTGCTGCCGGAAAACGGCCCCGCTACCTTCGCATGGCTCACACGAGACATTGCACCGAGCGGAGTGATGGGAGACCCTCGACCCTCCACCGTAGAGAACGGCTCCAAATGGGTGGAGGAGGCCTCCACAAAGGTCGCTGCGGCCCTGGAAGCCATGCTGAACTTCAAGGAACGGCTCTAGCAATGACGGCAAGCGCCTACATCGATTGCGGCGGAGTCCACCTCGAACGAGGTGTGCCCTGCCACATGTCAGACGGCGCCATTCTGTATGCGGACCACTACTATCCGCAGGAACCCGGTCCGCATCCGACACTGCTGATGCGGCAGCCCTACGGGCGGGATATCGCGTCAACGGTTGTCTATGCCCACCCTGCCTGGTTCGCCCGTCATGGCTACAACGTCGTCATTCAGGATGTTCGCGGGCGCGGTGAATCTGAAGGTGAGTTCTATCCTTTTCGCCATGAGCGGCGGGATGGCGCGGATACGATCGCCGCTTTGCTGGCACGGCCGGAGTGCAATGGCAAGGTGGGGATGTATGGCTTCTCTTACCAGGGCATGACGCAACTTCTGGCTGCGGCTGAGCAACCGGAAGGACTCATGTGCATAGCGCCCGCGATGACCGCATTCGACCTCTACGGCGGCTGGTTCTATCACAACGGCGCACTGCGGCTTGGCTCGACCATGGGATGGGGGCTGCAGATGCTGAAGGCTGACGCGCGGAGGCTCGGCAACCGAGAGGCAAGTGATCTGCTTGAGCGCGCCTGGTCAAACCTTCCGGCGCAGTATCTGGCAACACCGTACGGAGATCATCCCGCTATCCATGACAGCGGCCTGCCCGCGTATGTACGCCACTGGATGGAGCATGACGCCCCGGGTGAGTTCTGGTCTGCGATGGATGTCAGCCAGTCCGTGGAAAATATTTGCGTGCCGGCCCTGCATATCTCCGGCTGGTATGACACCTATCTGAACGGCAGCGTGGACGGCTTCCTCGCCATGCGTTCACAGGCCGGGTCGGCTCACGCCCGCGAGCATCAATACCTTGTTGCCGGGCCGTGGGTGCATATCCCCTGGGGCGATCGTATAGGGCCTCACTTCCTCGGCCATGAAGCTGCACTGGATACGGACGCTCTTCTGCTTCGCTGGTTCAATCACTGGCTCAAGGGTACGAACGACTTCGCCGCGGAGCCGCGCATCCGCCACTTCGCCATCAACGAGGGCAAATGGCACAGCGCCGATGAGTGGCCCTCAGGTTCAACGCATCCTCTGTACCTGCAAAGCTCTGGCCGGGCTAACTCCAGCAAGGGAGATGGCCTGCTGGTCTCTACTCCACCAGAAGCGAACCAGCCGCCGGATATCTTTGTGTACGACCCTGAGGTTCCGGTAGCAGCGCCAGGAGGCCTGGCATCTATAGCCGGCCCCTCCAGTCAAGCGGCGATGGAGCTAGGCAACAATGTGCTCGTCTACACCAGCCCAATACTCATAGAGCCAATGCACATCTTCGGTTCGCCGGAGGTTCAACTCCACTGTTCCACCTCTGCGTCATCGGCAGACTTCGTTGTGAAGCTGATCTGTGTACGGCCAGGGGGCGAGGCAAATTTCGTCTGCATCGGCATTGCGCGGAGCAGTCACCTATTTGCGCACGACTACGCTTCAGACACGCCAAAGCTATGGCGCTTCCGGCTGGAGCCTACATCCTGCGTTTTCTCTGCCGGGGACAGGATCAGGATTGAGATAGCAAGCAGCGCATACCCCCTCTATGACCGCAATCCAGGGACGGATGTTGCGCCACGCCTGGCGGACTCCTGGAACTGGCGGCGCTCGACGCAAATTGTTTTCCATGAAGCCTCGCGGGCGTCCGCAGTTTACCTGCCAATCATCGAGCCGCGTCAGCGGAGCGGGGAGCTGGCATGAAAGCACCAGATAAAAAAGTGAAAACAGGCATGGGGTCAGCGACTCTTCCAGCGGCCACGGTTCGCGTTCCTGCAATTAGCTTGGATCACGTCTCCAAGCAGTACGGTGAAGGCGCGTCAATCATCGAGGGTCTTTCCTTCAGTGTGAACCGCGGTGAGTTCGTCAGCATCATCGGTCCTTCCGGCTGCGGGAAATCAACACTATTGAAGCTGGTCGCAGGACTCAGTCCCATTTCCTCCGGCAAGCTGGCTGTGGATGGTATGACTCCGGCCAAAGCCCGCGAGATCATGTCCTTCATCTTTCAGGACCCTACGCTCCTGCCATGGCGAACAGTGAGGGCGAATATAGCGCTTGGGCTGGAACTGGAAGGCGTTGCACGTGAGCGTCGCGACACGAAGGTCAATTCCCTGCTGTCACTTGTCGGTCTCGATCACGTTGCGGACTCCTATCCCCGCCAGATCTCCGGCGGCATGAAGATGCGCGTTTCCATAGCTCGCGCCTTGGCGAGCAACCCGCGTGTGCTGCTCCTCGACGAGCCTTTCGCCGCTCTTGACGAAATGACACGTGACCGCATGAATGAGGAGCTGCTCCGCCTTCGCCAGGAACAGTTCTGGACGGGGCTGTTTGTTACGCACTCCGTTGCCGAGGCCGTTTTTCTTTCGGACCGTATCCTTGTTCTCGCTCCACATCCGGGACGCCTGGCGCACGATATCCCTATTGCGCTCCCGTCGCCTCGCAACTCTGAAACGCGCAGGTCCGAGGCCTTTGATCGTCTGGTCTCGCAGGTCTCACGAACGCTGCGCGAGGTACAACAGCTATGAAGCGAAAGAGCATAACGCTACTCTCAGCCGCTATCATCTTTGGCGCTATGCTGCTGCTCTGGATGGCCGTCATCCGCCTGTTCCACATCCAGCCTTTCCTTCTTCCGTCTCCAGCCCAGGTTGCACGCGCCGCTGTAAATCGCATGCCGTCGCTCATCACATCGCTAGGAATAACGGCGGCAGCGGCGGCAGGCGGGCTCTTTGCCAGTATCGTGATTGGAGTCTTGATTGCGCTTATCTTTGCCCGTTCCCTATGGATCCGGCGGATGTTCTACCCGTACACGATTCTTCTGCAGACAGTGCCCATCGTTGCGATTGCGCCCCTGATCCTGATGTGGATCGGCCCGGGAATCTTTTCCGTCAGCCTGGTCGCATTCATCATCTGCCTGTCTCCCATCATTGCGAACACTACGCAAGGGCTTATCAGCGTGGAGCGGAATCTGCTGGACCTGTTCCTTATTAACAACGCCACGAGCGGGCAGATACTTCTCCGCCTGCGCCTGCCGCATGCCATGCCAGCCCTGTTTACTGGCATCCGTATCTCCAGCGGAATCTCTGTCATCGGAGCCATTACGGGCGAGCTCTTCGCGGGCTCAGCACGAGTGGGTGTGGGTGGCATCGGCTACGCCATTCAGTATGCCAGCGCACAGCTTGAGACCGACTATCTGTTTGCCCTCGTGGCCGCAGCCACAGTGCTGGGCTTCTTCTTTTTCTTTGCCGTCATGTTCTTCGAGTGGTACTTCCTGCACAAGTGGCACGAATCTGCTCGAACACCCGAGGAAGAATAGTACCAACGCTCCATGCGCTCAGCTTAGGACTACGGGAGAGAGTGAAACGATGTTGCGAATGGAATCTGAAAATGGATGGTGGCTCATCACCCATCCAGACCATGCCCGCCTCGCAGGCGAGTTCGCCACGCACTGGGGCAACGAACTCTTTGCAACTCCTCATCCCCGTGCAAACGTACTTTATGGAATCCATGTGCATGACGATGGATGGGCTGCTCGCGACATACGGCCCAGCATCACACGCCAGGGAAAACCCTCCGCGTTTTCGCGCGAGCTTGTCGGCAAGTACTCCGCCTTTGAGGAAATTGATCTTGAGGACTATCTCGCTGTTCGTGAGCGTGCCGTTCAGCAGTTGGAGACGAAAGATGCCTACGCTGCCCTGCTGGTCTCCATGCACACCTATAACCTGCTCACAGAGCGCGCTGACCGTTCAACGATTGCCCCAAATCAACTTCCACTCCTTGACGCATTTCTCGAAAGGCAATTGCGCCGGCAGGAGGCTCTGAGTGCAGCGGTGCGCTCGGACCCGCAGTTCTCTGCCGCTGAGGTTACGGATGAATCCCTGCTGAACAACTTCCGTCTGCTCCAGGCTACGGACAATCTTTCGCTGCTCAGTTGTGTGGCATACATGCAGCCGGCCACGCTGCTGCACCCGCTCCCTACTGTCAATGGTGTGTCGGCCACAGTCACTGTTCTGCCAGTCGCACCGCGTCACTTCCGGCTGGAGCCGTACCCGTTCAATCAGACCTCGCTCACCTGCTCTCTGCCAGCGAGGCACATTGAAGGCAGTGTGTTCTCCTCAAACGAGGAGCTGGCAAGCAGGTTCGCGGATGCCCCCGTTCAGCAGCTTGCGATTACGGTCTCTACCTGACTGGATGGGAGAAGTGTGTGGCCGTGTCTGGATGCAGCGTAACTCAGGGGAGGACTGAAACATGGGCGGCGACGATCCGCCAGCCCTCGGGCAGCCGCGTCCACACCTGGCTCTGCCTGCCTCGAACCGTTTTCGTCGCAGTGTCGCGCTCGAACTCCAGCGTAACGCTGCCAAAGTCATTGCCAAACGTCACAATATCCAGCCGGGTGATCCTGCGGGCCAGGCCAGCCGCCGGCCGTGCCTTTCGGAACCCCTCAATATCGTCGATGCCATATAGGTTTTCCGTCGCGCCAAAGCGCATCGCCAGCGGAGATGCCCAGAACATCCGGGTCAGGGTGTCCGCATCATTCTCCATCAGGGCCGTCTCATATTTGGGATACAGCTCGCTCAGTTCACGGTGAGTCTCCGGATCGTTTATGACCATCGGCTAGAACAGCCTCCTCTGTGGCAAAATACTTTTTGAGATGGCGGCGCTGACCGTCACCATCGGCCTGTTCACCACCTGACTGAGACGCAGCTTCATCGCCACGCTGCAAAGCAGGTACGCGTGGACAGCCTCAAAACCCCATTTCTCCACCAGCAGATCAACAATTCTGCTGGTCGCCCTCTTTGCCGTTTCCAGTGCGTCGGTTCCAGACTCCACCACAATCCAGGCCGGGCCATCCTCGCCCGTGCGTGCAGCGGATTCAATCATCGGTCCCGGCAGTGGATGCCGCTTATGCAGTGCGAATCGGAGCGTCACATCCGCAGGGCATTCCATTCCGTTGATGCACACTTCGCCATCTCCCTGCGCTGCGTGTGCATCTCCTGCGGAGAATAGAGCGCCTTTGATCGTCACAGGAAGGTACAATGTCGCACCCGCACTCAACTCACGAACATCCATGTTTCCGCCAAACGCCCCAGGGGGGCGCGTCCGGAACTCACCCGGTTCTGCGGGAGCAACACCCATCACTCCGCAGAATGGTTGCAGCGGTATTACCGCAGGCTGCAAGGAGCGTGTAAGTTCCGCTTCAAGTTTCCAGTGAAACAGGTATGGCTCAGTGAAGCGCTCATATAGAAATCCAAGGCCGCTGATTACACTCGACCAGGCCCACCCTTTGTGTGCGACATCGAGTACATCCACCTGCAAAACATCACCGGGCTCCGCTCCGTCCACAGCGATAGGGCCTGTGAGTGCGTGAATGCGTGTACGGTCAATTGCAAGAAAATCTTCGACCGTAGATTCCGGCCGCACCTGGCTTCCGCTTGAGTCCACGCACTCCATGTGCACGACGTCGCCGGGAGCAACGTGAAGCAGCGGCTCCAGATCGCGGTTCCACACAGAGTGGGTGGGCATTGCGCTCAGCAAATGTTCTTTCATTCAGCTCCTGACCTAAATTGCGACCACCATCTGCAATTCCACCAAAGCATTCCTCGGCAGCGAACTTACTCCAATCGCTGCTCGTACATGCCTGCCCGCTTCGCCGAACACCTGTAAAAACAGGTCTGACGCGCCATTCACCACCTTTGGCGAGTCTGTGAATCCAGGCACTGCGTTCACGTATCCATTCACGCTCACTACCTCTTTGACCGCGTCGAGCGAGCCGAGGTGTTTTCGAAGCACAGCCAGTTGAGTGAGCGCGCAGGCACGTGCTGCGGCATAGCCTTCCTCCACGCTGCGGTTCGCGCCCGCTGTTCCGATGATGACGCCATCTTCGTTGCTGGAGATGACCCCCGCCAGGTACACCAGGTTGCCTGCGGTCTTTGCTGAAACATAGTTGCCGCCGGCAAGCGGCGCCTGCGGCAGAACCAGACCTGCGTCCTGAATTACTTTCTCAGCTCCCATTTCGCTGTACTTTATCATGCCGTTCGCAGGCGGGCGATACTGCTGCCGGAAATGACATGGGGAAGCGCTGCAAATTTACTCTGCCATAAGCAAAATTCCCGCTAAGATACGTTATGGCACGACAACTTCTGAAGAAAATCCTCCTCGCCGGTAGCGCGATCTTGGTC
>VFSW01014352.1_pt1 | contig 10953 bp, 10 predicted proteins | sample 5358111 | NCBI WGS metagenome assembly VFSW01 (sample SAMN11554181, study PRJNA540505) | mine drainage metagenome | isolation source: sediment from site ElyBrook_90M | place: USA: Ely Copper Mine, Vershire, VT | collected 2017
TGAGACCGGACTGCCAAAATCGCCGCCGCCGGTGACAAACAGCTTCTCCGCACTGCCGCGCAACACGCGGTAAAGGGCAAACTGCCGCTGGGTAAGGCCGCGCAGCTCAAAGAGCAGTACGCCTCGGTTGTCTGCCATGGCATCGACAGCATCAATCAGCTTCATCCTTGGGGTAACGTCCAGATGCCCGCCGTCGGTCACGCTCTTGAAGAGCACCATCAGATTGCCGTACAGGTCAGGCTGGGCAATCAGAGTCACGAATTTCTGGTCCGCCAACGATCCGTCAGTATGCGCCGTCAGCACCATCGTGGCCCCTGAACCGTACGCCAACTCGAAGACACGAAACTGCTCACCCCTGAGAGGAAGAGGCAACTGGAGGGGCTGAGGTGCGGCTGCCGCCTTTTTGCGCGAGGAACCGCTTTTGGTGGAAGGCGCAGCGGGTGCGGGCGGATTCCCTGCCAGCGCAGTGCGCGCGATGCTTTCCATTGCTGCCTTCATCTTGACCTCGTCCGCAGGGTTGGCCCACGAGTAGGTCCATGGGTGTTCGGGGCGGTTGCGAGGGTCAGAGACGGCGACCATCTGCTCCATATCCGCGGGCAAGCCCATCAGGCTGGGCGCCACCGGAGGTCCGTTCCCGGTGTATTTGCCGCGCAGCAGCCGGGGCCGATCCGGGTCAGTGACGGTTGGCAGCGATTCGACATAGCCTACGGCCGTAGCCGGCTTCTGCGCCTTCGGCTTTGTCAGCGTAGGGCGGTCCGGGTCCGGCGCGCCCGCAGACGCAGTGTCCGACGCGCCCGAATTGCCGCTGGGCTTGTGCAGGGTGGGGCGGTCAGGATCCGGCGGAGGCGCGGAGCTGTTGTTCGCCGAACCGGAGCCGGAGCCCGAACCCTTGCCCGGCGCATCGCCCGGATGATACTTGCGGTGCAGGACCGGCCTGTCGCTGTACTCATCGTCAATCTGCATCTGCGCCAGTTGCGGTGAGAGTTGCGGCTTGGGTTTCGGCATCGCCTTCCAGCTTCCAAAACCGACCCAGGAGCCTTCCTCCTGGCCTGCGCTGTGCAGGTCAAAGATCCCGACATGCCGACCGTTCTTCTCAAGTATGTATTCCACACCGCCGTATACGGCGACAGGTGCGGGGCGGGCAAGATAAACTCCGCCATCCTGCAACTGGTCGCCATCGAAGACCGTGACGGGCACCAGGCGGCTGGTCTTGGGCTTGCCCTCCGGGCCCGTCCACTCCAGCACAGCGACGGCCCGGAGCGCCGGCTCATCCTTGGACTTCTTATCGACCTGGCCGACATATTGGGGGAACGCGGGCAGCGCGGCCAGCAGCCCCACGGCCGCCACCGCTGTTCGCCCTGCCAACAAAAGACCTGACCCGCTCCATGACACCGGACGCCCACCTCGGGAATAATGCAAACTAACGGCCACCGAAGGCCCTCCATCTACCATACGAGGAATTCCCCATGGAACTGCATGCGAAAGTCACCGATTTCACGCTTCAGACCGACGAGGACAAGACCGTAAGCCTTTCCAGCTACGCCGGCAAGCCCGTCATCCTCTTCTTCTATCCCAGAGCCGACACGCCGGGCTGCACCATTGAAGCGTGCGGCTTTCGCGACACCTTCAAGAAGCTGCAGGCGGCCGGAGCCGTGGTGTTGGGCATCTCCCGCGACACGCCCAAAGCTCAGGCTAAATTCCGCGCCAAATACGACCTCCCGTACACGCTCCTTGCTGATGTAGACGAGAAAGTCTGCAATCAGTTTGGCGTACTCAAGGAAAAGAACATGTATGGGAAAAAGGTCTGGGGCATCGAGCGCACCACCTTCCTGATTGGCCCGGACCAGACCCTGATTCACATATTTCCCAAGGTTACGCCCGAGGGCCATGCGGAAGAGGTGCTTGCCAAGCTGAAGGAATGGAACAAGGCACACAAATAAATCGCGCCGCCGCGCGGTTGCCCGGCCGTCTGCTGCCCCGCGCCTTTTTTGAGGATGCTCCAGACCGGGTAGCCCCGCGTCTGCTGGGCATGCTGCTGGCGCATCGCACCGCTGCGGGGCTGGTGGCCGGCAGAATCGTGGAGGCCGAGGCGTACCTTGGCCCGCACAACAACCCGCCCGACCCGGCCGCCCACGCGCATCGCGGACCCACGCCGCGCAACCGCGTGCTGTTCGGCGAAGCAGGCCACGCCTATGTCTATGCGATTTACGGACGTTACTACTGCATGAACGTGAGTTGCGAGGCCGACGGGCTGGCCGGCTGCGTCCTGCTACGCGCCCTGGAGCCGATGGCGGGGATGGACCTGATGGCCGCCAAGCGCGGGCTTGCCAGCCGAGCCGCACTGCACGACCTGACCAGCGGCCCCGGAAGGCTCTGCCAGGCGCTGGGCCTGACGCGCGCGGCCCACAACGGCCTCGACCTGACCGACTCCACCTCGCCACTGCAGGTGCGCGACGACGGCTTCACCGCAGCAGAAGTTCTGGTAACGCCGCGCATCGGCATCAGAGAAGCCGCGGACTGGCCGCTCCGCTTTGCGCTGCCGGGGCACCGGTGCGTCTCCGGGCCAAGATTTTTATGCGGGTACCGCATCCATCCGGCATAGAAATTCGTCATACTCAGCAAGAGGTCATCTCAACTCCGCGAGGAAAACCCCGTTTGAAGCGATCTTCCCCTGCTCTCTCCGCGGCTGCCGCATTGCTGGCGGCTGCTCTCGCCGTCACCTCCCTTGGCCAGACCACGGAGTCGCCGCAACAGCCCTCCGGCACGCCTGCCACTCCGCCGCATCGCACCTTTCCGCCGCCCACCAACCTGCAGGTTCTGCCCAAGGACTCGACCGCAGACCAGGTCCACCAGATCATGCACCAGTGGGAAGGTGAGTTGGGGACGGAGTGCAGCACCTGCCACGCCGCAGACCCCAAAAACATAGGCCCCAACGGCCGCCCGCGCCTTAATTTTGCCGACGACTCCAAGAAGGAAAAGGCCACTGCGCGCCTGATGTACAAGATGGTGGATGAGATTAACACGCAGTATGTGGGCAAGATTGACAGCTCCGGCATGCCGGTCACCTGCGGGACCTGCCATCGCGGCAAGCTAACCCCCGACCCCTATATTCCGCCCAAAGAAGAGGAGCATGACCATCCGGCGCCACCCACGCCGCCAGCGGATCTCAGCGTCCAGCCACAGTGAAATATCTCATTCAGGGCTTCCACACAAACGTGGCCACCGATCCCGCGGGGATTGTGGTGGCCACTGCTTTTTTGCGGAAGACAAGGCCCAGGTTCTGGCTCACGGCACCCGCATTCAGCAGATAGAGCACCACCACTCCATTCGGATTGCGAAATGCAACGTCCTTGATCGATGTGCCCGCGGGTTCATCGGAGGCGATGCGCACCGCGCCCGGCAGCAGAAACTTGCTGGCGTGGCCCAGCACATAGTAGTCCAGCTCCGGCTTCACGCGCGGGCGCTCCGCATCCGTCAGGTCCACCGTCACCAGCCCGCGGCAGGTATCACAACCGCCCACGAACGGTCCGTGGCTCTGGTCGGTCGCCAGCGCCCAGAGCACATAGCTGCGGGACCAGTTGCGCGTCACGGCGATCAGTTCGCCGGCCTCTTCGGCGAGCACATTGCCCTTCTGCCATGCGCCTCCGCTGGACTCCGTGACCCATTGGTCCTTCTGCGGAAACTCTTCGTGATTCTTCGTCATCACATCGGGCGTGCCCGCATAGTGGTGCCAGGCCGTTCCCGCTGCCAGCGCGCCCGCCCTGGGGTCTTTCAATACCGTTTCGGGATAGTCGGGCCGGTCCCAGTTGTGGTCGTAAACCATCACCTTCGGGGACAGATGCGCAGCGGCCAGCGCGGGCCCCAGCGCCTCACCCAGGAAGTGCGCCTGTTCGGCCGCTTCCATTTTCATACCGCTATAAGTGGGCGGCGCATAGAGCGGCTCATTCTGCACGCTCAGCGCCCACACGGGCACGCCTGCGGCCTGGTAGCCCTGGATGGTCTTCACAAGATAATTCGCGAAGGCCATATAAAACTCCGGGCGCAGACTTGAGGCCTGTCTGGTTTCAGCATTCGAGCCCAGCATCGAGCCGGAGGTTTTCATCCAGCCCGGCGGGCTCCACGGCGTCAGCATCACGTGAATGCCCGGATTGATGGCCAGCGCCTGCTTCAACAGCGGCAGGATGTACTGCTGATCGTGCGCCAGGGAAAAGTGGTCGAGGTTGGGATCGGCAAGGCCCGCCGGCGTGGTGCAGGCCTTTGTCGTTTGCGCACATAAATCATCAAATGAGTAAAAGCTTACGGCAAGATCCGAGGACCCTACCGGCTGGCGAAGAAAATTGAGCGCAATGCCGCTCTTGCGCGCGAAGAGCATCTTGAAGGCCGCGTCGATCTCGACCGGCGTCAGCTTTCTGGCAAACAGCCACGCGGCCGCGTCCGTGAGCGAAGCGCCAAAGCCGTCGATCTCCTGAAAACGCTGCGAGTCGTCCACGGTGACCATTGGCACGCCGGGAAGGGATGCCTTCTCAAAATAGAGCGACTCGCGTTGGGAGAGCGCCTCCAACAGATCGGGCGTGGTCTGGTAGACAGCGATCTTCTGTGCGCCCGCGCCAGGAAGAGCGAGAGTGAGACAGGCGGCAACGATTGCAGAGCGCAGCATAGTGCCTCCTTCGCGCGAAAGGAGAATCGTAGTGCATTCGGCATTGCTTCGTTAAGGGGCCAGATGCGGCTTCATCATTTGCCGGATGCGCGCACAAACTCCCCGCTCTTACCGCCCGTCTTCGCCTCCAGCCGCACGTCGCGAATCACGATGCCCTTGTCCAGCGCCTTGGTCATGTCATAGACGGTCAGCGCGGCCACGGCAGCCGCCGTCAACGCCTCCATTTCGACGCCTGTGGGACCCACTGTTGCCGCCGTGGACGTGATGCGCACGCCCCCCTCGGCAATCTCCGCCTGCACATCGACATGAGTCAGCGCCAGCGGATGGCACATGGGGATCAGCTCCGAGGTGCGTTTGGCTGCCTGGATGCCGGCAAACCGCGCAACCTCCAACGGATTGCCCTTGGGGTTGGCGGGCAGCGCCGCAAGCACCGCCGCCGACAGCTCCACAAACGCCGAGGCCGCGGCCGTGCGGCGGGTCTGCTGCTTGGCGCTTACGTCGACCATGCCGGCCTGACCAGACTGATCGTAATGCGAGAGGGGCGAATGCGCCGATTCAGACATAAAGCTCCTTAGAAGATCAGGATGCGGGCCGGGTCGCCTACTTCAAGACGCGCGGACTCCTGCGGCACAACGACAAAACAGTTGGCCCGTGCAAAGGCGGCTACGTCGCCGGACCCCTGCCACAGCACCGGCGCCACCTGCGGCATTTGTCCAGCGGACACGCCAGACTCCCAGTGCGCCGGCAAAAAGCGCGTCAATCCGCCTTTCCCACTGACCTCTGCCGCAAGCTGGGCCAGGGCAAACCGCGGCTCCCGCCGCTCCGCGCCCGCCAGCGCCGCCAGCACGGTGGCGCCAAACAGCATAAACGTGACCGCCGAAGAAATCGGATTGCCGGGCAGCCCGAAGAACGGCAATGCCTCCCCGGCACGGGGCAACTCGCCAAAGACCAGCGGTTTACCCGGCTGCATGCGGACACCGGTGAAGAAAAAGCGTGCGCCCCGCCTGGCCAGGGCCGGCTCCACCAGGTCAAACTTGCCCGCGGAGACGCCGCCCGAGACGAGCAGCAGATCCGCCTGCGCCGCTTCGGTCAACGCGGCATCCAGAGACGCGTCTGCATCGGCAGCCGTGGGCAATACCCACGGTTCGCCGCCCGCCGCGGCCACCAGCGCGGCCAGCATCGGCGCATTCGAGTTGCGAATCTGCCCTGGCGCCGGCTTCGCATTCTCTGACACCAGCTCGTCGCCCGTGGTCAGGATGGCCACACGCGGTCGCGCATACACGGCCAGCTCAGCGTAGCCGCACGTCGCGGCCAGCGCAATCTGCGCGGGGCCAAGAACCGCGCCCGGCTCCAGCAGCACATTGCCCGCGCGGGCCTGCGCGCCCTGCGCCACCACATTGTCGCCCGCGCCAATAGCCCGCGACGGCTGCAACCGTATCGCATCGCCCACCCGCTCCACATGCTCGATCATCACCACGGCATCGGCCCCGGCGGGAACCGGGGCGCCCGTCATGATCTCCCATGCTGCGACCTTGGGCAACGGCCCAGCCGGAGCCTCACCGGCATGCGTTGCGCCGGCAATGGGCAGCAGACCATGCGCCGAAGCCTCCCTCGCACGGCAGGCAAATCCATCTCGGGTGGACCGCGCAAAGGGCGGCTGGTCCTGATCGGCAACAATCGTCTGGGCCAGCACACGGGTAGAAGCGTCCGCCAGCGCCAGCCGGGCCGTCCGCAACCCGGAGCGGCTTCGCTGGGCCGCATAGGCGGCCACCTGTGCTGCTGCATCCTCGTAACTGAGCAACGCAGAACTCATGGATTGGATTGTAGATGGGAAGCCTCAGCGCGCGGGCCTCACCATGAAGCCACACCGGCAACCTCCCACAAGAGGAAGGGCGCGCCCGGCAGCCGGGAGCGCCCTTCCAGGTTCCTGCGCAGAGTTCCAGCGCAGACTGGATTTACTTTTTAGGCTTCGTCGCCTTGTAGCTGGAGCTGACCTTCTGGCCCGCCTGATCCAGAATGCCCTTCGCATCGGCGGCATAGGGACCGTCCGGCGCCAGTTCCAGATACTTTTGATAAGCCTCCGCGCAACCCTCGGGCAGCACAATGCGCTGCGTCTTCGGGTCGATGGTTGCCTTCGCTACGAGTCCCTGACCCTTCAGGTAGTAGAGCAGGGCATCGTTCGGATCGTTCTTGATCCCTTCGTCCGCGGCGGCCACCTGCGCCTCCTGGTTACCGGCCTGAAAGAAGATCACAGCCTCATTGCGCAGATAGAATGCAGCCTGGGCGGGATTGGCCTTGACCGCGGCATCATAGGCCGCATTCGCCTCGGGCACCTTTCCCAACCGTGCGTAGGCCTCGCCGATGCCGGCGTTCGCCATGCCCTGGATCTGCGGGTTCGGCTTCTTGGACGCAGCGTCCACCTCGAGCGCCTTCTTGTAGGAGGTAACGGCGTCGTCATATTTCTTCAGCCCGTTCTGTGCTACGCCGAGTTGCGCCCATAGGATAGAGGCATCGGGCTTGGCCGCCGTGTCCTTGCCCATCATGGACTCAACTTCGGTATATTTCTGGGTCTTGATCTCCTCTGTCTTTGCTTCAAGGTCAGCCTTGGAAGCAGCGGCGCCCAACTGCTGAGCCGCCGTCACACGGGCCGCATCGGCGTCCTTGATGTCCTGAACCACCGCCTTCAGATCCGCGTTGAGGTTTTTGATGACCTCATTGGCCTTCAGCGCAGCGGCGTTTTTCTGCTTCAGCTCTTCCAACTGCTTTTTTTCTTCCGGCGGCAAGGCATCGATATAAGCTTGCCTGGACATGTCGATATCGATGGAGGCCGCAGGACCTTCAGCGACTTTCACGTTGTCAAGCTTGTCTGCCTGCTTGTCCGGGGTCATTCCGGGAGTGCGATAGATAACGCTGTAGGTTCCGGCTGGGACCTCGCCCTGATAATCGCCGGTTTCGCCGACCGTGAACGTGCCTCTGTCGGCGACCTGTGCCGAAAGCCCGGGGCCTGAAGCGGCTCGAGTGACCTCGACAAATGAAACCGTGCCGCCATTCTGAGGCGCCCCGGTCGGGTTCGTCACGTGGCCGTGCACCTTAATCATAGGCACTGCAGGCTGCTGCGCCGCAGCGGGCAGCAGGGCGAGTGCCAGTACACCAAGCCAAAGTGGAATCGTGCGTTTCATGTTCTTCTCCTTGGGAGCTGCGCGAACGGGTCTGCTCGCGGGCTCAAACTTAAAAATCGAATTCCTCTGTACTCTTGACCCCCGCAGGGTGTCTTTACTGCCGAACTTGCCGCCTTGTCTCGCCGAACGATCAAGGGCAGAAAAGCTCTTATACACTTTCGGGCTCGTCTCGCGGCGACTCCATTGCCGTCAAGGCGCATCCCTCGTCTTGGGGATTACCGCCTCAGCACGACCCAAGTTAAATCCTATTGACTCTCCAGCACAAGGCCATAGGGCCAAACCTCACCATTTGTTGCGCCATGCGCGAGCAACTTTCCGGCTCGAACGGGTCGAATCTGCCTGAGGACAGGCTGCCGCGGACGACCCGGCCGTCCTCTCGGGCGGCTTCGCAAGTTTATATCCTAGTGTGCCCCTGGCCGTACTCTTTGTGGCCTGCATCACACCCTACAATAAGAACATGGCAACCACCATTCGGCCTGCGACCCCAGCGGATGTTCCGCAGATACTTGCATTTATTCGCGGACTCGCCGCCTATGAGCGCGAGCCGGACGCCGTCCTAGCCAGCGAAGCTGACCTGCTCCGGGACGGATTTGGGTACCAGCCGCTCTTCTACTGCCTGATCGCCGACTATGATGGCGCGCCCGCGGGCTTTGCCTTCTACTTTTTCAATTATTCGACGTGGCTGGGCCGGCCAGGCCTCTATCTGGAAGACCTCTTTGTCAACCCGGAGTTTCGGGGCCTTGGCATCGGCAAGGCGCTTCTCAAGGAAGTCGCCGCCATTGCTTTGGAAAAGGGATGCCTGCGCCTGCAGTGGGAGGTGCTGGACTGGAACACTCCCGCCATCGAGTTTTACAAAGCCATGGGCGCAGAGTTTCTGGACGAATGGCGCAACGTAAGGATCTCCGGCAGCGCGCTGCGCCGCCTGGCAGGGATTGCGGAGCCGGAGGCATCGCATTGAGAATTCGCGTCATCGGCGGCGGGCTGGCCGGTCCAGAGGCCGCACTGACAGCCGCGCGGCTGGGCTGCCAGGTGGATCTCTACGAGATGCGCACGGTGGTGGATGGCAAACCGCGCCTCACCCCGGCCCATCAGACAACAGACTTCGGCGAGCTGGTCTGCTCCAACTCGCTGAAGAGCGAGTCGCCCAACACCGCGCCCTGGCTGCTGAAACAGGAGATGCGCCGTGCCGGCTCCGCGCTGCTCCGCATCGCAGACCAGACTGCCGTTCCTGCGGGGCACGCCCTCGCCGTCGATCGCGTCGAGTTTTCCCGCAAAATCGCAGAAGCCATCGCCGCAGAATCCAACATCCGCGTCATCCGCGAAGAGGTCACGCACCTTGATCCGGCCGACGGACTCACGATCGTCGCCACCGGCCCACTGACATCCAGCGCGCTGAGCGAGGAGATTCAGCGCCTCACCGGCTCCGGCCAGCTCGCCTTTTACGACTCCATCTCCCCCATTGTCGATGCGGAAACGATCGATATGAACCGGGTCTACTTTGCCGCGCGCTGGGATAAAGGAACCGCCGACTACATCAACTGCCCGATGGACCGCGGCGAGTACGATCAGTTTCTCGACGCCCTGCTGACTGCTGAGCCGGCCGAGGCCAAAGAATGGGAAAAGCTCGATTACTTTGAGGGCTGTCTTCCCATTGAGGTGCTGGCACGGCGAGGCCGCGACACATTACGCTTTGGCCCGATGAAGCCCGTAGGCCTGCGCGACCCGCGCACCGGCAGGACTCCCTGGGCCGTTGTCCAGTTACGCAAGGAAAACCTGCGTGCCGACAGCTACAACCTGGTTGGCTTCCAGAACCACCTGAAATGGGGCGAGCAGGCGCGGGTGCTGCGCCTCATCCCCGGCCTGGAGAACGCCCGCTTCCTGCGCTACGGGCAGATCCATCGCAACACTTACATCTGCGCACCGGCGCTCATCGATGAAACCCTGCGCCTGATCAAACACCCTGCGGTTGTCTTCGCGGGCCAGCTTTCCGGCGTCGAGGGCTATACCGAATCCATCGCCACAGGACTGCTGGCAGGCATCTATACCGCCTCGCTGGCACGCGGCGCAGAGCCGGCGACGGTTCCCCGCGCCACCGCACTGGGCTCGCTGGTTCACTTCATTACCCATGCCGATCCCAAAGACTTCCAGCCCGCCAACATCACCTTTGACCTGCTGGAGCCGCTCGAAGAAGATCTGCGCAAGAAGGTTCGCGACAAGAAAGAGCGCCACCGCATGCAGTGCGAGCGCGCCCTCGCCTGTTTTGACGAATGGCTGGCGGCCGCCGATCTCTCCCGCAGCATTTGAATCCAGGCCGCTGGCCTGCGTCCCGGGTTCTATCTTTCCCGGGGCTTCCGCACTTCCCTACTGTCCTTCAGCGATCCAATTGGGCTATAGTATGGGTTCCGTACCGAATGGGAAAGATCTCGATAGCGCTGAACCGGGCACCAAACCGGCGAAACTAGCACAATTGTTGGTCCTGATGACGGCATTAGCGTTCCGCGCGCGTGAGGTACCGCTGGCTCTCTGCATCGAGAACAAGCGCCGAAACCGAATGCGGGCCGGAGCGTCTTGCAAGCCCGAAGCGAGGAGGGGTTCATGAAGATTTCCGACAAGATTGGATTGGTGCTCAAGAGCAAGGGGGACCAAAAGGTCCATTCCATCGCGCCCGAGCAGTCGGTCTACGAGGCGATCGAGAAGATGGCCGAGTACGACATCGGCGCCCTGCTGGTGCTTTCGGATCACCGGCTGGTCGGCATTCTTTCAGAGCGCGACTATGCGCGCAAGGGCGTGCTGATGGGGCACCCGTCGAAGGAGACCAGGGTGCACGAGATCATGACCAGCCCGGTCGTCTTCGTCTCCCCGCAGCACACAGTAGATGAATGCATGGGCATGATGACGCAACATCATTTCCGCCACTTGCCCGTTCTGCAGGACGAGAAGCTGGTGGGGGTAATTTCGATTGGCGACTTGGTGAAGTGGGTCATCTCCGGCCAGACGCAAACCATCCAGGAGCTGCAGGGCTACATCACCGGAGCGTATCCGGGCTAGCCGGCACAGCCCGTCAGTTTCCCGCAACCAACGCACAGGACCGCTGTTCGACGCAGCCTTGTTGTCTCT
>VFSW01014353.1_pt1 | contig 10953 bp, 11 predicted proteins | sample 5358111 | NCBI WGS metagenome assembly VFSW01 (sample SAMN11554181, study PRJNA540505) | mine drainage metagenome | isolation source: sediment from site ElyBrook_90M | place: USA: Ely Copper Mine, Vershire, VT | collected 2017
TGCGAGCGCCTGCGCCTCCCGCGGTTCGTTCCCCGCAAGTCGCGCGCTCCAGGTCACATACTCTGCCACCGTCCACCGCGCCGGCAGCGGAGGATCGTGCGGCGCCCCGGCCACCTTCCGGGCCCGCACCGCCTCGAGAGGCGCCATCCCTTCGGCGCGCATCAGGCCGTGCGCCACGCCGCGCAGCCCCGCCGCGGCCTCGAACAGCGCGCGCGGCGCTCCGAGCAGGAGCACCCGATCTCCGCGCGCGGCCAGATCGAGGCCGTCGACGACGGGGACCCCCGCGACGTCGAGTCGAGCGGACGATGCTTCGATCAGCGGCACCACGGCGCCAGGATAGCCCCCGCCGCGTCTTCCCAGGGACAGACCTCGCGCGTACGCTCTTGATGCATGACGCCGACGAGTTTGCCGCCGAGCGCCCGCGGCACCGTCCGGCAGGGAGGCAAGGAAGAGCTGCGTGCCTCCATACTGAAGACGTACCTCCTGCGGCTTCGCACCGAAAAGGGCGATCCCGCCGTGCGTACGCTCCTCGAAGCCGCCGGAATCGACCCAACCGCAGTGGACAACGAAACGGGCTGGGTCAGTCGCCTCACGGCGAAGCGAGCCCTTCACGCCGTGGCCGACTTGCTCGGGCGAAGCGCCGTTCGCGAGCGCGGCGACTGGGTCACCCATCCCGAAGCGCTGGGGGTCCTCGTCCGGATGCTGCGGGTGAGTGCGCGACCCGTCGATGCGTATCGCTACCTCGCCGAGAACGCGCGCGAAGCCACCCGTGTCGGCACCTGGGCGCTGGAGACTGCGGCTTCGGGCAAGACGCCGAAGCCCAGGCCATCGGCCACGCGCATTCGCATGGTCTACCGCGCCCGCCCCGAGGCCGCCGACGATTCGACCGAGCGCCCGGACATGCAAGGCGAGGAGTTGCTCTGCGACGCGCGCGTCGGAGAGCTCGCCAGCCTGCCTCGCATCTGGGGCTACGAGGAGGCCGCGGTCGCGCACCCCGACTGCATCACGAAGGGTGCGGAGGCGTGCGTCTACGACGTGACCTGGAGCGAGGGGCGCTCGCGCTGGGGCGTCGTCCTTTGGGCGCTGGGCGCCGCTATCGCCTGCGGATGCGTCGTCTTGCTCGCCGGAGGCGCGGTTGCAGGCGCCCTCGCGGGCGTGCTTGGCGCGGCGCTCGGCGGCGGCGTGGGGTACCTCTGGGACCGCGCGGAGCAGGACCGCATGTCACGCGTGTTCGAGCGCAACCGCATCGCTGCCCTCGAGCGCAGCCTCACCCTAAAGGGCGACGTCCGGTCGACGCCGGGCGACCTCGAAGGCACGATCCTCGGGGGGAAGTACCGCATCGGGCGCAAGATCGGCTCGGGCGGCATCGGCGTCGTCTACGCCGCCGAGCACCTGACGCTCGGACACGAGGTCGCGGTGAAGGTCCTCCGTGGCGCCGCCGCACGCGACGGCAGCGAGATCGCCCGCCTTCGCCGCGAAGCCTACATCCAGGTCCACGTCGAGCACCCCAACGTGGCGCGTGTGCTCGACCTCGACCAGATGCCCGACGGGAGCATCTACGTCGTCATGGAACGCCTGGTGGGCCGGGCGCTCGCCGAGAAGCTGGCGCGCGACAAGCTCTTGCCCCCCGGTCTCGCTGTCCCCATCTTCATCGACGTCTGCCGCGCCCTGCAGGCCGCTCACGACAAGGGTGTGGTGCACCGGGACCTCAAGCCGGGCAATATCTTCCTCTGCCAGGACGGCATCGCGAAGGTGCTCGACTTCGGCATGAGCAAGCTCGCGAGCGCCGAGTCCCTCACGCAGGCGGGGTACACGCTGGGGACGCCCGAGTACATGGCTCCGGAGCAGTGCATCGGCGCGCAGGTCGAGCCGCGGACGGACTTGTACGCGCTCGGCGTCGTCATGTACGAAGCGCTGACGGGCGCGCTCCCCATCGTGGCGAAGAACCGACGCGAGCTGCTCGACCTCCACCAGCGGCAGGTCCCCACGTCGGTGAGGCTTCGCCGTCCCGATCTGCCGATTCCCGAGCAGCTCGACTTCGCCGTCATGAAATGCCTAAAAAAACGTTCCAACGAGCGCCCGCGAAACGCCGCCGAAATGGAGAAGCTGCTCGCCGCGGTCCCCCTGGACGGGCTTGCGCGCACCTATCCGGCCGGCGTCGGCCATCGCCCGCCCTCGGTAGATCCCGACACGAAGACGCTGCCCGGCCTTCCGGGCGACAAACCGCCGTCGAGCAACGACATCCTCCCGTAGACGAGCAGCTCACCCGCCGCGAAGGAGCCACATGAGGCCTGCCAAGCTGAGGGCAAGGACGGCCGCAGCCGCAGCCATGACGGCGAAGTCGGCGGTAGACCAGCCGGCGCCGCGCTGCGCGTGACGCGGCTTCTTGCTCGCGGCCGGAGCGGCGGCGATGCCGGCGGCCTGGGCGGGCCCCGGGACGAGGAGCGACGGCGGAGCGTCGGACGCAACGCCGGCCGTGCCTTGGCCTGCAGGGGAGAAAGGCTCATCGGCCGCGGCCTCGATCTCGGCGAGCGCCTGGACCACTGGCTCCTCGAGCGCAACGACAGTCCTTCCGATCTGCATGACGAAGGACGGCCGCCAAAGAACTTCCACATGGGCTGGGGCCCGCGCAGGCCCGACCCAAGTTCCGTTCTTCGCCGCGAGATCGCGCGCGTAGACCTGCCCCCCGCGCCTCACGACGTGCGCATGCTCGCGCGAAGCGTCCGCGTCGGCGAGCGGCAGCTCGCAGTGGGTGCCGCGGCCGATGACATAGACGCGTTCGTCCTCGATGAGCGGCAAGACAGCGCCCTGATCGGCCCCCTCGACGACCCGGAGACGCGCCGCCGCGTCCTCGGGGCGCATCGAGCGCGCGACGAGCGCGAGCGCCAGATCGCGGGTGGCGAGCGATACCTCGCGCGTGGCGGGCGCCTGCTCGATGAGGATCTCCAGCCCGATCCTCCCGATGCGCACGTGATCCCCCGACCGGACGATGCGCGAGGTGTGGGGCGCCACGCGCGCGCCGCCGACGAACGTGCCGTTGGCGCTCCCTTCGTCGACGAGCAGGAAGTCCGCCCCTTGTGCTCGAATCGTTGCGTGCCGATGGCTCACGCTCGGGTCGGGCAGACGGACGTCGGAGCTCGGCCCCCGCCCGATGACCACGCGCTGCGTCCCGTCGAACGTGAGCCTGATCTCGCGCTCCGGCGACGTCCGCACGATGACCGTGAGCGACATCCGGCGTCCTACCGCGCCCTACGGTGCGGGGAAGCTGCTGAGACAAGGGCGGTAATCCATGGCTTTGCGCTCGATCCAGCGCACCACGTGCTCCGCGACGTCGGAGCCGACGTGCCGGCCCAGTTCCTGGATGCCCGTCGGGGACGTGACGTTCACCTCCGTGAGCCGCTCGCCGATGAAATCGAGCCCCACGAAGACGAGTCCATCGTCCACGAGGCGCGAAGCCATGTCGGCGACGATCGCGCGTTCGCGCTCGGTCACCTCGCACGGCTCCACGCGTCCCCCCGCGTGGATGTTGGAACGCACGTCGTCATCGCGGGCGATGCGGTTGATCGCTCCGAGCACGCGCCCCTCGAGGACGAGCACGCGCTTGTCTCCTTTGCGCACGTCGGGGAGAAACTCTTGCACCATCGCGTGCCGTGTACCCTCGCGCGTAATGGTATCGACGATGGATCGCGCGTTGCGGTCGCCTTTGTCGACCACCATCACGCCACTCCCCCCCGCGCCGTCGAGCGGCTTGACGACGCCGGTCCCCACGGCAGCGATGAACCGGTGCATGCGATCGCGGTTGCTCGTGACGAGCGTCCGCGGCATGTAACGTGCGAAGTAAAGCGTGTAGAGCTTCTCGTTTGCGTCGCGCAAGCCACGCGGGTCGTTGACCAGGAGCACACGGCCGCGAAGGCACTCCAGCATGAGCGTGACGTAGAGGTAATCGGCGTCGAACGGAGGGTCCTTCCGAATGAGGACGCAATCGACCTCGGCAAGGCGCACGTCGAGCGCGGGGCCGAAACGCGCATGGGGAGCGGAGTCGGACACCGTGAGCTCGCGGACGCGTGCCCAGACGTCGCCCTCCTCGACGTAGACGTCGCGTAGTTCGCAGTGGAGCGTCGCGTGCCCGAGGCGCTGGGCGGCGCGCTGAATCGCGAAAGTGGTGTCCTTGTCGGGGAGGACGCGATCCATCGGGTCCATGACGTAGACGAAGCGCATGAGGACGAGAGGATAGCGCCGCTTGCGATGTGACGCGGGGGTGGCTCGTCGCGGCGAGCGTCCACCCTCTTACCTGTCGTCGTACACGAGCGCGGCGAGCTGCGCGCTCTTGTCCTCTCCGAGGTCACTCGTCACGATGTAGCCCACGCCGTCGTGCTGCGCGGCAGCAACCGAGTACCCCTTCTCCCGGCCGACTCGAACCTCGGCCGTACCCACGGGGTAGGGCTCGAAGTTCGCCGTGCCGATCTTGATTTTCTGCGCGTCATACACGATGACGCTCACGCGACGCTCGTCTCCACCCGAGCCGACGAGGTACTGGAGCATCGCGGCCCGTTGCGAGTGAAGGGGCACGACCCTGCCGCCGACCAGATGCGCCCCGGCGCGTTCGAGCGTCCCCGGGCGGACCGGAACGCCCACCCAGCGACCAAGATCGCGCACCGAATGATCGTCCCTCGCCTCAGGAGGCAGCGGCTGCGAGTGCTCGGCCACGAGCTCCGCCAACATGTCTTCCCCGAGGCTCGCGTGCGTCTCGTTACCGGCGCCAGCGCCTCCAAGGCCGAGCCGTGAAGCCGCACCCCACACAAGCGCGATCGCTGCTGCGGTGGCGAGCGGCACCATCGTCCTCCACGAGACCGCGCTGCCACCAGCCGCTGCTCCGAAGACAGCCGCCGCCGCGTCTTCCCGCGCATCCTCGCGCGCCCGCTCCGCAGCCATCGCCGAAGCCATCCGGTCGTGCAGCCCCAGCGGCGCGTCCGTCTTCACGACGCGCTTGAGCGAACCTTGCATCGCCCGGAGGAGCTGAGCCTCTTCGCGGCACGCATCGCAGCCAGCGATGTGATCGTCGATCTCAATGAGCATCGCCGGCTCGAGCTCCCCGTCGAGGTACGACCCCAGCATGCGCGACCGATCGCGGCACTGGTGGACCGTCATGCAGCCCCCCTCTTGCGAGCGCGATACTCGGTCAGGCTCGCGGTCTTCCTGCTCTCCGGCTCGCGCGGGTCGCCCACAAGCTCTTCCCCCTTGACGATCCCCAGCGCGAGCGCGTGGTTGTAGAGAGCTCGCTGGAGGAGCTTCCGGCCGCGGTGCAGCCGGCTCATGACCGTCCCGATAGGGCAGCCCATGATCTGGGCGATCTCCTCGTACGAGAACTCTTCCACGTCGCACAGGACGACGGCCAGGCGGAACTCGGCCGGCAGGGCGTCGAGCGCACGCTGGATCTCCTTCTCGACGAGGGGCATGAGCGCGAGCGTCTCGGGGTCGCGCAGCTGCCGCATGGTGCTCGCGCTCACCCAGCCGTCCGCCAGCGGATTGGCATCGGGTCCGTCGAAGACGGAGCGCTCGAGACCGCCTCGCCGGTACTTGTTGATGAAGGTGTTGGTGAGGATACGAAAGAGCCAAGCCTTGAGGTTGGTGCCCGCATGGAACTGCGCGCGCGCCCGCATGGCCTTGACGAAGGCGTCCTGAACTAGGTCCTCGGCTTCAGTCGGGTTGCGCGTGAGCTTGCAGGCGACGCCGTACATGGCGTCGAGGTGCGTCAGCGCCTCTTGGACGAACGGGTCGGACTTTGGGGGGTTGTCGCGAAGGGAAGCGGCCATGGGGATGTGCCTGTCGGCTCAGGTGTTTCGCTAGGTGAACAGCCCAGGTCTCCCCCTATTCCCCAGGTGGGCCAGGCCGGAGACGGAGCCGTCGCTCAGCTCGGGCCGGGTCCGGACGGGCCGCCCTTGAGCTTGCGCTCGAGCTCTTCGATTCGCTCGCTGAGGCGCTTGACTTCTTGCTGGAGCTGCTGGAACGGGCGGAAGCCCGCGAGGACTGCCTTGACGCGTTCGTCGAGCTGGTGCTGCACCTCTTCGAGCTTCTCCATAGCCTGGTCGACCAACGTCGGCTTCACATCTTTCGTGGTCACGTCCGTCTTCTCCTCTCCGCCGCTCTTCGTCGCGGCGGCGGCGCCCGGGATGAGCCGCCCGATGGGGCCCTCGCGGAGATCGTTCAACACCCTCTCCGTGCGCGCATGAATGAGCTCCTTGAGCGTTTGCAAGGGCACGTTCCGCGAGTGCGTCTTCTGCTCCTCGTAGATGATCTGCGCCAAAGTCACTTCTGTGAGATCATCTTTCGTGTTGTTGTCGATGATTTGCACTTCCTCGCCGGCCCGTACCATCTGGGCGATTTGAAGAAGCGTCACGTAGCGGCTGTCCTTCGTGTCGTAGAGCTTCCGATTCGAGTAGCGCTTAATGATTCTACGCGGAGACTCGGTCGTGCTGGGCGTCGTGGTCGTGGCGGCCATTTCGGGCTTCGGGTCCAATATCGTTCTCCTCTCGAGTGCGCGCGTGTGGGCTGACTGTGGACGTCGGCGTGCCGAAGCGGTGGCGCGCTTCCGACAAGGATACACGAAGGTGTGGTAGCCAGTGCTAGATGCGACAAGCAACTTGCCGGCGGTAAAGCTCGTGCAAGCGTGTGCGCTCTACCCCGGCAGAGGCGGGGCAGGGCGCCTTGCACTCCAAGACGTCAGCCTGAGCGCGCGTGCGGGGGACATCCTCGCTCTCTTGGGACCCAACGGCGCGGGGAAATCCACCGTCCTTCGCGTCGTGGCGGGCCTTCTGGCCACGAGCGCGGGCGAAGTGCGCGTGGAGGGAGTTCCCGCGGCGGAGCGTGATCGGAGGGACATGGCCCAGGTGGTGGCGTTCGTGCCTCAGACCGAGGGGCTGGCTTACGGCTTCCGGGTGCGGGAGGTGGTCTCGATGGGGCGGGCGCCCCACCAGGACGCATGGATGCGCGAACGCGCCGAGGACGCAGCCGCCGTCGACGACGCCCTCCGCCGTTGCGACCTCGTTTCTCTCGCGGACCGGCGCGTGGAGACGCTCAGCGGTGGCGAGGGGCGCCGAGTCGCCGTCGCCAGGGCTCTCGCCCAGCGACCGCGCGTACTCCTCCTCGACGAGCCGGGCGCGTTCCTCGACGTTCGCCACCGCTTGGAGCTCTATGACCTGCTCGCAGACGTCGCGCCGAGCGCACCCCTCGCCTGCCTGTTGGCGATGCACGAGCTCGGAGCCGCCGCCCGCATCGCGTCTAGCGTGGTTCTCTTGAAGGGCGGCAAGGTCGTCGCGAGCGGCGCCACCGAGGAGACGCTGACTCCCGAGCACCTCCGCGCGACGTTCGACGCGGACGTCCACACCGGACGAGATATCGCCACCGGAGAGCGGTACTTCGTCGCGACCCGCTCTGGATGAAGATCGGTCGACGGCGCGGGCGGCCCGTGCCATGGGTTGGACCATGGCCCACGCGCTACCGCCCGTCTACGTCGTCGCGGCCGCCCGCACGCCGATCGGAGCCTTTCTCGGGACGCTTTCGTCCGTTCGCGCGCCCGACCTCGGGGCGACCGCCATAAAAGGAGCCCTCGCGCGCGCACGCCTCTCGCCCGATGCGGTCGACGAGGTGTTCCTCGGCAACGTCCTCTCGGCCGGCATCGGGCAAGCGCCAGCGAGGCAGGCCGCCATCTACGCCGGCATCCCCCACCGCGTGCCCGCAACCACCGTGAGCAAGGTGTGCGGATCGGGCATGCAGGCGGTCATTTTCGGCGCGAAGACGATCGCGCTCGGCGACGCGGACATCGTCGTCGCCGGTGGGATGGAGTCGATGTCCAACGCGCCGTATTACCTGGAAAAGGCGCGAGGCGGATACCGCATGGGGGACGGCAAGCTCGTCGATGGGATGATCTACGACGGCCTGTGGGATCCCTACTCCAACGTGCACATGGGCACATGCGGCGACAAGTGCGCCGCGGAGTACCGCTTCACGCGCGAGGCGCAAGACGAATACGCGAAAGAGAGCTTCCGGCGCGCTATTGCGGCGCAAGCGGAGGGGGCGTTCGACGCGGAGATCGAAGCGGTCAGCGTGCCGCAGAAGGCGGGCGAGGCACTCAAAGCAAAGACCGACGAGGGGCCGACCAAGGGGAACCCATCGAGCCTCGCTCGCCTAGCGAGCTTGAAGCCGGCGTTCTCGAAGGACGGGACGATCACCGCGGCGAACGCCTCGAGCATCAGCGACGGCGCGAGCGCACTCGTGCTCGCGAGCGAGCGTGCGGTAAAGGAGCACGGACTCGCTCCGATGGCCCGCATCGTCGGATACGGCGGCGCGGCACAGGCGCCCGAGTGGTTCACGACCGCGCCGGCCAAGGCGATCGACGAGACCCTCGCCCGGCTGGGTCTCGAGAAGGAGCAGATCGACCTCTACGAGATCAACGAGGCCTTCGCCGTCGTCACCATGGTGTGCGAGAAGCTCTGCGGGCTCGATCACGCGCGCGTCAACGTGCGCGGGGGAGCCGTGGCGCTCGGGCACCCCATCGGGGCGACGGGCGCACGCCTCCTCACCACGCTCCTCCACACGCTCGAGCACCGGAAGGAGAAGCGGGGCGTCGCGAGCCTCTGCATCGGCGGCGGCGAGGCGCTGGCCGTGGTCGTGGAGCGCTGACACCGTGCAGCGCGGGGAGCCTGGGCGGGCCATGCCGGGGGACTGGAAGGCGAGCTTCGTGGCGATGAGCGCCGTCGTGGGCGTGTCCCTGGAGGAGGCGCTCACCTCGCTCATGGGGACGGAAGAGATCGAGGCGACCCATCTCGTGCGTACGTTGCGGTCAGCGCCTCGCGAGGCGCGAGCGCGCGCGATCGCTGGCGTGCTGGCGGGAGTGGCGGCGGCGCTGGACGGCACATCCGCGACTCTGCCGCGGCGTGAGCAACGCCAAGGGGAGGTCGAGTGACGAAGCCGAGCGTGCGCATCGTTCGGGCGGGCGATGCCGCCGCCGATCCGCTCCTCGCGCCGGGGCCGAGCGTCGAGCAACGCAGGCGCATTGCGCGGGCGGAGCTCGAGGCGAAGCTTGCGGCGGAGACGCTCGTCGCGGAAGCCCGGGCGCGCGCCCAAGAGCTGGCCGCGCGGGCACGGGAAGAAGCCGGCAGGGAAGCGGAAGCGGCGGTGCGCGAGGCCCGGGAAGGGGAGGGCGCGATGCTGACGGCAAAGTGGCTGGCGCTGCGGCGCGCGGAGCAGAGGGCGATCGATGGGGAGACGGAGCGGGTCGTCGCGCTGGCGGTGACGCTGGCGGAGCGGCTCGTAGGGGCGGCGCTCCACCTTCAGCCGGAGCTCGTCGCCGATCTCGCGCGCACCGTCCTCGCCGAGGCGCGGGGCGCGCGACGCGCGGTCGTCCGGGCGCACCCGCTGGACGCGGATACGCTGCGTGGCCATCTCTCCACGGCGGGGCTCGACGTACTGACGGTCGAGGTCCGAAACGACGAGACTCTCGAACGCGGAGAGCTCAAGCTCCACACCGACGTAGGGATCATCGATGCCAAGCTCTCCTCGCGACTCGATCGACTCGCCGATGCCCTCCGGGACGCCCTCCGCTGACGTTTCCCCGCCTGGGATGCCCGCGGCGAAGCCGGCGCGCTGGCGGCTCCACCTGGCCCTCTTCCTCGCCACCGCGGCGAGCGCCTTCGTCACTTCACTTGGCCAGGGGCAGACGCTGCGCGAGCAGGGTCTGCACGCCGGGCAGTTTACGGCCGCGCTCATGACGATCCTCCTCTGCCACGAGTTCGGCCACTACATCGCCGCGCGCATCCACCGAGTGGACGCCTCGCTACCCTTCTTCATCCCCCTGCCCTTCCTCTCGCCCTTCGGGACCATGGGCGCGGTCATCCGCATGCGCGACGCCATCCGCACCCGGCGCGCACTCCTCGACATCGGCGCGGCGGGCCCGCTGGCCGGCTTCCTGGTCGCCGTTCCCCTCTATGCATGGGGCGTCGCTCACTCGCAGATCGTCGCGCTCGACGCGGGTTACGGGTTGCAGCTCGGGGACTCGCTGCTCCTCCACGCCCTGGACCACCTCTTCGGTCCACACGTGCCGTCCGGGATGGACGTGGCCCTTTCCCCCGTCGCGTTCGCCGCGTGGGCGGGGATGTTCGTCACGATGATCAACTTGCTCCCCGTCGGACAGCTCGACGGCGGCCACGTCGCGTACGCCCTCTTCGGCCCGCGGCAGGACGGGATTGCGCGCTGGGTGCACCGCTCGATGCTCGTATTTTTTTTCGTCAGCCTCGCGAGCGCAACCGCGCGGGACGTGCGTGCGGGCATGGGTCTCTGGCACCTGGGGCGCCACGTGAACGACGCGGTCTTCTGGCTCGTATGGTTCGAGGTGCTGGCGGTGCTTGGCGGGCTGGCATCGCGCAGAAGGCCTCGACGATCCATTGCGGAAGCGCCGCAGCTCGCGCAGAGCACGCGCATTTTCGCGACGATCGGCCTCGCGCTGCTCGCGGGGATCCTGCGCGACCGGTCCTCACCGCTCGTCTGGGGCTCGTGGTTCCTCGGCCTCGGTATCCTCCTCGTCATGGAATCCAGGTGGGGCGCCCTCGGCCCCGCGAGTGACCTGCTCGATCACCCGGCGACCGGCGCCCAGCCCCTCGGTCGCGGCCGCTCGATCGTCGCCGCATTGACGCTCGCCCTCTTCGTGGCGCTCTTCATGCCGACGCCGATCAGCCTCTGAATCATGAGCCCGAACGAGACTAGGGCGTTGCGTTCCGCGACGGGTCCGGCAAACGGCCGAGCGTCACCTTGATGTCGAACTGCTTGCCCTCCCGGTCGATGCGAAGAACGACCGAGCGCCCCACGCCCGCCGTGCTCGCGAGCCATTGGAGCTGCACGGAGCGGTCGATCCGCGTTCCGTCGAACGCGAGAATGTCGTCGCCCGCCTGAAGCCCCGCC
>VFSW01014354.1_pt1 | contig 10953 bp, 9 predicted proteins | sample 5358111 | NCBI WGS metagenome assembly VFSW01 (sample SAMN11554181, study PRJNA540505) | mine drainage metagenome | isolation source: sediment from site ElyBrook_90M | place: USA: Ely Copper Mine, Vershire, VT | collected 2017
ATCTCAGCGAGCCCGAAGTGGTCCGCCACTACACCCGCCTTTCCACCTGGAATTACGGGGTGGATACCGGTCTCTACCCGCTCGGCTCCTGTACGATGAAGTACAATCCCAAGACCAACGAGCGCCAGGCCGCGCTCAAGGGGTTCGCCGCGGCCCACCCACTCCTGCCGACCGTCCTCTCCCAGGGAGCGCTCCGCCTGATGTACGAGCTGGAGCGGGACCTCGCCGAGATCACGGGCCTCGCGGCAGCGACGTTGCAGCCGGCCGCGGGCGCCCAAGGGGAGCTGACCGGGATGCTGATCCTCCATGCCTGGCATCGGAGCCGGGGAAAACAGCGGACGAAGATCCTCATCCCCGACACGGCGCACGGAACGAACCCGGCGAGTGCCGCCCTGTGCGGATACGCCCCTGTACCGGTGCCCTCCGACGAGCGGGGGATCATCGCCGCCGGAACCGTGGCCTCTCTGATGGACGAAGCGACCGCCGGGATCATGATCACCAATCCCAATACCCTGGGGCTGTTCGAGGAGAACATCCGGGAGATCGCCCGCATCGTCCACGAGCGGGGCGGTCTCGTCTACTGCGACGGGGCCAACATGAACGCCGTCATGGGGGTGGTGAAACCGGGCGCGATCGGGGCGGACATCCTCCATCTGAACCTCCACAAGACCTTTTCCACTCCCCACGGCGGCGGCGGACCAGGGGCGGGCCCCCTCGCCGTCCGCAAGGACCTGGAGCGATTTCTCCCGGTTCCCCGCGTCGTCGAGGAGGGCGGGACCTATCGGCTTTGCCAAGACTACCCCGACTCCATCGGTCGGCTCCTCGCCTTCCACGGCCATTTCGGCATCCTGGTCCGGGCTTGCGGCTACATCCGGTCGATGGGACCGGACGGTCTCGCACGGGCAAGCCAGCTTGCCGTCCTGAACGCCAACTACCTGAAGGAGCGGCTCAAGGGGACGCTCCATCTGGCCTATGACCGGCCCTGCATGCACGAATGTGTCTTTTCCGACCGCGACCAGCACGCGGCGGGGATCGCGACACTGGATATGGCCAAGCGCCTCATGGACTGCGGGTACCATCCGCCCACGATCTATTTCCCCCTCGTCGTCCCCGGCGCGATCATGATCGAGCCGACGGAGACGGAGACGAAGGAGGATCTGGATAGGTTCGTCGAGGCTATGCAGACGATCGTCCGGGAGGCGCGGGAGAACCCCGAGCTCCTCCGGGACGCCCCTCACCGCTGCAAGGTGAAACGGCTCGACGAGACTGCCGCCGCCCGGACCCCCTGCCTGATCGGATGATGATACACAGGGAGACCTATCGCGGAAAGCCCCACTGGCTTTGGTGGGCGCTCCCCGCGGGAGAGGTTTACTTATTCTGCAGGATCGTCTATAGGGGATGAAAAAAAAATCGGGGGGCCGGTATGGGGTTGTATGCGGACAGGGCAGGGCGTATCGACAGCGAGAATGCATTCAAAGTAGGGCCGTATATCCGTGCACTGGAGGCGGAGGGACGGGAGGTGATCAAATGCAACATCGGGGAGCCGGATTTCCCCGTTCCCGCGTTTATCAAAGAGGAGGTCAAGCGTCAGATCGACCTGGACAACACCCACTACTGCGACCCCCAGCGGCTCCCCTCCCTCCGGGCGGCCATCGCGCGGCAGATCGCGGAAACGCGGGGTGTCGCGGCGGAGGCGGAGCGCGTCGTCGTTTTCCCGGGAGGCAAGCCCCCGATCGGCCTCTGCCAGCAGACCTACTGCGGTCCGGGAGACGAGGTGGTTTATCCCAGCCCCGGGTTTCCCATCTATGAATCATTCATCCCCTACGTGGGCGCCACCCCGGTCCCCCTCCATCTTCGGGAGGAGAATGAATTTTCCCTTTCCGGTGAAGAGCTTGCGCCTCTGCTCTCGGAGAGGACCAAGCTCATCTTTCTCAATTTCCCCTCGAATCCCACGGGCGGGGTCGCCTCCCCGGGGCAGCTCAAAGAGATCGCCCGGGTGATCCGCTCGCGGTGCCGGGATGAGGTGAGGATCTTTTCCGATGAGATCTACGAGCACATCCTCTTCGACGGCCACCGCCATCACAGCATCATCTCCTGCCCCGACGTGGAGCGGAACACGATCCTGGTGAGCGGCGCTTCCAAGAGTTTTGCGTGGACGGGCGGCCGGATCGGCTGGGCCCTCTTTCCCACGCGGGAGGAGGCGGAGGTCTTCAAGAACCTCAACATCAACTACTTCTCCTGCACCGCGGCCTACAACCAGGAGGGGGTGCGACTGGGGCTGGAATCCTCCGAATCTCCGGCGGCGATCAAAGCGATGGTGGACACCTTCCGGATGCGCCGCGACCTCGTCGTGGCGGGTCTCAACGCCATTTCGGGGATCCGCTGCCTGAAGCCGAAGGCGACGTTTTACGTCTTCCCCAACGTGGAGGGGGTCTGCCGCACCCTCGGGATCTTCGACGCCTTCGAGCGCTTCCCGACGGACCTTCGGCAGAGGACGAGCCCGTCGACGCTCCTGCAGATGTTCCTCCTGTTCGTCCACGGGGTGGCGACCCTGGACCGCAAATCCTTCGGCCGGATCGGCGCCGAGCCGTTCCACTACCTGCGGCTCTCGATCGCCACGGGTACGGAGGAGCTCAAGAAGGGGCTGGCGCGTATCGCCGAAGCTGCCCGGGACAAGGAGGGATTCCGGCGTTTCGTCGAGAAGGGCGAACATCTCTTTTAAACCGCAGGAAGGCGCTATCCCCCGGATCACTTGATGTCGATAAGCTCGATCTCGATGATGAGCGTTGTGTTCGGCCCGATGTTCCGGGCCGCCGATCCCCGCTCTCCGTAGGCAAGTTCGGGGGGGATGAAAAGCTGCCACTTCGAGCCCGCGGGCATAAGTTTCAGCGCCTCGGACAAGCCGGGCATGAGCCCCTTGACCTTGAAGGTCGCGGGCTCACCGCGCCGGTAGGAGCTGTCGAATTCGGTCCCGTTGACGAGGCTGCTCCGGTAGTTGCACTCGACCGTGTCTGCATCTGTCGGCTTCCTGCCGCTGCCCGCCCTCAGGATCTTGTACTGCAGCCCGCTCGGAAGGGTTACCACGCCCTCCTTCGTCCGGTTTTCCGCCAGGAAAGCCTCGCCCATCTCCTTGTTCTCCTGCGCTATCAGTCTCGCGGTTTCTTCCCGTGTCCGCGCCAGCTCGCTGTAATGTGTGCTCATGGTAGCCCTGAGTTCGTCTTCGGTCATGAGGAGATTTCCCTTCGATGCCTCGTCTTTGAACCCCCTGATCAGGATATCCGCGTCAAACTTAATCCCCATCCGCATGAGGTTCCTCGCCATGTCGACACCGAGCGCGTAGCTCACCTTTTCTTCGTATGTTTTGAGGACCATCGTCTCTGCGGCGCTTGCCTGACCGGCAAAAAGCAAAACCCCCAACACAATTATCCATTTCAGTTTCATGATCTTGCCCTTTCTGACTTGCCTTCCGAAGTCTTCGCCCCCCCGCGGGGGAGCGATACAGGGAGAGGAGCATTTCATATAATGATATGAACCGTAAAGAGAGATGTCAAATGCCCCCATTTATTGCTGGTCGGGGGACATCAACAGCTCTTTTCCACCTATTGCCGAGGCACGGAATCAGATGCGACCCTCCAGCGCTGATGAGGATGAAGGAAATACCATTCTCCTGGTTCCCCAATCTGTATGGGAATCCCTTCATAATGAAGATTCCAGCGTCCCGGGAAATTAGTCAAAGTTCAATATTTTGAATGCATTACATCGTTTATTCATACCTGGCATATCCTGTGCTTTAGGATGAAATAAACTGCTTTGGAGATTTCGTTAGAAATAATGTCACCGGGATAAAAATTTTCAGCCCATTGGAAGCTGTGTCCGGGAAATGAACAGGAAGGAGCCGCCTATGATACAGGAACGACCTTTGCCGAAGGTATTGGTAGTCGATGATAACCGCCTGTTAGCCTCGACCATTCAGGAAGTGCTGGAAGATGACGGCATCGAGGTCATGTCCGCGAATGACGGGGTTGCCGGATATTCGGCCTACCTCCTCTTTAAGCCGGATATCGTCATTACCGACATCCAGATGCCCCGGGAAAACGGATTAGAGATGATGGGGCATATAAGAAGCCATGAGCCGATGATACGGACCATCTACATGAGCGGGGACATTGACCCCTATCGGCCGTGCCTCCGGGAGGAGAAGAGGAAATATCCGGTCAGTTTTTTTGTGAAGCCTTTTTCGCTTGAATCGTTGAGGAGGATGATTCTGGAACCAGCAGCCCATTCGCTGCAATAAATACGCAGCCCTCCATAGCCTCACGGAAAGGATGATCCTATGACTACCGAAGCTGCGACATTTCAAAGGCGCATACGGGGACAAGACGCATGCCATAAAGCCTTTCCACAGCCGAATTGCCTGCGGCGATTCCACTATTTTGTGGGAAAATCCGACTGGGACAAGGTGATTCTTGCCCAGGGGGAGTGGATCAACTGGATGTGCATCGGCGTAACCATCATCGCCGCTCTTTACTTTATCCCCCCGGTCCTGACGATACTCTTTCTATGATAAGGCCTAAGAGGCGCGTCATGACGAGGAGCAATTTTCTCAAAAAGGCCGCGTTCTGGCCGGCGGTCCTCCTGTGTATCATCTCCATCGCGAGCGCCACGGTGTCCTTGGCTTTCAGCCAACGGGAACGTTCAGCGGCGAATATACGGAAATCAGGGGCACGGGTACCGTAAAAATCCTATCCGTTCTGGCGATCAGGAGTTCGGATGGAAAGGTCCTCGGTAAGGCCGCGGAGAAGCTCTCTGCAATGAACGACCGGGACCTTCGGTTGATCGCTTCCCTGTGTGACCGGATCACTGCGGATCGCGGCACTGCGGGCGCCGACATCGCCTTTTCGCTGATCACGGCGATGATCGTCCTGTCCTGATGTGGCAGCCCGCCTTCATACCTCCCTCGTATAAATCGTTTCACATTTCTTTCTCCATTCCCAAACAATGATATAAACATCGAGGAGGTCATGGTGAAAAGACTTGTCCACATTTCATACCACGTCATCGTCGTGCTCCTGAGCGCGGCCCTTGCCCTTTCCGTTCCTTATACACTCAGCGCAATGGCCGCAGGAATGTTGCGGGCCTGGGCTTATATCGAAAACGAGAAGATTTTCCTCATAGCGCTGGAATTGGTCACCGCCGTTGTGCTGATCCTCTTCTTCAACCACATGAAACGGGGATGGGAAGACCGCAGGATTGCGCGGATGGCGAAAAGCGCCGGCCTGGTCCTGGCGACCCCCGCGAAGGGAATCTTTGCACAGCGAAGGATAAAAAAATGGAAAAAGAAACTGGGATTTGCGCGGGAGCTGATGATCATCGGATCGACAGGTTGCCGCTCTTTTGTGGAGCCTGAGGGAGATCTGCACGAGGCCTTACAGAACTGCCGAGAGGCAAAAATCATGCTTCTCGATCCGGCGAAAGAGGGGTCAAAAACCCGCGCGCAAAGCATTCCGGACCCGGAGGTCACGCCCGAGGTGATCCGGGAGCAGATCATGAAAAGCATCGGTTTTCTGAAAGGCCTCCGGGCGGCCCAGAGGCAGGTGAGGTTGAAACTGTACCCGGATCTGCCGCTTCTGAAGCTGGCGATTGTCGGGGATTATGCTTTTCTCCAGCATTATCATACGGGCGCGAATGTACGTCATATGCCGGAATACGCCTTTCAAAACGAATCAAAATACGGCGGGCTGTATATCCCCCTTTACCGATATTTTCTCGTACGGTGGCAGGATACAAACGTCCCCGAATACGATCTCGACACGGACGAGCTTGTGTATCGCGACCGTATGGGCAATGAAGTGCTTCGTGAGCGGTTCCGGGATGTTTCCATGACCTCGCACGCGTTAGCCGAGACATAAAAAGCTGGGAACTCCGGCAAAATATGTGGTAGTATCAATACATCTTCGTAAGGCGATTCCGTGCGGGAAGTATTCTTTTTTTGGTCAAGACGGAACATGAAATTCGGCATATTCTTCCGGTCGACGGCCGGGTATTTAATAGTTTTATTGCTCCTGGGCGGATCAAACGTCTATGCGATTTGGAAGCTGGCCCAGTTCAACAGCATCATCCTCAAAAGCCACATCGAAGATAACCGCCTGATCGACTACGAGAAGAAGATGATCGATTCCCTTTTTTCCCAAATGCGCTACGAGCAAAAATTTATCCTCACGAAGGATCGGGCGTTGTTTGTCCAGTACCTTGCCGCAAAAGACGACTTCGATCGGATGCTTGCCGAGATAAGCACCCCCTCGGCACCTCCCGTATATAGAGATTCTTTTAAAAAGATCCAAGCGTACCATAAGCGTTATCAATCCCTGGTCAACGCCGAGGCGAACTATCTCAAGGATAATCAGAAGTATGACAGGAACTGGTACAAACGGGAAAAAGAGAACACGGCGGATGCCGTTCTGACGGAGTTGGAAAAACTCGAAGCTTACTCCCGTCAGGACTTTTATCATCAATCAAAAATGGTGAGCGAAGCGGGAACCGCAGCTCGCAGAATTGCGTTAATTTCATTCCTGGTTACCGCACTTTTCGCCGTTCTGCTGTCCTACCTGATTACCAGGAGCATTACGAAGCCTCTCGTGATGCTGGTGAATAAGACACGGGAATTTCCGACTGGCGTCTTTACGTGCGATCTTGACGATTCATCCCCTCCGGAGATCAGGGAACTCGCCGATGCGTTCAGGCTGATGTGCGACCGGCTCAAAGAAGTGGATCGGATCAAAACGGATTTTTTTGCCATGATATCACATGAACTGAAAACCCCGCTGACCACGATCAAGGAGGGTACAAACCTTCTTCTTGAAGGGGTGGGCGGATTGATTACGGAAAAACAGGGGAAGCTCCTGACCATCATCGCTACCGAGAGCAAGCGACTGACCGGCTTGGTAAATTCAATATTGGACTTGTCAAAAATGGAATCTGGGATGATGATGTATACCTTCCAACCGGGGAGGATAGTACCTCTCATCGACCAGGCCGTGAAGGAGATCGCGCCCTATGCGGAGGCAAAAAGGATCCGAATGGAAAAACAGCTCAGTACGGATCTCTCCTTCTATCGGATGGACGGGGAGCGGATTCTCGACGTGCTCAGAAATCTGCTCGGGAATGCGGTCAAGTTCACCCCGGAGGGAGGGCGCATCACCGTCAATGCAAACCCGCTGGATGGCGGGCTGAAGGTTTCCGTAAGCGATTCGGGTCCCGGCATCCCCAGGGATCGTCAGGCTCTCATATTCGAAAAATACGTAAGTTCGGACCCCAAAAAAGGGACGGGACTGGGGTTGGCCATCGTCAAACATATCGTGGCGGCACATGGAGGGAAGGTATGGGTGGAAAGCGATCCGGGAAAAGGAAGCACATTCACCTTTGTATTGCCTTCCTGATTCTTCTTAGCACCTTGGCCTGTGCGTTCGACCAGATGATGAGCACAAGAATGGTGGACACATCGGGCGAGAAGGCACAGGAGCATCTGGTCTTGGGCAGGAAGTATTTTGCCGAGGGGAATTTTGCCAGCGCGTTGAAGGAAAACGAGAAGGTGCTGTTTCTGGCAGGCAGAAATACGCCGATTGATGAAGCTCTTTTCAGTATCGCCCTGATCCATGCCCATTTCGACAATCTGGCGCGAGATTATGGGAAGTCTCTGAGTGCCTTGAGGAAACTGATCAAGGACTACCCGGGGAGCCCCCTGGCTCAGCAAGCGAAAGTCATCGTGGGTCTTATTCAGAATAATGAAAGCCTCAACCGTCAGGTGGAGAGATTGAACAACGTCATCGACGAGCTGCAAAAAGCCGATACCGGCAGCGAAGCGAAAAGGGCGAAGCAGACGAAAACGGCGGAGCAGGCGAAAACGGCGGAGCAGGCGAAAACCATCACGGCCCTTACCCAGGAAAATGAAAAGCTCAGCCTCACCATTGAAAGATTGAATACGATCATCGACGAGTTGAAAAGGGTTGACATCGATGTCGATCAGAAAAAGCGAGAAAAGGTGAAATAGGAGGGTTGCATGTCTTCAGGAAAGATACTGGTGGTCGATGATGACCGCAGCCTCATCGAGGTGCTCAAGGTTCGCGTTGAATCGGCAGGTTATGAAGTCACCACGGCGCTGAAAGAAGTGACGGCACTTGAAGCGACGAAAGATCAGACCTATGATCTTGCGATTGTCGATCTGCAGTTGGATGGAACCGACGGGATAACTCTGATGCAGAAACTTCATCTCATCCTTCCCGATATGCCCATTATCATCCTGACCGCGCATGGAACGATCGAAAGCGCCGTCGAAGCGATGCGGCAGGGGGCCTACAGTTATGTCACGAAACCGTTCAATGCACCGGATCTGCTTCTCCAGATCGAAAAAGCCCTCGAAAACAGGGTGCTCAAGAATGAAATTCAGCGCCTCAAGAGCTTCCTCAAAGAGGAGTACGATTTCGGGAACATCGTCGCGCGAAGTGAGAAGATGCGCAGCGTCCTGGAAATCGTCTCCCGCATCGCCGGCAACGATTCAACGGTTTTCATCCAGGGAGAGAGCGGAACCGGCAAGGAGGTGGTTGCAAAGGCGATTCATCTGGCGAGCAACAGAAAGGACAAGCCCTTCGTCGCCCTCAACTGCGCCGCCATACCCGAGACCCTGCTCGAGAGCAAGCTCTTCGGGCACGAAAAAGGCGCCTTTACCGGCGCAACGCAAAGCGCGAGGGGTTCGTTCACCCAGGCCCACACCGGCACCATTTTTCTGGATGAGATCGGGGATATGGCGCTCACCATCCAGGCGAAGGTCCTCAGGGTCCTCCAGGAACGCCAATTCTACCCGGTGGGAAGCGAAAAAATGGCCGAGGTCGACGTCCGGGTGATCGTGGCCACTAACAAGGATCTGGAAGAGGAGGTGAAGAAGGGCCTCTTCCGCAACGACCTCTACTACCGGATCCACGTCATCCCCATTTACCTTCCCCCGCTGCGAGAGAGAAAGGAGGATATTCAGCCCCTCGTCGAGCATTTCCTGAAGAAATTCAACCTTCGCATGAAAAAGGAGATAAAGGGTCTGACGTCCGAGGCGATGCAGAAGCTCCTCCTCCATGACTGGCCGGGAAACGTGCGGGAACTGGAGAATACGATCGAGTTTGCGATGGCCATGACCCCACTGGATTACATTACCGAAGACTACGTCCTCCAGTCCAAGGCCCCTGCGGAGGATGAGACGTTAAAACCCTTGAAGGACGCTAAAAACGCCTTCGAACGGAGCTATCTGATCGGCCTTCTGCAGACCTGCAAGGGCAATGTGAGCGATGCCGCGGAGCTTGCCGGGAAATACCGGGCCGATTTCTACGGCCTTCTCAATAAGCACGGCCTCAATGCCGCCGATTTCAGAAACACCGAATAGCTGAATAGTTGGTGGAGCATTTCCTCCCAATTGAAGTCAAAGTCCTCCATTCCTTGAATTATAAATCATATCCGCTTTCGACACTTCCAGGACCATCCCGGGCCGATAACCAGGGCCTGAGCACCCTTTCCCTGCGGCCTGCAGGACCTCCCGCTTGCTGTGCGCAATAGAGAGAGGCCTCCAATATCCGGGAAACGTTCGGATGGGACGGGGCAGTCCCCGTCAAACCTTGACAAATCGATAAAAAAAAAGATAAGGTCGGGCCGGTTAATAAATTTTAGCCTATCGATGAGAAAAAGTTATGAACCTCAACCAGTCAACTTTTTTCAGGTCGATCCTATGCAGGCACTCTTCTCAAAACTCCTCTTCGACCGAAAGGACCATGAGCTGCTCAAGATGGTCCAAGAGGTTCTGAGCCAGGAACAATCCCGGCAGAATTTTCAAAATCTGCTCAACCCCTACCTGAACCCGCACGGCATAAAGGAGATTGCGGCCTATCGGGGATACCGTATCGCCTACGCGATGGCCAACCTCCTCCATTCGCTGGAAATGGGAAAGGCGGCCGACCGTTTGAGCGCCCTGCGCGCCCTCCATGATGAGGTGATGACCATCACCTACAGCTCGCTCCGCCGCAATACCGCACGGGTACTCCTCCAGATCATGAAGGAACTGGTCCGGCTTCCCGGGGGGCACGCCCGGAGACTCGAACTGGCGCACGATTTTCGTATGGCCGTATCGGGGAGGCCCCGTCTCATCCGTGAGGAATTGAGGCGCTACCACCTCCTGGAGATGCCCGAAGAGTGGAACCAGATCGCCTTCGACGACCATGTCCACGACGCCAACACGAAGGGGCGCAAGACCCCCACCCATCTGATCATGGACGCCTGGATCAAGGGTATCCGCCGCCTGACGGTGATCTACTACAACTACGTGCCGCCGGAGGCCGCCGCCGAGCTGCTCGAAGCCGGCGAGATCATGGGGATCACCATCCGGATCGGAATCTCCGTGGGGGCCCGCTTCCGGGGCCGGAATATCCGCTTCATCTGGGTGCCCCGCGGGTTCTGCGACGCCGGCGATTTTCTCTCCTTCCTGGCGGAGCCGGCAGTTCAGACCTTTATGGATGAGGAGCGCCGGATATCCGAATACCAACAGAGCCATGTTATCGCGGTCCTTCAGGAATTCAACCGGGTACACCGGATTGCCGTCAACGAAACCTTCGGTCTCCAACTCCCGCCGCTCACGCCCACCGATTTCCTTGCCTTTGTCGGCAGCGGCCAGGCGTCGCTCCTCCACCTGGGAGAATTCATCCATGCCCACCTTCTGCCGCTGATGGAAGCGCGCCTTGCCGATCTCCGTACCCGATACGCCGCGGCGGACGGTCAGGAACGCCTGCAGATGGAGGCCATGGTCGCACGGATGCGGGAACTCGATTCGGAAAAAATCGTCGAGGAGTACCTCAGCCCGGCCAGCCATCCCTCCCTCCCCCACCCGCACAACCCCCCGGCAAACGCCGGCGTGGGGGACCTCCG
>VFSW01014355.1_pt1 | contig 10950 bp, 5 predicted proteins | sample 5358111 | NCBI WGS metagenome assembly VFSW01 (sample SAMN11554181, study PRJNA540505) | mine drainage metagenome | isolation source: sediment from site ElyBrook_90M | place: USA: Ely Copper Mine, Vershire, VT | collected 2017
ATGCAGCCGTATTCACTGTGCCTGCTACTTCAGATTCGCCTGAGACCTTCAATTCACCTGATGGAAGTCCGGGTCTTGCGCCATTGATTTCTCAGGCCGGACTCTATCGCGGTGAATTCATGTCAGGCTTTTACCTTGACGATTGCCCGACCTTTGAAGACTGGATACAGATACAGCGCGAATCCCTGCACCGCCGCGCACTTTCCCTGCTGGAGAAGTTGTCGGAGAGTTACCTGCGCATTGGCGATTACGGTCGGTCTTTGCCATTTGCCCTTCGTTATACGGAACTGGAACCCTGGGACGAGGCCGCTTGCCGCCGGGTCATGCGCATACTGGCGCTCAGCAATCAAACTGGCGCAGCACTCGCCCAATTCGCAATTTTTTGTCGTCGCCTGAAAAATGAACTGGGCACAATTCCCGGCGAAGAAACACGCCATCTCTCCGAAAACATTCGTACCGGTAAATTTCAGGAGAACCCGCCCATTGCAATTTCGGCGACGCCGGCGCGATCGATGCCGCGCTCGCCTGCCGAGCGGCGCCAGGTAACGGTGCTTTATTGTGAGTTATCTGTTTGCCCCGCCGATGATGATCCTGACGAGGTGATGGAGGCTCTACGCGTACCGCAAAGTCGACACATGGCTACCATCCGCGATTTTTCGGGATACCTCGTGCAGGCATATGGGGGCAGTCTCCTGGCTTATTTCGGCTACCCGCATGCCCATGAGCATGCCGCGCGCTATGCCGTGCAGGCCGCGCTTGCGATTACCCGCGATAGCATCACGGGAACAGAGGCCCGGTGCGGCGTACATACCGGATTAATTCTTACCGGTGGCGAACTCCAGCACCCGGATACATCCGGCATCACCACCCGCCTGACAATTCATCTGCGCCAGCATGCGGCACAAAACGAAGTCGTCATCAGCGACCCCACACACCACATCGTGAAAGGTTATTTCGATTGCAACAGCCTCGGTTGCCGGTCCGTGGCCGGCCTTTCCCGGCCTTTGGAGATGTTTAGCGTACTAAAGGAAAGCGAAGTTCGCACTCGTCTGCATGCGGCGCTGCCGCTCACTCCGATGGTCGGGAGAAAACCTGAAATTGCCGCACTGCTCAAGCTGTGGGAATCTGCCGGCCAAGGCCCCACTCATGTTGTGCTGATACAGGGCGAGGCCGGCATCGGCAAATCCCGTCTGGCGCATGATTTAAAGCAACACGTGGCCAGCCAGTCCTGCCTGATACGCGAATTGCACTGTTTCCCGGAAAGCAGCCAGTCGCCTTTTCAGCCACTAATCAGTTTGCTCGAAAGCATCATCGGTTTTGCACCTGGCGACACGCCGGCGCGTAAATTTGCACTGCTGGAAAAATATCTCGCAACCCGCTACCCGTTGTTAAAGTCGAATGCACTCCCGATTCTCGCCCAGTTACTTAACCTGCCGCCTGCCGAGCCCGGCCAGCCGTGCGGCCTGGCGGCAGCACAGCAGAAACAGGAGACCATCCGCATATTGCTGCTCTTGCTGGAGGAACTTTCCAAACAACAGCCGGTGCTGCTGATTTTGGAAGACTTGCACTGGATAGACCCATCTACGCTTGAATTGCTCACGCAGTTCATCGAACAAAAGAGACAGGCCCGTGTCCTGCTGATCCTCACTGCCCGGCCCGAATTTGATCCACCCTGGCGTAAAACTTCCAGCAAAGCGCTGACACTCGCGTCGCTGGATGATCAAGAAGTAGCGGAAATGGTCGCATCGCTTGACATGCGCATGACTGACTCCGGCCTCCGTCAGATCATAAAGCGCAGCAACGGTGTACCGCTGTTTATAGAAGAAATTGCGAGAGCTGAAACACTGGATAGTGCGTCCGGCATTCCTGTTACCTTGCGCGACTTGCTAACTGCACGCATGGACAATCTGGGAGAGGCAAAGCGCGTCATCCAGCTTGCCGCCACCATAGGCAATGAGTTCAATCTCGAGCTCTTGCGCAAAATCTGTCCCGATGATCGCGCCGAGTCCGTAGTAAAGGTATTGCGGGATTCTGAAATGATGTTGAATACCGGAAAATCCGTCTGGCAATTCAGACATGCCTTGATTCAGGAAGCTGCCTATCATACGCAAAGCCGGTCCACCCGCATGGACACGCATCGTCGCATTGCACAGGTCTTGCAGAGCGACTTTCCCGATCTTGTCGCCACCCGCCCGGAACTCCTCGCACAACATCTGACTGACGCAGCCGAGACCCGTCAGGCCATAGATTGGTGGTTGCAAGCCGGACTGCATGCCATCCGAAGCTCCGCCACTCTGGAAGCAATAGAACACTTCAGCTGCGGCTTGAAATTGCTTGCGACACTGCCTCCGGGAAAGGAAATCGATCGGCTGGAATTTGAATTGCGCATTAACCGCGGCGTGGGATTTACTACGGCGAAGGGCTATGGTGCGGTCGAAACACAAAAGGAGTATAGACGGGCCCATGACCTGGCACTCCTATTGGGTGAAGATACGGGTTTGTTCAAGGCATTATGGGGAATGTGGCTGAATGCCAATTCGCAATTCGACCATTTGCATGCTGTCGGGATAGCGGAGAAACTCCTGAGCCTTGCGGAATCTACGCGGGATTCAATCCAGCTTCAACAGGCACATTTTGCCGTTGGACGCAGCCAGCTGTGGCTGGGTCGGCTCAAGGAAAGCCGCGCGCACCTCGAAATCTCCATGTCGCTTTATCGCCCATCTCAACACGAAGTGATGGCCTATCAATATGGCAGAAATACCTGCGTATCGAGCGGCACACTATTGACATGGGTTCTCTGGCTGCAGGGTCTCCCTGAACAGGCTCAGGATGTCTGTCTGCGAACCCTGGCATTGGCACGTCTTGTTGACCATCCGGGCAGCCTCGGATATGCGCTAGCCGTCTCATCGATAGTTACCCGCTGGTTAAAAAAGACGGAAATGACGAACAAGCTGGCAGAAGAGGCAGTCACCATATCGCAAGCCTATGGACTAACAATGGGCGCATTACTTGCAAAGGCCTCTTGCGGCTGGGTGCAAATCATGCGGGGCGACATGCACGGTATCACCGGGATTTTGAATAGCATGGACGCCATTAATTCAGTCTTCAAGGGATTTGAACTCATATTGTTTTCGCTGCTATGCGAAGCATATGTTCATGTCGGTCAATTTGACAACGCGCTGAAAGTGGCGGAAGAGGCGCTCGTCATTGCCGATGCAAAACAGGACCATTTCTTCGAGAGCGAATTTATACGACTCAAGGGGGAGTGTTTGCTCGGCATTACAGCAACAAATATTGCGGCAGCTGAAGCCTGTTTCAATCAGGCGCTTGTGATCAGCCGCCAACAAGGCGCCTTATCACTGGAGTTGCGAGCGGCGATGAGCCTCGCTCAATTGCGATGCGGACAAAACCGGCAGGCGGATGCGCACCGCGTCCTGCAGCCAGTCTACCAAAGATTCACCGAAGGTCTCGATACCGCCGACCTTCAGGAAGCCGCCCGTTTATTGCGCACTCTAATGTAGCATTGCAGTCCGCCTGAAATGTAAGCGGCATTTAGCGCAGCTGACCTTCCGGAAGATATCGCAAGCACACTTCGTCAAATTACACGGCTTAGGTTTGGCTAGTGGCGCACGCATCGATGACGAAAGAAGAACACTGGTGAATAGGCCGGCACGTCGCAGCGCGAATCCGTTATCACGAAAAAAAACAGCGGACTATGTTCGGCACCGGCACCGAGGCGGGCGTGACGTCCAGGTCACGCTCGCGAACTCGGTTTGAGCCGGCGCAACGATCCCGGGTTGCGCCCTGCCCGCCTGGGTCTCGGCCGTCCTGAAGGCGAGCGGTGCGCGTTTACCGAGCGCGTACCGCTCGCTCACCAGGAATCAACGGCGTTATTCCTCTCCTGCTTCGACCACTGCGGAACGCGCATTGCGGTCTTCTCAGCTCGGCACTTCGCGCCCTGGTTCGCTCGCAGCGATTGTCACCAGGCTCATATCCGGCCGCAACGTTACTGCCAGGTTCCAGTGGTGACAATCGAGTAAGGATATAATCCCGTCAACACCGTCGCGCCAGTCATCGGAGTCAATGCGCCAGCGCTGTTTATGGTGTATTGCGATACGTCGTCGCTGCCACGATTGGCCACGTAGGCATATTTTCCGGAAGGATCGACAGAAATCGACAGCGGGTTCGTCCCGGCCGGAACCGCAGGTACAGACATCGCCGTCAATGCGCCGGTGCCGCCGATGGCAAATTGCGAGAGGTTGGCACCGCTGTAATTGGACACGTAGGCGAATTTGCCGGACGGATCGACAGTGATTGACTGCGGGTTCATTCCCGCCGGAACCGAAGCCGTTGACATTGCGGTCAGGCTGCCATCCACAGCTATCGAATATTGCGATACTGCATTGGTGCCATACTCTGCCACATAGGCAAACCTGCCGGACGGATCGACGCTAATGGAACTTGGCAGCGCGCCAGTCGCGACAGTAGGCGTGGCCATCGCCGTTAACGACCCACTGGCCCCGATGGTATATTGCGAGATAGTACTGTCCTGCTGGTTTGCCACATAGGCAAATTTTCCGGAAGGATCTACTGTGATGGAATGCGAAACGTTTCCCGCCAAGACTGTGGGTGTGGCCATTGCTGTCAATCCGCCGGTACCCCCGATCGTGTACTGTGAAACTGACGACGGACTGCCACTGTTTACCACGTACACGTACCGGCCGGACGGATCGACCGTGACAGACCAGGGTGTCGTTCCGGTTGCCACTGCAGGCGGAACCATGGGGGTCAATGTTCCGGTGCTGCCTATGGTGTATTGCGAAACCGTACCACTCGTGATGTTTGCGACATAGGCGTATTTTCCGGCAGGATCCACCGCCACAGAAATCGGATTATTGCCCGTCGGGATGGTTGCGGTGGTCATTGCTGTTAAAGCGCCAGAACCGCTTATGGTGTATTCGGAAACGGTGTTGCCGAGGTAATTCGCCACATAGGCATATAGCGGCACTGCGGCAACCGGGCTTGTGCCACGGGTTATTGCGAGTGCGTAGGGACCGGTCTGCGCCGCAATCGAAGCCGGTGCATTCGGCGCAAGACTGCCATCAGCGCCGATGCTGTATTGCGAAATGCTGTTGTCAAGAAAGTTTTCCACGTAAACATATTTACCCGAGGAATCAACTGTAACGGATGTGGGATTGGTCCCTGTCGGCACAGTCGGTGTGGCCATTGCTGTCAATGTGCCATCGCTGCCTATGCGGTATTGAGCGATGCTATTGTCGGCACTATTTGCCACATATACGTATTTGCAGGAAGGATCAGCGGCAATCGAAAAGGGATTATGCCCGGTTGCAACAATAGGCGTGGTCATCGCGATCAGCGCGCCGGTACTGCCGATGGTGTATTGCGAGAGATTACCGCCGCCCAAATTCGCAACATAGACGAACCGGCCGGAGGGATCGACCGTGACAACGACAGGACCCGCCCCGGCCGGGACCGTCGGAGCGGCCATCGGGACCAAGGCGCCGGCGCTGTTTATGGTGTATTGCGAGACATCGTTGTCAAATTCATTCGCCACATAGGCATATTTGCCGGAAGGATCGACGCTCACGGCATAGGGAGTATTTCCCGCGGCAACGGTGGGGGTCGCCATGGCAGCGAGGCTGCCGTTCGAGCTTATAGTGAATTGCGACACGGTATTGTCACCATCGTTGGCAACATAGACATATTTTCCGGATGGGTCGATTGTCACAGAAATCGGGCCATTCCCGGTTGGCACGGTTGCCGGAGACATTGCTGTCAAAGTTCCATTGCTTCCGATGATGTACTGCGAGATATCGGTGCTACCGGTATTTACCACATAGGCATATTTTCCGGCAGGGTCGACGGCGATGGCATTGGGGTTAATTCCCGTTGCAACCGAGCCGATGAGCCGGAAGCGGCCACTTGCGTTGTCGACCACGTAGATTGAAACGCTGTTGCTGCTACTGTTCGCTGCGTAGGCATAACGTGGATATCTGGCAGCAACGGCAGTGCTTGCCGTAGTGCCGTTTATGCTACTGATACTGCTACTTCCACCGCCGCCGCCACACGCAGCCAGCGCCAATACGATCAGCAATGTCGATCCCGCTTTGATTTTTGATTGCCAGCAATTCATTTCGGATACCTCGTCAGAAAATGGAAAATAGCGCAACGGCGAACACAAAAATTCGCTCAGGGTGGACGGCAGAGCCGGCTTGCCAGGCTTATCGGTGCAGGTAGACGCATATCCACCCCTATCGCCAAGTGCCGACGGTGGCAAGCGAACGCGGATTGGTCCCTGCCGCGACCGCAGGGGTCGACATTGCCGTCAAGGCGCCGGTGCTGCCCAGGGTGAACTGCGAGACCGTGTTATCGCTGATATTTGCCACATAGGCATATTTTCCCGAAGGATCGACCACGACAGACGCCGGGCCTGTTCCTGTCGCGGCCGCAGGCGTTGACAATGCTGTCAGCGCACCACTGCTTCCTATTGTGTATCGCGAAACCAGGTTTTTGGCGGTGTCTGTCACGTAGACATTTTTTCCGTATGGATCGACGCTCACGAAGCCTGGCGCGGTCCCGGATCCTGTCGTAACCGCAGGCGTCGACATGGCCGCCAAAAAACCAGAATTGCTGATGCCGTATTGCGAGACAGTGTTGTCGCCATAATTTGCCACATAGGCGTATCGCCCTGACGGATCAATAGTGATCGACAGGGGGTTATTCCCTGTTGCAACCGTTGCGATCAACACCAGGGCACCCGTTCTGTCTATGGAATACTCCACAATGGTATTAAGTACGCCGTAACCTGCATCGTTCACCACATAGCAAAATCTGCCTGATGGATCGACGCTGACGAAAGCAGGTGTGGTTCCCAGTCCCGTCGCAACTGTTGGTGTGGACATCGCCGCCAGTGCGCCACTGCTGCCGATCGTGTATTGCGATATCGTGGCACTGCCATTGTTCGCCACGTAGATGTATCTGCCGGAAGGATCAACCGCAACAGAAATGGGCGCAGTGCCGGTCGCAACTGTTGGCACGGACATAGCCGCCAGCGCGCCGCTGCCGCCGATGGTGTATTGCGATAGCGTGTTGTCAGCGACATTCGCCACATATGCGTAATGACCGGCAGGATCGGTGGCGACCGAATAGGGACTCAGACCTGCAGTAACAGTAAACATGGCCATCGGCATCAATGCGCCGACGTTGTTGATACTGTATTGCGAGATACTGTTGCTTCCGGAGTTTGTCACATAGGCATATTGCGGAACTGCGGCAACCGGGTTTGCGCCATAGGTTACCGCCAACGCATAAGGACCGGACTGCGTGGTTACCGAGACCGGCGCATTCGCTGCAAGGCTGCCGTCAGCGCCTATGCTGTATAGCGAGATGCTGTTGTCACCGGAGTTCGCTGCATAAGCAAATCTTCCGGATGGATCGACGGTAATCGAATTGGGACCGATTCCGGCAGCGACGGCTGGTATGGGCAACGGTGTCAGCGCGCCGGTTTGGCCGATTCTGTATTGCGAAACGTTGCCGCCCGCAACATTGGCTACGTAGGCGTACCTGCCGGAAGGATCGATGGTAACAAAATCGGGAACCACTCCGGTCGCGACAGATGGCGTGGACATCGGCGTCAGTCCGCCGGTATCCCCTACGCTGTATTGCGAGATGGCGCCGATGTTTCTGTCAACCACGTAGGCATATTTTCCCGAAGGATCGACCACGACAGACGCCGGGCCTGTTCCAGCATTGACCGTCGGCGTGGACATTGGAGTCAGCGCTCCATTGCCACCTATGGTGTATTGCGAGACTGTGCTATCGCCAATGTTCGCCACATAGACATACCTTCCGGAACGATCAATCGTGATGGAATGCGGTCCGCTGCCGGCTGTCACTGCCGGCGTGGACATGGCCGTCAATACGCCGGTGCTGCCTACGGTGTATTGTGAAACCGTATTGTCGCCTGAATTTGTTGCATAGGCGTACTTGCCGGTGGGGTCGAATGCAAGGGAATATGGAATGCTGCCTGCCATTACCGTCGGCGGGGTCATTGCCATCAACGCACCATTACTGGCAATCGTGTACTCGGAAATGCTGGCACTTCCGGTGTTCGTTACGTAGACATATTTTCCGGTGGGGTCGATGGTGACGGAACCTGGACCGGTTCCCGCAGCAGTTTTTCCGATGTACTTGAGACGTCCACTCGCGTCGTCTACGACATAAGTCGAAACGCTGTTGTCATTGAAGTTGGCCGTGAATGCATAGCGCAGATAACCGACCTGGGTTGCAGCAGTCGTTTCGACGCCGGCACCAGAACCGCCACGATTGCCACCACAACAGGAGAGAAGCAGCAATGCCAATAGCGACATGCCGTGCAGGATTTTTCTGTTTATGTCGTTCATTTTGTCTCCCGACAGTTTTTGCAAAAGCGGCAATGCATCCGATTGCGCCTGTTTACACGGCTAGCGTCCATGAAACGTCCATAGAATGAGTTGCCATCTATCGGGACATGTTTTGACAAATCGATGGGTGTATATCGCGACCAAAGCCGGCCAAGTCTATAACATTGTTGGACAGTTTGTCGCTTGGATGTAAATAGCCTCGGTTCCTGGTACCGAAAGTCCGCATCTAATTGCGACGAAACCATCGGCTCAGGAACGATTTCGCCACGTAACGAACGCGAGCGCACCGCAGGCGGAAATCCTGTTTTTGGATTTCGCAACCAGCTTCACTTGGGGGTGGGAGACGCTTGATGCTATGCTGAGGTTTTAGCCATCTAGAATGCGTATGTCGTGTAAGCGCCCTCGCCCGCGACCGGGAATTACCTTTCGATGGTCGGTTTCCGCGGTACGGGCAGAACTGGACGAAGCGTGTGCCGACAAGTTGGTTGTTGTCGGCGACGCCGCCGCATCTCTCAATAGATAATCATATCTCCGGGCCACGATAATGACCGTCGCCATGGCGACGAGGACATCACGCTGCCATCTGGATGTCTTCATCTTTCTGCCCCGCCGTCGCAACCGTGCGCCCCAACGGCAAGGTTATGTGGTGCCTCGCCATCGGCTCTATTTTGCCTGGAGTTCACAGGACACCGCGTCGTTTAACACAAACTTTCCACCGTATATCCCGGACACGACGGCAGATACAAATTGTCCCGTACTTACGATGAGAAGTGCTTTATCGGCTGGTAGCGGTTTTGACAATATATCAGGACAACTTTGTAGCGGGAGTTCGATTTCAATCTGCGGCGGCGTGGTACTGTTCCAAAAATGAAGGCTCTTCAGGGAATCGTGTGGGTCAGGGTGATCTTGCCTAACCCCGTCCTCCGGGTGAGTATCGTGTCCTATGCGCGATACCGAACTCTACCAAATGCTTTTGGGCCTCACCCCGCCTTGGGAAGTAACGGCGGTGAACATGACGCAACCGGCTGCTGGCCGTCCGCTCGGGGAGATCACCGTCAGCGTGCGCTGGAGGCCTGATGCGCCGCTTTCGTGTCCGGGCTGCGGGAGTGCGGCACCGGGCTACGACAGCCGGCCCCGGCGCTGGCGGCATCTCAACACGATGCAGTGGAAAACCTTTATCACGGCGGACGTCCCGCGGGTGAACTGCCCGAAGTGCGGGGTGAAGCAGGTCCGGGTCGCCTGGGCCGAGGATAGCTCGCGCTTCACCGAACTCTTCGAGGCCTTCGCGATCCAGGTGTTGAAGGCCTGCCGCAGCAAGGTTCAGGCGCAATGGCTCACGGCGCTCTCTTGGGACCAGGTCGACCGGATCATGGAGCGGGCCGTCTCCCGCGGCATGAAGCGCCGCTCGCTCGATCACCTCACCACTGTCGGGCTCGATGAGAAGAGCTTCGGGAAGGGGCATGATTACGTCTCGGTGCTGCATGACATCGAGGGCAAAAGGGTCCTCGACGTCGTGCCTGACCGCACGCGCGAGGCGGCCGACACCCTCTGGTCCACGATCCCTAAAGCACAACGCCAGGGGATTGCTGCCTGCGCGATGGACATGTGGGAGAACTACATGGAGGCTACCCGCGCTGCCGCACCGCAGGCCTCGATCGTGCACGACAAGTTCCATTGTGCGAAGGAATTGAACAAGGCCGTCGATCTCGTGCGCCGAGCGGAACACCGGGAGCTTAAGGCGCAGGGTGAGGAGACGCTGACCAAGACGAAGTATCTCTGGCTCAAGAACCCCAAGAACTGGACCGAGCGCCAACATGAACACTTTGCCGCACTGAAGGTCGATACCCTCAAGGTGGGGCGTGCCTGGGCGATCAAGGAGGCCTTTGCTGAGTTCTGGAGATATCACTACACCGCCTCCGCAAGCAAGTTCTTCGACCGCTGGTACTTCTGGGCGACCCACTCCCGTCTGCCTGCAATCATTAACGCCGCCAAGACCCTGAAGCGCCATCTGCCAGGACTCCTTGCCTACACGAAACACCGCATCACCCATGCCGTAGCCGAAGGCACCAACGGCCGGATCCAGCTGATCAAAGCGAACGCCCGGAGCTACCGCAACTTCGCCCAGTACCGCATCGCCATTCTCTTCCACTGTGGGGGTCTTGATCTCTATCCCATGGGCTGTGCTCTATGATCATTCAGGCGTTTACCCGCATGAAGATCGGAAGAGCCCTTTTTTTGGGAGTACGCCTCGCCGGCATGGGCGGTAAAATTCATGGGCCAATGGTGTAAAAAAGTCATGCGATCGCCCCTGGAGCCGATAAAGAAGATTGCGCGCATGATCCGTGTACACAAGCCGCTTATCCTGAACTGGTTCGGAACCCGCGATGAAGTCTCTCTCGGTGCTGTTGAAGGCTTGAACAGCAATATGATTGAAAGCAAGTATCAGGACATCCTAATGGATTTCGCACCCCATTACTAATCAGTTCATAAGTATCTTCACTTCTGTGTGTTGATTTGCTATGCTTTG
>VFSW01014356.1_pt1 | contig 10950 bp, 10 predicted proteins | sample 5358111 | NCBI WGS metagenome assembly VFSW01 (sample SAMN11554181, study PRJNA540505) | mine drainage metagenome | isolation source: sediment from site ElyBrook_90M | place: USA: Ely Copper Mine, Vershire, VT | collected 2017
GTACGGACCTTCCTACGAGGAAGAGGTTAAATATGCGGTTCAGAAATTCGAGAAAATGAAAAAGAATAATGAAAATTATTTTTTTGATGTTATTGAATTTGAGACGATCATAGATTATTATATTGAGAGCAACAATTCATCCAAGGCATTTGAGGCAGCCACCCTTGCGACCCAGCAGCACCCCAATTCGGTTTCTATCCAGCTCAGGAAAGCCAGGGTATTGCTTGATAAGGGAAGAGCTGTTGAAGCGCTCCGGTTGCTGAAGAAACTCGAAAGTATTGAGCCTGGAAATCATGAATTATATATAGCAAAGGGGACTGCTTATGGGATGCTTGGCGATATTCAGGGCGCAAAAAAAATGTTTGATTATTCTCTGACCCTCGATTCTGATGATGTCGAGAACATACTATTTGCCATAACCTCCGTCCTGCAGAACCTCAATTATTATGAACATATGATTCCTTATATGGAAAGACTTGTACAGATGGAACCTGAGTTCAAGGCACATCTGTATGATCTGGCATATGCATATGAGAAGACTGAGGATTATGAAAACAGCATTATCTACTATTTAAAATATCTGGAGGAGGAGCCATTCTCCGATAGTGCCTGGTATAATCTCGGGATTATTTATAACAAGCAGGAATCGTATGAGAAAGCGATGGAGGCTTACGACTATGCACTGGCAATCAATCCGCAGAATACCTTCGCGCTTTTCAACAAGGGCAATATACTCTGCAACATTGAAAGGTATGCCGATGCAATTCCTGTTTATCATGAATATCTTGAGAACGAGCCCGAGAGTTTTGAAGCAATGACTTATCTTGCTGAATGTTATGAAAAAACGAGAGAGGTTAACCTGGCAAGGAAATATTACCAGGAAGCAATCGAAATGGCTCCGGATTTTGCTGACCCATGGTTCGGACTCGGGGTTATTGCTCTGAATACCGGTAATACAGATGATAGCCTTATCTTTTTCAGAAAAGCTGTAAGGCTCGATGATGAAAACCCGGAAATATGGTATTTGCTGGGTAAGGCCCATTATTCAAAAGGCGAAAGAACAGCTGCCCTCAGATGCTTCAGGGAAGCTCTGAAGCTCGATGCATATTATGATGAAGTATGGCTTGATCTGGGAAATATAATCATTAATGATGATCTGGTCAGTAAGGCTCTCCCGTATTTGGTTCATGCATATAAAATCACCGGTGATATACCCGGAATTAATTACCTCCTGGCATCTTTCTATCTTCATAACGGAAATCCGGAAAAAGCCTTCCGTCATCTCTCCCTTGCAGTTTATACTGACAAAGACCTCTTCAGGGAGTTCAGGGACATTTTTCCAAATAAGCTGTTTTCCAGGAAGATCAAAAAACTTCTTGATGAAAATGGACTTTTGTCTTAATCGATCATTTAATCTTACCGGAATATGAATAATGTTCTTCCATTCATGCCTGAAAGAACAGCCAAGCCAAGAAATTCAGGCCTTACCATGGTAATGGATAAAGGCTTAAGCGTAAGGGAAGCTGAAGACTTTGTATCTGTTGGCAGTGAATACACTGATTATGTTAAACTGGGTTTTGGCACATCGCTTATAACTCCCGGATTTGAGAAGAAGATTGCAATATATAAGAAGGCAGGTCTGATACCCTACTTTGGGGGAACTCTCTTTGAAGCCTTCATTATCAGAAATATGTTCGATGAATATATTGATTTTCTTGACAAACACGGGATCGATCTTGTTGAGGTCTCCGACGGGTCATTCGATATTGAGCGAAAAAGGAAACTCGAGTATATTTCAAGGATGGCTGAACGGGGTACAGTAATTTCCGAGGTAGGTTCTAAAAAAGCAAGCGTGGTTTATTCCCCCGATGAATGGGTTGCCATGATGCGGGAGGAACTGAATGCAGGCTCGGTAAAGGTCATTGCAGAAGCCAGGGAATCAGGTACAACGGGTATTTACAACAAGGATGGTTCTATAAATAATACTATTATCTGCGCCATAGCAGACCATGTTAAGCTGGAAAATGTGATCTGGGAAGCTCCGCTGAAATCGCAACAGGCCTGGTTTGTAAAACATTTTGGGGCAAATGTCAACCTGGGCAATATAGCGCCCACTGAAATTATTGCCCTTGAGTCGCTGCGCCTCGGACTCCGCGGAGATACATTTTTTCAGTTTCTTCCGGATGAACTGAAGCAATAGCGTTCATCATTGTCTGTCATTACTGATTATCTGTTAATCAAACCCGGGGAGATGAGAAAATTTGGTCTGATAGGATATCCGCTGGGGCATTCTTTTTCAAAAAAATATTTCTCTGAAAAATTTCTTGCAGAGCATATCACCGGCTGCAGTTACGAAAATTACCCTTTAGCAGATCCCGGACAGCTTAAACAGCTACTGGCAAAAGAGCCTGAGCTCATTGGCCTGAATGTGACTATTCCCTATAAATCGGAAATATTACGGTATATTGATATCCTGGAACCGGAAGCACAGGAAATCGGCGCCGTAAATGTGCTGAAGATAAAAAGAACGGCCGGCAATTTTAAGATATCCGGTTTTAACAGCGATATTACCGGTATTGAGGATTCTTTATCGCCTTATATCGGCAGTATTATAAAAAGTGCCATTGTTTTCGGGACCGGAGGAAGTTCAAGGGCCGTATGTTATGTACTCGGGAAGCTTCAAATCGGCGTAACGATTGTCTCAAGAACCAAAAGGCCCGGATACATTGACTATTCCGATATTGACCGGGCCCTCATTGAGAAAACGGGCCTTCTTGTAAATACCACCCCGCTTGGGATGTTTCCTGATATTGATGCCAGACCGGAGTTCGATTACACACTGCTCGGAGAAAAGCATGTATTGTTCGATCTGGTCTACAATCCCGAATACACTTTATTCCTGAGATCGGGAAAGAAGCAGGGATGCCGGATAATAACAGGGCTGAAAATGCTTCATTCGCAGGCTGAAAAAGCCTGGCAGATATGGAATGATGAAAATTTGTGAAATTTCCTTAAGGTCAAAGGACAATCAATATTTTTTTGCCCCTTTTCTTCTCAGCCAGTACCGTGGATCGCATTCGATGCACTCCTCCTTCCAGTAGCCGGGAGTAACATAATCACCTTCCCTGTTCTTTAACTGTTTTTCATAGATTGCGAATACAGGGTTGAAGATAAGATCCGTAACTCCAATCGTATATTTTGGTTCCCCCCCGTCAGCCCCGGAAGGTTCCTGTATCTCCATCACTTCCAGTTTGTTGAATTCCAAAAGGTCCCTGAGAAAGGCAACTCTCCCGAGTGTGCAGCCGGTTTCAACAATAGTGCAGCGTACACCGTTTATCTCGCTTACAATATGTTTTGCATTATTAATCGCCATAGCCGTTCCTTTTTAGTTAAGCCCCAAAACTCATGTTCCTGATAACCTCAAAGAGTATGCTTGCAAATCCTGTTACCACTATCCCTGCAACACATATTCCAAGAGCAAATTTTGTCAGAAAATCGCTCCTGAACCTTTCGATGGGAGCTTCACCCTTGTTGATAAACATGGCCTTTACAACCAGGAGATAGTAATACAACGATATTATTGTATTCAGTACGGCTATCAGAACTAGCAGATAATAACCTTTCTGCGCGGCTGCCGTGAAAAGGAAAAATTTCCCGAAAAAGCCTGCCACGGGAGGTATCCCTGCCAGGGAGAAGAGGGCAAGGGTCATTATCAGACTGAGTTTCGGATTGGTATGGTAAAGACCATTATAATCATCAATAGTCTCCTTCCCGGTGGCATTTGAGATCGCAATCACAACACCAAAGGCACCCAGATTGGAAAAGATGTAAATGAGGATATAATAGATAACTGACGCCATTCCAAGCTGATTTCCGCCTATAAATCCCAGGAGGATATAACCGGCCTGGGAAATGGATGAAAATGCGAGAAAACGCTTCAGATTATGCTGACGGATAGCAAAGAGGTTACCTATTGTCATTGTAAGTATGGAGGTGACATAGATTGTCTTCTGCCATGCAGCAATTATTACAGGAAATACAGTGAAGAGGATTATTATAAGAATGAATATTGCTGCTCCCTTGGAAACGACAGAAAGATATGAAGTTATATTTACCGGAGAGCCTTCATAAACGTCTGCGGTCCAGAGATGGAACGGAACGATTGAAATCTTAAATGCCATACCTGCAAAGAAGAAGATAAATCCGAATATCTGAAGGTTGCTGTTGCCGAAACCAGTCGCCACCTCCTGAAAATATAGCGACCCGGTAGTACCATAGATCATTGATAATCCGTACAGAAGAATGCCCGACGAGAGGGCGGAAGATAGAATGAGTTTTATTCCGGCTTCGGCCGAATTGTTTTTATAACGGTCAAAGGCCGATAATGCTGCGATCGGAATAGTGGCAAGTTCGATGCCAATATAGAACATCAGAAAGTGACCGGAAGAGATCATAAAGTTCATACCGACAAGGGTTGAGAGCAGAAGAATAAAGTATTCGCTGATTTTCTCCGAATTCTCCTTCTTTTTCAGCCACGTAGCAGACTGAATAAATACGAGGAATGCGCCTATATTAAGTATATTCTTCATAAGCAGCCTGGCAGGTGATGACACATACATACCTCCGAAAAGAGTGCCTGCAGGAGCCGGCAGAAAACCGGTTATTGTGATAAGTCCCAGCAGGATCACCGATAATGCAGTGATATGACTCTTCTTTTCCGGTTTCCGGAATATTTCAGCCATCAGAATCAGAAGAGCCGCAGCTATCAGAAGCAGTTCGTGCCGCATTAAAGAAAAATTTACTAAGCTCATATTATAATCTTATCCAAAATGATTACAAGAAAATATTAAAAAGGGTTAAGCGCAATGATCTTCTCAACGATAGGATGCATGCTTACTCCGATCATCGATGAGAGCCAGTAGGGTGCAAGACCTATAGCTGCAACTGAACTGATCAGAGTCACAGCTGATACCTTCTCAAACCATTTTGCATCCCTGAGGTGTTCGTAATGCTCATTTGTAGTCGGACCGAGCAGCAGAATGGCAACTACTCTAAGTATATATACAGCCGTAATTACGATTGACGAAACAGCAACTATGGTGACAACCCTGTAAAAGAGTTCGGGATGCTGGAAGGCGCCGACAAATATTGTCATTTCAGCAACGAACCCGCTTAATCCCGGAAGTCCGAGAGAGGCCAGACCTGCAATAACATAACAAACAGCCAGGAAAGGAATGACTTTCATCAATCCTCCCATCTCATTGATCATTCTGGTATGTGTCCGGCCGTACAGCATCCCGATGAGTGCAAAGAAAAGGGCTGTCATCAGACCATGTGAGATCATCTGTATTATTGCTCCGTTCATTGCTGTCTGATTCATCATCAGTACTGCAAAAAGCACCAGGCCGCAGTGGCTGACAGAGGAGTAGGCATTGATATATTTGAGATCTTTCTGGACAATTGCTCCGAAAGCCCCGTATACAACGCTTATTGAAGTTAGGATTATAAAGATCCACGACAATTCATGTGCTGCTCCCGGCATAAGAAAGATGGCTACCCTGAAGGCGCCATATCCTCCCAGTTTCATAAGCACTCCGGCATGAAGCATAGAAACTGCGGTAGGAGCAGATGCATGTCCGTCAGGAGACCATGTATGGAATGGAAAAAGAGCCCCGAGAACGCCGAAACCGACAAATGTCAGAGGGAAAAATAATCTCTGCGCCGGCATGGGTATGTTTACTTTTGATATCTCCAGTATGTTAAATGTCAGCTGACCTCCGCCCGGAGCAGAATTGAAATATATTCCAAGCAATCCTACAAGCAAAAGCGCTGAGCCTCCCATTAACATGAGGGTAAGCTTCATTGCAGAATATTCTTTCGGTCCGCTTCCCCATATACCTATCAGGAGGTACATCGGTATAACCGCAAGTTCATAGAAAAGGAACATTGTAAAGAGGTCAATCGAAATAAAGAAGCCAAATACCCCGGTTGCCAGGAGTATAAGTGAAATGAAGAACTCCTTTGTAAGAAACTCAACTTCCCATGAGGCAAAGATCCCTGCAAAAACAACCAGAGAGGTAAGGGAGATCATTGCAACTGATATCCCATCCACACCGACGGCATAATGGATATTAAGACTTTTGAACCACAGATGGTCTTTTATAAATAACATTTCATCGGTATTCCCTGCATTGCGCGCCGAAAGGTATAGGAATACAAGTACTCCTGCCATTATCAGCTGCAGTCCCATTCCAAATGCTGCTACCAGACGGACCTGTTTTGTATCCTTCAGGAAAAGAATTCCGGTAATTGTTAAGGCAGGAATTATTACAAAGAGGGTTAAAATATCCATAATTATTAGTCTTATCTTGATAATCAGTTACTTCCAAAAATAAATTAATAAAATAGAAAACAATATTGCTCCGGTAACAAATACAAAAGCATATTTCTGCAGCTGCCCCGACTGAAAGCCTCTTATTCTGTAAGAGGTACCCTGGGTCAGGGCTGCTATTGCATTCATTGTGCCATCGACGACATGCCTGTCAAACCATGCAATTGGCTGAGAGACATACCTGAAGATCACCTTTTTGGTAATAAAAAGATACAACTCGTCAATATAAAACTTGTTGTAAGCCCACTTGTACCCGTATTTGAATATATGAGCCAGCTTATCAGGAATTGCAGTCTCCTTCCTGTACATTACCCAGGCAACTCCTATCCCCAGAAGCGCTATAAGTACAGATGGAATGGCCACAATAAGCTCCAGCTCTGATTCAAACGGCTTCCCGTTAGAGGTAACAAGCTCATTGAAAGGAATAAAGCCGGAGACAACTGACGCGAGTGCAAGAAAGATCAATGGGAAAGTCATGGTAAGGGGAGCCTCATGGGGTGTGTGATGGTAATCTCTCTCTTTTCCCCAGAAAATGGCGAAATAAATTCTGAACATATAGAATGCCGTTATCCCTGCCACCAGATACTCGACAGCAAATAAGAATTTATTGTGCTGGAAAGCTGCAGCAAGGATCTCATCCTTGCTGAAAAAGCCTGAGAAAGGAGGTATTCCGGCAATAGTGAGGCAGGCAATAAGGAATGTAAGATGAGTAATGGGAAGATATTTACGCAGTCCGCCCATATCGGTCATAAAATTACTGTGAACCGCATGAATGATTGCTCCGGCGCCCAGGAAGAGCAGCGCTTTAAACATAGCATGCGTGAAAAGATGAAACATCGAAGCCATGAAGCCAAGTCCTTCGTGTCCTCCATAACCCGATACGCCCAGGGCAAGCATCATATACCCTATCTGTGACATCGTAGAATAGGCAAGCACTCTCTTTATATCAGTCTGGGTACAGGCTATCACTGCAGCAAAAAGTGATGAAAATGCTCCCACATAGGCGACTACCATGAGGGCAGCAGGAGCGGAGATCACATAAATGGGGAACATTCTTGCCACAAGATATACCCCTGCCACAACCATCGTTGCTGCATGTATAAGAGCTGAAACCGGGGTAGGTCCTTCCATTGCATCCGGCAGCCAGATGTGGAACGGGAACATAGCAGATTTTCCAACACCACCCATATATACAAATATCATCGACCAGGTCATCACTGACAGGCCCAGAAAGGCTACTCCACCTCCCTGCGCTATTGCAGGCCCGGCAGGGTTTGTAAGAGTTATAAAATCAAATGTTTTGGTATTGAAGGAAAGAATCAGTATCCCGATGAGGAAACCCAGATCTGCAAACCTTGTTACAATAAATGCCTTTTTTGAAGCCCGTACGGCCGAGGGTTTCTCATAGTAGAATCCGATAAGAAGGAATGAGGATACTCCCACAAGTTCCCAGAAGATGTACATCTGGAAGATGTTGGTGGCAAGCACCAATCCCAGCATTGAAAAACTGAACAGGGAGAGAAATGCAAAAAAACGTTCATAGCCTTTTTCCCCTTTCATGTAACCCAGGCTGTAGATATGGACCATCAGCGATACAGTCGTTACAACTATAAGCATCATTACCGAGATAGGATCCAGAAGAACACCAAGATCAATATGAAGCTTGTCTGTCAGCTGCAGCCAGGTAATATTAAAAGCGGTAATCTTCTGATAGGCATCATCAATTTTTTCACCGGTGAAGAAATACCTGTATGCTGTAATATATGACAGTATGGTTATAATTGCCAGTCCGCCTGTTCCCAGTAATCCTGACAGTTTTGGCTTTAGCTTATGACCTCCCAGTCCCAGGAGAATGAACATAATAAATGGGAGCAGAGGGATCCAGATTGTATAACTGAAATTTATCATATTATGATTTCCTATATATATGCTGATTAATACTTCATTTCGTTAACATCCTCCACATTTATCGTGGTGAACCGTCTGTAAATGTTTATTATGATAGATATTGCCACTGCTGCTTCCGAAGCAGCAACTGCAATGATGAACATACTGAAAAACATCCCTTCGAGCTTATGGGGATAGAGGTACCTGTTAAAAGCCAGGAAGTTGATATTCACAGAGTTTAATATCAATTCCACGGACATGAGAATCGTGATCAGGTTACGCCTGGTCAGAAAGCCATAGATCCCTGTAAAGAACATTACTGTAGCCAGGATCAGAAAGTATTGGAGAGGTATCCCTGTATTCATATTACTGTTTGTTAGATATTTGTGACCCGGTCGCGGCAGGACCACTTTTCTTTGCGACAACGATTGCAGCGATCATGGCTGCAAGGAGTAAGACGGAAATTACTTCAAAAGGCAGAACATATCCCTGGTAATCTACTGATAACAGGCTTTTTCCTATTACTCTCATATTGATCTCGCTTGCCGCTTCGGCAGATGCTGAGAATTTATAATCGAGGATTGTAATAATTGAGAACAGGGCCCCGGCGATAGCAGCCAGGGCTGAAAAGAATGTCTTTTTCCATCCCGGTGATTCAAACTTCTGGCTGATATGGCTGGTAAGAAGTATGGAAAATATGATCAATACAACAATTCCGCCGGCATAAAGCGTCAGCTGTACGGCAGCAAGGAACTGGAAATTAAGCATAAAATAGAGCCCCGATGTAGATACCAGGACAAAAAGCAGAAATACTGCCGCACGCAGAATTTTACGCGTTGTTACTGTAAGCATCGAAAAGATAATGATCATTGATGCAAACAGTATAAACATTATCTGATTAGAGGTCATTATTCAACTCCTTTCATTATTTGAGAACCCGGTTTATTAAGTGTTTTTATCAACAGCGCCCTGTTGAAGACAGCATGTTCAAATTCCTGGGAAAAAGCAAGGGCATTGGAGGGGCATGTCTTTACGCATAATGCGCAAAAGGTGCACATGCTCAACCTGTAAATATGTTTATCAATAACCCTCTTCTTTTTACCTTCTTCAGTGATTATCGATTTTGATATTACTTCTATTGTTCCGTTAGGGCAATTTAATTCGCAAATCCCGCACCCGGTACATTTATGCTCGTTTTTCTCATTATGCGGCATAACAACTTCACCCTTGAACCGTTCGAACATGACCAGCTTTTTCCGGTTGTCAGGATACTTCTGAGTTACAATGGTGCCGGGACGGAAAAAGTATGACCCTGTTACCTTCATACCTTTCAGCAATGACCAAACACCGGATATAATGTCGTTCAGATAATTTATTATACTTCTCATTCAGAGATATATATTTAAATATAATTACTATTAAAAATGCCAGCCCATCAGAACAATCAGAGCCATAATCAATACGTTGACAAGATTTATGGGAAGAAGGTACTTCCACTCGAGGGTCAGCAGCTGATCAATTCTTAATCTTGGGAAGGTCCATTTGAACCACATCATCATAAATATTACGAATGCTGTCTTGCCTATATACCAGATAAATGGAGGTATAAAGTCCATAACGTTGTTCAGGCCTTCCCAGCCCGGTATATGAAATGGCATCCATCCGCCCAGAAATACTGTAGCTGCGATTGATGCTACGATAAACATGTTGATGTACTCGGCAAGAAAAAAGAAAGCAAACTTAATTCCTGAATATTCAGTATGATATCCTGCCGTAAGTTCAGATTCAGCTTCAGCGAGATCGAACGGTCCGCGGTTTGTCTCCGCCGTGCTGGAGATAAGAAAAAGGATGAAGGCTATAAATGCTGGAATATGACCCCTCCAGATGAACCAGCCTGCCCTTTGTGCTTCAACTATTTCAGACAGTTGCATAGAACCTGCAAGAATAACCACTGTGATCAGTGCAAGGCCTACCGACAGTTCGTAGCTAACTATCTGTGCGCCGCTTCGCATGGCACCTATAAGTGAGTATTTATTATTGCTTGACCATCCTGCAAGAAGCACTCCGATAACCCCCATTGAAGAGACAGCAATGACATAAAGCACACCGATGTTAAGATCAATGGCCTGAAGTCCCAGCGCAAAGGGAATAGCTGCAATTGCCATGAAGGAGGCTATGATGACTATAAAAGGAGCAAGGTTAAAGAGAAACTTATCTGCATTTTTAATTGGTATCAATTCGACAAACAGCAGCTTTATCAGGTCAGCAATTGTCTGGAAGATCCCGAAAGGGCCTACTCTGTTAGGGCCAAGACGGTTCTGCATAAAAGCGCAAACCTTTCTTTCTGCGTAGACCAGGAACAATCCTACCACTGCATAAAACATCAGGATGAGTACACCAATGATAAGCATCTCACTCACTGTCGTCCAGAAGGGTGACAATACACTTCGGAGGCTCTCATCGATCCATCTGGTAAGCGGTGTAAAATCATAAATGACCTTCCACCATGGTTCAGAAAGTGAAGTCAGAGAATTATTTGCAACAATTTCAGGAAGCATATTCTTTATCTTTTAACTTTTTTCTTAACTTTTCTTCTTTTATCTTTTAACTCTACGCTCTCCGCTCATATCTCACATCTCACATCTCACATCTCACATCTCACATCTCATATC